>JAABUV010007449.1_pt1 | contig 11481 bp, 22 predicted proteins | sample 5559971 | NCBI WGS metagenome assembly JAABUV01 (sample SAMN10711881, study PRJNA513362) | rock metagenome | isolation source: Antarctica rocks | place: Antarctica: Victoria Land, Knobhead nord | collected 2015-12-19
GGTCTTAGCCACTTTGAGAGTGTTTTTGCGGCCCTTGTTCTGTTGTTCTTGCAGCATGGAGTGTCACTGCATGCTACGTCTCAGAGCGCGCTTGTCATGCACACTGGGTCTGCAGAGAGCAGGCATGGTGATGAAGGGAATGTGTCATTGATTCCTTGAGGAAGAGACGTTCTCCGCTCTGCTTATCACACGACTCTGCGGCTGCCAACTACATCTCTGCCACATCTTCATGTCTCATACGCAAGTACCACATGTTGTCCAAGATCATCCCTCTCACAAGGGTAATCAAAACACCCACACTGCCACGCTTCACAGGCTACACTCACTTCACACTCATCGCATATATTTTAAAGCACCAGTTCGGAAGCATCACAATGGCCTCGTAAAGCTTATACGAATCGGTCACGGCACTGCTGCTTCCCCGCTGCGCCTTGCCTGTAGCTTTGACAAAGGCGCAGCTCTCCTGGCACAATTGACACAGCAGCTTGCATATCCAGCAGAAGCTCACGCTCGCCAGGAGCATGAACTCGCGAGTAGCTCAGCAGCCGAAAGCACAATGCCAAGCTCGCTACTTGCTGCCCGCCAACAGCCCCTCTGACAGTCCGCATGGGTGGTGGCTGGCCAAGCGCTCGCCGCTCACTTGCCCTCGGCCAGCAGCTGCTGCGACTGCTGCACGTTGCCCAGCAGCACGGGGACCTTGTTCTTGGGGAAGGGCGCAAAGCCGTTGGACGCCAGGTGGCCCTGCAGCGCGTCGATCGCAATGTACATGCGCCGCGCCGAGACCTTGCGCGCGCTGCCGCCGCGCGCGTACTTGGCCACCCACGTCGCGCCGTCCTTGCGCAGCGCCTGCTCGGGGCGGGCGCCCAGGCGCTGAGCGCACGCTCGCCGCATGAACAATGGCTCTGCAAATGCGGGCATGCCTTGCAGCAGCCTGGCCCTGCCTCCTTCACACCCACCCGCCCACCTGCTGCCTGCGCTGCCAGACTGCTTGACAGACCAGGGACGGCCAGGAGCCTCCTTGTGCCCATGCGCGCGTGGGGAAGCTGGGGGTTAAAGCAGCGCCACAGCGAGCGCCGCGCACCGCCACAATCTTTGGCCGCTCGGGGTCGTACAGGTCGGCGTTCACATAGCTCTCCACCTCCTGCTTCAGCGCCAGCGTCTCCCGGCTGTATGCGTCGCTCATCTCGGCCGCGGGCACCCCGGAGTTCTCCTCTGCGTGGCCCCCACGAGCACGTCAGGCCATGCAGCGCTCGCTGCTGTCGCAACCTGTGGCGCGCCCGCTGCGGAGGCCAGCCCGCACAGTGCACAACAACCTTGACACCCCTTTTGTGAGCACACGGCCAGCTTCTCAGCTGCGCCTCAGAGAGGCCCGCACGTAGCCTGATCTTGGTTGCGCTGGAATAGCTCTCCACACCGTTCTTCGCCTTGTCGCGTCTGCGCACACGGCGTGATCACCAGCTGAGGCTCTGACTTCTTACACAGTGACAAGCGCTGGCAGTCTGCTACAGTGAGCTGTTGCTCGACACTTGCACTGCCGGTGCCGGTACAGTGCTGCGGGTCGCACATCAGCGTCTGCCGGCGGCACTCATCACCCTCGTCGCCCAGCGGGCAGGACCCAATGGCAGCGGACGACCCATCCCAGGCAGCTCTGGCCTCGCAGGCAGGCAGAGCGACGAGCGCGGCGGCCCCCAGCAGCACCCTCCGCCGTGCTTGGTCGAGCGCCGGCGCCTCTGCCGGCCTGCCACACGCGGCACAGTTTGCTCCGCGCCCCGCAGTGCTGCACACATACTTGACCAAGCGCTGCAAGTCCAGTCCCAAGACAATGTGAGGGGCTGCGGCTGTTAAGCACGCTTGGGCAAGTCAGTCCGGATACGAAGCACACCTGCTTGGCTGCGCGCTTGCTGTTGCGTCAAGCCTTGCTGGAGTGGACAAGCACACAGGCGGAGCTACGCAGCGCGCCGGCAAGCATCGCAGCGCATGCACACTGGCTGGTGTAGCTGATAGGACCATGGTGTGCTTATTTGCTGCTGCACCCCCTGCTCGCCTTGACTTGTTCCAAGCGGTCGTACGCTTTCCTCGGTCGACAGGAGCGCCACGAGCCCCGAGGAAAAGGGTGCCTCCTCGGGCAGTCGTGCACAAACTTGGGAGTAAAGGAGCTGCTAATATAGACAGGCACGGGGAAGTAGCCCACGCCATGAAGCTGCATGTAACGCACGGCAGGACTGTGCACGAGCTTGTTGTCGAGCCCAGCACAACTTTGCAAAATGTGCGGGCCCAGCTGCAGGACCTCACCGGCGCGCTCGCACGAACGCAGAAGCTGATATGCAAGGGCAGGGTGCTCGATAGCGGCGACCTCACTGTGGAGGCTGCCAAGCTGAAAGACGGTGCTAAGCTGATGCTACTGTGCGGAGCGCCTGGCACCCAGACGCAGGTCCGCATACTACCACATTGGCTGTCCTGCCAGTATGCCCAGCAGCCACAGTATGCATGGCTCAGGGCACGGCTGTGCAGGGCTCTGTCGTGAGTCAGTAAGAGCTAGCACCTGACTCAGTGTTTGAACAAACCAGGGCCAGGCGGCGGCCCAGGAGCTGCAGAAAGAGAAGGCCGAGGCTGCCAGCAAGCGCGCCAGGACCGCGCTCGAGCAGAAACACCCGCAGGGCGGCGCGGCAGGCAGCGGCGCCCCTGCCACCCTTGAGGTCTGGTCACAGCTGAGCACCGGGTGCACCAATACCTGCTGTCACTCTGGCAGTGAGTACCCTGCCGCACGGCGCCTGTATGTGCAGACCTAGCAGCCAGCGCGGCAGCTCGCGCGCCCCTCTGCCCCCTCACTTTCTCGGCCCCGTCCGACCGGCAGGCGCGCAGCGCGATCTGGGCCAAGACCCGGGTCATCGCGCTGCGCGGCGAGCGGCCGGCGCTGACGCACGTGCCGGCGGCCGCGCTGGCTGTCACCGGGGCGCGCGTGGCAGACTTTGGCAACAACGCGCTGGACGGCGTCCCGGAGGCGCTGGGCCACCTGGCTGCCCTGCAGCGGCTTCGGCTGAGCCACAACCGCCTGCCGTCCGGGGCGCTGCCGGCGCTCGCGCCGCTCACGCAGCTGCTGGTGCTCGCGCTGGACCACAACAGGTGACCCGCTCACGGGCGCACGGGCCGCGCCGCCATAGCCCGGCGCGACCGGAGGACCCCAGTCCTGGCGTGGCCTGCTGGGAGGTGACGCATGCATGGGGCGCTGCGCGCGGCCATGCTGCAGGCCGAGGCCGGCAGGACAGACAGGCCTGTGTGCGCCAAGCGTGTAGGATATGATACAGTACCCAAACCCTAACCCACGCAGCGCCCGGCTGACGTCTGCACGCCTATCGCCAGGCTGGAGGCGCTGCCCTTTGCCATATGCAGCCTGCCGCGTCTGCACACGCTGGACGCCAGCGCCAACGCGCTCACGGCGCTGCCGGCGGCCGTGTCGCAGCTCACCAGCCTGCGCGCCCTTGCCGTGCGCCAGAACAGGCTCGCCGGCCTGCCGGCGGAGCTGGGCGGCCTCCCGCAGCTGCGGTCGCTGGACGCGCGCCAGAACATTCTCGCCGGCCTGCCGAGCGCGCTCGGCGGCATGCAGCAGCTGCGCTCGCTGCTGCTCGACGGCAACAGGTTCGGGCTTGGTATCAAGGCGCTTGGCCGGGTGCCTGTGTTTGATGGTCAGGAGCTGCCGTGCATGAGAGAGGCGAGAGCACATCATGGCGGGGCAGTATATGGCAACCAACCGTGGGCTGTGCAGAGATGCGTGGGGGTGAGCCTGTGAGTCCTGGCTGCGGCCATGGCATATGGGTCCTGCAGCCTGACGGGCTGCATCATGACCTCTCAGCGCTGTGATTGCACCCCAGCACAGGTGCCCGTGCTGTGACGCAGGCTGACGGCCATTCCGGCAGAGCTGCTGCGAGGCTGTGAACAGCTTGCGACGCTGTCCCTGCATGACAACCCCGTGACGCTGGAGGCCTTGCGCGAGAGCGACGGCTTTTGGGAATTCAATAAGCGGCGGTGCCAGAAGTATGATAAGCAGGTGCGCAATAAGTTCTCCTTCCTCCCAGCGTGTGTGCGGACGGCCTGCTTACCTGTTTCGTGCAGGAAACGTGGTGCACCCTCTCCAGGCACATAGCAACGTAGATACATGGGGCGCAGATGACCATGCGGGTGATGTCCTCGCCGGACGGCTTTGATGAGGGCGCTGATGCGGTGGATTGGCAGAGCTGGGGCGCGGCCTCACAGTGTTCAGGTCAGTGAGTTCACTGTGATCTTGATAGCATGCTACAACCGCGCGTGGCACAGCTTGCTCTCTCACTTACACCTTCTGGACTGTCACAGCATTTCCCGCAAAACGCCTGCAGGCAGACCTAAAAATTTGCACACCCATCAGGCTCATGGATTGAGCCGGGCTCTGTGCGACATGTCAGCAGCAGGACACTTACAGCTGAATAGTACTATCACTCGCTCTCAGCCACAGCAACCCTGTCTGCCGGCAAACAGTGCAAGGACCACACAGCCTGTTCATCCCCGGCACTCCCTAGTTTTAGACAGCAGGTTCATTCACACTGGTTGAGCGTCCCTCTTGCCACAAACACACCGAGCTGCGGGCGCATCAGGAGGAACTGCGCTCACCAAAACCTGAGACCCGGGCCCGCCTTCCAGGTCTCCACCACCTGCAAGCAGCCGACTTGGCTTCAGGCAGACTTGCGTTGTTTCCAACCAGACATGCGAAGCATTATGACGCACAATCTGCTCAGTGCTGGCCAAGCAAGAGAGCCTCCTTGCAAAGCTTCTGAGCTTTAAACAACTCAGGATCACTGCAACGACTTGCGGGGCGCACGATGAGCAGCGCAAAGGCAACCATCGCAAGCCTGCCGTTGTACACCTCTGCTTTCTGCGCCACCATCCGTGCAAGTGGTCAGCAAGCTGCAGCCGCTGGTTATACAGTGTGAAACAGATAAGAGCAGGAGACAGAAGTAAGAGTATCCTGGCAAAAGCATCACTCGGCAAAAGCATCACAACTAGTGGAGCTTGGCAGCACACCTGCGTGAAGGGACCAAACCCGTCGCGGTCAAGGTTTGCTTTGCGCGCAACCGGGATGACGCTCGCGATGATGATCGTCGCAAAGGCGAGGCCGATAAACAACGGCGTCTGCTGGATCTGGACGAACACAGGCGCGCCGGTGCGGACCTCTGCGCCAAAGGCCGCCAGCATGGCAAACATAGCCGCCCTGCGATACGCACAGGCTGCTCAACAGAGGAGTGTTGCACCAGCTCTGTGGCAAACTCTATGGTCTTGGCCTCCACAAAGGCAAATGTCACAAAAATAAAGCGCACCGGCCGTTGATGATCTCGGGCAACAGGCCAGAGAAGCTGAACACCTCCTGCGCACCAGATCATAGAGTCAATCAGGCATGTTTAGCCAGACACACTGGAGCCACAATAGAAGAAGCACACGCTTCCATATCCACAGAAATTGGTCACTGCTCTTTGGCTCCGGCACTGGCTCCGGCACTGGCTCCAGCGCTGGCAGATACACTGCCTGAGTCGCGCACCGCCTGCGACGGGCTGGTGCCCACGTTCTTGTCGCTCGCAAACCCAGGCTGCTTGTTCAGCTTGTCAAAGTCCAGGCCGCTGTTCTCCTTGGTCGTCTCAACAAACTCCTGCCGCGTGCGCCGCGCGCGTCAGTGGCCAGGATAGTACAGCCTTTGGGATTGCACAAATGCAGAGCCACAGCGCGCGCAGTGGCGCTGGATGCCCTGGCAGTCAGGGAGGACACAATGCATACAGATGGGGACACTCTGGTAGTGGTGCAGCAGCCATGTGGCAGGCTGTTAACAGGTAAGGTGCATTGGCAACTTCTATCCAGACGCTCTGACACCCACCTGTGCCTTCTCCTCCAGCTGGTCCAGGGGGCTCTTCTCGGCTGCCCGCACAGCAACCACCCGCCTCACGCTGCGGAAGGGAGCCGGGCTCATGGACGGCCGGGCGGTGCTCCTGGCCAGGCCGGCCGGCGTAGCGAGCGGGGTCTGGGCGAGCATTGTGCACACCATCTCGCTGGCTCAAGAACGTGAATGATCAAAGGCTGTTGATCTCACGCGTGATGAGCAGAGGCTTTTATCTTTTAAACTCTTTCAATTGTGCTTGGTGTTATCGAAACACCTAGCTAGGGCGGTCGGCTGCAGCATGCTCGCTGCAAGCAACAGGCAACAAACACTGCAGTGTGTAGCCACAATGTCCAGCTGTGGCTACGGAAGACAGCACGCATTAAAAAACCTGCAGACAAATGCCCGCACACGGGCACGGCTCCGACGCCCCCCACGCGCTACTGGTCCGGCTCACGGCGCGCGCGCGGGCGCCACGCCGATCATGCTGTCGCGCGTGACCAGCGCCTGCAGCTGCTCCTCGGACCAGCCCTCGGTGCCAGCCGGGCGGCGCGGCAGCACGAGGTAGCGCAGGTCCGCAGTCGAATCGTGCACGCGGACGGCCGTGCGCTCCGACAGCACCGTGCCAAACTCGGCGAGCACGCCGCGCGGGTCCCGCACCTGGCCACGCGCACGCAGAGCATGTCGCCGCTAGTGACAGCTGGTGCGCGCACGAGGCCGGTGCGGGCTTCAGCAGCGACGGCGCGGGCCGGCGCCTGTGCGTGTGGGAACCGAGCATGGTCTGACCCCATGCAGTGACTGCTCACCTGGCTCAAGCCGCGAGCTGAGCTGTGCCGTGCACGCAGGCATGCGCCAGAGCCCAGGGTGAGGGGGGGGGGGGGGAGAGCAGGAGAGGCCCACCACGCGCGCGCGGTACGAGCGGCTGCGGTACCAGGGCGGCGACGTGCCCAGGACTGCCAGCGGGTAGCAGCTGCGCAGCAGCGGGGCAAGAGCCATCAGTGCGGCACGCATGCCAGCGGGTGCTGCCGCGCCCGCCTGCGACGGGCTCGTGCGACGCTGCACGCGAAACATGCAGAGCCGCTGCATGCTTGCCGCCTGCCGGACTGGACCCCATTTGGGCGCTTGCTACATGTTGCAGAACCGTGTCACTCCTCAGCTCCCGGGCGTGCATGTCAGATGTATGACAGCAATACACTTACTGCCAGTCATTCCTGCCTGCCGCAAGGTGCGATCATCGGCGAGCGTCAATGCACAAGCACCTACACCAGCAGGCCGCCAAATCCTAAGCTCCCCGTCAGTCGGCACCCAGCATCCACCAACGCTGCACGTCACTGAATGCACACGGCCAGCGCCGTGCGCTGACCCCCCGCACACGCTCAGAGCCACACCCCGCACCTGCACAGCGTGCACACGACCACGTTGTGCACGACCTCGGTGTTTTCCAGCGCGGTCAGGCGCGTGCCCGACAGCGCAGGCGCGGTACGGGCGCCCCCGGCGGCGGGCGCGGCGCCGGCTGCCTCGCCTGCGGATCCACTCCTATTCAGGCGCGCGGTGCGTATTGAGGGCCGCCGTGCGGCCTTCCCCACGCCCCCAGAACAACCGCTGCTGAATCTGGGCAGCCCAGCAGAGCAGTGCTCACATGGTATCCCGACGCCGCTTTTTATAAAGGTGGGAGGACATGCAGCGCGGGCAGCATGAGCTATGGCAACTGCCAAACGCTGGACCACGGGAACGCCTGCGGAGGCCAGCTCTCCAGGCGCTGCGCGGCCGGCGCGGCGCGCCCGCTGCGCGCCGCGCACGGGCGGGCGGCTGCCGGACGCGCCGGCGAGCCGCCTCGCAGGCGGCGGCGCTGGGCGGCGGGCGCGGCGCAGGGACGGCGCGCCTGGCAATGGGAATAGGGCTAGGGTTAGGGTTAGGTGCATGCGTGGCGTGCCTGGCGCGGGCGGGAAGTTGCTGGACGCGATGCCCAGCTCCTCCGCGGCGGCGGCCGCGTCGGCGAGCAGGCGCGCGCGGAAGCCCGCGTCGGCCCACGCGCGCGCGACTAGCCGCGCGCCCAGCGCCTTGCGCCCGCGCATGTCCATGTCCTCCACCACCGTGCGCACCTCCGCCGGCGTCGCTGCGCCCTTGGCCGCCAGCGCCTGCGCGCGCGCGCCTAGGGTAAGCCTACCACATACCCTAACCCTAGCTCCTCGCCCCTGGGCTGCGCTGCGGCAGCAGCCCGCTGCGGGGACCCGGTGCGGCGAGCATGCATGCTTGACTGGCTCGGCCTCGCAGGGCCCTCCCTAGCCGGCCTGCCGCCCCTGGCTCCTTGCGCAGCGCGCAACCCCGGCTCGCTGCCCGGCGCGGGGCCGGCCGCGCGCCTTTGCGAGCGCCTCCGTCGGCCGCCGCGCCTCCGCGTCGTCACCCTCCAGCTCGACTGCGTGCGCCTCCACCGCAGCGCGCGCCTGGCGCACGCTCGCCCCGCGGCTCCTTGCAGCTCGAGGCTATGGGGGCTGCGGATACACCGTACGCGGCGCGAAGCATGCTATATGTGCCCATCGGAGCGTGCAAGCGGCGGCGCATGTGACCACCCATAACTTAGGTGCCCCCTGCTGAGCGATGCCTGTCATTGCGCGTCTTTGGGCACCAGATAACGCAGCTGCCAGGCGCCGGTGATGTTGGGCCAGGCAGATCCGCAAACGGCAGGGCTCGCGGGCGCAGGGCCGCTACTTGCGCATCCGCAACCAGGCGGCTGCCGCAAAGCAGGGCGCGTGCCGGACTGCAGCGTCCGCGGGGGCAGGGGGCGCGCCTCGTGTACATGGTCCCCGTGATCGACCGGTCCATGCGCATGCGCGTGCTCGTGCGCGTGCTCGTGCGCGTGCGCATGCTCGTGCGCGTGCTCATGCTCATGCGCGTGCTCGTGCGCGTGCCCATGGCCGCCGTGCGCGTCGTGGGCCGCGTGGCCTTGCAGGGCGCCGCGGCGGGCGGCCTGCGCGGCCAGGTGCGCGGGCGCGGCCGGCTCGAGCCAGGCCTGGTAGATCTCGATGTCCACGCTGTCCGCCGCGCCGCCGGCGTAGCCCTCCCACACAGCGGCCTGGGCGCACATGCATGCAGGTTTAGGCGCAGGGTTTGATTGGAGGGCTGCCTGGCGCCTCCACGACGACCGGTGGCTCACCCCAGGCGTGCTGGACACCCGCAGGTCCGGCAAGCCGCTGGCCGAGCGAACAGCTTGTGCATCCAGGGCTGGCAACCTGTCAAGCAGCCGCGCCTGCAAGTGCATGGCTCTTAGTACTTTCATCGTTGTCAGCCACTTGTCGACGCCAGCGGGCTCTGTGCCAACTCAACGCCGCACAGCAGCTCAGCAGCGCTCTTGCCATTTGATCTGGCACAAGGCATGCTCGCGCAGCAAGATCAGTTGGGGCGCCTGGCGGTCAGCCTGTGCACATTCGCCTGGGCCAAAAAGCCATGCCAAGTAGGACGGGCCAAGGGCCGTGCCAGGCAGGGCGGCGCGCGGGGCGCGCCTGGTCAAAGCGCACGCGGTACAGCGGCTGCCGCGGGCCGGCCTCCCGGAAGGCCAGGCGCTCCGGGTCTGCGAAGCGGCCCTGCGCGCGGGCGCGGCTGAGGCCCTGGCAGGGTCTCGTCTGGACCAGCACGCCTGCCGGGGTGTGCGCACAGGGGGTGTGCGCATGCGGGCGCCGTCAGCTCCGTGCCCGAGCGCGTCTGCACATACGGCACTTCTGCTGCCTCACCGTGCGTGCTTGGGTATAATCCTGCTGCAGGATTGCAGCCCAGCCCAAACGCACGGGGCATCACGAGAGCCGCGTGCTCGACAAGCCACATGCAGCAGTGAAAGCCATCCACGACAGATGACACGCCCCTCCAAGCCTCTGGTGCAGAGTGCGGGCGCGCCCGGCGCGCGCACCACGCAGTCGCGCTCCACCGCGCCGACCAGGCCGAAGATGTAGCCGGGCGTGCGCAGGTGCGGCTTGCGCCAGCGCACCGCCGCGTCCTCCGCGCGCACGCGCACCAGGTCGCCGGCCGCAAACCTGTGCGCGGGCGGCCTCAGGGCAGGGCCCGTGTCAGCGCTGCTCAACGCCTGCACATGCTCCCAGCCGCTTTACCAAGGCACGGAGCAGGGACCATGCACCCTCTACACGCCCGGGCGGCCCACACAACATGTAGCGACCCCCGGGGCCTGGCGGCGCCGCCGGACGCGGTGGCGGGCTGGCCTCTGACAAATAAGCCAATATCCGACCGTGCATGTACATAGGGGAGTGCGTCGGCACAAAGAGCTCTGCAGCGCTGCGGCGCACAGCACCGGCGGGTCTTCCGTCTCAACCGGGCCGAGGGCGGCGTCGATGTCGGCGCGCGACAGCACTCCGCGCTCGAGCATGAGCGCCGTCAGCGCGCGCGCCCACTTGGTATAGTAGGGCAGCGTGGCGTAGGCGGCGGCCGGCAGGCCCTCCACGCTGCGGCGCAGCTCGTCCACCGTGAGCAGGCCCTTGCGCGAGAGCACCACGACCAGCGCGTGCGTCTGCCGGGCAGCGGCGCGCCGCGCTTAGCAGCGCTGTTGAGGATATCGTGGTGTGCTGCTGTCGTGTTGCACGGGTGGGTGGCAAACAGGGACCTTGTCAAGCTTGGCAGTTGGCAATCCAGCGAGTCAGGAGTGACTCAGAACAAGTCCCATCTGGTGTTGCAAGCTGCCGCACGTCGCCATGTGAAGCAGCTGCGCCGCAGTGCATAGGAGAGCACCTGGCGCTCCCAGAATGCCAACGGCTTCTCGCGGAGGTCCAGCGGCGCGTCATCGTCCAGCCCGCCCACGTCATGCACGCCCGTCGGCCTTGCGTCAGCGTGCACACTGTCTGCCATTGCTGCACTGTACAGCGAGGAGCGCGCGCGGGTGCCAGCAACGTGTGTGATGCTGCAACTCGACCTCAGCTCATGCTTCAGTGTACATTCGAATGTATACATTCTCCTTCCTCTCGGGATGCAACATGCGCAGGACATGCAGGGCATGTGCGTGTAAGCCGATGCCAGCGCAGATTGCCTTGGGCTCCATAGCAGCCTACAGCTGCCTGGCTATACAGCTGGGCAGGCTGGTGCCAGCTACCTGGCACTCGCAGCAGCAGTATATTAGAGGCTTCAAGGTTGCAGCTCTCACTGTGCCTGCTATTCCTAGAGTCTGATGGCTCTCACTCAGTGCTCTGCTGAGCAGCCTGAGGTGCGCTGCTGAGCGGCCAGCGCACAGCCGGGTGGGGATGCTGCGGTCAGCACTCAGGCTGGCCACGCGGCTGCGCACATGCGGCGGCGCCTGCACAGGCGCCACGGCCGGCCACCCAGAGGCCTGGGACCCCTTTTGGAGGTCTGGGCCGGGTGGGAGCGCGTTGTTGCCGAGGACGCCAGGAGCATGCAGTTGCGCTTTCTGTGTGGCGTCAGAGGTGCGCCTGAAGTCCCCGAGCGGTGGCTGCGCTCGTCGTTGGTGGGTCGTTACCAGTGCAAGCACGCTCTTCACGTCGCCTGCAACCGCGTAGGCAGGTGGCATACAGCAAGGCGCTTCGGGAGGCAGGGCGTATGGCGGAGATGTGGCGGCCCCCGACCGCCATGGGCCG
>JAABUV010007450.1_pt1 | contig 11480 bp, 8 predicted proteins | sample 5559971 | NCBI WGS metagenome assembly JAABUV01 (sample SAMN10711881, study PRJNA513362) | rock metagenome | isolation source: Antarctica rocks | place: Antarctica: Victoria Land, Knobhead nord | collected 2015-12-19
AGACAGCTGTCGGCGCACGAGGCGACGCCACCACAGTGAGGTGGGTGGCGTCACCCGTCACGCTCTCCACATCAAGATCACGCAGATGCGGCAGAAAGAGATCGAGACACATAGCATACTCCTGGACTCAGCACGGCACGCACCAAGGGTGCACCTATTGTTCTACCAGGGAGAAGCCTGCGTATGCCCCATCATCAAAAGGCGGCCAGAACCACTTTCAGCCGTCCCTTGACACCGTGAAGGTAAGATTCTTTCGTGAGGCAATACGCCGGCAGTTTTAGTGGCTCTGGCCCACATTCCGTGCTGCCTGGTGGCCGGTGCTTCAGGCTGTTGACCAGAGGCGGGGAGGGTCGCAAGACGGCTGCTTGGCCGTCCGTTGGCCAGCCCGCAACAACGATGAAAGCTGTCCCTGGCACACCAGAGGAAACCGTAGCACGGAATGTGGGCCAGAGCCGTTTTAGTTGACGTTTAACAGCAGGCCGTCCCCGTACCCCACCAGCGCTCCTCGCGGATCGCGAAGGTGGCATTCACCAGCCGGGTGATGGCGCGCCGGAAGTTGTCGCGCGTGCCATACAAGCGGCGGAGACGGTGGAGGGTCGCCTCACTCACGTGGTGCCCATTCCCGGCGGCATTGGCGCCGTCGACGACCCGCTTGATCCCCATATTCGTGCCCAGGCCGAAGCTCAGCAGCAGCAGGCGGGCCTGCAAGGCGCGCCGGTCGACGATCTCGCGGGAGGCGACCGAGGTGAACTCCTCGGTGAAGTCCGTCAGATAATCCGCCTCCTTGAGCACGTCGAGCAGGTCGATCGTGCCCCAGCGGCGTGCGACCTCATCCTTGAGCGCCGCCAGGGTAGGCGGCTCAGGCTGCTTCTCCATCGCCGGCACCGTGATCCACGGCTCGCCGCGCCGATTGGTGATCTTCACGCCGCCGGTCGTCCCGGCTGCCAGGGCGTTGTTCAGCCGAGTCAGAGCCGCTGCGTGCCGTCGCTGCAGGTCCGCGATAAAGGCGGTCGCGTCGAGCGGCTGCCGCAAGGCCGCGTAATGCACGTCCCGGTTGAGCGCGAAGTCGGCGGGCAAGTCCTCCTCCGGGTTCCGCCAGCGGTTGGCTCCGGCGACGAAGACCTCGCGCCGGCGGAGCGCCTCACGCAGGGCCTTGAGGACGCACAGCTCGAACGGGATCCGCTCCACCCGGCCCTGCTCATCGGTCACCGCCTCCCGCCACGCCATCGGCACCACCCCCTCGATCGGGACCTGCTCCGCCGCGTCGTACCAGCGGTCCTGACCAGGCCGAGACGCGTAGCGGCGCAGCAACTCAAGCGCGTCCATCACCGGCCGATACGCGCTATTGTTGGAGTGGAACGCCAAGGCCGTGAGCAGGGGGGTCAGCACACGGCGATAGTAGCCGGAATAGGACGAGCGCAGCACCATCCGCACCCGTCGGCGGAACGCCGTTTGGTTCGCGCGCGCTTCACGCACGAGGTCGCGGAGCGTGCCCTCGCCCACGGCCGGATAGAGGGCTCGTCGCACCGTCTCGTCCGGCTGCGCCAGCGCAATCTCGGCGAGGCGGAAGAGGATGCCCTCCTTGCCGCGGACCCGCTTGAGGTCGCTCATGAGCTCGCCTTCGACACGCTGCTCGGCCCGGGTAGCGATCTTGAGCACCAGGGCGATCAGCAGGTCGACCAACCCATCGGTGATCTCCGCAGTGCGCACGGAGCACAGGGCCGCCAAAAGTGTCAACCGGATGGGCCGCGGCGCGGTGCGAAAGTCCGAGGGGTACAGTGTGGCCGCCCGCGCCCGCCAGGCCGCCACCACCTTCTCCGACGCGTCCCCGAAGAGGGCGGGCGGCAAGCCAAGCGCCCGCACACGCGCCAACTTCTCGATCTCCTTGAGCATCGTCTCCAATCCTACCTGACCAGGATCGGCTTTCAGGTCGGTCAGGAAGCTGCCGCCGCCAGAGGCGTCGTCGCTGGTCTCCTCACCCAGCAGCTGCTCCAAGCGCTCGGCGGCAGGCTGCGCGATGCGTCCGGCGATTGTGGCCGTGAATCGGCGCTCAAAGGCCGCCTGCGCCGCGCCGAGGATGCGGTCGAGCCGACCTGCCGGTTCGATCCGCTCGGCGCGACAGCGCGCCAGGACTGCGTCGCGCAGCCGCTCCTCACTGAGCTCGACCGGGCACACCTCGTCAGCCAGCCAGGCGGCCAACCGGTCCTCATCCTCCCGGCGGGACTCCCGGAAGCCGAGCGCCGCGCGGATCTGGGCGCGGTGGTATTCGATCGTCCGACCAGACCAGGCGTACGCCGAGAAGAGCGCCGGGTCCACCTTGACCTGCTCCGCGAGGTACTGCACTGCCGCCAGGGGCACCTCGCCCGCGTGGCGGGGGAACCGGGCCTCCAGTTCAAAGAACTTCAGCAACAACGCAAAGCCCAAGCGCGTTGCCCCCGTCTTGTTGGCGATCAGGTCCCCGTCGGCTTCTCCCAGCGTCCAGCAGGCAATCACGTCGTCTGGATCCCAGTCGCGCCGCATGCGCGTGCCCTCCTCCTGGGTGATCGACACGAAGCTGCCCGACCATCGGCCAGACCTACCGCTCCGCGATCACATCAGCCCAGGGTGAAGCGTAACCCTACTTTGCGGCTGGGGACACGGACCCGAGTTCCGGGCCTAGAAGTTGGTGTTCTGCCAGGCGACCAGGGAGATCTGTGTGAGCAGCGCCACACTGGCCCAGTCCCCCTGTGCGCTGTAGTGCGCCAGCAGCTCCGATAAGATGCTCGCGTTATAGGAAATGACGCAGTTGGCCAGCAGTCGGCTGCACTCGCTCCAGATCTGCTGCTCTTCTTCGGTCCTCAAGCGGAGCGTGCCCAGGTTAGCGTACGAGATCGCCCGGCGCAACTGGTGGTAGTTTTCGCCCCGGTTCAGCGCCCGTTGGACGTTCTGCCGCAGGGGCGGGGAGTCGATGAAGTCCAACAGGTAGAGACTGCGGATGATGTTGTCGTACTCCCACAGCGCGCGGAGTGTCTTGCTTTTGCGTGCATGGGCGCTGAGCTTACTCACGATGATACTCTGCGTTGTCGTCTTCAGCGCCAGGGACACGATAATGCGCAGCACATTATCCCATTCCGCCGCGATCAGATGGTATAATGGTGGGTAATGATCAAAGGAAGAGGAGCCTCTTTGGCCTGCAATTCCGACAGTACGCCCACTCTGGTTGTTATGGCGGGCTTAGCAGGAGCCGGCAAATCTACACTTGCTCGTCGGCTTAGTGACCATTTGCAGTGGCCTATTATTGACATTGACGTCATCAAAACGGCACTTCTCGAAGAGGAGTTCTCAAACGAAGTTGCCGGATTAGCTACGTATAGTGTGTCATTGGCCGTATGTTACGATCTAGTGGTTCGGCAGCATCTATCGGTCATTTTGGATAGTCCTGCACGCTATCCCATTATTCTTGAACGAGCCCGGCGTATCGTTGAGGAGTCTAATGGAACATTGCGAGTTATTTATTGCCAGGTGAATCAGGCGATAAGGAATGCTCGTCTGGCACAGCGTAAGCCCCGCCTTTCACAGATAGTGCGCGACGAAACCACCGATAGTGAGACAATTCAGTGGTTTAAGCACTTGCCTAGTATGACCCTGACTGTAGATGCCACAAAGAGCGTTGATTTGCTTCTCAGTGAAGCCTTCTTATTTGTCAATGGCCAAATAGAAGTGGCTCTCAGGCGGGACCGATACTGCTGGCCAATTCCTCTAAGTAGAAGAAGATATGAGGCGACCGGTGCCAGCAGAGCCACAAGGTGGGAGCGGCGTGTCTGGGCCAGCGGAATCCCCTCCAACCAGTGCGCTACGCGCACGAAGTTAATCGCCGCAGCGGTGAGAATATGCTGGAGATGGGCCCGCAGCTGACCCGTATAGCGGGCCCGTCGTAGTCCGCACGCACGTACCCCCTGAGATATTGTGCCTTCCACTTCTGCACGGCGCGCAAACTCCCGTGCAAACTCCGCGATCTTCTCCAACGCACGTTGACGTCGTAAGGCGCCATACTGCTCCTGAGGACGGAGCGCCAGAGAGCGCCGGGGATGGCGTGCTGTGGACGTCACGCACTGCGTCCGCCACGGGCAGGGCCCGCAGTCAGAGGGGGAGAATCGAATATACACACTTTGGTTGCCGCCACTGTCCAGTCGTGGATCCCACTGAATGCTCGTACGGCCGGCGGGACAGGTAGCCTGCTGGGCCGCCCAGTCGATAGTGAAGTTGGCCGCTCCGAATCCCTGCGCTGCACGGGCTTGCCAGCGCTGATCCTGGCGTATGGGCCCCACCACCGTGACACTGAACTCGGCCTGTGACGAACATTGGAACAAGAACACGCGGTAAGGGTCTGAGGCGCTTACCTGACCCTCTACCGCCCGCACTGGGCTCTGGAAACGCCCCGTCAACGCAGAGAATCGGCTGCCAACGGCATTGATGAGGGGACTGAGGTCCCATCACTCGAGGTTTGCCAGAGAATGACCATTCTCTGGCAAAGAACAAGGCCGGAGAGGGCATCGCCAGAGGCTGTCCTGGCTGGTGAGCTCATCCGTGGTTGAAGGCTATGGGCAGAGCCGTGGACACTGCCCCGGGACACAGGGTCTCTGCGCGCTGTGATCAGGCGGCCTCTGTGGGGTGGTCGTGGCGCCTCTGAGCGAGCGGATGACCTAACCAGCCAGCACAGGATGCTGCTGTCGCCATGGGTGAGACCTCTCCTTATGCTGTGCTGCCTCGTCTCCTCATTTTACCGTGACAACGCCCCTTGGGATGGTACTGGCCCCTCTGAGCGAGCGGATGAGCCAAATGGCCAGCACAGCCTCCTCAGCGACTACGCAGCTGTTGAACGACAATATAAAGTGACGGTGGCGTCAACTAAACTTGCCGGTTGTGGGACGGCACGGGTCCGCCCCACAACCCCAGCATGGCATCCTCCGCAGGGAGGTGCCGATGAAGAAAGACGCCGAGGTACGACTGTTGTTCAAAGAACGCCGCAAAGGCACCAGCCAGGCGCTGGCCGCCGCCCGCACGGGCATGAGCGCCCGCACCGCGCGGAAATACGAACACGCGGGGGAGCTGCCCAGTGCCCGCACGCATCTGCGCACCCATCGCACGCGCCCCAACCCCTTTGCCGCCGATTGGCCGTGGATCACGGACCAGCTCACCCGTGATAGCGCCCTGCAAGCAACGACGCTCCTCGCGCTGCTCAACGCGGAACATCCAGGGCGCTATGGACCGGGACAGGTGCGCACACTGCAACGCCACATCGCCGTGTGGCGCGCCGCAGCGGGTCCGGAGAAAGAGGTGATCTTCAGCCAGGTGCACCAGCCGGGTGTGCTGGCGCAATCCGACTTCACGCATATGAGCGATCTGCACATCACGCTGGCGGGGAGCACGTTCCCGCATCTGCTCTACCATCTGGTGTTGGCCTTCTCTAATGTAGAAGCGGTGCGGATCGCACCGTCAGAAACCTTTGAGGCGTTGGCCGAAGGGATCGAGTGGGGGCTCTGGCAGATCGGGGGCGCGCCCCAGACCCATCGCACCGATCATTTGAGTGCCGCGCTCCGTCCACTCGATGGAGAGGGCAAGCGGCTCTTTGGCGAGCGGTATAGCGCACTGATGGCGCACTACACGATGCAGCCGACCACGAATAATCTGGGGGTGGCCCATGAGAACGGGGATGTGGAACAAGCCCATTATCGTTTCAAACAAGCGGTTGATCAGGCCCTGCGCGTCCGCGGCAGCCGAGACTTTGCGGATCGGGTGGCCTACGACCGCTTCGTCCAAGATCTGGTCCGCCAGCGCAATCTGACCCGCCAGGTGCGCTTCGCCCAGGAACGGGAGGTGCTGCGGCCGTTGCCCGACTACGTGCTGGCGCCCTGCCGTGATGTGCGGGTCTCCGTCAGCAAGTTTAGCACCATGTATGTCTGCGGCAACACCTACTCGGTGCCCTCCCGCTTGATTGGGACACCGCTCACGGTGCGCGTGCGCGCGGAGTGGCTCGAGTGCTACGTGGGGACGACCCCCGTCGTGACCCTCCCGCGGTTGCAGGGCACGCAGGGTCATCAGATCAACTATCGCCACATTATCGGCTCGTTGGTCCGCAAACCGGGCGCGTTTGCCGGCTATCGCTACCGGGAGGACCTCTACCCCACAGTGGCCTTCCGCTACGCCTATGATGCGCTCACCCAGGCGCGCCCAGTCCATGCCGATCGGGACTATGTCCGTCTGCTCTCCCTGGCCGCCACCGTCTCAGAGAGCGAGGTGGAGACGGCACTCATCTTGCTGCGCGAGGCCGGCGCCCTGCCCACCTTCGATGCGGTGCGCGACTTGGTGCGCGCTCCCCAGGATCTGGTGCTGCCGGCCGTGGCCGTCCCGGTCTGCGATCTCACCCGCTATGACCACTTGCTGGGAGCGCTGCCCCACCCGACAGAGAGGACTCTCGCCGATGCCCGCCCTGCGTAACACAGCGCACGCACCGCTGCGTCCCGATCTAGAGAACCGCCACGACGCCTTGCGCCTCTTGCTGCGCCGGCTCAACCTCGGCTACATGAGCCGGAACTTCGCCGACGTGGCTCTGCACGCGGCCAAGGAAGGAGTCAGCCATGAAACGTTCCTCTACGAGTTAGTCCGTCTGGAGTGCGAACAGCGCGATCACCGCCGTATCGAGCGCCGCCGCCGTCTGTCGGGCTTGCCGCCGGAGAAGACCTTTCGCACGTTGCAACTGGGGCGCTTCTCGCCTGCGCTGCGTCTGCAGATCGAGCGCTTACGCGCGGGCGCCTTCGTCCACGACGCGGTCAATGTGATTGCCCTCGGCCGCCCGGGCGCAGGAAAAAGTCACATCGCGGCGGCCTTGGGCGAAGAACTCCTGCTACAGGGCCACGCGGTGCTCTGGTCCACCACGGCCACCCTCGTCCAGCGCTTGCTGGCGGCGAAGCGGGACTTGCGTCTGCCCCAGGAACTCGCGCGCCTGGAGCGCTTTGCCTGCGTGATCCTTGATGATATTGGCTACGTGCAGCAGGACCGCGATGAAATGGAGGTGCTCTTTACCTTCCTCGCCGACCGGTACGAGCACCAGAGTGTGATCATCACCACCAATCTCGTCTTCTCGGAGTGGAACCGCATCTTCAAAGACCCTATGACCACCATGGCGGCGATCGATCGGGTCGTCCACCACTCGGTCATTCTCGATCTGATGGCGCTGGACAGCTACCGCGTGGAGGAAGCCCAGCAGCGCCGGCCTCCCTCGTCCCCGCCGCCTGCCTCCATCACGACCGAAGCGTAACGTGACGCTTCACGTGATGCATCTCCTCTCTCAAAGAAAGGGTCAGCCCCGTGGACGATACTACTGGGAAAAGAAGCGGCGCGGCACCCTCCCTGCAGCGCGCGCACACGCAGTGCTTCCACGGGTGGCCACGCACACAGAAAGGAGGGCAACGTCACGCAGACGGTGGGGCTTCGGTCTCATCACCGTCATCGGAAGTTTTCAGCGACGCCACCGGCAATTCTAATTGACGTTTGACAGAGCCTCCGCGGCACCAGATCGTGCCGCGGAGGCTCACCCCGACGTAGCACTGCACACAGGCGGAGGCCATCATGAGGCCGGGGAGGCGGAACAGGCATGGCATGGCGCGCGACGGATCTACGGGATGACGGCATGCCGGCGCACGCCCATGTCGGGTTGCGGGCGCGCCGGCGCGGCGTGTCCGGCAGAGTGCGCGAGGCGTTGCTGGCCTATCTCTACCTCGTGCCCGCCTTCGCCGTGATGCTCGTCTTCTCGCTGGGCCCGTTCCTGTATGTTTTCTATGCCAGCGTGCAGCACGCGCCGGGCGCGCCCAACCAGTCTTTTGTGGGGCTGGACAACTACTGGTATCTGCTCGACCCCGCGCAGCAGTCAGGCTTCCTGCACGCGCTGGCCACCACCGTGTACTACGTCGTCGGGGTGGTGCCGGCGAGTGCGGCCCTCTCCTTGCTCTGCGCCCTCCTGCTGTACCCCAAGGTGCGGGGCTGGGCCATCTTTCGGCTGCTCTTCTTCGTGCCCTACGTCACCCCGGCCCTCTCCACGTCCATCATCTGGCTGTGGATCTTCAACCCGCAGGTCGGATTGCTCAACTACGTACTGAAGCTGATGCACCTGCCGGCGGTGGGTTGGGTGGACGACCCAAACTGGGCGATGCCCTCCGTGATCCTGTATTCGTTGTGGCAGTCCGCCGGCTTCAACACCGTGATCTTTCTGGCCGGTCTGACGACCATTCCAAAGGAACTGCAGGAGGCCGCCCGCGTCGATGGGGCGGGCACGTGGTCCGTCGCCCGCTACATCATGGCGCCGCTCCTAACGCCCACGATCTTCTTCGTGCTGATTGTGGCGGTGATCGAGGCGCTCAAGGTCTTCACGCCCATCTATGCCCTCACTGGGGGTGGCCCAGCCGGGGCGACAACCACGGCGGCCTTCTTCCTCTACCAGGATGCCTTTAGCTATTTCCATCTCGACCTGGCCACCGCCGTGGCCGTCATCCTGTTCGTCGTGATCATGGCCTGCACCCTGCTCCAGGGGTGGATGGCCCGACGCTGGGTGTTCTACGGATGATCAGGAGAGCACTCTGGCCGCGGACCACGCTCTACGCGGCGCTCACGCTGCTGGCCGTGCTCTTTGCCTTCCCGTTCTACTGGATGGGGGTGACCTCCATCGAGCCGATCGGTCGCCTGAGCGACGTGCCTCCCAACATGCTGCCCCTGTGGGACTGGAGCAACTACGCCGCGGCCTGGAACGCGGCGCCGTGGCCCCGCTACTTCCTGAACACCGTTCTCGTCGCCGGCGCGGCCACCACGCTGGCCCTGTTGACCTCGCTGCCTGCCGCTTACGCCTTCGCCATGCTGCGCTTCCCGGGTAAAGGCCTGTTGTTCGTGGCGGTGCTGATGGTGCTGGTCATCCCCGATAACGTGATCCTGGTCCCCCAGTACCTCATCCTGGGCAACCTGAACTGGCTGAATACCTACCAAGCACAGATCGTCCCTTTCGGCGCCAGCGCTTTCGGCATTTTCCTGCTGCGCCAGTTTTTCCTGGGCCTGCCCCCCGACCTGTGGGATGCCGCGCAGCTCGACGGGTGCTCGCGGACCGCCTATCTGCTGCGTGTCGCCGGGCCACTGGCACGCCCCGCGGTGGCCGCCGTGGGCCTGTATACCTTCCTGGGTATGTGGAACCAGTTCCTGTTCCCGCTGGTCGTGGCCGGCCTCAACCCCGATGTGCAGCCGCTGCAAGTGGGGCTGGCCACCTTTCTGGGGATACACAGCGTGCAATGGTCGCAGCTTGCCGCTGCCTCCGTCTTCACGACCTTGCCTTTGCTTCTGGTCTTCCTGCTGGCACAGAAGAACATCATCGAGGGCGTTGCCGCTGCCGGCAGCGGCGCCCTGAAGGGGTAGGAACACCCGGGGAGACATCAGGAGACTTGATGGTGAAGGGGGTGATCACTGGCGCGGAGTGAGAGAAGATGAACCCACGACCCCACGCCCGATGTGGCGGGGGGCACAGCCGGCGCGACCGAGGCGCCCGGCGTCATTATGGTGCAAAGACACGGGAGGAGAGACGATTTATGAGCCCAACGATGCGGCGTACAGGGATCGTGGTCGCGGCGGTGCTGCTCCTGGCAGGCGGTGCTGGCCTGCCGGCGGCGCGTGCGGCACGCGCCCACGCGGGACCGCTTGTCGTGGAATACTGGGAGAACCTCTGCTGGGAGCCGGCGAAGACGAACCTCCAGACCATGGTCACGGCGTTCAACACGAGTCATCCGGGCATCCACCTCAAGCCGGTCTGCTTTTCAAACGCCAATGTGCTCCAGCCAAAGCTGCTCCTGGCTATCCAGCAGCACCGCCCGCCTGCCCTCTCGCAGACCGATGCCTTCGCCGTGGCCACCTATGCCGACCAGGGCACGGTGCAGGACCTGACGCCCTATATCCAGGGTCCCAACGGGCTGAGCAAGGCGCAGATCGCCGACTACTTCGCCCCGCAGTGGCAGAACGGCATGTACAAGGGCAGGATGTACTCGCTGCCGTTCAACGATACCTCGGTCACCGTGCTGTGGTACAACCCCAGGATCCTCGCCGCGGCGCATATCACCAGCCTACCCCGCACGTGGACCGAGTTTGCCGCTGAGTGCGCCAGGGTGACCAGCGGCGGCAACTGGTGCATGGACACCACCGACAATGAGGAGACCCTGTGGGAGCCGATGGTGCGTCAGTGGGGCGGTCAGCTGGTCAACAGCACCGGCAAAAAGACCGCCTTCCGCTCGCCGGCCGGCGTCGGCGCCCTGCAATACTGGGTTGACCTGGTCAAGAAGGGCTACGTCCACCATACGAATAGCTCGACCAGCCAGTGGCAGACGGACTTCGCCAGCGGCCACGTGGCCTTCGAGGTGTATAGCAGCGAGGGCGCTGCGGGCATGCAGGCGATGATCGGGAACAAGTTCACCATAGGCGCGGGGCAGATCCCCGCCGGGCCGGTCAGCAACGTGGCCGGCAACGCCGGGGACAACATCTTTATGTTCAAAGATTCCCCTGCGGCAGTCAAACAGGCCGCGTGGTCGTACATGAAATGGGCCACGCAGCCCGCGTGGACGGCCTGGTGGGCCCAGAAGCTCGACGCCACCCCGGTGCGCAAGAGCGCTGTGCCGCTGATGCGGGCCTACCTCAAGACACATCCGCTGGCGGCGGTACCGCTACAGGAGCTGGACCGCGCCTATTTCTCGCCGACGGTGAGCGGCTGGGCGCAGGCCCAGGCGGACATCGACACGGAGATGAGCATGGCGATGCTGGGCCAAGAGAGCGCTGCCCAGGCCATCGCCAACGCGGCCGCCAAAGTAGATCATGACCTGGCCAACGCCGGTTGACCAACACTGTGTCGGGAGATGCCCAAGACGTTGTGAAGACGATAAAGAAGGAGATGTTATGACGATCCGTCGGGTGCGCCTGTTTGCCGTGTTGCTGGCCGGTTTGCTCTGCCTGACTGCCCGGCCCGCGGCAGCGGGTACACACGCTGTCGGGCCGGCGCCGGCTCGCCACGTCCTGTTGCTCAGCGTGGACGGGCTGCATGCCCTTGACTTGGTCCGCTACGCCCGACTGAACCCATCCAGCGCGATGGCTCGCCTGGCCGGCATGGGCGTCGTGTACACCAACGCTTCCACCGCCCGGCCCAGCGACTCGTTCCCCGGCCTGCTCTCCATGGTCACCGGCGGGTCGCCCCAATCCACCGGCGTCTGGTACGATGACTCCTATGACCGGGCGCTCTCCGCGCCCGGCTCCGCGTGCAAGACGAAGGGCGCCGAGATCGTCTACGATGAGTCTATCGACAAGAACTCCGACGCGCTGGACGCTGGCGGCGGGATCGACCCGGCCAAGTTGCCGCTCGACCCGGTCAAGGGCTGCACCCCGGTGTATCCGCACAGCTTCCTGCGCGTCAACACCATCTTCGAGGT
>JAABUV010007451.1_pt1 | contig 11479 bp, 10 predicted proteins | sample 5559971 | NCBI WGS metagenome assembly JAABUV01 (sample SAMN10711881, study PRJNA513362) | rock metagenome | isolation source: Antarctica rocks | place: Antarctica: Victoria Land, Knobhead nord | collected 2015-12-19
CCGACGAGGTCACTGTGCACCTGAAGCGTTCCCAGGCTCTGCGGCAGGAGTCCGACCGCACCAAGCACCTCGCCGCCCAGGAAGTGCGCGTCGCCGCGAAGGAACTCCGCGAACGAGGTTTGACGGTGCGCGACATCGGGGCCGCATTGGACGTGTCCTACCAACGCGCACACCAACTGATCTCCAGCTGACAACACGAACAGCGGAAGGGAGGCTGAGGGCATGTGTGGGCGCTTTGCGAGTACGCAGACCGACGCCGAGCTGGTGCGGGCGTTCAGGGTGGAGGAGGTCGTGGGGGAGCAGCTGGCGCCCTCCTACAACGTCGCCCCCACCCAACCGGTACGGGCAGTTCTCGAACGGACACCGCGCGAGGAGCCCGAGGCCCAGGGCCTCGGCAAGGTCGGCCCGTAGGCCTGTGACCTGCGACGTTGTTGGGGTGTGACCGGTGTGTCGCGTGGGGCGGGTGTGGCCCTTGGGGCTTGAGTAGTGGTTCTCACACGACTTCTCATGCTGAGGACCACACCCGCCGATGTCATCGTCTCGCACCGTCTCGCCCCGTCTCGCCCCACGCACCCCTGCACCTCGGTTCGGGCCTGATCGCCCTGTTGGGGCGGGTTCCCGACCCGCGGGACCCACGCGGGGTGCGGCACGCGTTGCCGGGGCTGCTGGCTGTGGGGTTGGCGGCGGTGCTGGCCGGGGCCCGCTCGTTCGCCGCGATCGGGGAGTGGGTCGGCGAGACTCCCGCCGAGCTGCTCGCCGAGCTGGGTGCGACGCGGCCGAGTGAGTCCGCGATCCGGCGGGTGTTCACCCGGGTGGACGCCGACATCCTCGACACGGTCATCGGCGCGTTCTGCTGGACACGCACCCAGGTGGTCGGTGGTCGCCGGGTCATCGCCCTGGACGGCAAGACCGTGCGCGGTGCCCGCACCCCAACCACGGCGGCGCCGCACCTGGTCGCCGCGTTCGACCACACCGCCGGCACCGTGCTCGGCCAGGTCGCCACCGCAGCCAAGAGCAACGAAATCCCCGCCGCCCGTGACCTTCTCGGACTGTTCGACCTGCAGGACGTCGTGGTGACGGTGGATGCAATGCACACACAGCACGACACCGCCGAACTCATCGTCGCCGCCGGCGGGGACTACGTGTTCACCGTCTTTACTTCTCGCACGTACGGCGTGGCCCACGTGTGCTCAGAGGCCCCTAGGGCAATGTGGCACACGCAGTGTCCGCGACGGTCGGCCAGCTGGAAGGGCAGGCCGCGTGGTTTCCACGGTGTCGGACGATCTGCGGGTGCAGCACGTCGACCATGCGGGCGGCCAACGGTCCTACCTGATCCTCGACGTGGCATCGGGGGCGGTGCACGACCGGGCCGACAGGTACCTGGCGGGGCTGGGCGAGGGCACCCAACGCACCTACGCCTACCACCTGGTGGATCACCTGCGCTGGTTACGGGTCACCGAACGGTGCGAGGACCGGGTGAGCATCGCCGATCTCGGCCGTTACATGGCCTTGTGCGGTGCGCACCATCCTGGCCCGTTGGGCACGCCCTGGCGGACTCGGGCGCTGAGTCCGTCCGGGTTGAGCGTGCGCGCGGCCTGCCTGAAGGGCTACTACCTCGACGTGTCGGGCAGGGAGAACGTCAACCCTGAGCTTCGGGCTGCGTTCTCGGTGCGGCGGCTGCCGACCGGCCGGGACCGGGACCACTCGATGCTGGGCCATGTCGCCACGTCGATGGCGGCCAACCCGCTGTCGCACGGGACCCCACCGAGGAAGCATCCGCGGATGCTGCCGACAGGTGCCGCCGAAGCGCTGCTCGGGGCGGTGCGTACCGCCCGGGATCGGATGATCGTGGTCTGGTTGCGGGACTCGGGGATGCGGATCGGTGAGTTATGCGGGTTGTGGTTCTGCGATCTGCATCTGCGCAGAGACCACCCGTGCGGCGAACGCGCAAGCCCGCACGCCCATTTGGTGAAGCGGATCAACCCCAACCGGGCCGCCGCGAAACGCGGATTCCCCGCCACCATCGTGGACGGGATGATCACCGGGGGGATCGTGCGCCGGGTCAGCCCCGCCATGATCGACAGCTATCACGAGTACCTGGCCGAGGACTACCACCGGGTCCGCGCGTTGGCCGACACTGACCTCGTCCTGGTCCAACTGGCCGGTGATCGGGTCGGGGCCGGTTTGAGCACCCACGGGGCACGGCAGATGATCACCCGCGCCGGCACCCGGGCCGGGTTGGGTTCGGTGAAACCGCACGCCTTCCGCCATACCTGGGCCACCGCGCTGACCGAGGCGACCGGGGGCAACACCAAGGCGGTGGCCGACGAAGGCGGCTGGGCCAGTGCCCAGACGGTGGAGGTTACCTACGCCCACCTGGCCGGGGACCCGACACTGCAGTCGGCGCTGGACCACATCTGGGCGGAGCAACTGTGAGCAGTGCCGTGCACTCTGTCGGCTCGGTCGATGACCTGTTCCGGCTGGACCCGCTGGCCCGCTTCGAAGCCCTGATCGCGGGTGAGAACTTCCCCGCCTATCTGCGCGCGGAGCCGATCACCTTCGCCATGCAGGACCCGGTCTACGGCTACTTCTGCGGTGTGCAGGGATGCGCGCTGCCCGCCACCCACCCGCAGTGGTGGTGCGCCCGCCACGGCGATGAGCGCCATGCTGCGCTCCGTCGGGGCGTCGGGGAAGCCGCATGGAGGAGCACGACAATCCCGTTCCCCGCCAGGACCACCCCGGGGACGCCGCGAGGCCGGCTCGCCGCCTGCCGTTTCTGCCCCGACCGGGACGCGGTCGCCGGTGAGCTGTGCCGCCGCCACCACGCCTTGTTCAACCAGGCCTCCCGCCGAGGCGGGGCCAGCTTCGTCGAGGAAGCCTGGGCCGCCCGCCAGGTCAGCCTTCCCGGCACCGGGCCCTGCCAGGTGAGCACCTGTGGGGGCCGAGCCGAGCTGGAGCCCGCACTGTGCCCGATACACCGCCGTAAGTGGGTGCACTCCGGAGCGCCCGCGGACATCGCCATGGCGCAGTGGCTGTGGCGGGCCGGCGGACACTCCGACACCGGAATGGTCTACCTCGGTGGGCTGCCGCCGCTGCTCGCCGCCGAAATCCGGTACGGACTGTGGGCCCACACCCAGAACGCGGCCCCGGCCCGGTGGCACCCGATGTGGCTGCGCACCCTGGTCAAGTCCTGCACCGCCACCGGCGTCGGGTCCCTGCTCGAGTTGGACGCGATCAACATGCAGTGGAGCACCCAAGCCCGCACCATCAACCGCATCGTGCAAGGTCTGCGCACCGACGTTGACCCGGTGCACTACTCCCGCAGCGACACCCGCGAACGCGGCTACCTCGACACCGACTACTGGGGCTTCCGGTTTCCCGACCGCCGCTCGGTGTTCGACCTCACCACCATCCAGCAACGCTGGCTGCGCGACCTGACCTGGGACTACCTCGCCGACCTGTTGGACGGGTCCCACCGCCCCCGCACGCAGGGAGTCTTCGAACAGGTCCGCCGCTCGATGGTGTGCTTCAGCACCTACCTCCTCGACTGCGACCCCAAACGGGGCCACCAGCCGGCGAGGTTGAGCCAGGCCACCGCCCGCGGCTTCGTCGCGGACTACACCCGACGCGTCACCCACCACCAACCCGCCCGGGGTGTGTTCAACAAGGACGGAACCCCCTCGACGGCGACCACGATCACCTACTCCCTGGCCGTGAACGCGCTGCGGCGGGTGATGCGCGCGGCGATGGATAGCGGCGCCGCGACGGCGCTCGGGCTGCCCCGGGATTTCATCGTCGCCCTGCCCTTCGGCGGCACCACCTCGGCCCGCAACCCGCGACCCTTCAGCGACCAGGTGCTGCGGGCCCTGAGTGATCCCACCAACATCGCCATGCTGCACGGCATGGACCCCAACGACGGTGGCCTGGCCGACATCTGGTCCATCCAGGTGCGGTGCGGGCGTCGCATCAGCGAGGTCGTCAAACTGCGCTGGGACTGCGTGAGCGAACACCTGGGCCGCACCTGGTTGTGGGTCGACATGACCAAGGTCGGCAAGCTCGACTACGCCATCCAAATACCCCGTGACGTCTACGACCTCATCCGGGCTCGGCAGGTGAAGACCGCACACCGCTATCAGCTCAAGCACGGCACCGACCTCACCGCAACCCAGCGCCGCATGATCGCGTTGTTCCCCAGCCGGGTCAGCAATCCCAGCTTCGAGCGTTCCCTGTCCGCCTCGACGTTCGCGGTCGCGTTCAAGACCTGGATCGAGTCGGACACCATGCGCATCCCCGGCCACACCACCCACCAGGCCCGCCACACCCTCGCCACCCGCCTGGTCCACGCCGGGGCCAGCATGACCCACGTCAAACAAGTCCTCGGCCAAGTCTCCGAGTGGATGGCCGACTCCTATGTACTCATCGCCGGGTCGCAGGTCGAGCCCTTCCTGCAGCAGGTCTGGGTCACCGGCCCCGGAGCTGCCCAGCCCGGCCAGGTGGTGCTCACCCCCACCGCCACCGAGAAGAACACCGCCCACCAGTTGCTCGTCGACCTGGCCGCGGTCCCCACCGAGCACGGCCTGTGCACGTTCAAACCGGTCGTGGGCGGCTTCGATTGCCCCTTTGGCCGCAACTGCCATTCCTGCGAGCACTTCGTGCTCACCGGCGCCGACTACGGCTACTGGAAACGGCAGGAACAACGCTGGGCGGTGATGGCCGAAGGCGCCCCCGACACCACCACCCGCGACTACATCTACGCCTCCTTCGCCAAGAACTCCCAGGCCCTGGCCGGGCTGGAGAAGGCACTGCACGCCCTCGGGCTGCTCGACCAAGCCAAGGACATCGACCTGCGCAGCCCCCAGCAGGACTTCTTCGACCCCATCTGGCGGCAAGGCTGGCGCACCGGCGACTTGCTGCAAATCGGCGCGAGCCCGGCAGAACCTGCTGCCGGCGTCGCGGACATCACCGCCGCCCACGGCAGGAGCAGCACGTCATGACCAGCACACCGGTGACCGGCCCGCGCAACCCCAAACCCCCACCTCACCAAGCCATCGACGCCCGCAAGCGTGCAGCCACCGCCAAGGTCGCGGCCGTCCAGAAAGCCATCAAAGCCCTCGGTCGCACCGGGGCGCCCATCACCCGCTCCGGCATCGCAACGCTGGCCGGGGTGTCTCGCTCGTTCACCTACCAGAACGAGACCGCCAACTCGCTCATCACCGGCGCCCAGTCAACATCCCAAGCCCGGGCGACCGGGCGCATCGCCACGGCGACGGCTCAGCAAGAAGCGTCCTGGCACGAACGCGCACTCAACGCCGAGGACCGCGCCCGCGACCTTCGTCGCGCGCTCACCCACCAGCGCCAGCTCGTCGCCGACCTGCTGGGCCAGTTGCGCGAACCGGATGGAACCTGGCTCGAACACGACCGCAACCGTCTTCGGGAAGAGAACGAACGCCTCCTCACCGACCGAAACCGGCTTCTTGCCGAACGCAACGACCTCGACCGCAAACTCGCCGGCGCCCGAGCCAACGTCTCCCGCATCAACCGCGACCGCGTCACCGAACTATTTCCCCACGGGCCAGGCGTGGCCGCGACGAGAACCCCCTCCGGGTGATGTCTGGTAGGAGCGCTGTCGTGCTGATGATCACCGTTGCGCTCGTGCTCGCCGCCCGAGGGCAACTCAGCCCACACGATGACCTCACCCCGGCCGAACAGGCACGACTGCGGACACGTCTTGAAGCGGTTAATCTCCAAACACGGGCTGGCAGACCTGGATCGCCGCTGCAAAGACTAATAGCGAGTTGGCGGCGGTAGGAGATGAAACAAGCCAAGGGAGGGGACGCGGTGAAAATCCACGCGGTCTGGAAACCTGTGTCCGCCGCCACGTTGCTGAGCATGGCTGTGCTCAGCGGCTGCTCCACCAACAACCCTGCACCAGCCGCCGGCCCACCGCCGAGCACAGTGCCGCTCACCTCGTCGAGCTCCTCGTCGCCCGTTCTCACCCCCACCGCGTCACCGAGCAGCACCCCGACCGCGACGGGCGGGGCGCCCACCAGCACGGCGCCATCCCCTGCCCGGGGGTGCGCACCAACGCCGAGCGGGAGGCCCACCGGGGCCGCCACCGGGGCGACCGTCAAGCAGATCATCGACGTCGACGGTGACGGGCGCCCGGACACCGGATGGATCGGCGGCTCAGGACTTTTCGGCATAACCACCGCCTCCGGCGCCACCTTCAGCACGGTGGTCAAGTCCCCGAGTCCCATTCCACCCGCCATGCTCGTGGCCAACATCGACGGCACCATCGTCGCTCTGGCCTCCGACCAACGAGCAGCCGCGCTGCTGTTGGTCAAGAACTGCGCCCTGGTACCTGCGCGGAACGCGCAGGGCAGTACCTACTACTTCGACCTCGGCGCCGGCGTGAGCGGCACCGGCGTCGGCTGCTCCCAGGTGGCCGGCACCCAGGGCCGCAGCCTGGTCGGACTCAAACTCATCCGCGACAGCAGTGGAAACCCACAGTCGGTGGAGCGGACCCAGATCATCATCGACGGCACCCAAGCGCGTAACGGCACCCACGACACCGTCCCCGCCACGGGACCGCAAGGCGCCGCCGCAGCTGCCTCAGCGACGCAAATCAGTTGCGGCGACCTCACCATGGCCGCCGACGGAGTCCACAGCGGTTGATAGCTACACCGCCGGGCCTCGCTACGCCTATTCCGTGGGCCGTGCGGTCGTTGTTGCGTCACATACATGTACGCGACTGACCAGCAACGCATTGACCAGCGGATTGAGCCGTGTTGGCCTGGTCGGTGAGCAGTGAAGTCGACGAAGCGCACATGTACAAAAACAAGCAGCGCACGTCGGCGGTGCGGGAGCTGGCGTGCAGCGACGGCTCCACCCAGGCGGAGGATCTGGCGATGAAGCTGGAGCACCTGCGGGCGTTCCGCCGCCACCGTGACCTCGCCGAGGTTCGTACGCCGGGCCCGGAGCGGGTGGCGACGTTCGCCACCGGCACCCCGGTGGCGAACTCGTTGGGCGAGATGTGGGTGATGCAGAAGTTCCTGCGCCCGGAGCTGCTCGCCGACGCCGGGGTCGAGGGCATTGACGGGTGGGGGGCGGTGTTCACCGGCACCGCCACCACGGTGGAGATGAACGCCACCGGCTCCAAGCTGGCGCCGGTGAGCAGGGTCAGCCGGTTCCAGAACGTGCCCGAGCTGGTGAGCATGAGCTCGGTGTACACCGACGTGGTGCTGCGCGAGGAGGTCGCCCAGCAGGGGCGCATCCCCGAGCTGGCGGGTGGTCAGCGCACCGTCATCAGCAAGCAACCCTCCCAGGAGGTGCGGGACTTCATCGCCGACCTGGCGTGGCGCAGCTCGGACTTCGACCCGCGGCGACCCGACATCGACAACTCGTTGAAGGTGTCCAACGACGGGCGCAACGTGTCGATGGACGAGCGGCTGGCGAACCTGGATGAGCCGATGGACGGTGGCCGCGTCGACCTTGTCGCCACCGAAGTCGAACGCATCTGGACGTAGACCCGCGACCGGGTCTACGCCGACAGCGACGGGCGCCCGGAGCCGACACCGGGTGGGGTGCAGATCATGTTCTGCGACCGCTCCACCCCGCACCAGCCCGGCGGCCGTTGGTCTATCTATGAGGGATTGCGCGAGGAGCTTTGGTAGACGTGGGGGAGTCCGTCACCGACGTTTAACGTGACGTCCACGCCTACCGCATTGGCGGCGTCCGCAAGGCGTTCAGAGTCGCTCAACAACAGTTCGGCGCCACCCACCTGGACAAGCATCGGTGGCAGGCTCACCAGCGAGGCGAACAGGGGCGACGCTAGGCCCGCGGACGGATCGGTCTCGGCGAGATAGTCGCGGGCCAACTGCCGGACCACCTCGGGCGTCAAAACTGGGTCGTCCCCGACGCGCTCGCTCATGGACGCCCCCGAAAGGGTCAGATCGGTCCAGGGCGACATGAGGCCGAGCGCGGCCGGCAGATCCTGTCCGCTGTCGCGCAACATAACGAGCAACGCGAGAGCGAGTCCTCCCCCGGCCGAGTCGCCAGCTACGGCAAGCGAGGAGGCCTGGAATCCCTGCTCGGCCCTGAGCCAGCGCCATGCCGCCACGGCATCGTCGAGTGCTGCAGGAAATGGGTGCTCGGGGGCCAGACGGTAGTCAAGGAGCAAGACCCTTAACCCGCTGGCCCGCCCGAGCCGGGCGGCCAGCTCACCATGGCTGCGAAACGACCCCATCCTGTAGCCCCCGCCGTGCAAGTAGAGCAGTACCCGCTCAGTGTCGACGCCGGGTGCCGTCAACCAGTGGGCCGGCACCCCGCCGGCGTCGACCTCCGTCACCGCGACGTCCTGCGGCAACGGGTACAAGACGCCTCCGGGGGCGAACATGACTCGCCGCTCGTCAAGGGTGGGCCGTGGTAGTTGATCGGCCCCTTCGCGTCGTCTCAGGAAGGCATTAATCGTTTCCTGCATGGCCTGACTTGGCATCGTTGGACATCCATTCGAACAGTGGCCAGCGACCACGACGGACGTACACGTTTCGCGGCTCTACGACACCATGCGTGGTGAGCGTCCCCTGATTCGTGTGGTGCGGTGAGTGTTCCAGGTGACGCCGCAGTGCAGCAACAGCCTGAGCCGGTCGGTGGTGAAGTAGGCGAGCAGCTGGTCCTGCCAGGCGGTGATGGTGCGGGCCAGGCGGTGCAGCTCGGGCACCGAGCTGTCGGCGCAGGCGGAGTAGAAGGTGAACAACCTCGCCCGGGCCTGGGTGAGGTCGCGGGCTCCGTAGACGTGGCGCAGCTCTTGGGTGGCGATCCACGCGGCCGCGACCTGCCCGTGTTGGTCGCCGGCGGCCAGGCCGGCGAGCAGTCGCCCGTAGCTGGTCGGGGTGTGGTTCTCCGCCCCGCGGAGCAGGACCCGCCGGATCCCGTACAGGGGGTCGCTGCGTCGGCCCCGGTGCCCGAGGCTCTCCTGCTGGACGCGGCGGTGGACAGTGTCGATCGTGTTCTGCGCCAGCTTGATCGCGTGGAACGGGTCGAGGACCACCGTGGCGGTGGGCAGCCCCGCCCTGAAGGCGGTGTCGTAGCCGCGGAAGGGGTCCAGGGCGGCGACCTGCACCCCGGAACACCAGGTGGGGCTCCGCCCGGCCAGCCAGTCGGTGACCACCGCCCCGGAGCGGCCTTCGACGACGTCGAGCAGCCGGGCAGGGCCGCCAGTGGCGGGGGCGAGGTCGACCAGCCCGGTGACGAACTGGGTGTGGCGGCGTGCGGTCGCGGCGAGGAACGCGGTCTCGTCGACCCCCAGGCGCACCACGGCCCGGTCCACCCAGGCGGCGTCCAGGATGCGGTGGCCGAACTCGGCGACGGCCCGCATCACCGTCGGCCAGCCCACCCCCAGATCAGCGGCGACCTGGGCCACGGAGTGCGCGTCCTGCCCGACCCGGCGGCAGGCCTCCGCCCCCGCCCGCTCGGTGAGCACTCCCTTGGGCCGGATCGCCCCGGTGCGCTCGGAGAACGTCACCGTCGGGCACGCCCGGTGCCGGTAGCGCCACACCCGCTTCGACCAGCACAGCAGCACCGGCCGACCCCCGGCGGGCAGGTCCCGCACCAGACGCAGCCGCCGGTCATGCAGAACGGCGACCGCCGAACACGACGGGCACCCCACCAGGTCCGCAGTGGTCTCCACCTGCACCTGCAGCTCACCATCGAACTCGGCGCCCGTGAGAACCCGGAACCCGGGCAACCCCAACATCCGCGCCGCCGCGGCCACGCCCGTGTCCTGCTCCCGCGCCGCCGCTGCACCAACAGCGGGCAGCGCTCTATCCTCGATCCTCACCTGGGGCCTCCGTGTCCGTGCTCTTGGTCGAACACGAATCGTGAGGCCCCAGGCCCAGCTCCTACGCCAAGTTGAAGGTCGTGTCGCGACGCCCCTCACCACGCGTCATGTCGAAGAGCCAGAAATCCGTATTGACGGTGACGTCCTCGACCTCTCGGACCGTCGTGGTCACTCCGAGCTGGTAAGTGCGTAGTAGGTCGCAGAGGCGGTCGCCGTCGATCAGGTCGATAAGTGGGGCACCATCACGTGACGCTTCGGCTCTGGAGTCTGCGGTGAAGGTTCCTGTGGTGATAAGGAGGCCTTTGTCGCCGCGGCCGGCCATGGCACCGCGGAAGTCTCGTACTGCGCTGGAGCCGACGCTGCCGCGGTAGCGCTTGCACTGGAAGAAGACGGGGAAGCTGAGCAGGGAGAGCTGGTAGATGCCGAGTCCGTCAATGCCGCCGTCTCCGGTTCGTCCTGTGACGGGGGCGCGCAGGAAGCCTGCTTCGCGGAGAAGACGCTGGGCAAGATGCTCGAACGCGGCTGGATGGAGCGCCAGGAGCGCCTCGAGGGAGGAAGCGGCGATCTTGCAGGCGCTCGTGGGCGGGGCAATCGTGCGGGTGATCCACTGCAAAACGCAGTACCTGGGTCCCGAGGAGCTGATGGTGGCCGCGAAGCTTGCCGTTCCCGGACAGGTCTCCACTGCCGACCTTGCCGACGCGATCGATGCTGCCGAGCTCCGGGTGCGCACCGCGGTCCCCGCCGCGCGGGTGATCTACCTCGAGCCGGACCTGGACCGAGTGTTCCCGGCGGCGCATGTCAGTGAGTAGCGTGTCCCCCATCACAGTCGCGGGTGGTCTCACGAGGTCCACCCCATCCGGCCGGAGGCGAACCCGATGACCCGAAACGCGCTGTTCCGCACCAAGTCGATCGAGCAGTCGATCGCTGATACCGACGAACCCGGCCACCAACTCAAAAAGGCGCTGGGCCCGATCGACCTCATCGTGTTCGGGGTCGGTGTGGTCATCGGTACCGGAATCTTCGTGCTCACCGGGGAAGCGGCGGGTATCGAAGCAGGCCCTGCGGTGGCGCTCTCCTTCGTGGCCGCCGCGATCGCCTGTGGGCTGGCCGCTTTGTGTTACGCCGAGTTCGCCAGCACTGTGCCGGTTGCCGGCAGCGCTTACACCTTCTCTTACGCCAGCCTCGGCGAGCTGGTGGCGTGGATCATCGGCTGGGACCTCATCCTCGAGCTTGCGCTCGGCGCTTCGACGGTGGCGGTGGGGTGGTCCACGTATCTGCAGTCCCTGTTGAGCAGCGCAGGGATTACGTTGCCGTCCTCGATCGCCGGCGATAAGGCAACGGTGAACGTGACGGCGGCGCTCATCGTGCTGATCCTCACTGCGGTCATCTGCCTCGGGATCGAGGTCTCCAGCCGGGTCAACGCCGTGGCGGTTGCGCTGAAGGTGTCGGTGGTGCTGCTGGTGATCGTGGCGGGGTTTTTCTACGTGAAGGCCAGCAACTACTCGCCGTTCATCCCGCCCGCGGGCTCACCGGGGGCGAATCCCGCGGAACCGGCCACCCCGTCGTTGTTGCAGGACCTGGGATTTTCCCCGGGCGCGTTCGGCGTTAGCGGCATCTTCACCGCGGCGGCGACGGTGTTCT
>JAABUV010007452.1_pt1 | contig 11476 bp, 9 predicted proteins | sample 5559971 | NCBI WGS metagenome assembly JAABUV01 (sample SAMN10711881, study PRJNA513362) | rock metagenome | isolation source: Antarctica rocks | place: Antarctica: Victoria Land, Knobhead nord | collected 2015-12-19
TGCGGGACCCGCCGGGGCGACGGGAGCGGGCGTTGCGGGCGCGGGTCCGGCGGCCAGGAGCATCAGGAGTGCAGGGCGTGCGAGACGTCCGGTGAGACATCTGATAAAGTGTCCGGTGAAATGTTTTCGGGTCACGTTTGGGCCATCTTCTGCGTCACGCGGCGGTCCCGGCGTGGCCGGGACCGCGCCGTCTCAGGGAAGTACGCACCTAGTATAACGGCAGGAGAGGCAAAACGCTTCGGCCCCGGCAACAATTCTTGCGGGGCTGCTTCCTGCCCCCGTACAAAGCTTCCTGCCCCCGTACAAACAGGCGATGTGGGCGCGGGAACATTCCCGCGCCCCTTGTCGTCGCACCAAGACTAGGCCAGTTTCGTGCCGCCGGCCCCGGCGTTCCTGGAAAGAGACACCCCATGACGAACATTTCCAAGAGGGCGGTTGGTGCGGCGGGCGTTCTGCTGGCCGTAGCCGCCGCGCCCCACGCCGCATCCGCCCAGGCCGTCCGCGGCGGGATGCGCTCCGGCGCACAGCCCCAGGCTCAGTCCGCGCCCGCCTCCCAGCCCGCGCCCGAGAGCCAGCCCCAGCCTGTCTATCAGCAGCCCGTGTACCAGCAGCCCCGGCCTGCCTATCAGCAGCCCAGCCGGGTGTACCAGCAGCCCCGGCCTGCCTATCAGCCCAACCCCGTGATGCGCTCCGGGCCGGTCTTCTCGACGCCCGAAGCGCCCGCGCGCAATCGGTACTTCCCCGGCGGCGGGGGCGGCTACCGGCAGCGGCTCAACGACCCGCTGCCCGCCTATAGCCCGCCGTCGGCGTACGGCCCCTCGCCGGTGGCCCCGGCCAGGACGTACTCGAACGGCAACTACACCCCCCGGCGGCATGGCCTGGACATTCCCCCCATCGGGCCGGGCAACGGATTCGGCAGCCCGCCGGACTCGCGCCCCCGCTACCCGGTGCAGATCGGGACGTTCGGCGGCCCGCAGTCCGTGCCGCAGAGCGCCTACGGGAACAACTACCTTTACACCTACGGCGGCAACCCATCGCCGGCGTATACCTACGCCCCGCCGCTGCTGGGCGGGTACTACTACGGCAACTACTGCGACACTTACGCGCCACAGTACACCTACCCGTCGCTGTACACGGCCTACTTCGGGTTCCCTCGCTATATCTTCAACCCGAGCATCGTCGTCATCGGCCAGCCGTACTACCCCGTCTATGTGACGTCCTACCTGCCGTTCTACACGCCGACCTACCCTGTCACGTACAACGAGACCAACTACTACGTTACCAGCGAGTCGCGTGTCTCGGACTTCGAGGCGGGCGGCGACCGGGCGCGGGAGGCGATCCGCAACGCCTACCCCGCCGACTCCTACCAGGCCGCCTTCGGCGACATCGCGCGGACCTGGACCAGCGGCGACGTCAAGCCCCTGCGCCGCCACGTCCGCAGCAGCGACACCCGGCTGAGCGTGTTCCTGAACCGCAAGTATTCGTACTCCATCGCCTCGGGCGACTTCGTGCAGATCACGCGCGACGCCCTGGACCGCTTGCAGACGACCTCGTTCACGTTCACGCGCCTGCGGAAGGCCAAGAACGGCGACGTGACCGCCTACGGGACGCACGTCTACCGCACGTCCGGCGACGCGGGCGCGGCTGTGGGGACGCCACGGACGGACGGCGGCGATGCGGACGGCGGCACGGTGCCGTTCGATAACGGCGTGGACGGCACGGATTCCAACAGCGACGCCGCGCCGTATGATCGTTCGGGCGACCCGGCGGGCGGCGAGCAGAAGACGGTCTACGTCTCCTACACCCTGCGCCGAACGGACGGCAAGTGGTACATCGTCGCCGTGGACTCGTCCGCGCAGCCGCTCGTCTCGGAGGAGTAGGTGAGGGGCGGATAACCCAAGACGAACAGCGGGGTCAAGACGCCGGGGGGATCATCCCCCCGGCGTCTTTTTTTGGCGCGCTGCCTTTCGGCTCTTCCGAAGGCGCGTTCCGCCAGTGGGAGCCGTCGCGTATCCGGCGCGGGGACTCGCCGGCGGCATGGCGCATGGTCTTGTTGAAGAGCTGCAAGTCTGCGATCCCGACCTGGGCGGCGACCGCCTTGATCGGCACGTCGGTGTTCTCCAGCAGGTAGCGCGCCCGCTCGACGCGCCGCGCGCGCAGGTAGGTGGAGGCCCCGAGGCCGAGCTGCTGCTGGAAGAGACGGTTCAGGGAACTGTAGGAAGTCTGCGCGTCGGCGGCGAGCATGGCGATCGACAGCGGACGATCCAGGCCGATCTCGATGGCTTGCAGGACGCGCTGGAGCGCGGCGGCGGACGTCCCCGGCGCGGACTGCGTGTGCTGGTGGTCCGTTTCCGCCACGAGCGTCCAGAGGAGGTGCCATAATGCGGCCTCGGCCCGGTGGGGCTGGTCTACATAGATGCGCTGGGCCTCTAAAAGCTGCTCCTCCAGAAGCCAGAAGCGCTTCCCCAGGCTCATCACCGCCGCCAGACGGCTTTCCGTGTCCCGCCGCCCCTCCGCGCCGCCCGCATCGACGACCTGGAAGTGTGCGTACTGCTGCTGCCAGTGGCCGGAAATGTGGACGACGTGTGGCGTCTTCGGCGGGACGACCATGACGCTCCCCCACTCGATGGGCAGAAGGCGGCCTTGCCTCGTGAACTCCAGGTGCCCGCTGCCCCGGATGAAGACCACGGCCCAGTCCCGCAGCTCGTTGACGATGCGCGTCTGCTCGCCGGCCCGCCCGATCTGCCAGGAAGTTAGGAGGCTGATCGTCGGCGGGCTGTTTAGGGGCAGATGCCAGCAAAACGGCGTGGTCATGGAAGAATTGTACCACAAGAGGAAGACTGTGACAATTGCGCTTATCCGCTGCCGGGCGTATAATATCAGTAGAAATACAAACGCGGAGGTTTATATACCCTTGAAACAGACGAGTCTCAGGCAGACGAAACGCGGCTTCACGCTGATCGAGTTGATCGTTGTGATCGCGATCATCGCCATCCTCGCGGCGATTTTGTTCCCCGTCTTCCAGAAGGTGCGCGAGAACGCCCGCCGCGCATCGTGCCAGTCCAACCTCAAGCAGCTCGGCCTGGCCTTTATCCAGTACGAGCAGGACGCCGATGAGAAGGTGCCCAGCGGGACGCAGAAAAACTTTACCCCTCCCCTCAACATTGGCCTGGGCTGGGGCGGGCAGTTGTATTCGTTCGTCAAGGCCACCGGCGTCTACAAGTGCCCGGACGATTCCACGGCCGGGGCAGCGGCCACGGCCACCGCACCGGCGACCTAACCCCGTCTCCTATGAGGTCAACGGCAACTTCGTCTACCAGTGCACCACTGCGGGCACAATCAACAGCCTGACCGGTCCGGCGAAGACGATCGTGCTGTACGAAGTCCGCAACAACGCCGCCGCCATCACGGACCCTTTAGAGGGCGCGGTCTCCGGGGCCACCATTTTCTCGTCCTGGGGCACCGGTGCTGCGCTCGCAGATAAAGCGGGCGATCCCCTCCCCGCCGCTACGGTGCAATACGACACCGGCTTCCTGGGCAACCGCGGCGCGTTCAACGGCGGTTTTGGTACTCCCGCGCGCGCGATAGGACGCCACACGGACGCGGCGAACTACCTGATGGCCGACGGACACGTCAAGTGGCTGCGCGGCAGCCAGGTCTCTTCGGGCGGCAACAACGCTGCCAAATCTACCGATGCCCAGGGTGCCACCAGCAACGGCAACAGCGCCGCCGGCACTGACGACCCGACCTATGTTGCGACCATGAGCGTGATCTAAAACCGGGCGGTTGGGGGCGGGCACGGGGTAAACCCTGTGCCCGCCTTCTCCGCGTTTAGTCCCGGCGTGTGGTACGATAAAAGAAAGATGAACCCACTGACCAAGATGAATCCAATGCCCCATGACCCCCACCGGCCACGGTTCCACTTCACGCCGGGCCGGTGGATGAACGACTCGATCCCGTTCTTCTGGAACGGCGAGTACCACTTCTTTTTCCTGCACAACACCGCCAGCGTGGAGTGGAGCGCGCTGACGGCCTGGGGCCACGCGGTCAGCCGGGATCTGGTCCACTGGACGCACCTGCCCGACGCCCTCGCGCCGACGCCCGGCGAGCCGGACAAGGACGGCTGCTGGACGGGCTGCGTGGTCGAGGCGGGCGGGACGTTTTATGCGTTTTATACGGCCATCCCGGACTTCGCGAGTGACACGCAGCGGCAGTGCCTGGCGACAAGCGTGGACCTGATCCACTGGGAAAAATACCCCGATAACCCGCTCCCCGTCTTGCAGCCATCGGGCTTCGGGCAGTGCTTCCGTGACCCCATGGTCTGGCGTGAGGGCGACGGCTGGAACATGATCGTCGGCGGCGAGCTGCCGGACCACGCGGGCGGGGCGGCCTTTCTGTACCGCTCCCCGGACCTGCTCCACTGGGATTATCTGCACCCGCTCTGCGTGGGCGACGCCGCGCAGACCGGCAGCCTCTTCGAGTGCCCCGATTTCTTCCGCTTGGGCGATATGCATACGCTGCTGACCTCTTCCGACGCGCACACCTGGTGGCAGACCGGCGGTTACACAGCCGGAGGGGCCGGGGGCGACGCGCGGTTCACGATGACCCGGTTCGGCCCGACGGACACCGGGGCATTTTACGCCGCCAAGACCCTGCTGGACGACCAAGGGCGGCGTCTGCTGCTGGGCTGGGTGCAGGAGACGCGCTCTGCCGAAGCCCAGGCCGAAGCGGGCTGGAGCGGGTGCCTGTCCCTGCCGCGCCACGTCACCCCCGGCCCCGACGGGACGCCCCGCTTCGCTCCCGTCCCCGAGATGCAGGCCTTGCGCGGGCGGCACCGGCATTGGGACGACTTGACCATCCCCGACGGCGGCCTCCTGCTGGACGGCATTGATGGAGACTCTTTGGAGATCGTTGTGCGCCTCGCCCCCGGCGACGCCCGCCGCGTGGGGCTGGCCGTGCGCTGCGCGCCGGACGGGCTGGAAGAAACGCCGCAGTGGCACGAGGCCGGCGAGCACGGGGGCGGGGAGCTGACCCTGCACCTGTTCCTGGACCGCTCGGTCGTGGAGACGTTCGTGAACGGGCGCGTCTGCCTGACCCAGCGCACCTACCCCGCCCGCGCGGACGCGCTCGGCGTCCGCCTGCTGGCCGAGGGCGGTCCGGCCCGCGCGCTGTCCGTGGATGTGTGGGCGCTGGGTGGGTCGCCGGGGCAGTAAGATGCCCCGGCTCTTCGCTTATGCCTCCCCGTTTTGCGTTCGGGAACTTTTTCCGACTCCACCCCCGTCAACTTACCAGTACCATTCGCTCGCACCACCCCGCTTCCCTGGAGGACTCCCCGCTTGACTTCCCGACTGCCCCGCCGCTCCGCCGCGGCACGGCGCGCGGCGACGCCGCTGGTCCTGGCGTCCGCCCTCGCGCTTGCCGCCTCTCTGTCTCCCACGCCTTCTTCCGCCGCCCGCCCGGCCCACCGCGCCGCCAAGCGGCCCCTCCGTACCCCCGTGTCGCCGCTGACGCCGAGGCTCTCGGGCCGAACCGCGCCCGTCCAGACGCTGCTGGTGCGCGACGACCTGCCCGCCGTGGGCACCAACAACGCCGTCCGGCTCTGGGTGCGCGGCGACCGCAGCGGCGGCAGCCTGCGTGTGCGCCTGCTGGCTCCCACGCGGGCCGCCTCGCCCGCCGCCGACCCGCTGCCGCGCGACGAGTGGATCTCGACGCCGGTCCCGATCACGTTTGCGGGCTGGCGCGAGGTCGTGCTGCCCCAGTCGGGGTTCAGCAAGCGGAGCGCGCCGCCGCTCCCCGCCACGATGGACCTGGGCCTGCCCGCCGACGCGCAGCCGCCCCAAGGCGCGGACGACGCGGCCATCGGCGGCGCGGACTGGTCCCAGGCGAACGCCCTGGCCCTGGACGTGACCACCAATCGGCAGGCGACGCTGGTCGTGGACGACATCGCCTGGGTGACGCTGGACGCCGCCGGGGTGGGGACGGCCACGACGCCCGTTCTGGACTTCGAGCAGGGCAACGTCGGCGCGTGGCGTCCGGTCGGCACATCGGAAGCGGCGGACGCGGTGCAGTACGGCGTCGTCACCCAGCCCGGCCTGGTCCACGGGGGGCGGGTCGCCTTCCGCCTGACCGTGACGCCGCCGGGCCTGGCGCGCGGGGTCGCGCTGTACGAGGCGCAGGGGGCGATGGCCGCGACGCACAAGCACTATCTGGTTTGGACGCCGGCCTCGACGCTGACGCGCGTTTTGCCCCAGGCGCTGCCGCCGCGCGGCGGGGCGGGGGCGGACGTGAACATCACGGCCTGCCCGGAGCAGACCGCGTCGGCCACCTTCTGCCTGTACTCGCCCGCCGCGCTCCAAAACGTCGCCGTCTCGGTGCCCCAGGATTTGCAGTCCGCCGGGCTGGGCGTCGCGCGCGCCCTGCCGCGCGCCGACATGGACATCCGCGTCGTCAAGATCGCGCCGCAGAGCGGGTCGGGGAGCCTGCGCGACCCGGACACGGCCGGCCCGGCCCCCGTGCTTCTGGTCAAAGACGACCGCGCCCTGCTCGCGGGCACCGACTCGCGCGTCCGGCTGGTCGGCCCGGCCGTCTGCGACATCGCCGCCGACACGTCCAAGCAGTTCTGGCTGACCGTTTCGGTCCCGCGCAACACGCCCGCCGGCTCTTACACGGGACGCCTGGCCGTTTCGGGGCGGGGGCTTGACGCCCCGTTCAGCGTCCCGGTCACGCTGACCGTTTTGCCCCTGCGCCTCTTGTCCCCGGCCAAGCAGTACGGCGTGGACCTGCGCTCCCGGCTGGACCCCGCCCCGACCGCGCTGCCGTCCCCCGACGGGCGGGACCTGGTCACCGACTTCGTCCCCAAAGAGACGCTCGACGGGCAGCTCGCCGACATCGCCGGGCACGGCTTCACCATCGCCTCGCTGTACGACTCGCCGGCCACGCTGTTCGACGCCGTGACCGAGTACCGCGCCTACGGGCTGGGGACGCCCTACAACCTGTACAAAGGCGCGGGCGACCCGCAGGACGTCGAGAAGGACCGCCAGGCCCACAGCGCGCCCGCGTTGAGCTACTACACCGACCCTGAGCCGAACAGCGCCGCCGCGTCCCGCATGGCCCCGCTGGTCAAGGCGGGCATCCCCAGCGTCACCTACATCCCGCGCCAGGCCGACTACGACGCCCTCAGCGCCGACGCCGACACGCTCATCTACAGCCGCGACTCGGAGTACGCCCAGACATTGCTGCGGACCGGCGGCAAGCGCACGTCGATGACCCGCGACTGGTGGTACTGGCCCGCTGCGGGCGCGGACCCGAAGACCAACCGCGTGGATGCCGGCTTTCTCCTGTGGCGCTCGAACTTCTACGGCGCGTTCCTGCCGGACTACCAGACCGCCTTCGGGTCGGACCCCTACGACGAAAACGCCGCCGGTGCCCCGGCGTCGAAGGCTGCCTACCGCCCGCTGATGCTGACCTACCCGGTCCACGGCGGAGTTTTAGACACCCTGCAATGGGAGGCCTGCCGCGAGGGCGTCACCGACGTGCGCTACCTGACGACCATGTACGCCGCCCTGCGCGAGTGCAAGGACGCCCACATCGCCAAGCCCTTAGTCTCCGCGGCCGAGGGCTACGTCAAGACCTTCCTGAACAAACCCTTGGCGAACCTGCCCGACGACCAGTACGACAAGGCCCGCCTCCAGGTCGCCGCTTATGCCATCGCCCTGCGTCAGTCCGTGGACGCCTACAACAAGGCCCACGGCATCCATTAGGAACCATCCCAGCGGGGGCGCGGGGGCGGTCTGCCCCCGCGCCCTCTTTAGGTTTGGGGTATACTGGCGGCACAGCAAGGGAGGCAAGCCAAGATGCAGAAAGCAAAACGAAGGACAAGGCCCGCCCCCGTAGCCGTCTCCCGCAACGGCAACGGCTTCCACAAACACTACACATGGGTTCCGGGCGACCCGCCCGAAAAGCACCCGCTGGCAGCGGTTGCAGGCAGCTTCAAGGACGACCCCTTTTGGGACGAATTCGTGCAGATTATGAAGGACGAACGGCAAAAACAATTAGAACGCGACCTAAAAAACCTGGAAAACGAGTCGTAACGTGTACGCCTTGGACAACGACACCCTCAGCCTGTTCCTGCGAAGGCAGGAGCCGGTGACTGCGCGGGTCCTCGCGGTGCCGCTTGAGGATGTCCGGCTGCCCGCAGTTGTCGTGGAAGAGCAGGTCCAGGGGCGGCTATCTTTGCTCGCCAGTCTAGACACGAGGCGGAGCATAGGCACCGATAAAATCCCGGAAGCCTATGCTTTTCTCCTGCGGACACTCCGGCAGTTGGAGAATTTCCAGTTCCTGCCGTACACGGAGGAGGCGGAACTGCTTTTCCAATCTTGGCCCGCCAGTGTCAAGCGCGTCGGCACCCACGACTGCCGTATCGCCGCGACGGCCGTTGTTAACGGTTTCGCCGTCGTGACCTGCAACACGCGCCACTTCGGGCTGATTCCCGGCGTCAAAGCCGAGGACTGGAGCCGCTGAAGACAGAAGAAGCCGCCCGGCCCTCTTCAGAGGATCGGGCGGCTTTTTTGCGTGTTGACCCCTGTACCCGTTCGCTCCGACCTCCGCGCGGACATACTCAAGTTGAGGAGGACGACAATGACGGACTGGCAGCCTCATCCGGCGGTTTGCCGAGTAGCGCTCGCAGGCGGCCTTCCGTGCGTCTTGGCTGCGCCGCCCTACTCCGGCTCCACGCCGGTAAGCTGCAACTGGCCGTCCTGCTTGACGGCTTGGGCCTTTTTCAGCACTTCCAGGCTCATGGGCATCTCCAGGTGCGCGCCCCGCTCAATGATGTCTTGGACGGTCACGATCTGGATTTTGTCGTAAGAGCGCTGCATCAGGTCATGGTAGTAAGAGCCGACCCCTTTGGCCTCGTCGCGCATCGGCTTGGTGGGCGGGTCCAGCGTGAGGAAGACGGCCATCGCCGCGCCCTCGCGCAGCATGTCGCTGTGCAGCTTGGCGATGTCGCCCCGGTTGACGCCGCCGGACTTGACCTGGAAGATGATCTTGGCGTTGTCCTCGTGCCCCGTCTGGAAGTAGGCGATGCCGTCCACCCCGGCGTCCGCGCCCTTCTTCTCGTTGATGATGGCGCGGTTGACGCTGTAGGTCAGCACGGCCCACTTCTCGAACTCCTTGCGGACCCGGTCGTCCTTCTTGTGCGCCAGGGCGATGGCGGAGGCCATGTCGCGCGGGATGCCGTTCAACGTTATGGTGTCAAGCACCTGCTTGCCGAACTGCGCTTCCAGCCGCCGCAGCATGAGCGAGATGGACTGGTAGGTGATGTCCATGCCGATCCACGCCCGGCCCAATCTTTGGGCGACGGCGATAGTCGTGCCGCACCCGCAGTAGGCGTCCAGCACGACATCGCCCTCGTTGGTTGACGCGCGGATGATGCGCTCTAGCAGGGCTTCGGGCTTCTGCGTGGGGTAGCCGAGCTTCTCCGCTGTTGCGCCTCGCAGTTGGCTAATGTCGCCCCACACATCGCCCGAAACCGCCCCGGAACTCTCGTCCAGGTACTTCTTCCGCATGATACGACCGTCGATGGTAGATGGGAATAGCAAAAGTCCCCTCGCATCCAATTCCTCCATCTTCTCACGCGAGACGGCCCAGCCATTGTGATGCGGTTTGTAGCCTTTGTAGTCATAGGTCAAATTCGGGCGCGGGTTCGGGCTACGAAGGTTGTCCGCGTTAAAGCGCCTCGCGCCTTCGGGAACGGCCTGCGTATCCTTTTCCATCTTGCTCAGGCGGCGCGTGGTGCCGTCCGGCAGTTCAACGTATTGATACCAGTCTTCCAAAGTTCTTGCTTGAAAGCCGTCGTGTTGCTTGTGGAACGTATAGGCATTACCTTTGGTGTAGAAGAGAATGCGGTCACTGATGTAACCGAACTGCCGCTTGGCGTCATTGTGAGCATCGGCGCGCTTCCATGTAATCTCGTTCCGATAGTCGCCGCCTTGCGTCACAAAGATCGTGTCCAGCACCAGTTTTAAGTAGTGGCTGGCGGTCGGGTCGCAGTGCAGATAGAATGATCCCGTAGGCTTCAGGACGCGGCGTATCTCCACGACGCGCAGGGTCATGCTGACGAGATAGGCCAGCAGGCTGCCCTTGCCCAAGACCGCGTGGAGGCCCTTGATCAGCTCAATCGTCTGCGACGTGAACCGCGCGCCGTCGTTGGAAAGTATCTGCGAGAAGCCTTCGCCCGCGTGGTCGTCCCACGTCCAGGTGTCCACGAACGCCTGGGCCTGGGCGCGGTCTTCTTTGCCGATGTTGTTGTAAATCTGGTTGTAGTTGCGCTTGGAGTTGAACGGGGGGTCAATGTAGCAGAGGTCTACCGTTTCGTCCTTGATGTACTTCCGCAGCACGTCTAAGTTGTCGCCGTAGAAGAGCGTGTTCATGCGCCCATTGTAGCAGACACAGGGAACCGTTTGACTTGCCCGGACGAAAAAAGCCCCCTCCACCGGAGGGGGCTTGCTGTCTCAGGCCGCTTGATCACACTCAGCGCCAGGTCGTCGCGCCCGCACCCTGGGCGCTGGCGGGGAGGTCGGGGACGCCGACGATGGTCTCAACGCCCAGGAAGGCGTCCAGCTCCTCGTTGGTGTGCCGGTGCGCCCACTGGGCGAAGCGCTCCTGGTTCTCGCGCGTCTCCTGGAAGCGGGCGATGACGTTGGCGAGGGCGTACTTGACCTGCTCGGCGGGCACCTTGCGGTGGATGGCGCGGGTGAACGAGGGGTGCGCGCCCAGGTCGCCGCCCAGGTGGACGTCGTAGGCCTCCACCTGCGTGCCGTCGTCGCGCCGGGCGAGGCAGCCCTGGAGGCCGATGTCGCCGACGTGGTGCTGGGCGCAGGAATTGGGGCAGCCGTTCATGTTGATCTTCAGGCCGCGCTCGTAGGGGTCGGGGGCGACCTCTTCCAGGTGCCCGATGACCTCTTTGAGTCGCAGCTTGGTCTCGGTGATCGCCAGGTTGCAGAACTCGATGCCCGTGCAGGTGATGGCCCCGCGCCGGATATTGGGCACGTCCCACGCCAGGCCCGCGGCGGCAAGGTCCGTTTGGGCGGCGGGCAGGTCTTCGGTGGCGATGTGCGGGATCAGCATGTTCTGCATGTTGGTCAGGCGTACCTCGCCCGCGCCGTAGCGGTCGGCGACATCGGCGGCCTGGGCGAGCTGCGCGTCGGTCAGGCGTCCGGCCAGGACGCACAGGCCGATCCAGTGCAGGCCCGGCTGGCGCTGGGCGTTGACCCCGATGTGGTCGCGGTAGGTGTCGTCGGAGAAGGTGAAGCCGGCGGCGGCAGGCTCGGGTGACCAGTCGAGCTTGGCGCGGACCTCCTGGGTGAATCTCTCGGGTCCCCACTCGGCCATCAGGTATTTGAGGCGGGCGCGCGTCCGCTTCAGCCGCAACTGGTCGGCGTCGCGGTAGCACTCGGCGATGGCCCGCTGGACGTCC
>JAABUV010007454.1_pt1 | contig 11475 bp, 8 predicted proteins | sample 5559971 | NCBI WGS metagenome assembly JAABUV01 (sample SAMN10711881, study PRJNA513362) | rock metagenome | isolation source: Antarctica rocks | place: Antarctica: Victoria Land, Knobhead nord | collected 2015-12-19
GAGTAGTACTTTAGTACCAAGGTAACTCCCTGGATCCCGTTATTACATGATCACTTATCTCTAGTCGCGAACCTAGATCGACCACCTCGTGTCAATCTTGTCAATCGTGTCAATCATGTCAATCATGGGTTGCCTCGCGTCGACATTCCACGGAATATCTCATATTTCCTGTAGCCCGCATGACTAACGAGCGGTTCTGGTAGGCTTACATGACAATAGGTTTGGAGTTCAAGTGGTCTGATGAGTTCATCACAAATTGAGAGTTACTTATGTGAGAAGAAATCTTGTCAAGGCTCAACCCGTTGCAAGGAGATTCACAGACCGTATTTGTTCATTACTTCTTGAACTATACCTGTATAATGTTTACGGTCCATTGCCATTATGGACTTTGACTCCATAACCGTATCATACCCGCTAGCAGCTTACAGACCTCTCGACCGCTAAAGAAGGCGAAGCTGTGTGGAGGACTGCCGGCTACCTTGACTGTGAGAATCTTGCATAGGATCGGCAGCTAGGAAATCAGAAAATAGCCTTGGATCTGGGAAATCATCCATGGGTACGTCGGGCTCGCTCCAACATGGTCGCTTTCTGCTTTGCACTGATACAGTCTGTTGCTGGAAATGAGGGGAGAAGTATTGTTGTTGAAGTGCATCGAAAGGTTGACTCATGTACTCTGAGTCCATTGGCGTCATCATACCAGTTGGAGCACCTGTACTCGCCGCGTCCGATGTCCCTGTGGAGGTCTTGTTGCTCGACAAGCAGTCCCAGGATACAGCATCAGGCAGAGGAACGGCCGACGGGGCTGGTACGGCCATGAAGTCCGAGAAACCTTGCGGCCCACTGAAATAATTATGCATGGTTCGTGGGGTGTGGCTGTTACTGCTTTGGGCCGTCGCACTTAGCGACGTCGGAAGCTGTTGAGAGTTCTTGATAAGGTTGACGAGCCTGAGAAGTCTTTCGAAAGCACGCCCAACTTTGCGGGTGTGGTTATTCGCTTGAGTTTTTGCGTCAAGTTCCTTGCAACAGGCGCATACCTTCTGCAATAAATCCATGTCCTCTTCTGCTTTTAATTCGTCAGTTGCTGATACTGGCCAGATGAGAGTCTTGACCAGCAAGAAGAATGCAGGAACGGAGAATGTATCTAAAAGACTGTGGGATAATAAAGGTACAGGTCCGCTTGTGGCTTTCCTTGCCTCTGATCGAGGGCTAGCACTTTTGCTAAGAGTTTTCGACGGACTTTTGGAAAGGACGAGAGTCTCAAGCCGCTCCACCATCGATTGGTCATGCTTGCCATAGGAGATCAGGAGCAGAAGGCAGCTTGCTCTTGCGGCATCTAATGCTCGCCGAACATGGCCAGCTTCCGTGTTTCCACGCAGGGTACTGATGCGCGCGGCCAAAAACTCGAGTTGCAGATCGACGTCGTTGGTCCCGGTGTACGGTGAGCTGAATATATCATGGGCATTAGCCCAACGCTCGAGACTTTGCTCAATGCGTGAGAGTGCAATCATGTGCTTGGCTGAACATTGCTTCTGTGATTCTGCAGAGTGGAACAATCGGTAGATCTCTTCTTGAAGCCTGGCGAGCTGGAATCGGGCTGACCAGTTTGAATCGGCAGAAGCAAGTTGGCCGAGCTCTGGTGAGAAAATGCAATCGAAGCTAGGTAGCCAGCAAATAGACCCACGAGAGATTGAAAAGCTTTTGTCTCGAACATATAACGACGTGAAAACCTTGAAGCGTTCTTGCGCTTCCTCGGGGCCGACGCCATCGGATGCAGCGTGGGATTGGTGGAGACCCATCGTTCTAGCAAGCACGCAAGCTTGCGCAAAGATCGACTCTGCAAAACCAGGTGGATAATACTGTTGGGCAGCAATGCTCTTTTCCAAAAGTTAGTGGCCATCGCAGCGAACCGATGTATCGGTCATCAAGAATGCTCACCAGGAGTGCCAAGGCTTGGACGTTAATCAGTCTCGGCGCCATCAATATACGAGGATTGCTGAGAGCCGCACGCACAGTTGAGAGGAATGGTAGGGCGAATTGCGACCCAACTAGCGGATCACTACCTTGAGTTGAAACTTCTGACCCAAGGACGAGAAGGATGATGGAGTTGAAACAAATAGCCCAAGCTTCGTCAGCAGGCGCGAAAGTGCGACTATAGATTCGTTCCACGTTGGACCAAAAAGAAGATTGAACAAATATATCTATAGCGATGTTCGCCTGCTGGAAGAATTGGCTTTGGACCATCAGGAGGAATTTCTTAGGAGGAAGCCGGATGGGGTAATGATTTGACGGAAGATCGAAAGACTCTTCAATACCGGCCTCAAGACACATACGAGCGAGCAGTTCGCTGAGTGCCTCATTGTTGACAATTTTATCTTGCAATTTACTCTGTTGAGGTTCATCCTCGGCTAGAGGCGAGCTTTGTGTTTGTTGTTCCGCTAGTAGAGTATCACGGAATTCAGTGCAGAGGGTAAACAAAGTGCAAGGACCATGATATCGATCTACAAGATCCGCTTGACTGCGGACTATGTGGCAACCCGTTGGTGGTAGGGATGGAGTATCCTCGGCGAGCTGGTCATCTGCCGAAGAAGTGGATGGAGACCCTTCGTCCGTCGCTACATCAATGAACGATCTTTGACGGTTAGGCATCTTGAGAGAAGCCATGAAGCATGAAAGCTTTCTTTCGATACTCCCTAAGCGATCCTCGAGACCGCCAATGTTGTTACATCTAATGAAAGATCTATGTCAGACCAGTAACACTTCTGATGAAGTGCTTTGAGTCGAGGAAGACCACAGTGAAAGTGACTGGTGGGGTCGAATTAAGCTTACAATAGCTTGATGTGATTTACCCTTTTTCCAGGGGTAGAAAACTCGCACTCCACGCCATCGCGGTTGCAATTCGCACATTGCGGTCTCTCACGTCCACAACGAATTTTTCTCTCGCGACAATGGGTACAAGCTCTATCGAGATGGGACCATGATTGGGCCTATTCAACGGCTGTCAGCTGAGACCAAGGATGAGAAAGGCAATGCGATATGCAAAGCCCATGTGAGCTTTGATCGATAAATGATATAAATGTGCATACCGCTCGTTCGGAAGATGCCATATTCGCAGGCGTCAACCCAGTGTTGGCTTCGGGCTCGATGGCTGAAGCTTTCACGGAATATGAAGAATTCCAAATACCTTACATTCAAGCAAAGAGGGGGTGTTAGAACGTAAATACAGAGGAGATTGGGAAGGCATCAACGGAGTGGTATCAGAGAGAGCAGCGATCAACAAGGTACTGGACTCAGCACTCTTGGCGGTTGGTGAATTGGCCCCAATGCTAGATAATCACTATATACCATACATAGCTCTAGGCTTGGAGGCGCACGCAGGCCTCTGGGAACAGCAAGGTGCTGTGACGGTAATGTAACTATACGGGGTAAGACTGATTCAGCTTGTGGTCGGCAACGTTCTGCGGCCGGCATAGACGACAGGATCTACCTACTTGCTTCGATCCAGGCAGTACCCGGAGCCCTCAGAGATTAAGGTAAGTAAGAGTGTCCAACGGGAGCTCTGGTGATGTATCCAATCACGCTTAACAGCTTGGGTAGCTCGACATGGTTGGAACAAATATCATTTAGTTCGAGCGTAAGGGAAAGTGGTTGGTATTAACTACTAGTACGTCCGTAGCAATGCCAGCACGTTTTAGGAGAGCCGCAAAAGCACAACTAGCGTCCACCTAGCCGTATAGCGTCATCATGCCTAAGGTAAGTTTACTCGAGGAGGACCGTATCTTACCTATCGACGTGCACGATAAGGCAGCACGGCCCCAGGGCAAAGCCTCGGTCATTGGGTGACCAAAGTGGTTGACAGCGGTGGGAAGATGCGGTCGGGGGATCTCGTATGGTCCGTTAGGGGAGTTAGGGTTTGCGGACTCCCACCGTGAAACAAGGAACTGGCCACACGTGGCATCACGCAAGTCAGCGCACTAGTGTCGATCAGGGTTTGGCTTCCTATTAGCGCCAGTCTCTTTTCTCCCACCGACCACCGTAGGTAGATAAGCACGTAAGGTACCTACCTTACCTAAGGTAGGTAAGATACCCAAGGTACTTCATACTCCCCGCTCCCTAACCGAGGGTACTTTACTATTGTACTTGGTACTTGCTAGTATCCGTATTCCGCCCTAAGCTCATCCTTCGCTTAGAAGACGAGCTTAAGGTAGGGCGGGGTACGGATACTACGTTAGTACCTTAGCTGTCCACCACTCGTACCACAGTACTGTACTCCGTACGTACTCCCCGTCTCTTCAGAGCCACTCGCCGCTGTTCTTGTCTTGGCTTGGCCCCCGACGTCTCCCGTTTCGAAGCCTCCAACCCTTCCCGTCACCTCCTATCCTTCATCCCGCTTCCCGTGGGACATTTACACCGTAAGATTATAACACTGTAATACAGGTAAGATGGCTGATACGTCGTAACATGCTTGATAGCTTCACCGCTTGACACGCCTTAATGACATGTAGTCACTCTAGAATGAGTCCGCCAAGTCCAGCCCGGCAGTCCAAGAATGGGGGCGAATATGCATATGCATGCAACCTCGTGGACCCAAGCAACCAAAGAGCAGGCCATTCCTGGCCATTCATCAATCGTATAGCAGTATGCCCTGCAGCATACCAGCATGCCCTGCATCCTGCAGATAACCCTCCCATATGCTCGGAACCCGAACTCGCGTGGCCAGCCTTGCGGAAATCCGGAGGCGAGAGAGGGATGATGCCGGTGGTGGGTGGTTAAGGTCAACAAGATGCTGTTCCTTGAGATCTTCATCAGAGAGAAGAGCTCCGATATAACTCCATTTCACCAGCAGTTTTCATTCAACAAGACCAGCAGAAGCAGAAGGATAACATAGAAGGCCTAACACCACAATGACCCAATCATCTGATCCCGCTACCATGCTTGCCCTAGCGGAGGAGATCTTTGGCCAAACCTACATCTTGGTCAAACACTTGAAGCAAAACTCCATGGCAGAACCTTCCCTTGCCGTCGGCGCTTCCACGGAGCTATGGTCGTCGCACGCCGAAGAGATTGCTACAACCAAAACCAGCATTTTCGGCTTGACCAAGCAACTTACGAAACTGCTTCAAGGCCCTCGCGGATTTCTGCATGAATACGTGTCCTCGAATTGGGAATACGGTGCTCTCTATACCGTTCTTGAATTCAACATTCTCGAGAAAATTCCCGTGGACGGACAAGCTACTGTTTCCAAGCTGGCGGAGCAGTCGGGCATTCCCGAGAACAAGCTCCTGCGTATACTACGACTGACCGCTTGCGAACAAATCTTGGAAGAAGTGGAGGAAGGCGTATTCCGCCATACGGCTATATCCGAAGCGTTGGTGAAGGACGACAAGTTCAAGGCCTTTATTGGATTTCAGTGCGGATCCTCCTCCGAGCTATGGTTGGCAAGGAGCTGGCCGAATCATATACTGACGTTACCAGGCTGTTTGAGACCCGGGTTGCAAGCGCACATCTGGCAGACTCCTTGAAGAAGAAGGCCAATGATTACCGGACCGGACAATCCGCTTTCAAGCATGCGTGAGTCTATGAATTTTCCTTTGGGATGCATTACCAGATGTGCTCACACACATTTAGCTGGGGTTCTTCGCTCTATGACTGGTACAAGACGCATCCCGAAAAGTCTGCGCGATTCGATATGGCAATGGAGGGCGTCGCGCAATGTAAGTCTAGATGGAGGATGTGTTCTTGACGTAATCTCGCAACTACTGAAATGGCTTCCACGAATAGCACTCGACCCCGGAAACGCGCTTTTCTGCGACTGGTTCAAGAGCAACAAGCAGGCGGACCGCAACCTGGTCGTAGACGTTGGCGGCGGAAACGGACACATCTCAAGCTTTCTCGCCGAGCAATTCCCCGATCTCTCTTTTGAAGTCCAGGACATTTCTACGACCCTACTCACTCAGGGCAAGGAAGCCCTAACGCCAGAGTTGCAACAACGGATCAAATTCAACCAACGCGACATGCTCCAAGAGCAACCCATCGAAGCCGCCGATCATGTCCTCGCGTACGTTTTGCGAAACGTCCTCTGGAACTGGTCCGACGAAGACTGCGTCAAGCTGTTGCAAACCTTTATCCCCGTCATGGAAAAATCGCAACAGACCACCGTCCTCGTCAATGACGGCATCTCCCCTGCCCGAGGAACCTTTGAGCCGCACATTGAAAAAGCATATCGCCGGCGCGATGTCACCGTGATGACAATGCACAATACCAAGCAGCGAACCGAGGAGGAGTGGAGGGCGGTGTTCCGCAAGGCGAGCCCGCACTTTCAGGTCGGTTCTTGACGAAGACTTTTCTCCTGCCCCTTTTTAACCAGCAAGTTCTTGCTAATCGAATCACCCAGGTCGATGTCAAAACGGCGTTTACTTCGCACAGCTATAGGGGTCTTTGGGAGGTGCGCTGGGTGCCTGCCAACTAGGGTCTACTCGGTTGGCATCTCAGCGTTCACGGAAGTGTAGGAGCAAAGCAGGCGATCGTTAGAGATTACCGTGTATTCTAGTTTCGCTGGTTTGAAAAAGCAAGACAACTGTAGATTAGTACAAACGCCCGTTACTCGCTCCCTTGCTTCTCCCTCGCTTCCCGTCTACCTTACCTATTCCAAATCACCTGTGTACCTTGTGCACTTTTTTTCTACAAAGGCCCAACATCTTCTCTCGCGTGACCCACACATCATGCACTCCATTCCATCGCAGCAATTATTCCTTCTATAAGAAAAACCATCGATTCCCCGACCCTCGCCAACTTACGCCGCCAGATTCGTTTGAGAAAACAGTGATTTAATTTATCAACTGATTCATTCCTTCAAGCTACCATACATACATACATACACACATAGTCTCTGCCCCTGCGACGATCAACACCCATCGCAGCATCTCCTCTCTCTCTCTCACCCGCATCGACCGATCGATCGACTGACTCTGAAGACTGCTAATTTTTTTTCTCTTTAATATTCAACGCTCGCTTCTATCGTGTCGATTCTCTGTTGTGATATCGAAAATGAACTACCATACATGATTCATCCCTTGAAACCAGCTCCGTCAAAAATCCCGAGGTTTCACAGTTTCCCGCGTTGATTTTCATTGTGCCTCGTTGTTTTTTGTTTTAGAAAATACGAAGGGGGATTAAGTAAGGGATTTTTTAAATGTGGTTTTTTGAAAGCTTGTGGAAGAGCGTCGATAGGAACGGAGTCGCGGTTTTGGGCTGGGAGGAGTCGCGTTGTTATGTATGTACTGTAGGTCGCTTAGGGCAGGAGGCAGGAGGGAGGTAGGAATTGGCGGCAATCTACTCTTGGGATTTCTGTTAAACGCTTTTGGTCTTGCTGGCCACTTACTTGTACTTATTTCAAAAAAACTTCATGTAAACATACCTTTAGGGGAAGGTCACGTCGCAGTACATAGATCCATCACACATCTCTCCCCAAAACACCATTCGAGCTTTTGCTTTCCGTTCGAACTTTCCACCCCTTCCCATTACCCCCATCTTTTTGGCCCCACACCCACTTCTCGCTTTTTGGAAACCCGATCATCTCGAAAAAAACGCATTGCGGGAGATTCAAAAAAGACCTTTCGCTGACCCCGGTTTGACTTGCCACGCAAATTAAGCGCATGATCTTGGGTTGGCGGGAATTGAGGGGGAAAAGTGCTCGCGATATATGTAGTGCCCCATATATGTCTTTTGCGATAGGCACTACGTACTGTGGCCATTCTGGGGTAGGTGCAAAGGCGAAAATTGAAACCAAGTACGCATAAAAGGGATATGCACACCCCACGCCCCCGAATACCGGGCTTTCGATTCAGGCATCGTTGAAATCTATATATGTTCTTGTCGTACATGAGCGATTCAGTGTTCCGGCAGCTCTTTTGAAATCCTGTATTGCCATCATGAATACCCGATATACCGTATCCTATAACGATGACTGTCAGAGGTCGACAAGCTGACGAACATTAGCTCACGACCTTCCATTCTGTGCGCCAATTGAGTACCTTGGTCTCCAAGGAGGAAAATCAGGCGGCCCCTGTATGACGCTTCGGGGAACGTTGAAATCGTTGATCTCAGCATGAGATAAGATGACAATTGAGTTTGCAGGCATTGCCGATACTCTCTCTTTCACTCAATATTTCCAAAGGATTATTCAAACCAGTACAAAGAACACTGCATTGGCCGTCAGAAGTCATGTACTTACTCAATGCAAACCACATTGATGATTTCAAAAAGTGATGAGGAATTTCAAGTAACATAAGTAGATCATCAAGAAATGCTCAACTTCCAAGAATCGAAACAGAGAAAATTTCTTCATCAACGGAACGAGATCAGCTGTTCGATCGTGGATTTAGGCGCTGCTGAATACTATCTTTGATCAAGACGGTCAGGTTAACAGCAAAGCCTTGCTTCTTGAAGGCTTTCTCCAATGAGATGATGCGGAAGATGACCCCGGCTCGCCGGTTTATGAACTGCCGATCCCCATGCTTCGACGGAGTACTTATTATAGAAATATTTCAAACGAGGTGGAGATGCGGTGTATGATAAGATGAGAATCTTCGAGGAATGAATAATTGCTTGAAAGTCGTTTGTTATAGGGTTTGTGGTATGATATGAGGATCTCCGTTAGCGATGGTTGAAACGAATGGTTTTTTGTACATGTGAAGAAGGATTTTCCCTCTGGAATGAGCGAGAGAAAACGTTCCCCATCCTCCTTTTCAGCCATGCAATCTTAGTATGTCAGTCTACTTTCTGTCCTCGAGTATGACCTTTTGAGCTTCAAAAATTTCCCTGCGCTCTTTTCTCTATTTCCAAGCATAGACGGCTATGCGAGTGAGTGGCTTGCTTGTTGCGATCTATAGTAAGGGGTTCCCAAGAGTGGGAGAGCTTCTCGATGGTTTTTTATATCTCGTTAGCTTAATTTGATGGTCTGCGAAACTTGTTTCTCATTTTCCGGGTTTTGCTGGTGTGACAGTCGTTTTGGAAGCATGGCGTGTCCTTGTTCTCTGTCCTTCTTCCCTTCGTCCCCTGCGAATTCTCATGGGTATCCCCCTTCGCGGCCCCTTTCCTGTGCCCCCCTCCCGACCCCCTTTACTATTTCCCCCCGGGCCTACGGACAATGAACATTGAACTAGAGAGATCGGTTTAGTATGAGGAGGTGGGTAGGTTTGGAATGGAGGTGGGGAAGAAAGTGGGGATGGGTGAGAGGGTGAGAGGGTGAAGGAGAGGGGGGTGGGAGATGGGGAAGCCAATGTCAGTGGTCATGAGATTCGATTCTTCTATAACCTGTTGTAAAGTCGCTCCACAAACAACGCTCAATAGGGATTCACCTCAAAATTCCCAGCATGGAATGTTCCTACCCCTCATGCCATCCCTATTCCCAGCCTCGTACATCTCAGCAAAAGCGCACGAGGAAACCATCTACCTACTATGAGCAGGCACCTCAAAAACATTAGGCTTGGTTCTCGCATCAACCTCATAAAGCTCCCCTCCAAAATTGGTTCGGACGGGTGCCGGTTTCATCTCGTACTGTTGCTGTATCAAAGCTGAACGGTCATCAGTCGGTGTCGAACTCATTTCGTTTGAATGGCCAACCCACCTTTGACTTCTTCTCTCCGTAGTCGCCTTTCCCGAAGGAACAATACGAGAGTCGCGGCTAGAACTAAAGCGAGAGGAATCCCGATGCCAGCACCTATGGCTGCTTCTGCGCTGGCGGGCGAAGGACATGTATTATGACTCGTGCTGCTGTTTGTGGAATTTGGGGAATCTGAGCTGCCGCACCCCGTGGTCGAATTCGATTGCGAGGAGTTTGAGCTTAGGGTCTCGTTCCGAAGGTCATTGATGAACCCCCTGGGTATGTTGAACGTTTTCGGGCCCGCGCATTGAGCAGTATTCGAGCCGGTGCAGTAAAAGAACTGAGGTAAAGAAGTGTTTGCGCAAGGTAGAACATTCGACCATCCATCCGGCGCTGATGAGATATATCAGCGTACAGGAAACTAGTTTTAATCCTTCAACCTCACCGTCGGCGTGCCCCAAGGAATCAAAGCCGGTGCAGATATCTGTGCACGATCCGGGGCTCCATGATGAGTCGGTGCAACTCTGCTGCAGTCAGCTTCGACTGGTTGAACCACGTAGAAAGGTCTCGACGAACACCTCGAGAGAGACGATTAACGGCTGTTACATAGCAAAGACCGTTGGACAGGCAATCGTCGTTGGGGTTGCAACACATACTGTGAGCCGCGTGGGGCTGACACGCGGTGTCCGGTACTGAGAGTTGACCCCCAGGATAATAGCAATTCCTTTGGGATAATACAACAGGCAATAGCGCACACAAGGCTACAGCGAATTGGCATAGCTTCGACATATCGAAGCGATGAGTAGCTGTGGGTTGGTGAATCCGTGATTTGAATGATGGGAGCCGTGTGCTGCTAAAAGTCTCGAGGCACTGGACGAAGGGACAGCCTCTTGAAGTATCCCTTCAGCGGGTGATGAAGCAGCCACCAGGATGTTCGGGCACCATAGCTACTGAATTAATGCTTGATACCTATATAAGCCACGAACCATGATGAAGCTCAACCAGATGTTTCACATCCATACCTTCATAGGAAGGTGGCCGATTATCCCGGTGGCACACGGACTGCCAGCTGAAGGGATACCTTGGCTGATGAAGTTTTGGCACGTCTAGGCGTCTCTTCAGCCTGGATAGCATGAAGATCCTTCAGCGTTTACGGAAGACGACGCCAACCATTTTCATGCAGTTGGAACTGGGATGTGAAGGGGCTCAGGGACTCTGTAAGATCATTAAGATTGTTACTGGTTTTGCTTTTGGATGATGATAGATGGACCCCACTTCGCTCTTAGAGGCAGTACGCCACGTGCTGACTCGGAGATTTGATCTTGAGACGGTCGCACAGGTAGGAGCGTGATGGAGCTACCTTACTTAGTTGTGTGACCTGACTGACCGTTGGGTTGGGTGTAACCCAACCAATCCTCCCCAATCCACACCAATAACAACTCTGTAATCGCATTCTTACTGCATTGATCCAGAACGTGCAGCTGTATAGGAACTATCATCAGCTCTTCTAGGACCGAAAGCTAAACGTAGAATATCGTTTCTCTATTGAATCAGCCTGTCTGACCATCCCAACGTTCTGTGTAACCCCTTCCTCCCTTCGTAATTCCTACTTTCTAGAGTAGTTCAATCAATATATACACATGCACATACTCCTTCTGACCCTCATAAACTGACAGTACGAGGCTGATCCTGGCGTTACAGAATGCCCATCGGCGTCGACGTTTAGCTTCCTATTGGCGAGAAATTAATTGCGCACACCTTCGCCGTATCTGAGCAACCCTGCACATGTTCTTAGTTGAAAAGCAGTTGCGGACGGGGCAAAGAAGGCAGCGACAGTCCCCATGATCTGGCTCGATGAGGACACTTCATGATCG
>JAABUV010007455.1_pt1 | contig 11474 bp, 17 predicted proteins | sample 5559971 | NCBI WGS metagenome assembly JAABUV01 (sample SAMN10711881, study PRJNA513362) | rock metagenome | isolation source: Antarctica rocks | place: Antarctica: Victoria Land, Knobhead nord | collected 2015-12-19
TGTGATCCTGTGCCTTGCACTGCTGGGGCGCGGGCATGTGCAGGCAGCGAGGCAGGCCGGCCAGGCGCCAGTGAGCACGCTGATCGTCTACGTGTATGCAGAGGTGGGCGCGTCAGGCAGGCCCACGCACGGACGTGCTCGGCGAATGCGCCTGACCGGCGTTCCCGCCCGCAGACGGACCAGGAGAGCAGGCACAACCTGCAATTTTTTTTGGACCACGGCGTGCGGGCCAACGATGGCGCTCACTATGTGATCGTCACTCAGGCAGACGACACGAGTAAGGCGCGCACCTCACTGCCCGCCGCTGCGCCAACGGCGCACTACAGAGCGCATGCAGGACCCCTGGCGTGCTGGCGCCCACAGGGCGGCGACGTGGAGAAGTTGCAGGTGCCGTCCAATGTGCGCTTCCTGCGCCACCAGAACCTGTGCTACGACTGGTGGGCGCCCCTGCACCAACGAGGTGTCGTACCTGCCGTGCTCCACGCCAGCGCCGCTCCTGACTGGCGTCTGTTTCGGCCGCAGGGGCACGTTTGGTGCGCGCGGCGTCTGTGCGCGTCCCTGAGGCGCACCCTGAGCAAGGCCCAGCGCTGACGTCAGGGCAGCGGGGGTGCGCTTGCGCAGGCTGGGTCGTCCGGTCCAAGGTCCTGACCAGGGGGTACAAGTACTTCATGATGTTGAACAGCAGCGTCCGCGGGCCTTTTCTGCCGCCTTACTTGGTGCGGGCGGGTCGGCCCACCCGCTGCCGGCCCAGCATCGCGCCCAGCGCCCTGCGCTGGGTGTCCTCACGGTGGTGCGCACTGCAGGGCCACCTGACCTGGCACAGGCTCTTCACAGAGCGTCTCAGCTCGGACGTGCTCATGGTCGGGCCCACCGTCAGCTGCGAGGGCACGCCCAACAGGCTGAACTTCTCGGACATCCGACAGAACCCGCACGTGCAGTCATACGTGCTGGCGCTCAACAGGGTAGGCCCGTCCCGGGCGGAAAGTGCGCGCGTTCCCCAGGCCGCACGCTGCCACAGGCCCAGCGCGGCTCGCCTGTGCAGGCTGGTATGAGGACCCTGCTGCGGGACGGCAAGGTTCTCAAGTGCTGGAACGAGCGGCTCGACGCCATCTACCATGCGGAGCTGGGCGCCTCGGCCGCCATCCTAAGGGCGGGCTACAACCTGGACTGCCTGCTGCAGAGGCGCGGCTGCAGAGCGCCCAAGGCAGCCGGAGGAGGAGACGGGGTTTGCACGCAGGCGCTGACGACTGCGCGGCGCCCCGCAGGTACCAGGGACAGGACTGGAGGGACCCGCACAACTGGGGCTGCAACAACAAGAAGAGCCCCGTCGGCGAGGGCCTGTTCGGCGGAAATACGTTGTCACTGCACGACCTGGTCTTTGTCAAAGTGAAGAGCGCGCTGCTGGCCAGCGGCGACAGCACGGCCATGCTCGCGTCCAAGTACAGCACATGGATGTCTCAGGAAAGGAATATCACTGCCAACGCTTTGTACGAAGCTCGCCTTGAGGGCAGGTAGTAGCCGGGCGGGGTTGTGCCTGTGCGTTTCCACAGTGCACGCTTGCCCTGCGTGAGGAATCCAAAAGCCCCACTAGCTAGCAACGACCTCACTGGCTGCACTACCGGTGCAAGCACCACACGACTAGCCGCGGTTCTCTGATCAGTCTGCCAACAAGCACTCAACAGGGCAATCCCCTCATTGGAGCATGAAGACAAAGTAAAAGCATGTGTGGGTGTTGTCTGCGCATTACCAGCTCATCTCGCGACATCCATGCACTTTGGGCGTCCAACAATTACCGGTTATGACTTCCACGGGATGACGCATTCCAAGCAAGTCACACCTCAAAAGCAAACGCACAGACCCGTGCTGCCACCGTGCATGACACAAAGACTCTTTTTCCTGCCGCCCCAAGAGCCACAAGCAGGCCAGCCGCAGCCTGCTTGACCTTAACGAATCATAGCTCCAACCTGATCACGTAGGCGGGCCGGACCATCTCACCATACGGCACTGTAGAGCACATTTACTTGCTTTTTTCTTGCTTTGCAATGCTGCGCGAGGCTCATCGCAGACCCACCCTTGCAGAACGCGACTAGCACAAGGATGTGGTTTTCTTTGTGCGCTGAGGGGCTGATGGAAGTCCTTACTTAAACACCTAACCCTGTTTGTACGCCATTGCCGGTTAGGCGGCAGCAGCGCAACACAGGAGCACGTGCTGGGACAGAAACTCAAAAAAATTGGCAGACCTCCTGCACCTCGACCTCGTCAAACTGGGCCAGATGAGAGCCACCGCTTGGCTGCAGTCTTGCTGCTGTTTGATACTGATCAGCCGCTCGTTGGCCTCTCTCCGGCAGCACGTCCACTTCAAAGGGGACCTGGCCGCATGGAGCGCAGCAGGGCAGACGCTCACTGACCTGTGGAGCGGTTGCAGCCGCGGCCAGCGCTACCGGTGTGCTGCGCGCACCTCCTTGCAAGCCGGGGACGCCCCGAGTCGCCTGTGGGTGCTGACTGCCTGTGCGTGCGGAGACGGCAGGTTCGTCAGGTACGAGCCATCAGCCTGGGAGGCGGAGGTGTCGAGCGAAGAGCCCTGCCAACGGGTGGCCTCCGCCGCGCCCAAGGTGTCGGGCTGGCTGTCCGGCGTCCAGGTGCGAACACAGTGCACTTGTAAGCACTTCGGGCTGCTGCGAAGGCACAAGCTAGCGCTCCTGCTCAGTGCGACGGCAGCGAGTACGCAGGAATTCAATGGCTCTGCTGGTGCCGAGGACGCTATCAACAGCCGCGTGCCGGCAGCTCGGAATGAGACCTTCTTGAGCCACTTCGATGAGGCGATCTTTTCGCGCATGATCTACCGCAATGTCTGCCCGGGTGAGCGCCTTGCTGCCACCGCGCTTGAGGTGCGCCTCGTAATACAGCCCGTGCTCAGGCCAGCAGCACAGCGCAGGTGGCGGTGGCAGGTCCGTGGCGGTGCCTATCGAGCCGCTCATCGCGCACCTGCGGCACCCGTTTGGTGTGTGCGGCGACAAACCCGGGGTGGGGCTGGTGCGCTGTCTCGCTAGGCAGACCACCTCTCCTCCTTGAGGCGCCCGCTTGCTGAGCGCACTCGTGTACACGCAGGTGGACATACAAGACAAGTCGTATATGCTGATCAACGCATGGCCGTCCAGCCTGCTGCTGGCCAAGTACCCGGGCAGGAAGTGCGGGCCGCGCTCGGTCTGCTGCGCCTGCCTCAGCTGTTTGCGGCCAGGCGGCACCAAAGCAACACTTAATAGCTGCAGCTTGACGGCCTGTGGAGCGCAGGTACCTGTTTGACATGGGCGCGTCCACCTTTGACACCAGCCTGACCTTCTTCACCAAGCGCTACGAGCAGGTCTGCCTCCCTGGCGTGTGCTTGTTGAGGTGCACAGCGCCGGGCGGAGCTTCACTCCGGGCAGCCCCTCACCCCTCTTGTGAGCGCTGGCAGGCAGGCGTGCTGTTTGACGAAGTCTGGGCCTGGGAGATGGCAGCATACCAGCCAACGTGCGCCCACACCCTGGGCAGCCTTGAGAGGCTGCACTGTTGCCATGGCGGGCCTGCCGCTCAGAGGCGCCGTGCGTTGCAGGGACTACTGGGCAAAGGTCCCCGACCAGTACAAGGGGCGCGTGCACTTTTACAACACAGCCTACGTCGCGAACAAGACGAGCGCGTCCCACCCGCTGAACATCATGCGTGGCATCTACAAGTCTGGCGACATGATTGTCGTGAAGCTCGACATAGACAACGCACCTCTCGAGATTTCCATCATCGAGGACATTGAGAACGACCCGGCCCTCGTCGACATGATCGCTGAAATGTACTTTGAGATGCATTACGACCACGTCGGTGCGCGCCCTTTTGCCGCAGAGCTGTTTGTTGGCGCATATGTTGCTCGCATATATTACACCGTGTCTCGTCGCCGTTCAGATATTGCTGGCGCCTTTGGTTTTGGCAACGGTCACACAATCAATGATGTCCAGACGCGCTTTGCGGCTCTGAGAAAACTCGGACTCCACATCCACTACTGGCCGTGACAGCAGCTCCTGCCAGGCTTGCAAGTGGGGTACGCAGGTTTGTCGCACATCACGTGTGTATGCTTTTTCGCTTGTTGTAGTGCACACAATGGCAGGGCACGTCCGGCAGGATCCACGGGCAGACTCCAGGGTGCCCAGTTTTCATCATGTTATGTCAATAACAAGTGCCAAGTTGCACGTCGCAAGCCGGTGCCGTCGTGCATGCATGCGAGCGTGCACGACTTCTGGACCGAGTGCATGCCTTGAGTGAATGTGTGCCGCAAGCGAGACGCTATGAACTCCATTGGTGCCTCCTGGGTTTACTAGGACCTTGCACCTTTGTTGCGGCGCGCAAACGCAAAGTAGGTGCATAAGCACTTTTCTGGGGTACAGCGGCTCTGCTGGTGGGCGCATACACAGCAGTGACACTCTCAGTGCACGGTAGTGAATGACCTGCATGCGCATCCGCCAGCGCACTCCGCGGGTCGGAAGGGGTGCTGCGAGTTGATCAGCCTGCATGCGGGGCTCCACCACAACCTCCACCTTGATCAGCGGGCTGCGCCGCTGTCGTCTGCACTGAACCTTGTGCTGATTGCGTCTCTGCCTGCGTGCTGGCGACCGTAAGCCAGACATGGGGTCGCCTTACGGCGCATTGCAGCTTGCCATGCTTGGCCCCGGCCATATCCCCTTGCACCCATGGGGTGCCAATTGATCAATGCTGCCGTGCCGTTCGTTTTATTGAGCTGCTGGAGTGTGCTTCGTGTACCGTGCACATGTTGAAAGTCAGGAGGGTTGCATGTTGGCAGAAAGGTTGTGCTGCAGCAGGCAGTAGGAGGATAGGCTTGGACGCTGTGCTCCACCATGTAACTCACCTTTGCCCATTGACTAGTCAACACTTTGGCATTCTGTCAGGTCGAGCGGGGTCCCTATGATTAACAAGCGTGAACACCTGCAAGGCACATCAAAGAGTAGCATGTTGCGCAACTCCTGGCCTGTGCTAAATGGATTGTGTGAAACATCCCAGCAGTCAGCGTACCTGTCAAGCGCATGCTGCTCTGCTCCACTGCACACTCGAGCTCCTTACAATACTTCAAACCCATTGTTGATGTTCTGCAAACAACCCAATCCCTGCCGGTCCTAGGCAAGCAGCTTCAGGACACCACCTATTGATCCCCTACACCATGTTCGATCGGGGCGCAGCCAGACTGAGACAGGCAAAATTTGGGGGCCGGAGCCCCCCAGGCGTGAGTGAAGACCCAACCCAGGTTCACATCTAGACCCACTGGGCAGCGTCCTCGAGCAAGTTGCTGGCCCGGGTGTGCATTATAGCAAGTACACGACTTCTCACTAGCGGCGGTCAACGAGGTGCTGGCTCCAGCAGCACGTGCACTTGGCAGTTAGGCTTTGCGCTTCGCCGCATGCGTGATGCGCTTAATCATGCGCTGTGGCGCGACGCAAACCCCGCACGGGCCCACAGCGCATCAATAATAAGGTTGTGAGGTGCATGATTATGGGCTGTGGCACGGCGCAAACCCTGCCCTGGCCGACAGCGTTTCAATGACAAGGGGGTTGTGATGCGCATAAACACGCGCTGTGGCGTGGCGCAAACCCCGCCCGGGCCCACAATGCATCAATAAGAGGGTGTGATGCGCATATTCATGCGCTGTGGCGCGGCGCAAACCCTGCCCCGGCCCACAGCGCATCAATGAAAGGGTTGGGACACCCAAAAAAGTGATTGGTCGATGGTAAAGAAGGCAAGAGTGCGCTAAAGAATCCAACACAAAGAAGTTTCCCTGGAACAAGTTTTCCCTCAGAGATGATAACAATGAATATTCACTCGTACAGACACACGGGGTGACATTATGCCTCGCGAGCAGCTCGCCCTGCAAAGCGCCCGGGCCGGCGACAGGTCAGCGTCTGGGTGTCAGAACACATGCGCAGCGCGGCCGTTGCCGTGCGCGGCACTCACGGCGGGACCTTGAAGCAGCTAGCAGCATTGTTGGGCTGTTCCGCTGGGGGCATGATCGACCAGTGGAACAGAAAGTCGTCATACGCGCCGTCGGTGTTGGGCATGCCATCCGCGCGCCCCAAGAACCAAGCGGAGTAGTGGCTCAAGTGCGGCTCGCCCACATGCCAGCTGTGCGCACGCAGCTGCAAGCATTGAGTACGGGTGCGCACAGGGCAGACGGCGCCTCGCGCTGATGGGTGACTCTGTACAGGCGTGGCGGCCAGAAGATACCAGGGCGTGGCTGCTGATAGGCAGCTGCGCCTGCAAGTTACTACTCAGGTAGTAAGCAGACTTGCCACCTTCTCTCAGACTCTGCGCCAATGCATGACTTGCATGTCTGCAGACAGTAAGAGGGCCTACGTCGTCATGCACAAGAACTGCAATGGCCCGTCAGCTGTGCGGTGCGCGCCTGGCCTTCACGAATACGGTCTCAAAGGGGTGCATGGAGATGCCGTCGTAGGTGCCATGGCGCGACGGGGGCACGTTGTTGTTGCAGTGCCAGTGCGCCTTGTCGCGCCAGTCGACGCCCGGCGCATAGCGCGCCTGCAGCGTCGCCAGGTTGTACCCCGCGCCAAGCAGGACCTCTGAGAGCCCGTACTCGCCCTTCACCTGCACGCATGACGCGCACGTCAGCCGCAATCTTTTGCATTGTGGGATGCGATGTGTCTTGCACCGCATAGGGCATGCGCACAGGGGCGCGCCGCCGGCAGCATGCGGCCGGTGGCGTGCAGGTTTCGGGGGCCGCGGTTGCGTTCCACGTGCGCACGGCAAGTGCAGCGAAGGCAACAAGCAGAATGCAGCGCGATGTGCAACAGTGCAGTGGCAGACCACTGCAGCGTGCCGCTGATGCAGAGAACAAATGAAACCGCTCCGAGGCGTACTATGATGCCATCTGCACAGATCTTGCAGTGGCGGATGTGGAACACGCCAGCGTTTATCACCACCTCCAGGCCGGAGCTGTCCAGGGCATACGCCCATGATTCCACCTGCACCCACTCGCCAGCCTCAACAAGTGGCCACACAGAGCGCCGGCATGCAACGACTTGGTGCAGACAGGCATGAGGCCAAACAGGCGCCCTGGGCATCCGCAAACTCATTCACTCTGTGTGATCGCTCTTGCAGCCACCCTGTGCCCCGACCCCATTGATTCTTGGTGCTACCTCCCTGCTTTTACATGATGCGCTCGCTCTCTGCAATTTGACATATTGTTCCACGAGGTGTTGGCCCTAGCGCATGCAGCCCCGCCCTGACAGCTTGTCCGGAATGGGTGGGCCAGGGACCCCTGGGACGCGCGCCCTGGGCCCGAGGCCGCCGATGTCCACGCCAGGCAGGCACACTATGGAGGACGCCGCGATTTTCACATCCTCGCTGAGCAGGTCGGTGAACGCGCGAGGCCAGTGCCAGCCGGCTGGTAGGTAGCTGGGGATGAACGGCCCTCGTACAGACGAGTTGAGGAAGATAAAGAAGCGGTACCGCCACATCAGCCGCTTGTGGCGCACCCACTCAAGTGTGACCTGTTGCGCTCGCGGGCAAAGGCTGCGTCTGGGGCGCCTGCCGACCAAGGCCTGCTAGCCACCCAGGAACCTAGAGCGCCCCATAAGAGCAGCAGACGCCATGTACTGTGTGGAACAGAGCATTGCAGCACCAAGCACTGCACCGCAGCACTCAGGTGAGGCCTGTTGTGTGGCACGTGCGCTGGGGCCGCCAAACATCCCATGAATAGCCCACACATCTAATCGACAACGTCCACGGACGCCGGGACAACGGGCCGCACGTTGTGTGCGCCAAAGTCCATCCCCACGTTCTCGCGGCGCGTCAGCAACGCCAGGCCTTCGCCGACCCAGCCACTGTGCAGCTGCGGCATCTGCACAGAGGCGTCCGGGCGCAGGTGCGTGCGCAGCGTCTCGCAGGGCGTGCAAGCGTCGCCGCTGACCATCACCACAAAGTCGGTGGCGGGCGGCGCGTCATAGCCGCTGGACACGCCCTGCGCGAGCGCCAGGACGTTGCACACGTCTCATGAAGCAAGTCCGCAGAGCAGCCGCGCTGGGGCTGCACGCCTCGCTGGTCGCGTGGCCTGGCGGGCGCACCATCCCCACGGCAGCGAAGAACTCCAGGTTGGCGCGCTGTATTCCGTCCTTCTCAAAGTACGCATAGGACACCAGCGTGCGGCCATGCGATGCCAGCTCCGGGTTGACGGACCGCGCGCTGGTGGCGCTCTGGGCCGCGGCCCAGGTGACCTCCAGCTGCGTGGTCCACAGCGCGACGCAGAGGGCGCCCAGCACCGCACGCGCCCAGCCCCGTGCGAGCACCGGCAAGGCCTGCACCAGGTCGTTTGCCCGGGCCATGCCTCCCTGGCGTCCCTTCCCACCTTCAGTTGGTTCCAACCGCTGCGCAAAAGCTTTTCACGCAATCAGAAGCACTTCATGCGGCCTCCAGACCCTAGCTGCTTTCGAAACTGCAGCTTTGCAGCTTTCTCGAGTCGTACCTTTGAGAATTTACGTTTCTGTGTCGCACACGAGGGGATGCAGTGTGAGAGGCAGAGGCCCAGCGTGTGTGGAGTGCGTTGTGGGCTGATCAGCCATTACAGAGTTACCGGTGTGTGTGTGAGGGCAGCACTTCTCCTCGCCGCCATAGCATGAGCGCGTGCACTGCTCTGTGCGAGCGCAAGAGCACGCGCGTCTAGCTACTGCGATGCAGATGGATGGGTTGACCGCTGGTGTTACATTGTGACGCATTATGGCGCGGGTCTATGTGCCGCACTAGCCACGCCAACACCACAGGCACTACAACGACATGAAGCAGTGGCAGTGGCAAGTGCCTTGTGCAGTCGCAAGGAGTACCAATGTCTGCTTCCAATCATCTTCCGAGGTTGCTTTGATGGCAACCTTTCAAACAGCAACCCTACCCTGCTGACAATAGGATGCAAACTGTTAGCGGTCTGGCCCCCGCACACAAAGCTTGACACAGCCCCTCGAGGCGCTGCTCGTGCCAGAGAAAGCAGGCCGCCTCACTGCGCCAGATGAGAGCCACTCTCTGGCCGCAACTCTGCCTGTGCCTGGCGCTGGCCAGCCGCTCCATAGCCGCGCCCAGGCAGCACATCCACTTCAAAGGGGGCCTTGCCTCACGGGCCGCGGCGGCACAGAAGCTCAGCGAGCAGTGGAGCGGCTGCAGCCGTGGCCAGCGATACAGGCGCGCTGCGGCGGGCTCATTGCAATGCGGTGGGACTCTGCTTCGCCTGCAGGTGCTCAGTGCCTGGCTGCGCGCTCCAGGTTCGTGAGGTACGAGCCGTCAGCCTGGGAAGCGGAGTCGGGGAGGGAGGACGCCTGCCAGCAGGTGACCTCAGCGGCGCCAAGGGTGGCCGAGTGGCTGTCCAGCGTCCGGGTGCGACCACAGTGCTGGACCGAGCTCCGGGCTGCGAAGGCACGGCCCAGCACGCCTCAGGCCCGCACTGGGGGCGCAGGCCTTCAGCACAAATGCCGAAGACGGCACCGGCAGCCGCGCGCCGGCCGCAGCTCGAAACGAGTCCTTCTTGAGCAACTTCGACGAAGCCGTGTTTTCACGGCTCGTCTACCAGAACGTCTGCCCGGGTGAGCGCCTTGCCCCCACCGGGCTCTGGAGCTGCTGGTCGCGTCCCCAGCCCGTGCTCTGATCGACAGCGCCGCGCAGGTGGCGGCAGCAGACCCATAGCAGTACCGATCGAGCCTCTCATAGGACACCTGCGGCACCCGTACGCCGTGTGTGGCAAGGGCTCGCCGGTACGCTGTCGTGCTCTGCGCCTGACCCTCCCGTGCTTGAGGTTAGGCGCATGCTGAGCACGTTTGGACGCGCAGGTGAACATAGAAGACAAGTCCCAGCTCTTGATCAACACGTGGCCGTCCAACCTGCTGCTGGCCAAGTACCCGGGCAGGAAGTGCGGGCCGCGCTCAGTCTGCTGACCTGCCTCAGCTGTTTGCGGCCAGGCGGCACCAATGCAACACTGAATAGCTGCAGCTTGACGGCCTGCCGCTGCGCAGGTACCTGTTTGACATGGGCGCGTCCACCTTTGACACCAGCCTGACCTTCTTCACCAAGCGCTACGAGCAGGTCTGCCTCCCTGGCGTGTGCTTGCTGAGGTGCACAGCGCTGCACGGAGCTTCACTTAGGCAGCCCCCCTTACCCCTCTTGCGAGCGCTGGCAGGCAGGCGTGCTGTTCGATGAAGTCTGGGCTTGGGAGATGGCAGCATACCAGCCAGCGTGCGCGCCCACCCTGGCACAGCACTGTGAGATGTCTTGGTTGCAACAACGCCGTGGCCCGAAGAGCTCGCGCGTGTGCAGGGACTACTGGGCGAGGGTACCTGACGAGTACAAGGGGCGCGTCCACTTCTACAACACAGCCTTTGTCGCAAACGTCTCGAGCCCGTCACACCCGCTGAACATCATGCGAGGAGTCTACAAGCCGGGCGACATGGTCGTCGTGAAGCTCGACATAGACAATGCACCCCTAGAGATTTCGCTCATTGAGGAGATAGAGAACGATGCAACCCTTGTCGACATGATAGCAGAATTGTTTTTTGAGATGCACTATGACCACCCCGGTGCGCGACCCCGCTCATCAGCATGATGTGTGGGAGTGTTTTGATTTGAAGAAAGCTCACTCACGTACTGACAGCAACGCATGTTGGTATGCTCAGATATGGCTCAGGCGTTTGGGATGCACAACGGCCGAACGCTTGTTGATGTTAAGCAGCGCTTCACAGCTCTGAGGAAAATGGGTCTCTACGTTCACTACTGGCCTTGACAGCAGCTTTTGCCATGTTTGTGAGAGACGCAGGGTTATGTATGGCTTAGCATGTGTACGCTCTTTGCGGGTTGTATTGTCACGCGCGTCCAAGGCGTGACAGTTTTGTGGGACGATTGACAGGCAGGTACCCTCTTGTTCATCATGCGTTGGGAGCACAGTAATGGGCACAAAGCTTCAACTTCTGATGTGGTAGGCTGTCTGGCATTTGGCACTGTAAGCAGACGGTGCTGAGCCTGGCGTGCGCATCCGTAAACACATGGGACTGTGGGTTACAGTTAACACGCAGAACGATGTGTGCCAAGTGTGGTAACTACCAAAGACAAGGGTCTGGTAACTACCCAACCCTTGTCCCACCCAGGTGTGACGAAGAAGGGAGTCAAGGAAAGAAGGGCGGGGCTTGCTGGTGCAATACCCAGGGCAGCACAACGGAAGCAGCCGAAGGTCTGCCCATGCATGCTACCCTGCACAAACTTGGCCCGTTGCGGCGTGCAAGGGGCGAGTAGAAAAAGTGCAACAGCATACCTCTCTTACGCAACTCGAGCAAGCTCTGACACAATGAACGAAGGAGGCAAACCAGGTGTTACTTGATGTTACAAGGGACCAAACTAACCTGGGATGCGATGCAACTTGCGTGTGACAACAACCCACCCCACGCTGCAACCCTGCA
>JAABUV010007456.1_pt1 | contig 11473 bp, 11 predicted proteins | sample 5559971 | NCBI WGS metagenome assembly JAABUV01 (sample SAMN10711881, study PRJNA513362) | rock metagenome | isolation source: Antarctica rocks | place: Antarctica: Victoria Land, Knobhead nord | collected 2015-12-19
GTGCTTTGCCATGCTCTCAAGATAGCGGCCCGCGTGGCGAGATGCGAGCCTTGAGCGGTCAAGCAGTCGATAGGACTTTATTCAAACTGAGACACTACCAGGTCGTCCCACGTCTTGATCTCGCCCACCCCGGCCTTTTGCAGCAGGTCGGTGCGGGCGAAGGTGCCCCATTGGTAGTAGCTGTAAGGCACGCCGAACTGCTTGCCCTCGACGGTGACGGTGTCGAGCACCTTGGGCGCGAACTGGCCACGCGCTTCCGGGGTGAACAGCGCGCTCACGTCCTCCAGCAATCCAGGCGTGACGAACTGGCGCATCCGCGCGCCCGAGTACCACAGCGCCACATCGGGCGGAGCGGAAGTCAGCCAGTTGCGGATCGAGCTTTTGTAGCTCTCGTGGTCGTAGACGTTCATCTTCACAGTGATGCCGGGGTTCTCGGCCTCGAACTGCTTGACCACCGCCTCGAACGCCGCCTTGGGCTGCGGGTCGGAGGTGTCCGTGTTGAAGACGAGGGTTCCCGCCATGGCCGGGGCCGCGAGCAGGCCGGCGGCAAGGGCGGTCGCTGTGAGCGTCCGGGTGATGGGCATGCGATCCTCCGTATGGACGGCGCCTTGACCCGGCGCCGCGCTGATTGGGCGACACCGCGCTCGCCGGCGTCACGGCGGCAGTATCGCCGCTGCGGCGCCTATTGGCTACCGGCTTCTCGGTCCGTTTCGGGATGGGCGGGCGGCTTAAATCGCGGCCGTGCCGGCGCGTTCCGGTTGACGCGCCGGCACGCGGCACATAGCCTCGATCCGCCAACGAGAGGCCACGCATAGCGGCCGGGGCAGGAGGAAACATGGTCGTTCGTCTCGCGGGCAGCGCCGCCGCTGCAGCATTTTGCCTTGCCGCCTGGATCGGTCCCGCCCAGGCGGAAACGCGCACGGTCGGCTACAGCGTCGCGACGCTCGCCAACCCGTTTTTCCAGGGCATGACGCGGGGCGTGCAGGACGGCATCAAGGCGCATTCCGACCTCAAGCTCATCAACACGAGCGCTGATGGCGACGCGACCACGCAGGCCAACCAAACCCTCGACCTCATCAACCAAGGTGTTTCCGCCCTGATCCTCAACCCGATCAGCGCCGACGCCATCGTACCCGTGGTGCGCCAGGCGAACCGGAAAGGCATCCCGGTCTTCACCCTCGACCGCGGCGCCGCGTGCGGGGACTGCCAGGTCAACTTCCTGGAAACCGACAACGAAGCGCTGGGGCGCGAAGGTGCGGACTTCATCGCCGGACAGCTCAAGCAGCGCTACGGCGAGGTCCGCGGCAACGTCGTGGACCTGGAGGGATTGCTCGGCACCACGGCGGGTGACGGGCGCGAGAAGGGCTTTGCCGAGCAGTTCGCCAAGCTCCAGCAGGCCAATCCCGGCCTCAAGCTGATCGCGCGCCAGGCGGCGGACTTCGACCCGGCCAAGGCCTTCAACATCCTGACCCAGCTCCTCGCCGCCAACAGCCAAGTGGACGCCGTGTTCAACGGCAACGACGACAACGCGGTCGGCGCCATCCGCGCCATCAAGCAGGCCAACCGCTTCCGCCCGAAGGGCGACGCCGGCCACATCGTCATCATCGGCATCGACGGCACCGCCCAGGCGCTAGCGGCGATCCGCGACGGGCAGATGGACGCGACGCTGTCCCAGAACCCGCTCACCATGGCCGCCCGGTCCGTGTCCTACGTGGACCAATACCTGCGCGGCGACAAGGATATCCCCAAGCACCAGTTCTGGCCGCACATCCTCATCACCAAGGACAACATCGGTGGCCCCGAGGTGCAGGCATACGGCCTGTGGAGCGAGGAGGTGGCGCGCCGCTGAGCCGCGCGGACGCTGGAAGGCCACGCGAATGGCGCCCCTGCTGGACATGCGCGCGATCTGCAAAAGCTTCCCAGGCGTGCGGGCGCTGGACCGGGTGGACCTGGCACTCGGCCAGGGCGAGGTGCTCGGCCTCGTGGGCGAGAACGGGGCCGGCAAGAGCACGCTGATAAAGATCCTAGCCGGCGTTTACCGGCCGGACGCAGGTGCGATCCTGCTCGGCGGCCAGCCTTTCGCGCCCCGGCGTCCGCGTGACGCGCTCGATGCCGGCGTCGTGGTGATCCACCAGGAGTTGAGCCTGGTCCCGGATCGCTCGATTGCCGACAACCTGTTCCTGGGCAACCTGCCCCGGGGGCCGCTCGGCTTCGTGCGCCGGGCGCGCCGGGACCGGGACGCGCAGGCGCTGCTGGCCCGTGTCGGGCTGGATCTGCCGCCGTGGCGCCTGGTGCGCAGCCTCGGCATCGGCGCGCGGCAGCTTGTGGAGATCGCCCGCGCCCTGTCGCGCCGGGCGCGCGTGATCATCATGGACGAGCCGACGGCGCCGCTGTCCGAGAGCGAGGTGCGCCTCCTGTTCCGTACCGTCGCCGCCCTGAAGGCAGCCGGGGTCGGAGTCGTGTTCATCAGCCACCACCTCGAAGAGGTGTTCGCCGTCTGCGACCGCGTGGCCGTGCTGCGTGACGGGCGCGCGGTCGAGACCCGCGCCTCGGCGGATTGGACCCGCGACGCGCTGGTGCAGGCCATGGTGAACCGGTCGATCTCGGCCATGTTCCCCAAGGCGGACGTGCTAATCGGCCCGGCGCTGCTTGAAGTCGAGGGGATCTCGGTGACGGGCCGGGTCGAGGACGTCGGCTTCACCGTGCATGCGGGCGAGATTGTGGGGCTGGGCGGCCTTATGGGCGCGGGGCGGACGGAGGTGCTGAAGGCGGTGTTCGGGGCGCTGCCCGGCGCTGCCGGCCGGGTCCGCGTGGCGGGCCGGGCCGTGGCAGGATCCGGGCCGCGCCAGGCGATGGCGGCGGGCATCGCCTTCGTGCCGGAGGACCGCAAGGCGGAAGGGCTGATCCTGGCCTTCTCGCTGCGCGACAACGTGGCGCTGTCCACGCTCGGCCGGCTCGCATGGGGGGGCGCCTTCGTGTCGGGCCGCCGGGTGAACGCCGCGGCGCGTTGGGCCGTCGAGGCGCTGCGCATCCGCGCGCCCGGTATCGCCCGGCCCGTGCAGGGCCTTTCGGGCGGCAACCAGCAGAAGGTGGTGCTCGCCCGCGCGCTCCAGGCCCAGCCGCGCGTTTTCCTGCTTGACGAGCCGACCCGCGGCATCGACGTGGGCGCTAAGGTCGAGGTTTACCGCCTGATCGGCGAGCTGGCCGCAGGCGGTGCGGCCGTCGTGATCGCATCCTCCGATATGCTGGAATTGCTGGGCCTGTGCGACCGCATCCTGGTCCTGCGCGCGGGCCGGCTTGCGGGCGAGATTGGGCGGGCGGAATTCAGTCAGGAGCGGGTCATGCAGCTCGCGGCGCTCGGATGAGTGCGGGCATGGAAGAACAGGCATCCCGCCGAGGTCTCGCCGCGGTCGGGCATGCACTCAACGAGTTGACCATCGTGGTCGCCTTTGCCGTGATCGTGCTGGCGCTTGCGCTCACGACGCCGCAGTTCCTCACCGTGGCCAACCTGCTGTCCATCCTGCTGGCCAGTTCCCTCATCGGCATCGTAGCGGTCGGCGAGACCTTCGTGATCGTCACCGGCGGCATCGACCTGTCGACGGGGTCGGTCGTGGCGCTCACGGGGGTCGTATGCGGCCTGGCGTTGCAGGCGGGCTGGGGCGTGGCGCCCTCCTTTCTTGCGGGCATCGGCCTCGGCGCCCTGTGCGGCGCCTTCAACGCCTTTGCGGTCACGGCGCTGAACATGACGCCGTTCATCGTCACGCTTGCCGTGCTCGCGATGGGGCGCGGGCTGGCCTTCATCGTGACGGGCGGCAACACGCTGTTCGGCTTCCCCGACGCCTTCGACGACATCGGCGGCGGCAATCTCGGCCCGGTGCCGGTCGCGGCGCTCATCTCGCTCGGCGTGTTCCTGGTTGCCTGGGTCGTGCTGGCGCGGACCGTGTTTGGGGCGGAGGTGTATGCGGTCGGCGGCAACCGCGAGGCAGCGCGGCTCGCGGGCATTCCGGTCACGCGCACGCTGGCCGTCGTGTACGTCGTCGCGGGGGCGCTCTCGGGCCTGGGGGGCGTGGTGCTGGCCGGGCGGCTTGACAGCGCGCAGCCGATCGCGGGCGTGGGGCTGGAGCTGAACGCGATCGCCGCGGTGGTGATCGGCGGCGCGTCGCTGTTCGGCGGCAAGGGGTCGATGCTGGGCACGCTGCTCGGCGTGCTTATTATCGGCCTGATCAACAACGGGTTGACGTTGTGGAACGTGCAGCCGTTCTGGGTGCAGTTCATCCAAGGTGCCGTGATTTTCGGCGCCGTGCTCGTGGACAGCCTCAATCAGAAGCGCCGTGCGCGGACATGACGCCACTCGCCGGCGCTGCCGATTTCGATCGGCCATCGGGCGCCGATGGGGTGAATGCCCCCGACGGCATCTGCATGCCGGACCGGCCTTTTCCGCGCCGGAGAGTGCGCGGGCAATCCTGGCGGTGCCAGCGGGCACGGATATTGACGCGCGAGCCGAAGATGCTGGTCAACGTGGCCCTGGCAACAAAACGGCCCGCACCGTCTCGGCCTTGCTGGTCAAGTGCAGGGTTTACAAAGCTCCGGCGTCACGATCGCAACCTTCACGCCGTCGATGGCCGTGGACTCCACCGTCACATGCATCCGCTCGCGCCTCGCCGGAAGGGCGGGCGTGACGCCGGCGGCGATCTTGTCGGCCATCGCCCGCCACTCGGCGGCGGCATCCGGACCCGGCTTGGGGTGGAAGTTCCAGTCCGGATTGAGCGGCTTGGCGATGAACGCCTGCATACCCCGGCTGATGTCGATGGCCGAGGCCGGCAGGCAGCATCAGGCGAACGCCGCGAGAACGATGGGCAAGGTTCGAACCAGGCTCATGGAAGCTTCTTCGATGGCGGTCTTGGGACCGTGTGGGTTGCGGCGATCAAGGCTTCAGCGACGTGCCGTTCATCTCCGCTACGAAGTCCGACAGCATCGGCACATACTCCTCGCCCTTGCCCGCGGCTGCGGCCATCGCGAAGCTGTTGCGAACGGCCGCGCCGACGGGGTTGGCGACGCCCAGGGCCTGCGCGAACCCGGCGAGGTACGTGACGTCCTTGTGCGCGTTGCTGATGGTGAACTTGTGGGCGTCGCGGTCGCGCTCGATAACGTATTTGAAGAACGTCTGGTAGAAGCCGCAATCCATCCGGCCGCCGCGGATGACGCCGTCGAACACGCCCGGGGCGAGCCCCGCCTTCGCTCCGATCATCAGTGCTTCGGAGTACAGGGCCGCGTAGCCCATCGAGAGGAAGTTGTTCAGCAGCTTCATCGTGTGTCCAGTGCCGACCGGCCCCGTCGGCGTCACCCGCCCGGCGAAGGCCTGCAGGACCGGCATCGCCCGCGCGACGGCGTCCGGCGCGCCGCCGACCATGACGTCCACGGTGCCCTCCCACGCGTCCTTCGGCGTGCGCCCGAGCGGGGCGTCGATCAGCGTGATGTCCCTGGCGGCGAGGGACGCAGCGAGCCGCGTGGTCGACGCCGTGTCGGAGGTGGAGCAGTCGATGATCAGCAGCTTCTTGCCGGCGGCGGCGAGCCCGTCCTCGCCCTGGATAACCGCTTCGACCTGGGGCGACCCGGTCACGCAAAGCACCACGACGTCGCTGGCCAGGGCGAGTTCGCGGGGCGAGGCGGCCTCCTTGGCGCCGCGTCCTTTCAGCTCCTCGACGGCCTCCCGCTTCCGGTGGCCGAGGACGGTGAGCGGCCAGCCCTTCTCGATGATGTTCTTGGCGAGGCCATGGCCCATGTAGCCGAGGCCGATGAAGCCGATCCTCTCCTTCATCACGGGCGCGCTCATGCTGGGTTGCCGGAAATCGGAGTGTATTTACGCCAGTTGTGCTGCTCCTCGAAGCCGAGGACCTCGCGCGTCTTGCGGTTTGACAGCAGCGTCTCGAACTCGCCCAGCTCCTGCTTCACCGGCACGTTCGGGTAGAAGCGCTTGAGCAGCTCGGCCGTCGGCAAGTCGGACGAGCAGTCGTTCTGGGCGGCGTTGAAAATCTGGAAGCCGAGGCCGTCCTTCTCGATCCCGAGGCGGATGATCTGGCCCAGGTCGCGCGCGTCGATGTAGCTCCAGGTGATCCGCTTGCGGAAGCCCGGGTCGGCGAAGAAGGCCGGGAAGTTCGCGTATTCGTGCGGCTCGATCACGTTGCCGATGCGGATGGCATACACGTCCGCCCCGGTTCGCTGCTGGAAGGCGTGCGCGGTCCGCTCGTTGCAAATCTTCGACAGGGCGTAGCTGTCCATCGGGTTGACCGGATAGGCCTCGTCCAGCGGGAAATAGGCCGGGTCGCGCGGCTCGTTGGCGAACACGAGGCCGTAGGTCGTCTCCGACGATGCGATGATCGTCTTTCGGATGCCCAGCTTCTCGGCCGCCTCGATGACGTTGTAGGTGCCCATCGTGTTGATGCGGAACGCCTCGTTGTCCGGCACGAGCATGATGCGCGGGATCGCGGCGAAGTGCACGACGGCGTCGATCTTCGGCGCCCGCAACGAGGCGGCGAACTCATGCACTTCCAGCGTGCTCGTCAGCGCATTGAAGACCTGGCCGCTATCGGTGATGTCGGTGATCAGCGTGCGGACCTTCGGGTTGTCCAGCGGCTTGGTGTCGAGGTTCAGCACGTTGTAGCCGTGCTCCACGAGGTGCTGGACCACGTGCCGGCCGGCCTTCCCGCTGCCGCCGGTGAAAACGATGTTCTTGTTGTTCATGCAGTTAGCTCCTTCGTTGCCGCACGCGGCGCGCCTGGTCAGGCGGTCGCCGCTTCCATGATGGTTTCCTGCGAGGCGTCTGCCCGGTCGAACACCCGGCTCTTGCGGCCGTCCTTGACGACGATGACACGGTCGCTCACCGCCAGCACCTCGGGAAGATCCGATGAGATGACGATGATCCCCATTCCGTCGCGCGCCAGGCGGGCCAGCAGCGCGTGCACCTCCGCCTTGGCGCCGATGTCGATGCCGCGGGTCGGCTCGTCCACGATGAGGATGCGGGGCGAGCGCGCGACCCATTTGGCGATGACGATCTTCTGCTGGTTGCCGCCGCTGAGGTTGATCACCCGCTGCTCGGTGGACGGCGTCTTGATGCCGAGCGACCGGACGAAGGCGCGGCAACGATCGGTTTCGCGCGCGCGGCTGACGAAGTACCAGGGCGAGTAGGCCTCTAGGTGCGTCAGGCTGAAGTTCTCGCGCATGGTCATCCCCAGGATCAGGCCTTGCGCCTTGCGATCCTCGGTCACGAAGCCGATGCCGTGCCGGATCGCGTCCGCGGGCTGGGTGATCGTGACCGCCTGGCCCTCAATGCTGATCCGCCCGGTGCAGGGGCGTATGCCGAAGATCATCTCCATGATCTCGGTCCGCCCGGCCCCGATCAAGCCGAAGAAGCCCAGCACCTCGCCTTTGTGCAAAGTGAAATCGATGTCCCTGACCCGGGCCTGATGCGGGCTCGGATGCTTCAGGGTCAGGCCTTCGACGCGGATCAAATCGTCTGTCGTGGCATAGGATTCGTGCACGGCATAAAGCTGGCTGAGGTCGCGGTCCACCATCTTGCGGACAAGGATGTCGCGCGTCACCGCCGCAATCGGCAGGGAGTCGACCGTGCTGCCGTCGCGCAGGATCGTCACCCGATCGGCAATCTCGAATATCTCGTCGAGCCGGTGCGTGATGTACACGATGCCGATGCCCTGCTCCCGCAGCGTGCGGATGAGCCCGATGAGGGTGACCGCCTCGTGGTGGCTGAGGGACGCCGTCGGCTCGTCCATGATGATGACGCGCGACTGGTAGGAGATCGCCTTGGCAATCTCGATCATCTGCTTCTGGCCGATGCTGAGCCGCGCCACCGGCGTGGCCGGGCTGATGCCTACGTGCAGCCGCGCCAGCACCGCGGCCGCTTCCCGGTGCATCCGCGGCTTGTCGATGAACCCGGTGGGGCGCAGCGGCTCGCGGGCGAGGAAGATGTTCTCGGCGACCGTCAGGTTCTCCACCATCGAGAGTTCCTGGTAGATGATGCTGATCCCGAGCGCGCGGGCGTGGACTGGCCCGGCGATCTCCATAGGCTGTCCGTCCACCAGGATGCTGCCGCCGGGATCGGCCTTGTAGGCGCCCGTCATGATCTTCATCAGCGTGCTTTTGCCGGCGCCGTTCTCGCCGGCGAGCGCGTGCACCTCACCGAGCCGGACCGTGAGGTCGATCTTGTTCAGCGCCCGGACCCCGGGGAAGGTCTTGGACACGTCGCGCATCTCGAGGAAGGGCTGCATCGCGTTCTCCACGATCAGGGAGGGCCCGGGGGCATGGCGCCCCTAGGGCCGGGCCGGGTCAGCTACTTGGTGTAGGCGTCGAGGTTGGAGGCGTCGACCACGGTCACGCCGGTATCGATGTCGGCCGGCGCGGTTTCCTTGCCGTCGATCTGCGCGACGAGGTGGTCCACGGCGAGCTTGCCCATGGTCACCGGGCGCTGCACCATGATGCCCTGGATGAAGCCATCCTTGACGCCCTTGACGGTGTCAGGAAGGTCGTCGAACGCGAACACCTTGACGGCGCCCTTCTTGGAACCGAATTCCCGGGTCGCCATGACCTTCGCGATCGACGGGCCGCCTACCTGGCTCACGCCGAAGATGCCCTTCAGCTGGGGGTGGCCGCGGAGCAGCGCCTCGTCCACCGAAACCGCCCGGGCAAGGTCGTCCTCGGTGCCCTCGGTCGCGACGAGCTTGATCTCGGGATGTTTCGCCAGGGCCTGCTTGATGCCGGCGATCCGCTCGTTGAGGTTCGCCGCGCCGAGCTGGCCGGTGACGATGGCGACCTCGCCCTTGCCGCCGAGGGCCTTGGCCATCGACTCGCCCATGGTCTCCCCGGCCGCCTCGTTGCTCGTGCCGATGTACATGCTCCGGCCGCTCTTGGCGGAATCCGAATCGAACGTCAGGACCTTGATGCCGCTGGCGACGGCCTTCTTGATGACTGACTCGACGGATTTCGGCTCGTTGACCGAGATGGCGATGCCGTCGACCTGCTTGGACATGAGGTCTTCGATGATCTTGACCTGCGTGGACCCCTGCGTGTTTTGCGGGACGACCCACTGATACTGCACGCCATCGGCCTGTGCTGCCGCTTTGGCACCCTTGTTGCAGTCTTCGAAGAAGGGGACGGCCACTTTCGGGACCACCGCGATGACGATGTCCTTGGCGTCCTTCGCGTAGGCCGCCGGCGCGCCGCACAGCGGCAGGACGGTCAATAGGGCGGCGATCGAGATGTGCTGGCAGGTGGTCATGCTTGGTTCCTCTTTGCTTGGTTTTTTATGTTCGCGCCGGGGCCGGCGGGTCGGCACGCACGCAGCTCCGGTCAGGCTCCGTTGGCTCGGGTGCGCCAGACATCCAGGCTGACGGCGATCAGGATCACGGCACCCGTGATCGCCTGCTGGGCGTAGGTGTTGATGTTCATCAGCACGACGCCGTTGGCGATGATGCCGGCCAGGGCCGCGCCGATGATCGCGCCTTCGACGCTGCCGACGCCGCCCGACAGGCTGGCACCTCCGATCGCGGCGGCGGCGATGACGTCCAGCTCGGCGCCGAAGCCCGAGGCGGGCTCGGCGGACAGGTAGCGCGAGAAGCTGATCACCCCGGCGAGGGCGGCGATCAGGCCCGACAGCATGTAGACCAGAAGCTTGACCCGCGCCGTCTTCACGCCGCTAAGCCGGGCCGCCACCTCGTTGCCGCCGGTGGCGTAGACGTGCCGGCCGAAGCGGGTTTTTCGCATCAAGACGGAGAAGATGACGGCAAAGGCCAGCATGATCACCACCGGGACCGGCACCCGCCAGACATAGCCCTGGCCAAGCTCGGAGAAGATGTCCGGCGTGTCTGGCGTCAGCGGCACCCCGTGCGTGACGATGTACATCAGCCCGCGGCCAATGCTCAGCGATCCCAAGGTGGCGATGAAGGGCGGCAGCCGGATCGCGGTGATCAGCACGCCGTTGAACAGGCCGAACAGCACGCCGGTCGCTAGGCCGCCCAGGATGCAGACGGCCGTGGGCAGCTCCGATTGGAACCCGAGCGCGGTGACGAGGGAGGAGAGGCCCATCACGGAGCCGACCGACAGGTCTATGCCGCCGGTGATGATCACCATCACCATGCCGATCGACATGATCGCGATGAGGGAGAACGAGCGGAACACGCCCATCAGGTTGTCAGTCGTGAGGAAATAGGGGGTCGAGAAGCTGATCAGCGCCACGACCACGAGCAGGGCCGTCAGTACGTTGAGTTCACGCACCTGCATCAGCGCGGTCCAGCGTCCGCCGAGCACCGCCGGGTTCACGGGAACCACGGATACCTGACTGTCACCACCCACCTCGTTTCCCCCTGGCGTCCGTTTGACTGCGGCTGGCCGGTTCAAGCGTCACGTTTGTTGCTGCATTCCTGGCAGGTCGAGGCCTGTGATCATTGCGATCATGCGCGCCACTGAAGCGTCGTCGTCGCGGCCCATGCCGGCGGCTGACGTCATCAGGAACATCTGCAGGGCGTTGGCTGCGAGCGGGGTCGGGAACTTCTCCGCCCGTCCCATGTCGGCCACGATGCCGAGGTCCTTGGCAAAGATGTCGACCGCGCTGGCCGGGTTGTAGTCGCCGGTGAGGATGTGCGGAACGCGGTTCTCGAACATCCAGGAATTGCCGGCCGACGCCGTGATGACCTCGAACACCTTGTCGATGTCGAGACCGAGCCGCTTGGCGAAGGTGATGGCCTCGCAAGCGGCCGCGATATGCACCCCCGCCAGGAGCTGGTTCACCATCTTGAAGCAGGAGCCTACGCCCGGCTCGTCCCCCAGGCGGTAGACGGTTTGGGCGACCGCGGCCAGGACGGGCTCGGCGCGCGCGAACGCCGCCGGGCTGCCGGACGCCATCACGGTCAGCTCCCCGCTCGCGGCGCGCGCGGCGCCGCCGCTGATGGGCGCGTCGAGGTAGTGGATGCCAGCGGCGTCGCATCGCTGGGCGAGCCGGCGCGCGTCGAGCGGCGCCATCGTCGCCGCGGACAGCACCACACCGCCGGGCCGCATGGCCGACACCGCGCCAGCCCCGGTGGCGTCACCGAACAGCACGCTCTCGGTCTGCGCCGCGTTGACCACGACCACGACCGCCGCGTCGGCGTCCCGCGCGGCCTCCGTGGCGCCTGGCGCCACGCGGCCGCCGGCGTCGGCGAAGCGCGCGAGCGACGTCGCGGCCGGGTCATAGCCGGAGGTCGCGAGCCCGGCGCGCAGCAGCGACTGCGCGACGCCTATGCCCATCGAGCCCAGCCCTACGATTGCGACCGTGAACACCTGGCCCACAAAATCCTCCATCCCAGGCTGTCAAGCGCCCGTCAAGAACACTGGAACAGGTAATGACAGCGCTGTCACCTCTCGTCCGGCCGCCTCAGCATACCCGCGCTCCCGCTTTGCACGAACAAGCCGAGACAGGCCATGGACG
>JAABUV010007460.1_pt1 | contig 11469 bp, 9 predicted proteins | sample 5559971 | NCBI WGS metagenome assembly JAABUV01 (sample SAMN10711881, study PRJNA513362) | rock metagenome | isolation source: Antarctica rocks | place: Antarctica: Victoria Land, Knobhead nord | collected 2015-12-19
CGGCCTACTTCTTGGTCTGTTTTGAATCTGAGTGAACAAGCTCTCAAGTGCGTCACCAGCCCAGAAAATTGTCGGTTCACTGCAGCCAAGAAGCAGTGACCTTTGCAGACTCTTCCTGCTGTTCTGCGCACAAATGTCATTGAGGCAATGTCTACAAGGTGTCTGCAGACAATGATTCAGGTTTCACCGATTTATGCATTGGTGCCTGTGCAGGCAGTTGGGAGCAAGCACATCAGCAAAGGCAGGAAGGTGTGCAGAAGCAACAGAGCCCCTGCAAGATGCAGACAGCTGCAGAGAGGATGATGCATCAGCCTTGCACCTTGCAAGCTGCATACATGAGCAGCATGAGGTCGCAGACTGCGGAACATTCACAGCGTATGAAGATGGTAGTGTACATGTCACCTTCTGCGACAGAACCTTGCTATACCTGAAGCCATTGCAGCAATACTGTGATGTGATCACACCAGATGGGCATAGAGTCAGTGTTGCCACGGCCACGCCTGTTGGAGTTGAGCAGTATGTTGCACAAGCCATGGAGTATGCTGATTGGGCTTTCTCTACGCCAGCTGAAAGGGCTGCAGTATTGCAGAAAGCTGCCTTGATTCAGAAAGAGCTTGGAAAATGTCACAGGGCAGTTGTGCTATGTGACTGGACTCAAGGTCATTTGCCATGTATGCAAAGTGGCAGCTTTGATAGCAGCGACACAACTAAAATTGCATTTCCATGTGATATACAATGTGGCACCCCCCCAGTCTGTTTGAAAGAGGTGTCTGGAGTGTATCCTTCATCATCAGAGCGCGAACAATTGATCAAAGCTTTGTTAGCAAAGAGCAGTCATTTGCTCAGCACTTTGGGCTGAAGATGGAATCATTGGTCAGTTTAGATATGGTACTTAGGCTTGACAAGAGTGTCTCAGTTGGCAGCTGTGTCTGTCTAGCCACATAATGTGTGGACCAAGATATTATCCCCATTTGCAAACAAGCAGCTCAAGGCACAAACATTGCGCTTGTCATACATGGCAGTGATGGCTCAGTTAACAGTGGCACACATCAGTTTGGGAAGCTGACATTTAAGTCGATGTATCTGTGTACACGTATCACTGACAGTCACTGCTTGATATGTCCCACGTGTAGCTACCTATAGGCAGCTCTAGTCCTGACGTGCTTGCACCTGTAGAGTTTGCTTTATGCAAGATCTTCTGTATGTGCGTGCAGATCTGTCTAGACCGAAGGCTGCTAGCAACTACGGTAGCTGACCAACTAGACGTACAAAGAGCGGCATGGCACAGAGCATGGCCACGTGATGACCATAACTCTGACTTGGACAACAATTATTCATGAATCGATGGTACATGTTTCAGCACTTATTTTGCTGACTAGCACTGTCTATGCAAATTACTAACCCAGCGCTGCTACACATGTGCCTCACATGGCATGGTCGACCCTGCTGTGCTACGCTGCTTTGCTAGTTGCTCGCAAAAAACAGATGTCACAGTGCGATAAAGCGCCGCCATGGTCGTGAATCCAAAAGACATTGGGTGGACCAATGTGCTGAGCAAATCGCTGGCTGGTTCGAACGAGTCTAAGCTTCTGCAAAGAGCAGGCCACACTGCTACTGCTGTCGGAACAGACATCTACGTCATCGGCGGCAAGACCGCGTAAGGCTGAACAGCACAATGGTCCTTTGTGCCTTGGCATGTTCCTTGTGTGACAGTGTGTGCTCAGCGTAGGGCCGTTGGCGGCAGGATGCAGTTCTGCTCTGACATCTGCAAGCTGGACACAGCTGCTGGTAAGTGGAGCACCGGCTTTTTGAGGCCTCCATTTGGCGAGAAGGCATACCACTCAGCTACTCTCGTCGGCGCTGACATTTGGGTTATCGGGGGCGCCGACGACAAGCACTCATCTGCACAAGTGCATGTGCTGAATACCAAGACCCTGAAGTGGCGCACAGTTGCATTCAGGCAAGTCAAGCATTGCGTCATTGGTAGTACGTACCTTGACAGGTCATAACGACAGCGAATCACAGAGAGTCTAGACTTTTGGCTGTTCTCCTGCAATCTGCTTGGTGACTGAGCATGAATCTTTGCAGGGGTGACACTAGGCTGCTACAGCGCTCCGCACATGGTTGCACAAGCCACCCAAAGCTTGCAAAAGCCCTGTTGTTGTTTGGCGGCTGGGGCTTTGACAGGGCATCACGGTCCGATGACTTTGCATGGCTGAACGACCTTGCCCTCCTAAGACTTGACACGTAGGTCTTTTTGTTGCAAAGACATCATCTTGCACAAGCAATGTCTGCGCTCATTCATGGCGTGCCCTCAGCACAAGCTTTGCAGAGAGCCTGACGGACCTCGATGATCACGGCGGTGTTGTGTCAGAGTCCATGCTCATCTGAAGGAACGTCTTTCAATATGCAGCATAGTATTGATCAGTTCGAAGGCTACCTTACTTGATCACACTGTGCTTATTCACCTGCTATAGTGCTTGCGGCACAGTTGCCTGCTATCTTGACAATCCAATTCCATCCTGGCAGCTTTGTTGACACAGGTTGACAGTGGAGCAAGTTCAGCCCAAAGGCACTCCTCCAACAGCCAGGGCCTATCACACCTTCAATACAATGGGAGACAAGTGCTTTGTTGTTGGGGGCCGCACAACCCAAAGCACCTTGCTTGCGCGCGATCAAGTGCTGTGCATGTATGATGTGACAAACAAGCAATGGGTATCTCCTGGTTCTGTGTCTGGCAGCTTCCCAGCAAGGTCTAGTCACAGAGGGATTGTAGTTGGAGGGAATCAGCTGGTCATCTGCGGCGGGGCAGGACAGGGCAAGCTGCGAATGAATGACTCAAGTGTGCTGAAGCAGGGTTCCAACGGGCACCTTTCTTGGCGCCGCCTTTCAGTGTCTCCTTTCCAGCCAGGTGGGACACCCCTTGCAGATTGTCACAATGAAGACATGTCATTGAAGGTCCTTTTGCTTTTGCTTTGTTGCAGGCAAAACGCAGTGTGTGGTCTGTCTGCTACACCGTCTACAGGGGCGTGCATAGTGCATTCCCTCAGACCAAGCATGCAATCAATGCTAATCACAGTAGCACTCTTTGACTTACTCTTACTGGAACGCAAACCCTGTCTGGCACTCCTGGACTTCATCTGTTTTGCTACCTGTGATGATTGGTGACCCATAACGATCATCATCACCGTGTATACATGATAGTTGCTTGGGCTGCATGCCCTGCACAGGTGCATGCAGCCTTGCTTGGTTGTCTACAGACTAGCTGTCCTGAGAAAAGTGGCATAGGTCTAGTGCTAGCTCCAGGGCACAAAGACTGTACCCTTGCCTGAGGCACCATTCATGTGCTCCTCAGACCTTCCAACAAGGCTGTTCTCATGCCGCTTGCTTTCACACTGTTGTTCAGCATTGCGCTGCCTAAGTTGGCTGCAACAGTCAGTACTCAACAGCATCGCATGGCCTTGCAGGGCGGACGGCACAAGGCATGACTGTCTGCAACGACAGCCTGTACATCCTTGGTGGCTACGGCGTTGGGCAGTCTTTTCCTTCTGATGTGTGGAGCCTGCCGCTGAGTGCTGTGACAGGGGGCGATGCAAGGCAGCACCCTGTGCAGCCACAGAGTCTGGACATAGCTGTGGAAGACCCGCCTGCAAGGTGTCAATCTGGTCTGCTCATCACTTGAACTCCAAGCATAGTCACCCCAGCTGTGATTCCGTCAGAGCATGCAATACTGTGATGCCTGTAGGGCAGCAAGCTTGAGCCATGCAACATCTCATATCATACCAAGGAATTCTGTGATCGATGCATGCTGCTTTACAAGCAGTCATGAGCAATCATAAGTCTATGGCTGTGGCAGTCTCTGTTCGGCAGTATTTCTTCCACATCTTGCTGGGATGTGGTGTCTGCAGCAAGAAGGACGTTTCCAACGATCCAAAAATTGTGCTTGCAACAGGTGTGAGGCAACTTGCTGGCGCAGTGCCAAGCGCAGCCGGGCAAGAGGCAGCACAGATGCAGGCCCTGCAAGCAAGCGGCAACATGCCCTGGCTCCTGCAGGAGCAGTGGCCACTGCTCAGGTGCCAGCTTGTCAGGTTGTGCAGCCAACCAGGGAGGCAATGGCTGCCTTGCCACCGCTTCATGCTCAGAGCAATGTAGCGCTGCCTCAAGCTGCGGCTGACAGGTGTGCTGTGCAGCTGTTCAAATGTAATGCATGCATTATACATATGGCTTCTGCTGTTCTTGCATGAGGCAGTACCGATGCAAATTTGTACTGCCTTGCTAAGTCTTTCTGAGAGCATGCTTGCTTGCGTGTTAACTTTGTGCAGGTGTGCTGCATTTAGTCACCAACCAGTCTTACTATGTGTCAGCAGCATAGGAGAGGCTGTGGCATGCAGGAATGTGAGTGGTGCATGTGCAATGCTTCCAGCCTCAGCTGCAGCGCTGTATGGAGGCTGTGCCTTCAATGATGCTGCAGCCATGTCAGCAACATTGAGCAGGCTAGAGGGTGATCTGGCGCAAGCTAAAGCAGCTTTGACTGAAAGACTTGCCACAGAGGAGATTCAGTTGCGGCAGAGGCGAGATCTAGAAGCTGAAGTGGCTCGTCTTCACGCACAGGTGGGCCATAGTATGCTGTCTGCACAAAGCTGGCAATACATTGTATAACCTGGCAGCCTGAAGAGCAGCTGCAGCGACTTGCAAAGCAGGTGTTGATTGGTGCCTTTTTGGCCCAACAGACCTAGTCATATGAGCTGACCTGGGGTGCTGACCATGTATGTAACACGTCATACACAACAGTACTACACTCAAGCTGGCATTGTCAAGTGAGCTGTCTCGTCCTATTACTTGGTAATGTGCTTCCGGGCATTGTCTGCTGCATCGCTGCATCTGTCCTGTCCCATCTGCAGCTAATCCCCAATCCCCATAGTTTGCTGGGGAGCAGCCACAGGGCATTGGACATGATGTGCTGGTGTTCATGAGCCTCTTCATGAGCCTCACACCTCATGTCAGACATTGCAAATGCAGGTCGCTGCAGCAGAGCTGCGCTGTACAACAAGCACACATCAGTGTACGCAATTCCAACGTCTGAGCGAAGAGCAATTGCAGCAGTTGCAATCTGCAGAGGCAGCCACTGCTGATGCCAGCAGCAGAGCAGCTGCAGCTGTGGCCACAAATGCAGACCTGCAGCGGCAGCTGTCTGGTGCAATACGGCAGCGGGATGACCTCTCAAAGCTTGTCACTGAAAGGCATGCACCTGTAACAGCCTTTACTGTATGCATTGATCACAATTCTTGCTGCACGCACTGGTATCAGCCCTTGCTGCACGCACTGTTTACTCTGCAATGCTCCTGTCATCAAGATAGTGTAAGGACCAATTGCAAGCTGTGGTATTGAATTTCTCACAATTACTTGATGTGATGGCTCAATGCTCACTCTCATGCAGTGTAGCTGTCTTGCATTCTTGCAGGCCTGGCGCAAGCCTAGCTGCAGTCATGTCTGTGAGCATGGCTGCATTTTTTACTACACCTGCCAGCCTCAACCTGAGATGACATGCCAACAAGGAATGTTCCCTTGGACCTCGAATGCCCAGTCCCCAAGCTGAGCTTTGTGCAACAATTAAGTCAGCGTGGCATTCAATGCTATGCAGAGAGGAAGCATCAAAGGCGTCTGAAGCAGATGCAGTGAAGGCGCGCAGTATGCTGCGGCAGGAGCGCCTTGACTGGGAGAAGGCCGACGCCGAGTCACGCACTGCCCTGCACAGCCTCAGGGAGGAGTGGCGCATGCTGCAGGACACCAATGGTCACCTGCATGCCAATGTCACTCGACTTACCAAATCTCTGGAGGTACTTCAGATGTCGCTCCTGCATTGATGGTGCCTAGCAGACATATCAGTGCTTGCCTCTTGCTCGTCCCTGCATGGTTGTGCTTCACACAATCCGGGGCGTGTGCAATCTGTTGCTGATTTGCCCCTTCTCAACTAAGTGCTGCTGTTCTGACCCTGCTGCTGAATGCTGGACCCAATGTCCAGCACATGCATGCCACACGCATGTGAAAGCATCAGGGCTATGAGTCATGGTGATCTATAGCGGCTGTATGGAATTGCAGGTGGCAGAGGAGAAAGTGAGTGAAGGGTTTAGGGTTTTGGCAGAGGTAAGAAGGCGAGCAGGCGAGGAGCGTGAGCAGAGCAGCAAAGCAGTGCAGGCTCAGCAGGCTGCCACTCAGGCAGCAGAGCATCAGCTGCAGACTGCTCAGGTGACCATCTGACCACAAATTATCAGTGCTGCCGCACATTACTGCGGGCTCACACCATATGCACCCCACAAGCCTTCAATGGGACAGGACACTTTCCATGTCAGAGTCGTGTCTGCTCATGCAGGGCAATATGTTTGGTAGCTGTCACATGCGTGAGCAACATCCTGTCACACTTGTTGCTGGGCACATGGCAGTCTCTGCTTGGGCATATGCAGACTACCAACCATCATCATCACCACATCAGCCCACACAGCTGAACACAGTGTCATGCATCCTTGCAGGCGCGCATTGGCACTGCTGAGACTGCTCACAAGAAGCTGGAGGCGGAATTGACACAATTGCGGCCACATGCAGCAGATCTAGAGCAGCAACTCGGTCAGTGCCAGGTCAAAGTGAAAGCTGCACAAGCAGATGTGACTGACCTGCGTGCTGAAGCTCTCCACAGCAAGGTAAGAGTTAACTTTGCAGTGTTGAGAGTACCTCAGTACCTTTGTACACTGGCATTGTGAGCTCCAAAGCATGGTCGAATTTTGAATTTACAAAGCTGCTGTCTCAGACAGCTGCATCTCCAATCACATGTCAGCAAAACCTATATTGACAGCTTTCACTGGCACGACTGGATGGTATGCCTTTGCAGGAGTTCTACACAGAGTCAAACAAGGGCTTGGAAAGGGAAGGACAGCACCTAGCAGACCATTGCAATGAGCTGTTGAAAATTGTTGCTCAGCGCAGATCTCACAGTTCAAATCTTGCTCAAGGCTGACGGTGGCTTGTTCACCCAGCTGTTTGGCTGCTCTTGCTACGATGATGTGTCTCAGTCATGACACTGATATCAATACACTGATGTACATGTATATACACTGATCAGTAGTCCAGCAAAGGTTTGCTCGAGTGCTTGCTGCGAGACCCAATGGTTGCCTAGGGCGAGGCTCGAGTGGTACCTTAAGTGAAATACAGCAAGTCATACTTCCTTATTGAAGACTGTGTTGAATGCCTTGCTTGTGAAAACATCCAAAGCTGTACTATGAGCTTGCATAACACTTGTGACCCAGGATCGAGAACTCAAATGCCACACTCTGAGTGTGTCAATTGTACCACTTGAGAGAAGAGTCTTCGTGCATCTCTTTGCACGTACACAGACTATCGAACTTCTGCATGTGGACGGTGCGCTCATGCAGGGCAGATTGGTGTGCTGATGATGATCCTAGCACACACTCATTCTACTGCTCTTCTTCCAAGCCAGTCAAACTTGCAACACCTTGGCAATAGCCTGAAGCGGTGATGCACTGTATAGGTTTAGCACATGCGGGGTTGCAGCAGTCCTACTTGCCTCATCCAGACTCGCAGATGACAGTGCGCGATGCGATCAGCCGGCGGCGGTGTCAGTAATATAATGCTCCGTGCCTTCAACTGCCGCTTGCTGTCCACAGTGCCAACAGGCCGGCAGCGTTTGGTCTCTAGACCACCACCAGCTACTGCTGCACTGTGGTCTGATGATCGATTGACCAGTGAGGTCCTCAAACCTAGTAAATCCTCCTCCAAACGAAAAGGTGAATAAACAACTCTGTTTCTTGCTTCTCCGTGTGTCAAGTTTTTCTAGCTCGACGTTCGAGCGTGTACATTGTGTAACAGCTGAGCACCTTAGAAGCTTAGCAAGAGAGCTGGTCAAGCTAGGCCCGCGCCAGCTTCAAGCTGTGTCTCCTGTTCTTGAGACAGATGCAGAACTACTGGAAGCAATCTCCACAGCCAAGGGCATCACTCCCACCAACCAGGTATGTATCTAGCAAACAGACCCGCTTGGACCTGTGTAAGGGTCCGGTGGATCAGTGCGTGAAGCAACCACACACCAGCAAGGTTGGCATACAGCCACACAAGCTTGCAGCACATGCAAGCTGACTGGCAAGGCTCTCACACAAAGGTGTGATTGCAGGGAAGAAAGAGACAAGAGGGCTATATTGGCAAGCTGCTGATGTCATTGTCATCAGAGCAACAGGAGGAGATAGACAGGCAGCTCAATGGCATGCGCAAGAAGTCCGATAGGACATAAGCTCCAAAGCACATACTGCGTTTGAGGCATGCCGGGTCATGAGAGGCAGCTGCTGCCCTTGACAGGACAGTGCTTGCTTGCTTTGCAGCTTGGCTCATGTTTTGGTCATCTGATGCCGACAAAGACATCGTGCTCAAGAGCAGCAGCAATGCTGGAGAAGATTCCAACCATGTCAAGCTCAATGCGTATCTGCTGCTGCACAGTGCAATGCAAGTGAGACATCTGGCCTCCTCTCTTGCAAATCAAGACAGCAATCACAGACCAACTCAACTGTGAGTATCATGCGGAATTGCTACTGATGTGAGCATGGGCGGAAAGGGCTGATCCAAAGAGTGAACTGATGTGCCAGCTGTCTATCTCAGCTGTTTAAACTCAACCTGAAGTCTTTGATGCATTGAGCCAGGGTGGCTCTCTACATACTCGAGTCACTTAGGGTGGCTCAAGCTGGCTCACCATAGGTGCCATTACCTTGATCATGAGCTAATGTGCAGCACTGCTGTTGATCTCACTTTTGTCATGCCTGACCAAGGCACAATATGTTGTGCACCAAATGTAAACATTTATATAAGCTCATGTGGTAGCTGTTACTGCCAATTGCACCGTTGGCTGTCAACATGCAGCCTTGTTTCAGTGCAGCTCGAGCTTCAGCTTCGTCATTGCATTCAACCATCAATGCAGTGAAGCACACATGTTTGGAATACACGCGCTGGCTAAATCATGGGACAATCTACGTGTATCTGAACAGTTGTTTACTGGTACCAGCCTCTCACAATACAATGTGCCTGCTAGTATGTTGCTGACAGCTGGCATTCGGCGCAACGTAAGGTAAATGTTTGTCAGCATGGAACAGGTGAAATTGACTAGGAGGCTCATGAAGCGCGGAAGATGTGAATTTCCAGATATCTATGATAGGCAGAAAATTCTTGGTTTCAAGAAGAGGAGTTCGAATGCGCGAGAACACCTGCAGTGAAGCTCCTGGGAGAGCCTTGGCATGATCCAGCAACGACAACCTACAATACTTGGACGCCTGTAAAATGCACAGACTTGGTCATTGTGCGCGTTTGGTTCCCGCGGTGCACGGTGGCAGTCCGGTTTGTCATGTCACCCGAGTAGCTCAGCACCGAACCAGAGTTGCATCTCCAGCAACCAGCAGCTCAGAAAGCAATTCGCCGTCCGTTCCGCAGCAAGTCAACACGGCTCTGCAGCATCGACAACTCAAGTTGGCAGATATCACGGGCAAGCTGCAGACCACAGATGCTTCTCAAGACATTGTTAAAGAGGTATTTGAGGAGGTCAAAGGCTTGAACGAGCAAGTGCAACAGCTGGCGCAGCACATGGAGGCCATCGAGAGCAAAGCAGAGGTCAAAGCTGCTGAGAAGGCCTTTAAGAAGGAACGCAAGGCAGCTGAAAAGGCCCTCAAGAAAGAAAGGAAGGCAGCTGAGAAGGCAGCAAAAGCTTTGACCAAGGAGAAAGACCCAATGATCTCAACAGGCTTCACTGTTGAGCCTGAAGCAGAGTTTGCAGCAGAGCTAAACCATGCCACTGTGGGAATGGTTGGTGGGGACACTGCAGTAAATGGAAGCGAGTTTGGTAGTGACTTTACGCAAGGTGGTCAGCTTGCCTCAGCAGTTCCCAGGGCATCAACAGCAGCTGCCCCAGCTGCAGTCATGTCTGTCTGTCAAGGCGGCAGCTGCCAAGAAGAAGGCAGCGAGAAGCTGCTTGAATACATCAAGAAGACAGCTGGTGCTGAGCTTGATGTAGTGCCCTGCAAGTGTCTAGGCAAATGTGAGCAAGCTCCCAATCTGCGAGTCAGGGTGCCTGACCAGAAGCCTGTGTTGCATAGCAAGGTGCAGAATAGCAAGGAAGTCAAAGCCATCCTGCAAGACACCAAAGCACAGTACGGCAATGAGATGATGAGGTCATTTGCAGCTGCCAACTAACGTTTTTAACAATGGTTCCGATGCGAGGACTTTTATGAAGGTAGATTTTATTTTATTTGATGATTGAGTGGATTACCGTATCTCAGTGTGTCATGTATTTAAGTACACTTGACTTGCTTAGATGTTTGATACTTTGTGAGATACCAAGCTTGTGGTTTGTTCTGAGACTCTTCCTTGGCACCTGTGGCAACTGCCACCCAGCGCAGTTTGTATTGACTGCAGTTTACATTGATGTTTTACCAAAGACGTGCAAGTATTCAGACGCATGGCGATTGCTTGTTTTGTGTTAGGGCTAAGAAGTTGTGCAAAGGAAGGGATCTCTTTTTCTGTAGTACTATGCTGGCAGCAGATACATGATCATGCTGTTTGTAATGCAGACAGGGCAACCTGTTCTCGTGAGCAAATGTGTGTCGCCGCGTGCAATCTGCGCTTCTTGCACATACAATCGTGTGGCATGAGTGTACAGAGACCTTAGCACATCGAATTGTGGAAAGTAATTGCTGCAGTGCGCACTGTGGCTCGCTGCCTCACCTGATGGAGACAAATCAGTATTGCAGAGGGTACTATCATACCTGAGTAACAACAAGACGCCAGGTCCAGATGAGATCCCCAATGAGCTGCTGAAGCATCTGCCCGCAAGCATGCATGACGCCATTCACCAGCTGTTCATACTGATGTGGATGACAAGCACCACCCCGGATGCTTGGAAACAATCTGAAACCATCCAAGTGAGGCCATTGCTTCACTCAATGGCTCACACCTGATGATGCATTGCATGCACGAGAGAAGGGAGCAAGCCTGCGAAAGCTTGAGATAAAGAGCATGCCTGAATCCTCTAGTTAAAGTCACCTTTGCTTCACTTAGTGCCTTGGTCTTGATGAGTTTAGGTCTGCCTCGCTGCAACAAGATTTGTTTGTATTACTGTGATCATCCTGCATAACTCACCAATCCATTATAAACAAAACAGTAAAATAAAAGTCTGCTGATCAGTTGAGCCATCAACTCAGCCTTGCTATAAGACTGTGGATCATACCAACTATGTTTGTTATGTTTGACACGACTATCTTATGCCTCACAGCTTTAAACTATTGTTTACAGATATTGCTAACGTGCATGTCTTTAACCAAGGTTGTGATACTCCATGTCTTCCTGTTTACGTACAAAGGAAACAAAAATGCTGCACAGACATCTGATACAGGTGCAACATCAAAGCAGGGCGCTGGTCTCAACACAGTC
>JAABUV010007461.1_pt1 | contig 11468 bp, 12 predicted proteins | sample 5559971 | NCBI WGS metagenome assembly JAABUV01 (sample SAMN10711881, study PRJNA513362) | rock metagenome | isolation source: Antarctica rocks | place: Antarctica: Victoria Land, Knobhead nord | collected 2015-12-19
AAGCGTGCCAATGCCATCTTGAAGGCTGCGGCGGCTTTCTTCGGAGCCGAACTGTGCGCCACGAGGCGCTGTGTGTGTCGAGGGGTGGTGAGAGACCACCCTCGTTGGGTCGTCGCAGCGGCCTGATGAAGCTGGGGGCAGCCTGATCCGGGAAACGCCGGGGAGGGTGGCAAGCGGCCCTGACAAAGGCGGGACGTGCTGGTACTGCCAGACAGTGTGGGTCCGTCGAGCGAGATCAGAAGGTGCAACGCAAGTGAATCGGTGTCAGACGCCCCGTAATCGCGAAGCCGTGCTCCAACCTGGCGGATGTGGGCCGGTGTGCAGTGCACCGGTTGGACTCCGAAGCCGTTTAGTTCTGTCGGTGGGGAGGTCATGGTGAAGGCCTGCGGCGTAGCCATGACGATGCTGCCGGGGTAGAGCCGGGCGCCTTACTGATCGATCGATCGCATGGTGAACGTGGGAACCACCTGGGGTTTCCGTCCGGCTCGGGCAGCCAGCCCGATCGGTGCGGATAGGTCCGTTGTCGACCGATGACCCTCGGCGTGGGGCGGAGATCTCGTAGTAGTCGCGGGCGTCACGACCCGCCACGGGGACCGGGAAAGCCGGTCACAGGGCGAAGGGGGTCAGCAAGTCAGCAGTGGACGTGTACGGAATGTCAGGAGGAATCGCTGGTGAATACCGACGAACCGGAGCAGGTGCTTTGGATTCGTATGACAATGCTCTGGCCGAGACGATCAACGGCCTGTACAAGACCGAACTGATCAAGCCTCGCGGGTCCTGGCGCACCGTCGACCAGGTCGAGATCGCTACCGCCGAATGGGTCGACTGGTCACAACTTCAGGAGGCTCTACCAGTACTGCGGCGACATCCCACCCGCCGAACTCGAGACCGCCTACTACGCTCAAAACCGAACCCAGCACACCGCTGAGTTCTCAAACCACTAGGTCTCCGGACTCACCGGGGCGGTTCGCCGCCGACGCCACCGGGGATGTCACCGCCGCGTGGGCGCGGGACCTCGACCCCACCAGTCCTATCGACCGGGCCGCGGCCAGTGACGCCGTCGGCCGCTACGGACCCGACGTCGACGCCACCCTCGTCACCACCTACCCAGGGCTGCTCACCACCGCCACGCCAATGACCGGCGACGACGCTGAGGCACGTTCGCAGCAGGCGCGGGAGAACACCGAAGCGCTCACCGCCGGAAGCGCCGCCCGCACCCTGTGCGGCGACGACGTGCCCGGCGGATTCGGCGGAAACGCAGGCCTCGACCGGGAAGAAGCAGCGATCGCGCAGGACGGGGAAGCAGCCGCACCGCACTGAGGACGCCAGTCCGAGGCCACCGGCCAGATGGAGGAGGCGCCCGACGAGAAGGTGACCGCGCAGTTCACGCTCACACGACCCGCAGCCAGCACGATTACACCGCCAACGCGGATCAGTACTCAAACCAGACCGCCTGTGCCGGTCCTCTCACAGACGCGTACCCGGGGGCGGGTGCGCTAATTGGGGTACCGCCCAGAATATGCCACCAGTCGAACACGAAGGCGCGGGTGCGGCCCCGTGAAGCCGGCTATCGTCACATAAGCACCGATGCCCCTTGCGTCCGCACGCCGGTCTGGCCCTTAACGCAGGCACCCGTCTGAGTCTGGGGCGCCCATAGGGAGGCGCCCCCAGGTCGGCTTTCGAGGTGGGCTTAGATCACCGCCTCCGCAATGCGGAAATTATCATTCAGCAGGAGACGTCCGAGTCGTGCCGTTGGCGCGTGTGGTGGTCACCAGGTGGCGGGTGAGGTTTCGCTCGTGTATCTGTGATGTGCCTTCGTAAATACGCATAGCGCGCAGGTCTCTCCACATGCGAGGTACGGGGCTGTCCCCGACGATGGCCTCCCCACCGAGGATTTGCATTGCACGGTCGGCGACGTCACCGGCCATCTCCGTGCAATACAACTTGGCAGCAGCGATCTGGTGATGCGGGATGGGGCCCCGGTCGAACGCGCGGGCGCATTCCAGTACAAGGGCCCGGCCGGCGGCCAGTTCGGCGTAACTACGGCCGAGCATGGCCTGCACTGCACCCTGATCGACCAGAGGCGTGCCGAATTGCTTGCGTGTCATGGCATGTTGCGTAGCGCACGTAAGCATCCTTGTGGCCTGTCCGACGGCCGTAGCGGCGACATGTGTGCGGGCATGGTTGATCCCACGTAACGCCATCCGAAGTCCCATACCTTCCTCTCCGCCGACGAGGTTGTCGGCGGACACGCGAACATCAACCAGCTCGATCTCGGCGACAGGTCCGGCTTCGTGCCCGTTCATGCGCTCTGGAAGCCGAGTGCTCACCCCTGGAGTACCCCTCGCGACTAGGAATACCGATGGCCCCAGTTCAGCGCGAGCAAAAACGACGAGTAGATCTGCCCATGCACCGTTAGTGATATACCGTTTATGCCCGTTCAAGACGTAACTGTCCTTATCTCGCACGGCACTGGTCTGCATGTTCCCGGCATCCGATCCAGCCTCTGGCTCAGTGAGTGCAAAAGATGAAACGCACTCACCAGCGGCCATTGTTGGAAGGTACATTTCGCGTTGCGCTTCGGTGCCATGATCGAGTAACAGTTGTGAGCACAACCCGATCGTTGTCGAAAACCGAGAGCGGTATACGCACGAAGCACGAGTGAATTCCAACGTGAGTAGAACCTGCTCTTCAACCGTCCACGCGAGCCCTCCATACTCGCGGGGCAAGGTAATTCCGAACAGTCCCAGCAGCGCCATCCGTTCCACTAACTCAGGCGGCACATGACCGGCCCGCACCATTTTCTCCTCCCCGAGGATCAGTTCCTCATCGGTAAACACTCGAATCATTTTCAGGTAGGACGCGAAGTCCATATGGCGCATCTCATCAAGAATCACACTCTCACCTCTTCATATAGTTGTCGACAACACTTGCCAACTCGACGCCGTAAACCCTCGCAAGGCCTTCTTTTCGTACGCAGACCCCGAGGCATACCTACTTCGATGTCAACCGCAACAAAGTCTCTACCGCGTTCTGAACTAGGCCGTCCATGATGCTTGCAACGCTACTGCGCTCGCGAATCCATTCGACACTCTGGCCTGCAGGCGTGTACAGCAACGGTTCGACGTTGTGGCGCGTTACGGCTCCTTCCAGAGACCCCACTAAAAGATCTTGCCACGGCATACCTAGTGGCACCGGAGCGGTCGCCTCATCCCATTCGTCCGACCATGCAGTACGAATTTGTCGCATCGGCTTACCGCTCGACGCACGAGTTCGGATCGTATCCTCGCACCCTGCGGTGATGAGCTTCTGCAGGAGCGGAGTAGCCAAGTTCATCTCTTCGCTAGCAAGCCATACAGTACCTAGCCACACCCCTGCAGCGCCTAATCCCAAGGCCGCGATAACTTGGCTTCCGGTGCCTATCCCACCGGCAGCCAGCACCGGAGTTGTACCGGCACGCTCGACAATTGCAGGCACCAAACTGAATGTTCCGACTGTACCTGTGTGCCCGCCGGCGTCATAACCCTGAGCCACGACCAAATCAGCCTCTACTGTTTCGACGAATTGCATATGACGTGGTGCCCCAACCATCGCAACGATCCGCTTCCCGCGTTCGCGGGCCCGTGTCATCGCTTCCGTTCGACCCCCTATGGCGGACACAAACAAATCGGCTGTACCGTCCAACGCGGCCGTTACCTGCGTTCGAAATAGCGCTTCCGATCTGACTATGCGGTCCCGTTCACCGCGAACGCCATCCCGTGGGACGGCATACTTCTCGTGCAAGTGCTCAACGAAATCCCGGTGCGCATGGGGAATAGTCTTCTCTAATGCATCCCTGTCGCCAATTTTGGGTAAACCGCTCGGCAGCATTAGGTTGATACCGAAGGGTCGCGGCCCAACTAGAGCTCTGATGGAGGTTTCGATAGCACTAATTTCCTCCGGCAGGTGCCTGGCCGCAGCCCAGATACCCACGCCGCCGGCGCGGCAGATTGCTACCACAACGTCCGGACTATGACTCAGCCCGAATATCGGATATTGACATCCAAGTGTCTCGCATAGCATCCGGGCGGCGTGTCCTTCTGGGAGGTCGAGGTAGGCATGTTTCATCGTTGATGGTCTCCTTGAGAGAGTTGTCTACGTTAATTGAGCGACAGTTCGTCTGCCACTACAGCCATCGAACGAGTGCGCCCCCCGGCTCACGCGCCCCCGGCTCACGCGCCCCCCTCCAGATCGCCTAGGTGCATCAGTTGCGAGTCATAGTCGCGTATGCCGCCGCGCATTTCATTGACGTTGTGCCAAAGCCTGTTCTAGCTCTACCGCTAGTGCAAGGAGCATCTCCTCTCCGTTGAGCCGTCCGACCACTTGCACACTTGGCGGGAGGATTCTGCCCGACGCACTATTTCGACTAGGCGCGATAGGCATCGATAGCGCGGGCACTCCAGCTAGGTTGAAAGACGCGGTCAACGCGACTAGCTGCTCGTTCAAACGGGCATCGCGTTGCACGCCTACAATTGTGGGCGGCATACTAAGTATGGTGGGCAGGACCAACATGTCTACGGCATCTAGAAGCCGAGTCACCGTCGCTTGCCAGCAGATTCGCACGTCCGCCGCCCATCGCAGTGCTTCCGGGCGGATGCGAGATGCAGCGCGAAGTTTTACTTTCGACGGCTCGCTGAGGTCATCCGAATCTGTATCGAGTAGCCAGCCGTTCACTTCAAAAGCCTCAGACGCTAGAAGAAGCCGCGCCGCCCGATGTGCGTCCGCCCATCCTGTCAACTCGACATCGACTACTCTGATACCTAGCAGCTCGAGAGCAACATCGATTGCGGCCTCAGTACTTGGCGAGGCACGAAACCCGCCATAGGAACGTAACCGCCCAAGCACCGTCGGTGCAGCGCATGTAAGAGAAAATGCTGGTTCCAAAAGCCGCATGCCGCACACTAACCCAGACGCAGTCGTCGCGAGTGGACCGATTGTGTCGAGACTTGGTGCTAGTGGGCGAACCCCATCCAGCGAGATACGGCCCCTTGTAGTCATCAGTCCCAAAACGCCGCAACAGGCAGCGGGAATCCGAATCGACCCCCCCGTGTCTGTCCCGAAGGCTACGTCTACACGTCCAGATGCCACCGAGACAGCTGAACCACTTGACGATCCACCGGGTACTAGGGCAGGATCCAAAGGATTAATAGGTGTGCCGCTCCAATAATTAATTCCTGTCGGCCCGAATGCAAGTTCGTGCAGGTTGCTCTTTTCAATAATGTGCCCACCCGACGCCTTTATCAAGCGGACACAGGCAGCGTCGGCAGACGCTGGTGCGGCACGCCTGGCAATACCCTTACAACCGGCAGTGGTGACGCATCCCTCAACGTCGATCAAATCCTTGACTGAAACGTTAACACCATATGCAGCCGAAGTGAGTTCCGTAATAACACTTGCGTCGCTCATCTGTTTCACACCAATGCGGTGGTAGGGACAATGTTGTCGTTCTAGCCCAGTCCTAAGCCGTGGCGCCTGTGGACAGCTTACATGCGATCTGTGGCCGCCATCTCGACATAATGCCACCGCAGTAAACGACGCTCGCCCATCCGTAAGAAGACCGTAAATAGCGTCGACACTATCGACAGAAGAAACAGTACCGCAAAAAACCGGTTTGTGTCGAAACTATTTGCGGCCGCTGCAAGAACTACGCCGAGTCCGCTATAGCCGCCCACGAGTTCTCCCACGATAACTCCAAGAAAGCTGTATATCAAACCTAATTCCAGTCCTGCCGCCAATACGGGAACGGATCCAGGCAAGACAAAGTATCGAATGTAACGCCATCCACGCGCACCGAAGCTGTTACCAAGTAGAAGGAGGTCACGATCGGAACTCATAAGGCCGGCGGTCGTGTTAGTTAGCACAATGAAAACGACCAGGCTGAACGACATTGCAATCTTTGATGTGAGCCCAAGTCCAAACCAAATAATCAGGAGCGGGGCCAACGCTACCCGGGGCATCGAATTCACTGCTGTAAGGAGCGGGCCCAATGCCTTACGTAAGATCGCAACTTGGGACAACACAACCCCACCTGCAAAGCCAACGATTGCGCCTAGCAAGAACCCCAAAATCGTTTCTTCGAGTGTCGTTGGTAAATCTTGGGTCATGACGTTACTGGTGATTACCTGCCAGAAGGCTCCTACGATAACGCTCGGTTTGCCGGTGAAGGACGGATTGATCCAAGCTCTTGCGGCGACTAGTTGCCAACTACCGATCACGGCAGTCAAGACCGCCAAGCGGATCAGCCAGATCAATGCAGTTCTATGGTTGGGAGGGTCTGGCTTCGCGTCGAGTGCCGATTCAGGCCCGTGCACGGACGACTCTAGTTGCCCAGCTGGATGAATTGACATCGAGCTACTCCTCTACTATGTCGTGACGTAATGCTTCCCACAACTTGCCATATACGTCCTGGTAGGCGGTATTGAGTCGCAGATCAACTACTGATCGCGGGCGAGGAAACGTAATGGCCATATGTTCGACTATTCGACATGGCCGCTTTGATAGAACTACTACAGTATCGGATAGCGAGATTGCTTCGTCGAGGTCGTGTGTGATGAACACTACGGTTTTGTCACCACCCTCGAGTAAAAGCAGCAACTCGCGCTGCATGAGAACGCGTGTTTGCGCGTCGAGGGCCGCAAACGGCTCGTCCATAAACAAGATTGTGGGTTCGGTGATCAGCGTACGTGCGAGGGCGACGCGCTGTCGCATCCCCTGGGATAACTGAGACCGGTAGGAGCTTTCGCGCCCGGCTAGTCCAACGCGACGGAGCAACGCCTCGGCCTGTTCGAGTCGACTGGCTCGCCGCACGCCAGCTAATTCTAGCGGAAGAGCGACATTCTCAATTGCCGTGCGCCAGGGCAACATTGCATCCCGCGGGAATGCGTAGCCAGTACCGGGGCGACCAGCGTGTGGCTTCTTCTGGTCGACAAGGATCGAACCGCCTTGGACGGCTTCCAAGCCGGCCAGGAGGTTAAGGATGGTGCTCTTGCCGCAACCTGTCGGGCCAACGATCGAAACGAATTCGCCTCGGTGCACTGTCAAATCGAAGTTGGTCATCACCGGCAATCCGGCGTATGAATGACTTACGGACTTCAGTTCGATGAACGGCGTGTCTGATGACCCGCGGGTCGCATCATGCATTGAATTCGCTCCCTAATGTGCCCAGCGGGTTCAGGGGTGCCCTAAGGCCTGGGCTGCTGCCGCATCGGGTGGCGTGCCGGGTGCAATTAGTTGGGTCACGTCAATTGGCGATTTGAGGAAGCCGTACTTGACATCGAACGCGTTGAAGGCGTCCAACGCAGCCGGATCGTAGTAGGCGATGAAGACGTTTCGGTTGTCTTGCACTATTGAATCGATCCGCTGTGTCAAATTGGGAGAAGGAAACTCTTTTTGATATAGTGCGTCTACTGCTGTTTTGTTTGCGGGATCGGACAGCCATAGGGTCGTTTGTGCAATTGCCCTCTGGAAATCGGTAACTGCTGCCGGGTTGTTATGAATGAAGTCATCCGTTGCCCATTGCGCGACGTATGGACGGCCTTTGATTGATGGTGGGCCAATTGTGTTACTGCGGAAATCGATAAGCGACTTGCCCTTGCCTTGCGCGAGTATTTCCGAAGAAGTGGGGGTTGCGGTTATTAACGCGTCAATTTGGTTCGACCCGAGCGCTGCGGCTGCGGAGGTGCCGAGTCCCACGGCGACTTTCTTTACGTCGGCGGCCGCGACACCACCGTCAGCGAGCGAAGCGGTCAAAATGGCGTCTGAGTTCGAATTTAGAGCGACGACCCCGACTGTGTGCCCGCGGAGGATGTCGACTGCGCCTGGGTAGCCGCTCTTCTGCGCAGCAGCATATGCTGGTGAATCGGCTAGCGTATTGCTGACCAGGATCTCCCAGTTTAGGTTTGTTCCACCCGCCACTACGTGCATGTGTACGCCCTGTTGCACCGCAGGTAAGGCAAGTTCTGGCGAGAACGATGCGACATCCAAACTATTGCTCGCCATACCGGCCGATGCCGCAGGTCCTCCTGCGACCGATACTAAGGTTGCATTGAGATGGTTCTTTGCGAAAAAGCCGGCGCTCTGCGCAGCGAAGATTTGCATGCTGTAGATGTTGCCGGGGTAGATGCCGATTTTGATTGGCACCTGGCCTCCCGCAGAGCTGGAGCTCGATCCGCCTGCACCCCCGCATGCAGTCATAGCCATCATGCCCACGACGAGTAGAGACAGTCGAAGCAGATACGTTCGGAGTCGGGGCGACCCCTGGGACGTAGCCGCGTTCGTGGCCGACAGTCGTGATCCAACAGGTGGGATGGTTACGGATGTCATGCGCTGACCGCCTTGCTCTCAGAGTCTTGGGGCGGCGTGTCAGCGATTCCTATCACGCCGTCGGTTCTTAGATCGGCCAGGCGTTGAGAGTCGAACCCCAGCAGTTCCCGCAGTACCGCTTCGGTATGCTCGCCCAGCCTAGGGCCCAAGGTGCGTATGTGACCGGGAGTCTTGCTCATGTGAGGAAGAGGCGCGGCCATGGGTATGGTCCCGAATTCGGCGTCATCTACGGTCACGATGGTGCCACGTTCCAAATAGTGCGGATCATTAGCAATGTCGGCAATGTTCATGACCGGCGAACACGGTATGTCCGCGTGGGTAAGAACGGCGACGATCTCGTCAGTGTCGTGACTAGCCATCCACGTGGCGATAATCGAATACAAGTCCTGCTGGTAGGACCTGCGTGCTGGATATGTGGCGAATCGGGAATCAACTGATAAGTCCGGCCGGCCCATTACCTTGACAAGCCGGTGAAACAGCTGGTCGGTTCCCGCATGCACCGATACAAAGCGTCCGTGTTTGTCCGTGTAGTCGGAGGCAGGAACGATGTATGGATTGGAGTTCCCGGTCCTTTCCCGGACCGATCCCGACAAGGCGTATTCGAGCAGCGCATCCTCCGAGGCCCGGAACGCTGCCTCATACAACGCCAGATCGATGACTTGCCCACCACCGCCGTGCACGTCTCGGTGATAGAGAGCCATCATTACGCTGAATGCGGCGAGGTAAGAACTCATGTAGTCGATTACTGAGAAGCCTGTTCGGATTGGCGTGCGGCCAGCCTCGCCACTCACGTAAGTGAGGCCTGAGAAGGCACTGGCAACGCGGTCGAAGGCGCCCTTGTTCCGATAGGGGCCGGTCATGCCGTAACCGGTTAGGTACAGCAAGACGGCGTCGGGGTTCAGGCGTGACAAATCCTCCGGGCCCAACCCCCACCTTTGCAACGTCGGCGGTCTGTAGTTAGTGACGACGACATCGAAATGCGGAACCATCTCGCGCAGAATGTGCTGGCCGGTTTTGGTCCTGAGGTTTAACGCGACAGATTGTTTATTGCGTGACTCCTGAGCCCACTGCGGCGTGCGCCCGCCAGGGTGTTTGGACCGCCCTCGCGTAATCGCGTCCCCGCGCCCCGGTTCCTCGACCTTGACGACATCTGCGCCGAAGTCGCCGAGCATGGTAGCTGTGACAGGTCCGGCCAACGCCGTGGAGACGTCTAGAACCCGGATGCCGTCCAACGCGATCTCGCTCATCGATGCCTCCGCGGGATGACTGTGATCACTGTAACTAGCGGAACGTTACTAGCATAACGCTACACTGCCCGTATGCTGCTGGCAAGGGAGCCCTTCGACCGGTCAGGATGTGGATGTGCCCGTGATCGAAGAAGTAGGCGCCACGCCGAAGCGTCGCCGCCCGCGCAATCCTCGTCAGACCGAGGCCTCCCTCTTTGCGGCCGTCGATCGCCTGTTGACTCGCGATGGCATCCTGGCTGGCCTCAACCTGCAGGAAGTCGCCGAAGAGGCTGGCGTCAACCGGGGGCAGATCTATCAGATTTTCGGCTCACGTCGAGGCCTGCTGCGGGCTGCCCTCCTGATGCTCCTCCAGGAACAAGAGCCTGATCGGACCGCGTTCCGGAGCAAAACCTTCAAGGAGCGCCGCCGCCTGATATTTGAATCGATGCTTCAGCGCCCAGGCCTGGTAGGCCTTGAGGCGCTGCTGGCCCTCGATGGTGACGAGGATTTGGCCGTTCTCCCAGAGTTCACAATGACCTTGGAGAACCTGAAGCGCGACAAGGAGGAAGGTGCCCTTCCCCCCGACGCCGACGGTGCCGCGATCCACGTAGCGACAGCAGCTATCTACATGGGCTACTGCATCTTTCGCGAGACTCTTGCGCGTGATACGAACATCCCGTTGCAGGAGCTGGACGAGCGAGTTCTGAAGGTATACGACGGGATGCTGTCCGCTATGACCGCGGGGAGCGCCGCCGACGTTCCGTCCGATCCGCTGACCAACATGGACGCGACATAGGTTTTGAGTACGGCCCTCTCACTTTTCGCGGCCCTGCCAGACCCATCCCCGCCGTGTCATGTTCGATCTATGAGGGCGTCATGCGACTGCTCACTGTCCTCGTCGGTGAGGTTGTCCCGCTCCCGTTGAACTTCGGTAGCGGTCGGCGTGATCCTCAGGCGGCGATCACGGGTTGATCATGGCGGACGGTACCGACAGTTTCCGTGGTGGCATGCGCGTCGAGGGCGATGCAGAGTGCGGGCCAGGGTCGCGACACGCCCAGGCGCAGCACGGTCAACGTCGCGGCCAGGCCTTCGCGCAGGCTGCCGGCCGCGCCGGGATGAGTACGCTCGAACTCGGTGGCTGTGGTCGCCCAGCTGCGCCTCGGCGACGAGCGCGGACTCGGCGTGGTAGGCCTTGGGTGAAGCACCGCATCGCGGCGGCGAGCTCACCGTTGGGGCCGCCGAACTGTTCCAGCAGCATCTTCGCGAACAACGGGTTCGGGGCGTCGACACGGACGGTGTATATCATCCGACAGGAGCCACGACGAGCACACGCATTGCGACTCGCGCCCGTTCGCTCGACAGTTCGCGAGGGGTTCGCAGGCTGGTGAGGGGCAGCCCAAGCACCGCGCGGGCGATCCGCGTGGCGTCGAGTTCGTCGTTCTTGCCGATGCCACGACGATCACTGGCCGGCATCCGGGCGGCTTCGACGACGGACAGCCCAGCACGCTGCAACCGCTCGGTCACGATCGCGCCGAAGGACCCGGTGCCCTCAACGACGATGAGCGTGGCCCGCTCGCTGACGCGCTGCTGCAGCCAGCTCTGCGCTCGTGACAGCCCGGCCGGGCTGGTCGGGAACTCCGCATGCGCCAGGAGCGCTCCAGTCGCGGCAACGACCAGTGCGAAGGTGTGGGTGGCGGCGTGGGTGTCCACGCCGATGACGTATTCGCACTGCTCGGACACGGTCTGCTCTGAGACGATAAGACTCATCGCGGCGACTCCTTGGTCGGGGACGTCGTGATCGGTTCGGCCCGGGACAGTCACCGCAGGCAGGCCTGTAATGGGCCACGACCCGCAGCCACGGGTCGGGCAGGCTTCTGATCA
>JAABUV010007463.1_pt1 | contig 11463 bp, 14 predicted proteins | sample 5559971 | NCBI WGS metagenome assembly JAABUV01 (sample SAMN10711881, study PRJNA513362) | rock metagenome | isolation source: Antarctica rocks | place: Antarctica: Victoria Land, Knobhead nord | collected 2015-12-19
TAGCACAGGTCCCGTTAGGCAGTGTACCTAAAGACTTTGTGCTTGACGCGTCTGGGCTGACTAGCAAGGCCATATCAGCAATCTCAGGTGCTTTGTTAGTTCTGGCCCTGCATATTTTGACGCCTATCGCCAGTCAAATTCATCAACAAGCTTCCCTCAAGGGGTTGCTATCAGGTGCATGTTGTGCGTGTCTGTTGTTTGCTCTGAGAGGGCTTCTGTGTGGCGTGTCACAGTATTGTATACGTACGAATTAAAGTGTTACTGTATTTGGCCATCGCTAAACATTTATGCCCAGCAGGTACTTGTCAGCAGAGTAAACACAGCGTTGCATGTCCATGGCTGCACAGCAATGCACAGCTGTCACTTTGGAACGCTGTTATTGGCAGTCTACTGGTCATTGTCATGATTTGTGCTAAAACAGCTGAATCAATCCAGATGCTATCATCCTAAGCAGAAAGTGCACATGACTGAATCGCTGTCAAGCCATCATTCGTAATAGCTTCCCTTCCAGCTACCCGTTTCGTCTGCCTTCAATGCGTGATTCGGATGTGGTATATAGCACCTCAAATCTGCGACACCTGTCGTTCTCTGTCCCGCAGCACCAACCGCGTGTGTTTAACAGCTTCAAACGCTCTAACAGCAGTTGCGTCGGATCTTTCTTGCGGTCTGGCGATCCTTTTGTAACACAGCACGCTATACGTCGAGGCTGTGGGCCCAAGCTGATATCTACGGCAGAAAAGAACGGACCTCTGCTCAGCTCGTTAATGAGCCGCGTTGGAACTACGGCTCCTTCACTGTCCACTCTCGACAGTCCAGCAGGTTTACACACCACACCGCACCAGGCAGCTCTGCACCTTAAGTTTCGTCACCAGCGCTGCGGCCCCGGGTGGGTTCCGCTCTAGTTTAGCAGGGCACTGTCAATATTGCAGCTGCATAGCGCATGTCTTGGCTTGGACAGATTTCCTGTGGTTCAGAAATACTGTGACCTAACGATCAGCCTGACGATCTGACGATAGACACTGCCGTGATGTGTGACAGCTCGTGCCTCCTGCACACAGGTACCGAACATGCCCCCCGGAGAAGCCTTGTCGGCTCTGTGCCCGTAGCCCCAGAAGAGGATGTGCCTACGGACAGTTGTTTGACGTTAAGCACTTTCGAAACGAACCCTTGAGCACAGCATGCGGACAGCGAGTGAGCCTGGACATCTCTCGTTCTGAGGACTCGCCTATCCGGGGCCCTGTCCAGGGCCCTGTCCATCTGCGGCTAGAGGTGACAAATTTTTAATCTCATCATGCTGTTAAACTGAGCAGAAAGCAGCAATGGATGGGATGCAGGCAGACTGTTGCAAGAGTCCAGTCTCATTCAGTAGACATACACTGTAATTTCCAATGCATTTCAGCTTGCTGTCGAGCAAGTGCTTTGACCATATAAACATGAAGAGTTGTGGGCAAAGGATGAGCTTGGAGGATTGCCTGCGATGTCAACAGCTTCACATCATGGCAGACAGAGTGGATGGCAAGGAATGTCGGCCTCTGGTACTTGCTTGCCTGCTGTGTCATGCCAAGCTGAACATCAAACAGGCGTGCCCAGCATAGCTAGTGTGTCTCAGCTCCTGTTACCAAAGATGCTGCTCAACCTGCTGCTTGTGCTAGCTTGCAAGCTTGACCTCACGTAAAAAGGTACGAGGCATCTACCCAAACTGTGGGTTTGGCATTGTTTCAGAACCCGCTGATGACAAGTGATATGCCAGACATGACTCAAGCAGAGAACCACCTCTTGAGCATGGAAGTGACTATTGCTGAGAATGAGACCACCCACTCAATCTTGCTGGAGGATCTTGTGGTGCGATGTGAGATTTGTTGATCATATGCACCCCTGCTGAAGTGGCTTGTGCATGTCTTGTGGCGGGTCTGAGGTTCACTCCTGTGATACGCCAATGTGAATACGTACTAGAGCACTGTGCAATGGCATGCCTTCATGTCCTGTCTCTTAGCAAGCATCCCAGGCCCAATTCCTGTCGAGGTTGCATGCTTCCCCTGCATCTGCACGCTTACGTGATGCATGTAAACTCACAAGCTGCCTGCATTATCGCAAGAAGATGCAGGCAGACACATGACGTTCCCTCCTCCTTCAGGCACGGCTGTCTTATCTTGTCACGCTTTGCAACACGAGCATGTTTGTGCAGACTCTGGAAATTTTCGATTGATGGTCAGAGCACGTGGTTGCAGTGATAACAACCAGGACCTGGCACACATTATCTCAGAGTCCATGGTGGTGAGTCTGTGTGATTCTGTTGTATATGCCAACATGGCCATGTTGACATGGCATTCTAAGGTGGGCTAGCAAGGAGGCATCAGTCAAGCGTCAAACTGTTTGGTCCACTTCACAGGCCAAGCTTGTTCTCCCCAACATGACTTGCTTTGCCACCTAACTGCAACACATCCGCAAAGTTGTCTGAATAGTGCTTGCACTACAATAAAGGCTCCATCTCTGAACTTGGCTGCTGCCAATAGACATGTTGAAATGGTCCATCAAATGCTGTCATTGTGCATATGTGCCATTGAGCAGATTGTCCAACAAATGCAAGTGGGTCAACAGTTGATGGTCAACTGCAGGTGACCACACAACGTGTCAAGGGCGGGAGGAAAGCAATCATTCCAAGCAGCACAGACCCTGTTGACAAGCTGGAACACATAGGAAAAGAGACTGTCAAGAAGCTGCAAGACATTCAAGGCACTGCAGACATTGAAGTCAAGAAGTTGCAAGACATTCAAGGCGCTGCAGACAGCACAGTCAGGAAGAAGTATGGACATATTGTCATCCCGCCGCATCACATCAATTGTGTGTCAAACGGTGTGTCCTCTGCTATTCAGCATCTCACGTAGTGTTCAGTATCCATCAGAATTTCTAATGTGTCAGCTGATCATTACAGGTCAGCCACATTCCTGCTTGTTCAGCTGTTCAATGTCAAGGCTGGAATGCTGCAAAGCGCGTTGCAGTTGTTGCCCGGAAACTCGCAGCTTAGGCGACGTATATTGCAGTGATCTGACCATTGAATCATGGTTGATGTGCAGTTGCCGACTACAACAAACTGAGGCAGTGTGCAAAGTCCTGGCCTGCAAACTGGAAGCTGCTGATGCAAGACTTGCGCCTGCTGAACACAGAGACCATAGAGCATGCTGACAAAATGGTCTGGAATGATGAGCGCAAGCGCATTTTCAGGCCGGAATGGAGTCCCTTTGGCTTGGTATACGCCTGCAAGGATGGCCAAGTGCAGGACTACGCGCTTCCCCTGGGTATAAGTGCTTCAGGTTGCATTGTGTTCTATCGCTTGTCAAGTCCGAGCTAGCAGACTGTGCTGAGGGCTTTAGAGGCCCTTGGTGCGAGCAGGTGTGTGGCAGTGATATGAGCTTGTGCCGCTGGGATCAGCCTATTGAACAGGGCAAGCTGCAGACAGTATGCAGGTGCTCTGTCTCTGAAGCCTAAGCACTCAGGCTAGCATCCAACTAGCAGAATGCAGAATCCATGCTTTTAAAAATCTCAAGATTGTCAAAATACCTTTGCGGTTGATTCTGGCGTCACTTATGCATAGTGGGCAGAGTGTGAGCTGGTTGCTATGCAGAGGTGATAAAGTACACTTATGAGGGCCAGCAAGGCAGGTGCATGAGTCCAGGAGCAGTGGGAGGTACCATTGTAGACAGGCTGATTGAGCAGGCCGCAGAACAGTGGGAGATGCAGGATCACCCTGGATGGGACATTTTTGAGGATAATGGTGCTTGTGAGGCATTGCCTGTTGGTCCAACTGGTGGTAGGGTGCAGCTTCCATTTCACACTCTCAGTGATTTTCAGTCATTTCTGCACTGCCTTCTGACAGACATGCGTATTCATAACACAGGGACATGCATGTCTGCAAAAGCTGTGCAAAGTATGATGCTGAGGCATGCAATGTTGACATGCCTGTTCATGGGATGATGCATCATTGCCTTCTAGTGCTGAGCAACATCACGCAGCTGCAGCTTGCATCCCACAGTCTTTCTACTGTCAGCATCATTGTGTGCCGTCTGCTGATCATGATGGTCATGCATTCTGCAGTATGCACAAGACTGTGCAATCTGCAACAGCATGACAAGGTTTCAGCCTCAGTCCCAGCAACATAGCAACATGCAGGAGTCTCCCAGCTTTGCGAGCAGGGCTGAAGGTGCCCCACAACAGCCCTCGGTCAGGAACTCTGGTCTGTCACTGCAAGTGCCATCACATGATGAGAGTCCATGTGGCAGCATGCTCCACAGCTGTGGGCAGTCACATGGGCCTGTGGCGATGGGAAGTAGACATAGCTACCTGTTACATGCTGCCCCAAGCAGCAACCCTGCACAGGCAGAGTGTGGGATGTCACAGCAGACTGCTATGCCAGGCAGGAGATGGATTGAACCAAGTGCGCTGGCAGCTTCAGGGATGCAAATGCAGGTAGATCTGTGCCTGCTGCATCATTTGTGGTTTCTGCAGATCATGCAGATGTTGCTCAGGTATCATGAAATGATGTGCGGCCATTAACATGTAAGCTATACCATATTGATGTGGCTATCGAGTCTTCTCGTGAGGCCAGGCAGCATGCCTGGCGGCCATGCAGGGTGATTTGGCCACGCTGCTAGTTTTGAATTTGAGCTGACAAATGTACTGTCAGACTCATTCTGGCCCGGAGGCTGTTTGCCTGGTTGTGTTTGCAAATGGCATGCTACGCAGTGTATACAAGCAGCAGTGCATGCAGAAGTCATGCACCCCTGATCATGCAGCAGACATAATGCAGCTGCCTATATTCCTGGTTGTATACAGACTTGAGTGTGTCTTATCACTTGCCTGTCATCGCTGTCAAACAGTGAGTCATTGCCTGTCATCGTTGAGCTTGTGTGGCGCCGAATTTGCAAGGCAGGCTGACTGTATGGACAGTGTGTTAGCGCCGGCATAGAGAAAAGCACCTGTTGCTATGCAGGGTAGCCTCAGCCTGCTTCAGACAACACGTCCTGCTTTCCCAAACTCCATTCCGCCTTCTATTCAGTCCTCACTGCCAGGATTTTCTTTGCCCGCATTTGCACATGCAGCATTTGCACAGTCAGCTTTTGTCCCAAGTTCGCCAGCTCCGCGTCCCTGGCTTGACCCACATGAGCATATGCCCAAAGACTTGGGCACAATTCCTACCATGCACTTTGCACAAGCTCAGCCCTGGCCTGCCTCTCTCAGCCCCCTGACATCGCCAGCCCACGTCACTTCCATGGACCCCTTTAGCGGCCCCATTAGCGGGACATCTTGTGTTGACGCAGCTGTTCCGCACAGCAACGGTCTGTTGGGCCACTATGCTTCACCCTATCAACAGCAGCCTCAGTCTTCCAGCTTTGACCTTGCAGAATGGTCATATCCAGCAGGTGACAGTAACCTGGGTGCCTCAGCTGCTGCTGCTGCTGCTGCTGCTGCTGCTGCTGCTGCTGCTTATAGTGGTGAAGAGACAGCTTGTAATGTGACTGAAAACCTTGTCTTTCAGCGGCAGACTACTGACTGTTTCTTTGGAGGTTGTGCTGCACAGCCTTCATCACATACGGGCTATCTGGCCAGTGGCACAATGGACAGAAGCTTGGCACAGCCTGTCGCTATAGCTGACTTGTCTGGCACTGGTGGCAATGAAGCTCTGGTTGCTGACTTTGCTGCTGAGCTTGATCACGTTTTGCCAGCTGATCACATTGAGAATGGATCTGGTGCAGCAGAGTCAGGTAATGCGTGCATCATTGTAGGCCTGCAACATGCGGCGAGCCCGATCTTCCTGCCTGCTGATTGAAGAGCGCTGCTTGCGATCATCTACCACGTTGTCTGCATGATTTGCCTTGCGAGTTTATACAAGCTCGGTGTGCCTGAACTTTGCCCTTTGTGCTTTGCCCTTTGCTTTCTCAGCCAACCAAACATGCTGCTTTTCTCCGTACTGTACCACACCAAGGGTTGTATGTGCACTGCTCACTTTGTTGCACAAATTGAACTTATTGTTTTTTTAGCATCATCTTTTGCTGCCCACAGGGAGTGGCAATGGCGTCATGGGACAGCCCTGGAGCTTCCATGTTAATCCCCTTCAGCACAGCATTTCAGACTGTCAGGACAGGGTGCAGCAGGGCTATGTAGCAGACAGGCCTTGTGCTGCACAGCAAACATCATATGCTGATGCCCGAGTCAGACAAGCTGTTGACAACACAGTTGCAGACCTAGGCTGTGATGGAGCATTTGAGGGTGCACATGCTGAGAACTTCGGTGCTGCAGATGCTGTCTCTGAGCAACCGAACTATCCAGCAGCGCTTTGTGATCCAATGCAAGGTGCGCACATTGCGCTTATCATTGGCAAACTGCCTCAAGCTGATACTGCTCTGCACATACCTTCACCTACCGCATATCAATGGATGAGACTACATTTGTGCATGCAAGGCAGGCCTATGAAGCTCTTACTTTGACTCATCTGTAGTAATGCTGTGTCTGCAGCTTGTGCACCAGAGGGCAATTTGCTGGCTTTATTGAAGTGTCCCTTGCGCTGTGTCTTGATCTTGCTTGTTGGCATATTCTGCTGTGACAAGCCTAAGTGTAGCTCTGCTTGTGTGCCCTTTCGCATGCACAGCAGTACTAGCTGCAGTCGATATTTGTTTGCCTGCGCAGCAGATCAAACATGCACACACATGGCAGGTGTGACGTGTAGTGAGTTTGCCTGCGCTCCTGACCTGCGCATCACTGCCCTGTGTCTGCTCTCCAGGCCTCAGTAGTATGCAAGATCTCTTGCAAGACAGCATGCAGCTGCCAGCTGTCTCACACCCCCATTATGGTCTGCAACAGCGGTCCTGGAGGAGCTCTCCAGTCAGCGAGGAGCAGCAACAGCCACAATCTGTGCCCCAAAGTAAATGTGTGCAGCTTGACCAAGCTCATGCAGAAGCTCATGCTCAAGCTCCCAGACGGCCAGCACAAGCTAGAGGTCTCAAGCGCTCATTATCAATGAGTCTCCTGGGCCTATTGCTCTGCTTCATGTTTGGTGTTCTCGTCATGGACACAGATCATCTTGCCTCTCATGACCAGGGCAAGCTACAGGTAAGCACCGCAGTCCCTTTGCAGTAGACACATAGTGTGAGGTCCTGACCTGCTTAGCTGCCAGCATGAGCTGTTTTGTCGTGCTTCTGTTGTCAGAAATTTGATAGCTGCAAATGGGTAAGTAGGTAGTCAGCATATTGCGTGATGCAGTCTGAAACAAGTTGATGCTGTCATACCCTTTCAGCACTTGATTTGGTGGACCTTGTAATCTTCTCGGACAGTGCACGCTAGGTCTGGGTTCATTGCTTTCATACTTGCACAAGTGGATGCCTTTTCCATACTTGAAATGCAAATGAGCAAGGTTCATGGAGCTTCATGTTCAATGCTCCCAACAGCTGTTCTTTCATCTCCTGCTGTCCATACACAAAGTCCTAAGTGCTGACCTTCCGTGGTCAACCTTGTGTGCCAACGCAATAAAGCTTGAACGCATTTGTGTTGAGCATTCCTTTTCCCAAGTCTGCTCTTCACTTCACGCCCACTTTATCATGTCGGCTAAACAGCATCGTGTATTTGCCATCACATTGCTATGGTCATTTGCAGGGGGACGACACCAAGGTTGTGCTAGCGCTGCCAGCTGTACATGCTTCAGGGCCAGCCTTCTTGGTAAAATGCCAGCATGTGCCTATTGTCTGTCAATGTGTCAATTCAGGTTGCATTCAAATTCACAGCTGCAAAGCTATGTTGTTATGCCCATGACTGTTGTAAAAATGTCCACTGCAGAATTTTTGGCTTGCAGTACCAGAATGCTCATCATTTGTACTGTCACATCTGGGTTGCGCACAATGTCTGAAAGCAATATGTGGTCCACCACAGATGATAAATCTCGAAGCCTGATGCTGATACTGTCTTGCATAAAATCACAGCAGTTTGAACTACTTTGCTTGTCATGTGGCTGCATACATAGCTGGGCAATGCATTAGCATGTTTTAATGGTTTGCAGGCATACAATCTCAGTGCCACGGATCCATTTCAAGACATGCAGAGAGAGGACCAGCTGAAAGGCAGCCAGACCAAACTTGTTGGGAGCCTTCTGACTGACCTGGAGGCGGCCCTTGTCCTGCAAGGGCTTGATATTTTGGTCCAGAAAGCTAGTGCAGAAGTGGCAAGCAGCAAGGTTTGTGCTGCTTGCAGTGACACTTTGTATCAACATCAAGACATGACATGCATGTACATGTACGATGGGTGAATCTTGTATTGAACAGCTCTTTCTGGCAATGCAACACAGGAGTATCCCGCACATGCAATGCTCCCTCACATACTTAATGTCACTTGCTTCATGCAAGACAGTCTCACCTTGGCTGTTGTCTTTTGACGGAACTATTGCTTGCAGTCAGCGCTGGGGTCTGAAGGCACTAGACATGCATCCCCGCGAATCAGAATGCTCCACTGGATACAAGCTTCAAACAGAGGGCTGGACTCTACTCCGCTCTTCTGGTGCCAAGCAGTCCGCATCTTGAACATCATGTCAGACCTGACACAAGTCTGTCTACCGTTTGACTGTGAGCGGTTGGATGCCTCTGATGTTTCGAAGGTGATGCCGCCCTGCTTGCGTTGTTGCATGTGCTGTGCTGAGATTTTTGTCAGCAAGCACAAGCAGATGTCTTGCCTGGCTTGACTGCAGCATGTAGCATAACAGTCAGCATGCAGTTTTGCATTGATGGTCATTTGCTTTGTCTCAAGTCACAGGCAGTCCTGGGCTACTGTTGGGTGCTTTAAACATGCCAGCCAAACTGGTCTGCTGTTGGCTGTGCTACAGTGCAGCAGCTGTGAAGGTGGCAACAGAACTTCATGCTGCTTTGTCTCCCCAACATAACTCATACATACATCCACAAACATGCATGTGCAAACTGTCTGCCAACAGCAATCACAGTATGTCTGCCATTGTGTAATGCTCTGTCTACCAGTCTGTTGCAAGGCTGCCAATGGCTACATCTGGCCTTGGGCTTGTGAGTCTGGTGGGACAAGGCATCAACTGTCCACACTGTGTGTGTATGTGCAGCGTGGGCTTTCAGTCCCAGCTGCAGCAGTCACAACAGCTTGAAGCATATACGACAAGGGAAAGCCAACAACAGCATAGACTCAGTCTTGCGGTGATATGCACGTACCTAGCTCATCATGAGCTGGAAAGCGTTTTGATTATTATTATTATTATTATTATTATTGCGTTGATATGCTTCAGGCAATCCTGGCGGGAAACACCACTGCTGTAGACACCACAGAGGGCTGTCATGAACGCGGTGAGTGTATACATGTGCAGCTGAAGACCAAGCAGCCAGGCGGAGACTTTCGTGCCCAGGATGGCCGCCTATGGCGCTGCAACTGCCGCAACCGCTGCAACTGCATGCACTCTGCTGCATCATGGGGCACATATCGGCTGAAAAACCATTGAAAATGCCACCAAATACCTAGTGTTGACTCTTAATGTGCAGTTGTGCTCAAGTGTAGAATGGTATGGTGTTATCATCAACAAGAGAGAAGACATCCGTCAGATTGCTCTGCTCTGCTGAGTTTAGACTGTCAAACTGAAGGGGCAAGGGTACTCTGCACATCACGGATTCCAAATAGTGAATCATCAGGGGTAGGAAGCCTGTCACTGCAGGGCTTCCCGTCAATACAGCTGATGTAATCAAGAGTGTCTTGTACCATTGTTGCCATGGCAGCAGAGCAGAAACAATGATGCAACATGATGGCTTCTCATCAATGCACAGCTGTCACTTTGAGACGTGCTTAGTGGCAATCTACTGATCAGGATATGAGTTGTGCTAATACGGCTGAATTGTTCCAGATGCTACCATGCAAAAATGTCGAATTATGCAGTCGCACTTGGATTCTCGGTCAAGCCATTCATGAACATACTAGAACATGCTAGTAACACTTGGTCAGCTTCCGTAGCTGCATTTACTAACCTGTGACCTAGCGGCCTGTTGAGTACTATATAAGCTTCAGACTTTGGCTCACCGAACATACAGTTAACGATCAAGTCCTCTTGTAAACATTAGGTCAAGTCAAGCTTGCAAGTCTGCGCAATGTCAACATGACGAGTGAGATATCTCCATCATTATTCACTGAGAAAAAGCGCGTCAGGTTGAGGACTTTCTTTTTGACACAGACCATAGCAGCTTGCAACTCTACAGGACTGTTTACGAAGCCAAACATTCAGTTTGCCAGTATTCTGACTATTTGTGTACTGTCAAATGCTATCCCCACAGGAGACTGATCATGATAAGTACACATGGGTTCAGGTGTGGTTGCCATGGCCTCCATGTTGACACAGGCCGCTTTGGCAAAGGTAGTGAACATTGCAGCAGGGAGGACAGGGTCTGTCTTGTGTGCATGTCTGGCTCAGTTGAGGGCGAACATCATTTTCTGTTTGACTGCCCCGCATACAGTCACATACATCAGCAGTACAGCCACCTTTTTCCATCACGCTTCGTCTTCAGTAGCAGGTTTTCTGGCTACTGACCAACGCAATGTGTGAGGCAGTTATCTCAAGACTTGTTGTGCACAAAGACAATCTGTGTTGGCCCGCAGGCCGTCCAATTTTAGCTTGGCTTCTAAACTTTACAGAGCCGCTTTTATGTTGTTTCAGCACTTAGCGTAATTTCGAAGTTTTGACCAAGAACTCGCATTGACTGGCACAGCATTTGGCGCAGGCATATACTCGCTGCGACTTGATAAGGATGCCGGTGTCTCTTAGGTCCTCGTAGAAGTTCGGCGCTCTAAATGTCCGCCTCGTCAGTATGAACAGCACGTTTTGCATCTGTTGTGCATAAGCTTGGCCTCAGCGCTGCGGCATCACATCGGCATGGCTGCTGTCGGCCAAGAGAATGACGATTCTGGGCACACCGGCAGTCAGAGTCAGCAATTGCCCGTCCCTGTGCCTCTACATGTTGCTGATCCTTACAATATCAGGTGGAGGTTGTCCTGTAAAGTCGCCGCCCAGACCACCTTCTTGTCATCAAACATGGCCGTGCCATACAGTGACATCACACATGTGCCAATGTCCAAGATGCAGTGTGGTCTGCACCTCATTGAGAGCCAGCAACTAGGCACTGCCAAAGCTGATCAGTTGCTTCATGAGTTTTACTCTGGTGTGAAGGATGATGGACAGGACCCTCACCTTGCAAAGATGGAGAAACTGAAGTATGTGGTGACCACCTACCTCTGCTTGCGCACCAGCACTTTGCTTTGAGGGTGTTTAACGCACAACGGCTTGTGCAGGCAAAGACAACAGGATGCAGCCAAACCAGCAAGTCCTGCAGCCCAAAGAGATGCAATGCAGCAGCGTGGTGGTATGACTCAGCCTCGTAAGCGGCGTGCTTCCATGCACTTGGCAGCAAAGCAGCCCAACCCAAACTA
>JAABUV010007464.1_pt1 | contig 11460 bp, 14 predicted proteins | sample 5559971 | NCBI WGS metagenome assembly JAABUV01 (sample SAMN10711881, study PRJNA513362) | rock metagenome | isolation source: Antarctica rocks | place: Antarctica: Victoria Land, Knobhead nord | collected 2015-12-19
TTTACCGTGTGCGCCGCGACTCGAGTTCCCTATTCACGTTGACGAGGTAGGCGAGATCTTTCCGATCCACAGCCCGCCGGGCTGCGTGCGAACGGGTAACGGCGCCGACAACTACTGATGCCACCGGAGCGCCGACCGCACCGACCGCTTCCAGTAGTACGCCGATCGCCGAGGTGACGGTGATCTTCGGGATCATGTATCCAGTGAGCGCCGAGCCACCTGTGATGATCAGCCGTGTATCGGTGCCCAGCGAGCGGGCAAGCTCACGCGTGAATGTGGCCTCGGTGAGTTCACCCTCGATATCGACGATCGCAGGATGGACCTCCTCGTCCCACAGAACACGCACTTCGTCGGCCCATTCATCTGAAAAGACTTCTGCAGTAAGCCGAATCGACAGTCGCTTCGCGGCGATCCTGTATCTGCTGAGCTGCACGTCGAATTGATTGCGTACGTCGAGTAGCTCATCTATGGGTGCATTGGGGAAGGCAGGCAGACGGTGCACCATGCCGGCCCCTACGGCAGCCGCTGCGGCATCCTGCCTCGTCTGGTTACTCACTGAGATCGTGCCCTGTGCCTGCATCTCGTGTACGACGCCGCTGACAAGTTTATCGAGCAGCAAGGCGTTGTCGGAGTTGGATGTAACGTCGGCGATGAGCCTCTGCCAGTTGTGCATCAGCTCCGCGAGACCCGAGCTGGAATCCAGGACCCACGCCAGGTCTTCCACGCGCACTTCGAGGTTACTGCCGATCCCGACGGGTCGCAGACGAACGATTCCTTCCTGACCATTGCGTCGCCTGATGGCTGGCCAGAGCTCGTTCATGCCGGAAAGTTCCATCTGACTGTTTACGACAGACTGGATCTGGGTTACAGCGTGCGCCAACGGCTCTACGACCTCGCGCCGTAGTTGCTCGAGACTCTCTGCAGGTACATTCAGCGCACTCAACGCCTCTTCCCAAGAATCAACGTGCGACAGGGCCGGAATCAAGTCGCGCCACCCAGACGGAAGGGCCGGACTTCCGACTGCGGCGAGACCGGCCGGAGAGAGCGCCCCGAACAACCGCAATGCCGCACCGATCCCACCCTTGCGTAGCTCTTCGGCGGCTCGCATGGTCGTCGCACCGACGCTGATTAGGTCGATGGAATCCGCGTACAAGATGGATGAACGGATCAGCTGAAGGTCGTTGACCAGCAGCTCGCCTGCGGTGTACTCACCGGGTGACGTGACGACCGTCATCTGCAAGGGCGGTGCTTGGAGAGTAGTTACCTGACCCGCAGACAGACGTCCTCGACGGCTGGCGCGACGTGATTCTTTACCCATGCGTCACGATTGTCCTAGTGAGCAGGGCAGGGGCCAAGTCCTCTGGGGTGGTGTATCGGGATCCTGCTACGGGCCGCCGCGGTCCGGTAGCCGATCGCCTACCGACACGGCTTGTCATAGGTGAGCCACGTCGTCCTGGTCGCGATTGTGTCGTAGAGCTGCTGGGCGGGGGCGTTGTCGGCGGCGGTGATCCATCGCAGGATGCTGTACCCCTGCCGTACGCCGATCTCGGTGACGGCCTCGATCAGGGCGCGGCCGATCCCGGTACCGCGATGAGCGGGATCGCTCAGCAGGTCATCGAGATAGATGCCTATGGTGCCGGTCGAGGGTCGGGCGAAGCGCCGGTAGTGGGCGAGCCCCACGGTCACCCCGTCGTTGGTCACGGCGATGAGCGCGTTCGTCTCCTGCACCGGGCTGTGGATCCAGGACCAGACTCGTTCGACGACGGCTTCGTCTGCAACGAGGTCGTAGAAGGCGCGGTAGGCCCGGAACAGCGGCGCCCACGACTCGAACTCGTCCTCACGCGGCGGCCGGATGGTGGTGATGTGTTCAGGCATCGGCTAACCGTTCCGGTCCGTCGGCAGGTTCGCTGTGCCTGGACCACTTTGGCGGTGTCCGCTTACCGTCGGACCGGTTTGCCTCGACGGCCTCGGCGGTCGCGTGGTGTCGCTGTTGTTGCTCGCCCGCAGCGGTGGCAGGGGTTGGCGTCCAGCGGAGGCTGACACACGTCGTTGGCGTAGCCCTGTCAGTCGTCCTTGGCTGACGGCGATACCGGCGATCACGATGAGGGCCCCGAATGGCTCGTTCCACGTCAACGTTTCGCCGAGCAGAAAGATCCCAAGCGTGACCCCGACAACAGGGGTCAGGTACGTGACCGCAGAGGCGTTCGTGGCACCCCAGCTCGCCACGATGGTGGTGTTCCACACGTAGGCCAACCCGGTCCCGAACACCCCCAACGCCGTGACGCTGGCGGCGACGCGCCAGGACAGGTGCACCGGCGCGATAGCGGTGAACGGAGCGAGGATTAGCATGATCACCGCTCCGAGCCCGACCTGAACGGTGGCGACCGGGATCGCGGTGAGCCCACGGGGTGAGACGAACCGGCGCAGGTACACGAACGCCACACCGTAGGACGAGGTCGCCAGCAGGCAGGCAGCTTGACCGAGACCGTCGCCTCCGCCCAGGCCGCGCCACGGACCGAGCACCACCACAACCCCTGCGAACCCTACGAGCAGTCCGGTCAGCGTCGCTCGGGTGGGCCGTTCCTTCCGCAACGCCAACATCGCTACCAGCGCCGTCATCAACGGCGTCGTGGCGTTGTAGATGCTGGCCAGCCCCGATGGGACGCGCTGCTCGGCCCATGCGAACAACAGGAAGGGGATGACGCACAGCAGCACCGATACCACCGCCAGGTGAGCCCACACCACCGGCTCCCGAGGTGGTCGCTGCCGCCCAACCAGCGACACCAGGACCAACGAGACGGCGCCGCTCAACAACCGCCCCAGCACGACCTGCGCCGGCGACAACCCTTCCAGGCCAATCTTGATGAACAAGAAGCTGGCGCCCCACACCAAGGCGAGCAACGCGAACTGGCCCGCCACCCCGACACCCCATCGCTTGCCGTCCACCACGTCACCCTCCACCTTCTTCATCGAGCCACCGCCCAACGGCGCCCACCGGTCGCAGCTCCGTCCGGAAAGGGCCCGGGGTCGACGCGACCTCACGATCCGATCACCCCGGCCGGGAAAACGCTGGCGGTTTCCGGACCGCGAACTCCCCGTCCGGCGTCGCGACCAGCTGTGTCATAAGCCGATCGGCTACCGGGACGTCGACGTCGCACCCGCGGGGCCCTCGTTGCTGCGTAGACCTTCGGTGGTGACAACTACGCGAGCGAAGCCGGTGACAACTTCACGACGCTTCACAGAAACGAGGATCCCGCTGGTGCGGTCGTTGCCTGCTTTGGAACTGTCTCAAAACCTTGGAACTGGGACAGCCAGCTACGCCGCTATGGGACGATCAAGTAGCCGGTGGCTTGAGCAGGGCGTGCCGTCCGTGTCGGACGAGCCATCATGGTCCCGTGACTTCGTTGAGACGCCCGAACTCGTCGTGCTATAAGAAACAGATGGTCGCGCCCAACCTCGCAGTCGAATTCGTGAGCTCGCGGCTGGCCTGTGCCACCCATGAGCTGATCGGGGTTATCGGTGACCGTTGGTCGGTCCTGGTGCTCATCGAACTTTGTGATCATGGACCGACCCGGAGCGCCGACCTCAAGCGCGCCCTGGAGGGGGTGAGCCAGAAGGTCCTCACCAGCTGCCTTCGCCGTCTGGAGGGTCGCGACTTCGTCGCCCGCAGGGTGGAGGCCACCGTCCCGGTCTCGGTTACCTACGAGCTCACCCCGTTCGGGCAGAACTTCATGGCGGCGTTCAGCGTTCTACGCCGCTGGGCAGATGATCACGTCGACAAGCTCGAAGCCCACTCCCCGCCGCAGCTGGCGACCGGAACACCGCAGCGGGCCTAGCCCGCGCGGGATGACAGACGAGGCAGACGAGTGCCTCGACCCCTGAGATGCGCCGACGAACGATCGGCGACGCCCCTACGATCCAGCGGTCCAGGGCCGTTCTGCCCGGGTCGAGAACGGGGGTACCCCGAGGTGCCTACGGCACAACAAAGTGCGGTCTTGTTGGGCGCGGCGCCCGTTCCTAGCATGGGACGAGCGGGTGATAGACGGTGCCATAGGCGCCCGGTCAGCCCGTCACAGACACCCGTAGGCGAAGGGCAAGAACCCCAACATGGCCAGCATCACCATCTTCGGCACCGGCGGTATGGGCACCGCGATCGGGCAGCTGCTCACCGGCGGCGGATCGACCGTCCACTACGTCACCAAGTCCGACGACGCCACGATCACCGACGACATCGTGATCCTGGCCGTGCCCTACGAATCACTGGAGAGCATCGTCGACGATTACCGCGACCAGCTGGTCGGTAAGACGGTCGTGGACATCACCAACCCGCTGGACTTCGAGACCTTCGACGCGTTGAAGGTGCCCGTCGACAGCTCCGCGGCAGCCGGCTTGCAGTCCGCGCTGCCGGACTCGCGGGTGGTCAAGGCGTTCAACACCACCTTCGCGGCCACCCTGAACGCCAAGACGGTAGGCCCCAACGCCACCACCGTGCTCGTCGCCGGTGACGACACAAGCGCCAAGCAGGCGCTCGTCGAGGCGGTGACGGCGTCGGGCGTCGGAGCGATCGACGCCGGCTCGCTCGACCGTGCACGCCAACTCGAGGCTCTGGGCTTCCTCCAGCTCACCTTGGCCAACGACGAGAAGGTCGCGTGGTCCGGAGGATTCGCCGTCGTCGCGTGACCCCCCGGACCACGCGAGCCGACCCCACCTGCTCTTGGAAGGACAGCTGACGTGACCGCAGAGAGCACCGCCTCGCGGGCAGGGCACCCCGACACCCGCTCCGACGGCACCTACCACCGCAACCAGGACTACATCGCCACTCGGATCACCGCCGACGGGCGCGACGGCTACTCCGTCGAGCCCGGGCGCTACCGGCTCATCGCTGCCCGCGCCTGTCCGTGGGCGAACCGGTCGATCATCGTCCGTCGCCTGCTCGGGCTCGAGCCGGTGCTGTCGATGGGGCTCTGTGGCCCTACCCACGACGAGCGCAGCTGGACCTTCGACCTCGACCCCGGGGGGGTCGACCCCGTGCTCGAGATCGCCCGGTTGCGGGAGGCCTACCTCGCTCGGGACCCGGACTATCCCCGGGGCATCACCGTCCCCGCCCTGGTCGACACCGGCACCGGCCAGGTGGTCACCAACGACTTCGGGCGGATCACCCTCGATATGTCTACCGAGTGGGCAACCTACCACCGTCCGGCCGCCCCGGACCTCTACCCCGAGCGGTTGCGCGAGCAGATCGACGAGGTGAACGTCGTGGTGTTCTCCGAGGTCAACAACGGGGTGTACCGGTGCGGCCGCGCGAGCACCCAGGAGGCCTACGAAAAGGCCTACGCGACCTTGTTCGACCGCCTGGACTGGCTCACCGAGCGGCTCTCGGTACAGCGCTACCTGGTAGGCGACACCATCACCGAGGCCGACGTACGCCTGTTCACGACGCTGGTCCGCTTCGACGCGGTGTACCACAGCCACTTCAAGTGCAACCGCTCGAAGCTGACCGAGATGCCGGTGCTGTGGGCCTACGCGCGCGACCTGTTCCAGACCCCAGGGTTCGGCGACACCATCGACTTCGTCCAGATCAAGCAGCACTACTACCGCACCCAGGCCGAGCTCAACCCCTCCGGGATCGTGCCCGCCGGGCCGGACACCTCCGGCTGGCTCACCGCCCACCACCGCGAGGCCCTCGGCGGGCGGCCGTTCGGTGACGGTTCCCCGCCGCCACCGGTGACCGCGGACGAGGCCGTTGCCGACGGCCACGGTGCGGTCGTTGCGCCGTACAAGAACGTGGGGTGAGCTGTGCTGTACCTACAGTCCCTGCTGGCCGGGCTGGTGATGGGCGCGGTGTACGCCGTGCTTCGAGTCCGCTCGCCCGCCCCGCCGCTGACCGGGCTCACCGGGTTGGCAGGCATGTTGATCGGCTTCGCTGCTGCCGGTGCGCTGCTGTGAGCCGGGCCCTGCTCGGCTTCGGCGCCGCTCTTGGTGTCGGCCTGCTAGCCGGTGTGCTCTACCAAGTCATCGGCGTGCCCACCCCAGCCCCGCCGTGGTGGGCGCTGTGCGGGCTCCTCGGCATCGTGGGTGGTGAGACGGGTATGGCCGCGGCGCTTGACCGGCGGAGCCGACGTCGTCGACCCCGCACCGCGCAGCCCACCACCACCGAGGAGAGTTCAGCGCCGTGATGCTGTCGGGCTCCATCCCCGCCGTGGTCACCCCGTTCGCCGCGGACGGCAGCGTCGCCAAGGACGCCCTCCGCCAGCACGTGGAGCGGCTGATCGAGCAGGGGTCCTCCGCCTTGGTGGCTTGTGGCACCACCGGCGAGGCGCCCACCCTCACCGCGCAGGAACACATCCAGGTGGTGCGTGACTGCGTCGAGCAAGCCGCAGGCCGGGTGCCCGTCGTTGCCGGCGCCGGCTCGAACGACACCCGCGTGGCGGCCCAGTACCTGCGCGCGGTCGCAGAGGCCGGGGCCGACGCCGCGCTGGTAGTGGCCCCGGCCTACAACCGGCCCAGCCAAGAAGGCATCTATCAGCATTTCACCACCCTGGCGCGGGGGTCCGCCCTGCCGATGCTGGTCTACAACGTGCCCTCGCGCACTGTGACCGACGTCGAACCGGAAACCCTCGCCCGCATCGTGACCGAGTGCCCCGACGTCGTCATCGGGATCAAGGACTCCAGCGGAGACCTCACCCGGGTCGGCGAGCACCGGGCAAGGCTCGGCCCCAACTTCTTGCAGCTCACCGGCAACGACGAGCTCGCCCTCGCGTTCAACGCCCTCGGCGGGATCGGCTGCATCTCGGTCACCGCCAACGTGGCACCAAGGCTGTGCGCCGACCTGCAAGCCGCCAGCCGAGCAGGCGACCACGACATCGCCCTGGGCCTGCAGGACCAACTGGCCCCGTTACATGCCGCACTGTTCAGCGACGCCTCACCCGGCCCGGTCAAGTACGCGCTCACCCGACTGGTACCGGAGTTTCCCCCGACACTACGGCTGCCCATCACCTGGCCCAGCCCAGCAAGCCGGACCACGGTCGACTCGGCGCTAGCCCACGCCGGACTGCTCTGAGCCTGCAGCGGTTCTGCATCATTGCCGGGCAGCCGGCCGCCGAGCCGGAGCCGTCCCGCTAACGGAGGATCCTGCGCCGTTGCTACTCAGACCCCGCAACCGGATCCCCCGGACCAGATCCCGCACCTCAGGCTGCTGCAAGTCCAGGTCCGCCGCCGCGGCGGCGTCGAGCTGGGCCAGCTGCACCAGATAGATCTGCTTGCTCTGCCGCGTCGCCGACCGCCACACCTTGTCGATCCGCGCATAAGCGGTGGCAATTTCCGGCAACGTCATACTCACGCTGGTTGAGGCCTCACTGTGCTCATCGCTCCATCATGACCGCCCACCGCCCCGCAGCATCGTTACAGTGACCGACAGGACGGGTTCGGCCTGACTTCCCTCCCCGGGAAGTGAACACCGCACCTGGCCGCCACCCACGGGCGGCGGCTCAACATCTGAGCAAACCGAACCCGTCCCACCTGCTGTTCCCAGTGGCGTGGCCGAGCCGTCGCTTCCCAGCAGTGGGAGCGGTTCATCGGCGTGGTGCCAGCGCCGCCACCACCAGGTGCTGGGCCGCCGCGGCAACAGTTCAACGAGAATGAACTCCGGGGCTTGATGCTCTCTGAACAGCCGGGGGCGAGCAGGATAAGCCGGAAACCCGCCATTGAGGTTGTTTGTGCTGTTCAGCGGTCTGCGAACCGTGCTCCTTTCGGGCGTTATTTGCCGGTCGACCAGAACTCGTTGACCCGGTCGATGGCCTCGCGTCGGGTCAGGGACCGGACCTGCTTGTCGGTGAGACCGACCCGGCGGATGAGGACGTTCACCAGCTCCAGGGGCAGCGTTTCGGCGGGCGGCGCTTCCTCGCCACGATTTGGAGGGATACCGGTGTCGACGGTGAGCCAGAACTGGTCCGTTGTGACGTCCAGCTGCTCACGGAGAATGTGCGCGAAGAGCGATGCTCCCAGATCGGAGCGGTTCACCGGCCGGGAGATCCTGGTCCGCAGGATCCGGCCGTCCGGTAGGGCCAGTTGGTAGGTCTCGTGGTGCCCGACCGGGCGGCCGGTCGCATCGGCCACCAAGGTCCATCCCTCGATTTTGCAGAACATCTGCAGGTGCGAACGATTCGGCGTCGGGTGGGTGCTCACTCGCCGTTGATCCACCCGCGCAGCTGCTCGTCGGTCGACAGGTGCACCAATGCCACCACCGAATCATTGCCTCGGTGATTGACTGCGCGCCGCAAATCCTGATCGGTCACCCAATCCTCTGCGTATTCGCGGAGGGCATCGATCACTTCGGTTACTGCGGCGTTCACTGTTGGGCCGTCACTCGCGATCGGCAAGCCCGGCAGCATCACGCTCCAACCATCAGCTTCGGCCACCACCTCGGCTCGGGCTGGCACCGCTTTGACCAGCAGCGTCAGCAGATATCCGGCGTCCAGGACGGCCGAGGAGCGACCGTCCCGTTGCACGGTGACCGGTAGATGCTCATCGGCGGCGTCGAGGATGTCCTTCAAGTTCGCGCGGGCGGCGGTGACGGTGGGAAAGTCCAGAGCGGCGGTCATGATTAGATCTTACCGCCGTCATGTACAGGATGTACATACCAAGTAGCTGGCGTGGTGGCGGGACGGTCGGGCGCGGTTGCGTCAAGCTCGGGGCTGAGCTCCAGGGTGGGGCTATCGCGTACGCCAGGCTAGCGCGCCGATCAGCCCGAGCGCTCCAATGAGGGCTCCCATCACCACATGCCCGGACCGCATCCCGGCCACTATCACCAGGGCACTGAACAGGACCAAAATCGCTCTGCGCCGCATCCGGTTCTCCGAATTTTATTAGAACGGTACTACAACCGGTTGCCAGTCAACGGGTTTCACTATCTTAGCGCGCCGCGCCGAGTTTGCCGGGCGGCATCGGGCGCAGTAAGGCCCATGATGAGCAACGGAACGAAAGTCCCGATAGCGGTCTCTGTCAGCAAGGGTGGAGTGTGGCGTGGCCCCCCGTCTCGTTTCCTTGAAAGTGGGACGCGGTTGAGTAGACCGGCGGGACCTGTGTGAAGCGTCGTGGACTTGTCATTGGACTCGCTTGTCAACTTGTCATTGGTCGTTCATGCCATGTCTCGCTCGGTGGGTCAGGCGGCTTCTGCCAGCTGACGGTGGAGCTGGTTTTGGAGACGATGCACACTGAGCAGCATGCCGGAAGAACACGCGATCCAGGCAGCCTCGTTTGGACTTGCGGCATCGATGCGCACCAAGCTCTGTTGGACATCCGCACCGAGCTGGACAAGGTGATCGACTTGTTGGCCGCATAGCGTTGAACCAAATCAGGGCGAGGCCCCGGGTTGGCTGAACACACAGCACTGGGGCCCCTCTGGGACGGGGGGAGCAGGATAAGCCGGATACCGCCATCGAGCGGGGAAATGTCGGCGTGCAGAGCACTGCCGGCGCCCAGCTCGTGTACGTCGCCACCTGCTTCGCATCCGGGGAACCCGGCCCCATCTGGATCCAGCCGGGCGATTTCCGCGTCACTGACCGGCCAGGCGGTCCCCGCCCCAACGGTCTTCGGGTCACACTTCCGGGCCAGCGCCGCCCTTGTTGGATTGCAACGATTTCGGCGGCGATCAACTATGTAGAACGCATGGCTAGCTAGCTAGCGTGCACGCGTGCACAATACCTAGCTACCGCGCACGCTTGCGAGCGCGCGATCGCGCCTGCTAGCTTGCTGTCTATGGCAGAAGTAATTGCGGTCTACAGCGAGACTGGCGGAGCTTCGAAGACCACAACGGCGACGGCTCTAGCTGTCTGTGCAGCACTGGAAGGGCGCCGAACCGTTCTGGTCGACCTTGATCCGCGCGCCGCCGCCACGAAATGGACTGGAGTTCAGCCGGCCGAGGACTGGCAGCATGTCGGAGCGATCCTCGCGGAAGCAGACCCCCGTGGATGGGCAGAAGATCTCGCCCTGCCAAGTCTGTGGGCCCAGACCCCAACCCTCAGAATCGTTCCATCGGCGCGGGCTGTCAGCAATCGCGAGAAGTCGTCGGAGGACCACGCTGACGTGCGACTGAAGCTCTCCCTGGAGGGGATCAACGCAGACTTAGTGATCCTTGACTGCCCGAACCGGCAAGGAGGACCTTTGATCCAAAACGCGCTCACGGCGGCGGACAAGGTGGTGTACGCGGCGAAGCTGGACGAAGACGGCCTCGACGGCGTCGACGGGGCAGTGACCAGTGTTCGGCGCTTTAGGGCGCACCGCGCCCAGCTCGGCGCCGCAGTTGATCTCAAGGAAGTCGGCATCATCGTTGGCTCAGTCAGGGACGTCGTTATGAGCCGCGATTCGCGGCGGGCACTCGGAGAACTGGAGGCCGCCTATCCAGGGCAGGTCCTGGAGCCGTTAGTACCCGAGCGGGTCATCGTGCGCGAAGCACGAGCCGCCGGACAGTACTTCGGGTTCTACCCAGCCGGGAAGCCCGTACACGATGCCTATCTCGCCGTGACCCGGAAGGTACTCGCCGCATGACCGAATTGGAACGCCCTCAGCCACGCACCCGGCCCCGCCCGGCGGCAGACGAAAGCGTCGACCCTGTCGAGGCCGCTGGCGGCGGGGTGCGCCTCACATTGCCCCCAGCCCCTGACGTTGCGAACTTGTTGCCGGCCGCCAGCCGGGGCGAACAGAACACGGCCCCTGGCCCGCCGACCGCAGACTTTGTCGACCGCGGCCCTGAGGCCACAGTTCAGCTCAACGTCCGGGTAAACAGCGGCACGAACGCCGCGATCAGTCGTCTGCAAAGCAAGACTGGCTGGACCAAACGCCGAATAGTAGAGCAAGCAACAGAACTTCTTGCCCAGCAGCTCGACAGCTAGCTGTTCATCTGTACTACGGCGTCGAACAATGTCTTGGACCAAAACTCGACGGGTCGTTGTTCTTGACAATGGGTGTTTGGTCACTCACTCTGAGTCGACGCCACCGGCACGGGCGGTGCGACAACGAGGAGCCTTCGATGCAGGTCAAATCTGTCCGCAACCGCCGTCCGCATGGGACACGGTCGCTGTTTGGTGTTGCAGTAGCTACCGTGGCCGCTGTCGGCATGCTCGCCGCCGCGCCCGTCGTTGCCGCCGCGCCGACGCCAGCTGCCACGGCGACCGCGTTCCAGGTGGCGCTCACCGGATCGGTCGGCACCCCTGCAGCGGTTTTCGCGTCGGCAAACGCGACGCTGGCCGCCGTGACAGCCCCACCGGATCAGAGCGCCAACGTCGCCAGCATCGCTGCGCAACTGGGCGCGACGACAGCCTTCGCCGCAGACGGCACAGCGCAATCCAGCGCAACCTCGTCAGCAACGCAGAACCGCGGCACCTCTGCGGTCAACGCATTGACCGCGACGCTGCTGGGGCAGCCGATCACCGCGACCACGCTGTCGGGAACCGCGACCTGCCC
>JAABUV010007467.1_pt1 | contig 11457 bp, 12 predicted proteins | sample 5559971 | NCBI WGS metagenome assembly JAABUV01 (sample SAMN10711881, study PRJNA513362) | rock metagenome | isolation source: Antarctica rocks | place: Antarctica: Victoria Land, Knobhead nord | collected 2015-12-19
AGTGCAGTCACTCACGTTCGGGTCGCCGCGCAGTCCGGGGTCGCTCGGGCGACCATCTACCGGCACTGGCCCAAGACCGAACAGCTGCTCGCCGAAGCAATGGCCACCGTGCCCATGCCGTTCTTCGCTACCCCCACCGAGCCGGTGCGCGACTGGCTGCGCACCGAGCTTGACCTCATCGCCCGGCAGCTCGAGCTCGACGACGTCCGTGCTGTCGCCACCACTCTGGCTAACACCGCCCTCTGGGACCCGCAGATGGCGGCACGACGCGAGACCTTCGCGCGGGTCCTGGCCGATCGACTCGCCGCCGCCCTCGACGATGCCCAGGCCCAGGGTCATCTCACCCTCAACGTCGACAGCTCCGCCGCCGCCGCACTGCTCCTGGGACCGCTCTACTACCGCAGCACGATCGAACACCGCCCCACTGACGAACGCCTGCTCGAGACCGCCATCGCCTCACTCGGAGACTGGACACAAGGCAGTTGCGTTCTCCATCCCAATCTCGAGGACCGTTGAACACCGGGCACCAGACTTGCAGCCAGCCAAGGCCGGCCCACCCGGACCCGGGCCGCTTGAGTCCATCCGTCCGACCCTCGAAGGCCAGGTGGGGGGTTGGAGGCGGGGTCCGGAATCAGGGCGGGGCCCATGCCGGGTTGTTGATCTCGTCAGAGGGTGAAGACGACGCGGCTTCGGCCGTAATCGGTAGCCCACACCTTCTCGACTTCGTCCAGTGGTAGCTCGGTTAGGTCGATCTGCAGGTTCGCCGAGCCGATGATCTGCAGTGCCTCGGTGGCGGACTGCACGATGTCGGGCACACGTACTGCTCCGATCCCGGCGCCCATCACTACTAGCGAGGTGGAACCCAACACACTGGTGGGCACGCTGGTCGACTGGCCCGCGGCGCCGCCGGCGATGACGTAGCGGACCGGCTTGGCCGCCTTGTGGCCCTGGGCGCAGGCCGCCAGGACGATCTCGGTCGGGGTGCCGGAGAGGTAGTCCAGGACGATGTCGATCCCCCCGTCCGCGAAGTGGGCCGCCAGCGCGTCCTGGATGACGTCGGCGTCGGCGGTGAGGTCGATGGTGTCATCAGCGCCGAGTTCTCTGAGCTTGGTCAGCGCGTCGGAGCTGCGGCCGGTGGCGATCACGCGACCGGCGCCGAGGTGCTTGGCGATCTGGACAGCGATCTGCCCGGTCGTGCCGGTCGCGCCGTTGATCAGGACGGTTTCACCGGGCTGGAGAACCGCGCGGGTGCGTAGCGCACCGATGGGTGATTGGCCTGGGTTGATGATCGCCGCGGCGAGCCCGTCGCTGACGTTGTCCGGGACCGGCAGGCAGAGCGCTTCCGGCACAAGTGTTTTCTCGGCCATGCCGCCGAAGGGCGCTGTCGGCAGCAGGAACCCGACCCGGGTTCCGCTCTCGGTCCGACCGACACCGTCGACGCCGGGCACGAGAGGGAACACTCCCGCCAGCGAGTAGTGGCTGCCGCTGGCCCGCGCCCGGGTGGCGTTGGACAGCGCGGACGCCGCGACGTGAACGATCGTCGAGCCGTCCCGCGGGGTGGGTTCGTCGAATTCACCGTAGATGGGTGTTTGGTGTGGACCTTGGACGACCGCGGCTTTCATCTGTTCTCCATCTGTTGACGTGCGCAGGCTTAGGCTGGTGTTGACGTAGACGCAGGCTGCTGATCAGAGCTCGCCGGGCACGGCGAACCGGTAGAACACCCCGCCGACCGGGTGGATGCCCATGAGCAGCCAGACGGCGTTTTCGAAGTCGCGTGCGCGTGTGAGGTCTCCGACGCGCACCGGGTCGTAGCCGGCGTCGCGGATGAGCTGCTCGGTGACCTCGCGCGCGCCCTCGTCTGCGACGTACCAGTTACTCGGCCGCACCCGCTGCTCGCGCACCGCACCGAACAGCCCACCGAAGTTCATGTTGAAGCTTTTGGCCACCGGAGCGTGGGTGAAGGACTTCACTTCCTCGGCATAGGACGGGTAGTCGCCGTGACGCCCGGGCAGGACGTTCGTCGCATCGATCGCGATCTTTCCCTCCAGCCCCGCCACCCCGCTCAGAGCGGGCGAGATCATCGCCCCGGGAACGGCGACCAGAACCGCGTCGGCGTCCGAGGCGTCGCCGCCGCCGCGGCCGAGCTCGTCGACCTCGTGGCCAGCATCGCGCCATAGGTTTGCTAGCCCTCCGCCAATCGTTCCTCGTCCGATTGTCACGATCTTCATGTCGGCCTTCCGTCGATCGTCCCGGGTGGGTTGGTGTGCGCCCTGATGGCCATGGCCGCCGGCAAGGTCGTGGCCGCGCCATGTGGTTAACCTGTGAACCCTGATGATGCGCCCTCTTTGGTTCACATGTCAACCGACCTGTAGGGTTGTTGGGTATGACCGAGGAGCGGTGGTTGGACGAGCGGGAAGACCGGGCCTGGCGCGGCGTGATGGCGATGCACGAGGGCCTCGCAGAGTTCCTCGAGCGGCAGTTGCGCAGCCGGTGCGGCCTGTCGAACGCCGATTTCCAGGTCCTGGCCCACCTCTCGGAGGCATCGGAGGGCCGGTTGCGGTCCTTCGAGCTCACTGGGCTACTGCGCTGGGAGAAGAGTCGTCTTTCTCAACACCTGGGCCGGATGCAGACCCGTGGCCTGGTGTTGCGCGAGCGGTGCAGCGACGACCGGCGGGGAGCAGTCGTCGCCATCACCGCCCGCGGCATAGAGCTCATCGAAGCCGCGGCACCCCAGCATCTGGCCGACGTCCGCTCCGCGTTCATCGATCAGGTCACCGCAGCAGAGTTGGCGACCCTGACCGCCATCGCCGACAAGGTGCGCGCGCGACTGGACAAGTTGGAACCAAGCACGTGAACCCTCAGAGTTGCGGTGGCGGCCACCCGAGAGGCTTGGTCCCGCAATACGGGCGCCGCTTACACACCCCGAGTGGGCTCGAACCATCGTGCAGTGGCCGCGCGACTCCTCGAACGTCAGCCTGGTGCTGCTTCGATCGTGTCGAGTAGCTCCGAGAGTCGGCGTCGTTGGACGGCGTCGAGGTGACGCAGCGGGGTCACGGTGGTCACTTCGGCCACGAGGGGGCGAGGAGCGCTTGTCCTCGCTCGGCGAGGACGAGCACCCGGGCGCGGCCGCCGGCGGGGTGCGAGCGGCGGTGCACCAGCCTGTCCTGCTCCAGCTTTGTGCTGACGAGTGAGGCGTTGGAGGGGTCGCAGCCGAGCGTGTGGGCGGGGTCACGGACGGTCGGCGGGGGCGCGTCGGGGTCTAACGCCTAGAGCGCAGCCCCAGCGGATTCGGTGAGTCCAAGTCGGTCCAGCGCTTCGGAGAGGCGCCAATCGACCGAGCGGAACACCTGGTACCAGGTGCGACACCGCAACGCACCGGCCCAGCCTGGGGCGTTGCGTCCCGTACAGCATCATCTGTTACCAAAGCGACGTGCGGCGCCGCCCCGTAATATTTCAGGCGGGCGGCGTCTCGGCGGTGAGGATGATCTTGCCTTTGGCGTGGCCGGCGGCGAGGTACTGCAGAGCTTCGGGGGCAGCGTCCAGGGTGAGTGTGCGGTCGAGCAGAATCCGCAGGTCGGCGTTAAGCATGTCCACGACGGTATGGAGTCGTTGCGGGTTGGAGGCGTGGAAGAGGAACTCGGCGCGGAGCCCGCGTGCGGCGGCGCGGTCGGTGTCGGGGGGTATCGGGACTGCAATGAGCAACCCCCCGGCGCGGAGGACCTGCAGCGAGCGTTGTTCTACGGCGCCCCCGACGGTGTCGATGACGACGTCGACGTCGTGGAGCTGGGACTCGAACGGGCCGGCGGTGTGGTCGATGACCTCATCGGCTCCGAGGTCCTGTGCGAGGCGCAGACCGGTTCCTGAGGCGGTGGCGATGACGTGCGCGCCGACCGTGTGCGCCATCTGGACAGCGAAGCTGCCGACTCCGCCGGCACCGGCGTGGATGAGGACCTTCTGGCCGGCGTGCAGGTCGGCGATCTCACTGACTGCCTGCCAGGCGGTCGCGGCGGCGGTGGCGGCCCCGGAGGCCAGGAACAGAGGTGTCGAGGTGGGCGCGGGGACCAGCTGATCAGCCGGGACCACCGCGAGCTCGGCGTATCCGCCGCCGGCCGAGGGATCCAGCCGCGCCACGATCTGATCGCCCACCGCCCACCGCTCGACCCGGTCTCCGACTGCGGTGATGGTTCCGGAGACGTCGGTGCCGAGTGTGTAGGGAAACGTGACGGGGAAGAAGTCGTGCATGTATCCCGCGGTGATTTTCAGGTCGAGGGGGTTGGTGGCGGCCCCGGCGACGCGCACGAGTACCTCACCCTGCCTGGGGGTGGGCACCTCGACGTCCCGCAGGGTGGGGGTGTCGCCGTAGTGGCTGATCTGGAGGGCTTTCACTGGTTGTCCTGTCCGATGAGGGGGGCGTGACCGATCTGGTTGAAGAATCCGAACCAGTCTTCGAGGTGCCAGGTGCGGGCCAGGCGGCCGTCCTGCACGACGTGGAACTCGTGGATCGCGATGCTGACCGTCCGTTCGGTGCGGGGGATCCCGAACATGTCGCCGGTGTGGGTGCCGCGCATCTCGGCGCGGACACCGATGTTGCCGTTACCGTCCGCACCCCGTCCGTCGATGACGTCGTGGACGACGATGTGGAAGTCGGTGAAGGCCTGCCCGATTCCGTGAATCATGGGTTTGATGCCGTCGGGGCCGGCCCGTTGCCCGGGTGCCAGGGGGATGTCCTCCCAGTCGGGGGTGACGACCTCGTCGAGCAGATCGGTGTCCCCAGAGAACGCCCGGTAGAAGGTGTCGACAAGTTGGTGCAGTGGGTCTGGCATGGGGGTCTCCGTGGTGTGTGGTGTCACTGATGGTGGGGTCGTGCAGCTCAGGGCCGGTCGGGGACCTCGAGCAGGTGGTCGATGCCGAGGGCGGTGAAGAAGGTCCGCTGACGCTGGGCGCGGACCGCGTCGATGTCGTCGGCTCCCTTGCGTTGGGCATCGACGAAAACGCGTCGTGGGCGCGAGCCGCGGGGCTGGCCCAGGACCTCGACCAGGACGTCGCCGACCGATCCGACGTCGGCGGTGTGGCCTTGGTGGGCGACGTCGATCGCCTCGAGCCGTTGTGGAATCTCGGCCACCACCGCCGCAATGTCGCCGTACTGGGCGGTGACCGCAAGTTCTGCCGGGCCGGTGGTGTGCGCGAAGTGCTCAGTGCCATGGGTGAACGCCCCGGGCACCACGATGACGGTGTCGATGCCGAACGGGGCGACCTCGAAGCCGATCGACTCGGCGAAGGCCTCTCCGGCGGACTTGCTGGCGATGTAGGTGGCCATGAACGGCTCCACGATGTGCGTCGTCGTGCTACTGACGTAGACAAGAGTCCCCGCGCCCTGGCGGCGCATCACAGGGAGCACCGCGCGGGCCGTGCGCAGCCAGGAGACCGCGTTCGTGTCCAGGATCGTCAGGAACTGCTCGGGGGTGAAGGCCTCGGCGACCCCGGACATCAACATGCCCGCGTTGTTGACGACGACGTCGAGACGCCCCCGCTCGAACAGCACCTGGTCAACCGCAGCACGGCACCCGGCACCGGACAGGACATCGAGCTCCAGCGGCAGCAGCGCGACGCCGTGCGTGAGCGCGAATCGTCGCGCGGTCGCGGCGCGGTCAGCCGCACGGGACGCGACACCACGCATCCCGGCGTAGACGACGTGACCGGCCAGGGCCAACCGCTCCGCGATTACCTGGCCCAACCCCGAACCTGCCCCGGTGACCACGACGATCAGCGCGGTGCCGCGAGGCCCCGACTCAATCATGCCACACCACCGTTGACGCGGATGACCTGGCCACTGATCCAACCGGCCTCAGGGGAGACGAGCAGGGCCACGGCGTCCGCGACGTCGACCGGCTGACCGATCCTGCCCGCCGGGGCCAGGCCCGCGAGCCGTCGCACGTCGCTCGCGCTCTTCCCCGCGAGGAACAGCTGCGTCTCGACCGGCCCGGGGGCGACCGCGTTCACCGTGACACGGCGGGCCCCCAACTCCTTGGCCAGCACGCTGGTGAAACCCTCGACCGCACCCTTGGTCGCGTTGTAGACGCCGTAGCCCGGTGCGCTCAACGCCAAGGTCGTGCTGGACAGAGTCACGATGCGCCCGCCGTCGCGGACCCGCCGTGCGCCCTCGCGCAGCGCGTTGAACGTGCCTCGGATGTTGACCTCGACCTGCTCGGTGAAGTCGTTGTCCGTCGCCTCGGCGATCAGCGCCGGTCTCAGGATCCCGGCCGAGGTGACCACGATGTCGACACCACCGAACTCTGACTCCGCCCGTTCGAACAGGGCACCCACCTCGGCGGCGTCGGCCACGTCGGCGCGGACCGCCACCGCGCTACCCCCGGCCAGCCGCACACTGGCGACGATTTCGTCGGCCGCCTGCGGCGAGGCCCCGTAGCCGACCACGACTGCTACGCCGTCGCGTGCCAGCCTGACGGCGACGGCACGCCCGATCCCGCGCGACCCGCCCGTGACAACAGCCACCATCGACCCGGTCATAGACCCGTCTCCTTTCCTGGCGCCCCTGCCGGCCGCCAGGATCGACCGTGCCAGGACGCGCGCAGAAGAACGAGGCGACATCGGTACTGGTGACAGCAACACCTGCCTCCGCGGAGGTTTCACGCGGCGGACCACTCCCGGACCACGAGCACCGGGCGCGCAGTCCCGGCGTCGCCTGCATGCCGTCGTGGTGGCAGCGTCACCTGGTTCGACCGTGCATGCAGGCCCCACAATGGCCACATGGACCTGGTCGGGATGGGTGGCTTCCTGAAGTCGCGGCGGGATCGGCTCCACCCCCGTGACCTGGGATTGCACGACGGACCACGACGTCGCGTACCAGGGCTTCGGCGGGATGAGGTAGCGACGTTGGCCGGCGCCTCCGTCGACTACTACTCCCAGCTCGAGCAGGGCCGCGGAGCTCAGCCATCCGAACAGATGCTCGCCGCTCTCGCCCGCGCCCTGCACCTGACCCTGGACGAACGCAACCACCTCTATCACCTCGCCGGACGAGCATTGCCGGCCGCGGGCAGCCCCAACGCCCACATTCACCCCGGGATGCTCGACCTGCTGGACCGGCTCACCACGACCCCGGCGCAGATCATCAGTGACCTCAGCGTCACCCTCGTCCAGAACCCCCTGGCCGCCGCACTACTCGGCTGGCCCAAGCACACCTCAGGACTGCAAGCCAGCTTCCTCTACCAATGGTTCACCGACCCCGATGCCCGCGACCTCTACCACCCCGACGAACACCAGCATCAGTCCCGCGTCTTCGTGGCCGACCTGCGAGCCGTCACCGCACGACGAAGCAAGGACCAGCTCGTCACCGAGCTCACCAGCCGCCTGCTGAACGAGAGCCAGGAGTTCGCCGACCTCTGGGCTCGGCAGGAAGTCGCCGTCCGACGCTCGGATCGTAAAAGACTCATCCACCCCACCCTGGGCGAGCTCGAACTCAACTGCCTCAACCTGCTCAGCGAGGACGGCACGCAGCGCCTGCTCTGGTTCACGCCCGTCCCGGGAAGCCCAGCTGTCGAGAACCTGGAACTTCTCGGTGTCGTCGGCAGCCTCCGAATAGATCATCCCGATACCTGACATACCACTGCGCCGTGACGACCCGCCTCTCCCCGCTGTCTGCGTGCGGCCCGGCGCCGCGTCGAGTACCGAGACCCGCGTCGTAGATGACCATCTCGACCCGGGCGTCGGCCAGTGCCGCCGCGACCTCACGGCGGCAGGGAGTCCCGACCTCCCGGGTGGTTGTGCGCCGCCACCATCTCCAGCCAGGCGGTACCCGGCAGCCATCAACCCTTCCGTAGGCGTCGCGGCCTTGCCACCACGAGCTCGGCCACCGGCGTCACCCTCCCCTGCCACCACGCCCACAATGCTGCCTCCGATGCGCACCATGGCGTCAAGCACCGGCGCCATCAATGCTCGGGGCAGATCAGCTCGGGTGCGGTTGTCCACCCAGCGCCACCAGCCACCGCCTGAGGTCACGGGCTTGTCCGAGGTTACGCATGTTCCAACGATTGTTGCGGATCCTGCCTCCGATATTTCGCGACTGCTGGGCTTGGAAGGTCTGGCGGTGGCGCGAGTCGACGTCGATGCGTCCGAGGCTCGGGGGGTGCACGTCGTCAACAAGACGACCAGCTCACCGGCGCCGTTGCCCGCGCGGTCGGGCACGTCGTACTCGACCACCCGGGCGTTGCGCGTCGGATCAGTCAGGTTCCGCATCTGGTGGGCGAACTTGACCGCCGAGATCCGCCGGCTCATCGTCCCGACCTGCGCGCCGTGCCGAGCCAGGCCCCGAGAACCTGAGCCACCTCGGTGATCGGGGTTTTCTCCCCGATCATCTTCCGGGCCTGCTTCATCTTCACCGGGCTCAACGCAGTGGGCCGCCCGCCGCGGCGACCACGCTCCCGAGCCGCCGCCAATACGGATTCGTATGGGTGTCGCGCGCGGTGGGCGTCGCTAGCGCCCGCGTACGGTGCAGAGCCCTGAGAGGTAGGCCCACGCCACGGCTTGCGTGCGGTCTTTCACCTTCAGCTTGGCGAGCACCTGATGCATATGTCCCTGCAGGGTGCCCGTCGATACACCCAACTGCTGCGCGGCCTCGTCGCTGGAATGCCCCGCAGCCATCAGCGCCAGTACGGCCCGTTCCCGGCGGGTGAGTGGGCCACCGGGCGGGATGAGGGCCGCGGGGACAGGTAGCGCCGCTACCGTCGGTGCACCGACTGCCGACGTCTCGGCTGCTCGCCAGTGATCCACTATCGGGGTGCTCACCGTTGGCGCCACGAACACCTGTCCCGCCGCGGCCGCCCGCACCGCTGCGGCCAGCAGTGAGACATCGGCTTTATCGATGACGCCGCGCACGCCGGCCCGCAGGAACTCCCTCGCTTCAGTAAAGGTGAGGTCGGAGGTCAAGACCACAACATGCCCACACGCCGCGATCCATTGCGCTACCAGCCCGGCGCCGCTGAACTGCTGCTGTCCCACATCGACCACGAGCACCGACGGTGAGCACTTCTCCACTGCACAGCTCAGCGCCAACGCCCCGCTCTCACAGCCGATGATCGCCACGTTGGTCTCCCTAGACAGGAGCTCGACCACCGCTCGGCCGGCGAGAGGATCAGCATCACCCAGCAACACCCGTACCACGGGCTCCCGTTGGGTGAGTACCACGGCACGGGGTCGCTTCCCCTCGCTGCGTCCTGATCTGTTTGCCGTCATTCCACCCCTTGAAAGCCACTTCGGTCGCTGCACCCACCGCCCAGCGCCCCCAGGGATGCGCTGCCAAAGATCGATCTTCTTCACTTACCTAAGCACGATCCAACACTCAGCGCAGGTCACTGACTCTCAGTAATCGGAACGGGTTACGCGGAACACAACAGCACATTCCAGACATTGCGGCTATTGGGCTGGCTCCTCAGTTTCTCGAAAGCGGGACGGTACAGGTATCGGGATCCCGGATGGCCTTTTCGGAAGACGACTGCACTGAGGTATCAGAAGGGACTGCACTCCTCGGTTCAGCCACCGCGCTGGTCGAGCGGGCTGAGGTGCAGTGTGATGTGGGTTTTGTTCGGCGTGGCGATGCGTTGGTCGGCCCGCTCTCGCCATACGGTCATTGCGTTGCGCCACCCCGCGGCGTCGTGGTCGGTGCGGGGAACCACGCGCCCAGCAGAGGCGCTATGACGTTTGGTCCATGGCGGGCCGCGGAGGGGGATCGGCGTGCGCAAGAGTCGGTGCGGGCGCCGTGATCGCGGGGTTTCGCAGTGCGGTTGCGGGGCAGTTGCTGCCGCGGTTGCCGTGACGGTGTTGGTGCTCGCCGCTGGCTGCGCCTCGCCGGCCCCACCGGGGCCCGCAACGGGTGCTTCCCTCGCCAGCGCAGGCCCGTCGGCTCTTGTGCCCCCGGTGGCAGCACCCCTCGCGCCGCTGCCCGGCGGCGGACGGGTCTTGTTTCCGGGCCGCCGGTTGGTGGCGCTCTACGGGCACCCCGATGCCCCGGAGCTAGGTGCGCTCGGTGAACAGGACCTGCCGGCGAGCATCGCCCGCGCCCAGCGCCTCGCCGCCGCCTACGCACCGTTGAGCGACGTCCCGGTGGTGCCCACGTTCGAGATCATCGCCACCACCGCTAGCTCCGAGGCCGGCCCGGACGGGGACTACTCCTCGGAATCCACGGTGGCGTCGTTGCGGCCCTGGGTCGAACAGGCCGCCGCGGCCGGTATGTATGTGGTGTTGGACCTACAGCCCGGTCGCGCCGATTTCCTGTCCCAAGCCCGCCGCTACACCGAGCTGCTCCGGTTGCCCGGGGTGGGGCTGGCGCTGGATGCAGAGTGGCACCTGGAGGTGGGGCAGAAACCCTTGCACCAGATCGGCAGCGTGGATGCCACCGCCATCAACGCGGTCACCGCCTGGCTGGCCGGGCTCACCGCCACGGCGCACCTGCCGCAGAAACTTCTCGTGCTGCACCAGTTCCAGCTGTCGATGATCCGCCACGAACCCAACCTCGACACCAGCCACCCCGAGATCCAGCTGCTGATCCACATGGACGGCAACGGCTCCCCCGCCCTCAAGGACGCCACCTGGGCCGCGGTGACCGCCGCGGCCCCGCCGGGGATGCCGTTCGGCTGGAAGAACTTCTACGACGAGGACAAGCCGATGTTGTCTCCCACCCAGACCATGGCCCACCACCCCGCACCGCTGATGATCTCCTACCAGTAGCCCCGTCACTGCACGCCGAAGAAGTTGGCCCGATATCAGGAGAGGGGTGGGGCGTGGCATCGGCGCTGGGTACCCGAGGTCGGCGCGTTTCGGGCTGACAGACTGGCGTGAGTCCCAGGGACCGCTTATCGGCGCTGGGCTGGCTCGCCGTAGCGCTCTTGGGCGGCCTGCCGGCTGGTCCCGAGCATGGTGGCGATCTGAGTCCAGCTATGCCCGTGGTCCCGGGCGGCATCGACGGCGGCGGCGAGTTCGGCCTGATTGGCAGCCGCCGCCGAGACCGCGGCACCGATTCGCCGCAGGTAAGTTGCCTCGGCGTCCGGTGACGCGATGGCGGTCGGGTCAAGCGCGTCGAGCCAGCGCTCAGCGTCATCTGCGGCCTGTTGGAGTTGTTCGCGCGTGCGCGGCATGGTCATCACCTTGGGTCTTCTGTCAGAGTTGGTCATAGAACTTGCGGCGTAGCACCATCGCGTGGATCGCCACCGGCTGGCCGTCGTCGAGGACCACGACTTCGAGGAGCCGCCCGGAGCGGTCGGCCCCGATGTAAAGGTCGCGATCACCTTGGTTGAGCACACGAATCGCGTTGCGTACCGCGTGTTCAATGTCAGAGTCCGCGACGCCGTGCTTGCGCGCGTGGTCTGCGATCTCCACTAATGCAGGTTACCCTGCTTGGCCAGGAGCGCAAGATATGTTGCTCCGAGGTGCGGTGAGGGTCGCAGT
>JAABUV010007468.1_pt1 | contig 11457 bp, 13 predicted proteins | sample 5559971 | NCBI WGS metagenome assembly JAABUV01 (sample SAMN10711881, study PRJNA513362) | rock metagenome | isolation source: Antarctica rocks | place: Antarctica: Victoria Land, Knobhead nord | collected 2015-12-19
CCCCGCAAATCACCTGTGGAAGACGGCGAACATCCCATCGGTGATATTTCTACCCCAATAACGCCGTTGAAGCTTGATCCTCGCAAGTTGCGGCAGAGAGCGCGAAGAACCGCAGCTTCCAAGCACGATCCAGAGGGAGCCACAAGCGACGGGGTGTCAGGATCCGACGATGCTACCGTATCGCCTGCGAAGTCGGTCTACAAGGTTCATGACGGAGTTGATTCCCAAGACCATGCTGCGACTAGTCCGGCACATAAGCCGCTGATGCCAGGGCCGGATGAACCGGACAAGCAAAGCGCACCGCCACCAGGCAGTGCGGCTGCACACGTACGGGCGACACAGAACGCTGATAAAACCTCAAACCACGAGGACCCAGTTGACGCTGACGATGCAGGAACTACATGGGGTGTCCCGGACACCTACATGAAGTACTTGACGTTTGGAATCAGCGAGCTGGCTAAGCCGAGCAAGCCTCAGCGACCGCCCGTGACGAAGCGAACTTCGACGTCCAAGTCAACGACAGCAACGCTTACGAAGAATGGTACCGGGCAAATCAAAGCCAAGACAGCCGCAGCCCGCACCAGAGCTGAAGATGCCCCTATGATGACGCATCTCGATCCTATGCCAGACAGCGAACCTCTAAAAGCACGAATCGCCGCTCAAAGGCGCCGTGAGAACAGTGGTCACTTCGTCATCGGATTGAAGGGTGACCTCGACGAGATCCCTGATGACATCGAAGCAGACATGACGGATGGTAGCATTCACGACGACACCGGAGGTCCGCGAACGATTCTACGAACCTTACAAGTCGAGCTCGCTTCGCCCCCTGAGCGAGCAGTAGATGATGAAGAGACTCTCAATGAGGCCCTCCGACGCACAGCAAGCTCAGCGGGGTCCTCTAGTAGTCCGGCACTGAAGAGCTTGCAGAGACTGAGAGTACTGATATACGTACACCGACCCTTCATGTACTGCTTCCTCTTTGAGAATCGGACGAGCAGTCTAGCATACCCCGGCTTTTACAAGGATCTGCACCGCGACCTCCTGCCCGTGCACAAACCGCTGCTGTCTTCGACCAACGTGGCGAAGGTAGCGCAACGGATCGAAGCTTCGCATTCTGAGACTGTGGAGGATACTGCTAGCGTGCGGAGCGTTGGGAGCACGAATACACTTCCGTCAAAAGGTGGCTCAGGAGTAAGCGGCATGAGACCTATTTTTGATCTCATCTACGATCCACGACTGCTCACGGTACACACGAGCATACCGAATATCCCCGAGCCTGGTACTCCTGCTGCAGAGGGTTTGGGTTTGGGTGCAAGTAAAGAAAGGGTAGCACTGCCCGCTGGGTGGACAAGGCTTGATGCATTGAATGTGCACTCGCAAGTGTTGAGCACGTTGAACAATGTCAAAGGCAAGAAATCAGAGATGGAGCGGACGAGTAAGACCAGTCGAGGGTGGTGGGTCGTGTGGATGCGAGTCCCACCATCAGCCGGCCCAGCGGGCATAGACGCTCTGTCCAATGCTGAGCGTCCCGTCACTGCTGCTGCGATGTCTTCGACCACCGTGTTGGACAGCGACCACCGTAACGAGCGCGAGGATGCTGGAGAGACACTCACTGGGCCATCAACCTGGAATGGACCTTCCACCTACATAGCTTCTCTTGCCGAGCCTCGCGAGCCGGCCGACATGCATCGCATGGCATTCCTGGTTCGCAAGTCTTCCGATGCTGTCACCGGTCCGACAGCGCCCAAGGCTTCGACAAGCAGTCGCATGGCGAGTGGCATGTGGAGTACGCTGACGTTGCGGCCGGCGTGGGACCCTACCATGGCGGAGGAGGAGAAGCCGGTCGCATCAGGATCTGGATGGGGTCCCGCCGCGCTCACTGGAGGTATGGGAGTTGACGCTAGGAAATATGTGGAAGGCCTGTTGAGTCTGAACCGGTGAGCGTAAGCGTGCTTAACCTCTTGTATCCAACCCCCGGAACAGTCTCCTGCCCAGAAAAAACTCCTGCGCTCCAAATCTAGAATTTCAATTGCGCCGCACGCTGTGCTATAAGCAAGATGAAGCCCAGAGACCTTCATAAGATCATTTCTTCGCACCGAACCACCCCTTCCGCTCTTTCGGCGGCTTCTCGCTCGTCACCGCCTCATCCGTGTCTGTCCAGGCCTTCTTGCTGCCCCTCTTCTTCCCTTTCTTCACATCCCGCCTCGAAGCGCAGCAACAACACTGACCCAGCTGGATGATCCACGCTATTATCGCCGAACCGCTCGCTATCCAAATGAAAGCGAACATCTCGGGATTAATCTTGGCGCCGATATGAACCTCCGTTACGGATGTGATGGCGTTCTGCATGATGACGAAGAGCACCGTCGCGATCACGCTCGCCACCGTCGTGAAGAGCGCGGCGAGGAAGGTGAAGATCATGATGGGGAGCGTGGCCCAGCGGCTGTAGATCGACAAGGGTACCAGGAACATCATGAGGAAGGAGAGGCAGGCGCCGGTGAGGAAGAGGGCGAACATCCAGTGCGAGACTACGCGGATCAGGCCGAGGAGGGTGTTGACTTTTGATGGCAGGGCGACTGCAGATCACGGATCAGCCAACAGTACCATCTCCGCTTCCAATCCAAGTGTATACTTACTGCTCGCCCCGGACAGGAGCTCGCTCTGGATGATTTGCACGGGGTTGAACCACCACATCGCCTGCGGAGTCGAGCACTGCGTCACGCCTTGCCCATTATAGCCTTCGCAGAAACCCCAGAGCCCCACCATATAGAAATCATGCAGACCCAGCGTTTGCGCGATACTGTTGATCAACTCCGCATTTGGCACGCTGACCGGTATGATGTTCGTGAGATCCAGTTTGATGAAGTAGATGTTGGTCCGAATGCTGCTGGTGCTGGTGTTGCCCACCTCGACCAGGATCAGGAAGACCACGGTGAGGAGGAGGAAGAAGGAGGCTATCAGAGCCCATATGAAGCGAGCGCGGGTGGCGCGTTTGATCTGGGCTTTGCTGGGCTCGTGGTCGTTTGCGTTGGCGTCGGTCAGGGTGCGGTCGGAGTTGCTGCCGGCGTCTCTGATGTAGTCGTCTGTGCCGTTCGCCACACCCTCGTCTGCATTTTGCTTCTTCCGGCCAAACATCTTGTTTAAGCGGCTCTCCTCTATGGGCTCTTCTCTATGGTAGCCTCGAGGGACCTGGAGAAGACGCAACGATGCGAAACCGAACGCCGGAGACCAGTAGGGAAACGTAGGAAGTGGATAAGAGGATTGAGAGAACGTCCTTACCTTTACGGCCTACGACACTCTACCCCGACACGCAACAGCTTCGTCCTCAGAGGAGGCACAGCGCTCGTCCAAATGCCGTCGTGGCCGTATTCCCATAATTTTCTCGGCGAGACGTCACCGTCAACTTGATTGCCACAAGCATCTCCCGGCTAGCGTCGAGCTTATCCCGCGTTGCCTCCGCGGGCGAAAGTTTCAACAACCACACAGACACGACGCCGCCAAATCCGCTCGACCATCGTTACACTGACTCGCTCTCGGCGTTGCTGGATTGCGCATCCGCATGCCTCCGACGTGTGCCTTGGCAACGTTCTTTTGATCGACGTCGAGCTCGCTAGCCGTCTGCTCTCAGCCCTTTTGCATCAGCACATGCATCCACTATCCTCCCACACGTCATCCGCTTTCGAGACGCTGGCGCATATGTCAACGGCTACGGGTTCCGCGATGGCGAAGAATCGGATGTCATGCCGTCGCCGTAGTAGAGTTGTAGCTTTCGCTCCATCTCCTTACACTTATCACGTCTTCCGCCCATTATTGTTTCCTTCCCACCATACGCTCCGATCCTGGTTCCGCGTGCACGACTACCAATATGATACCAACATCACTATGGCTGCTGTGCCTTTCGATACTGAGAGCGAGGGCTCAAAGTTCAGGTGTAACTCAAACCAGCACACTCTCGACCCTTACCGCAGTGCCAACCTCCGACTTCGAGGGCTCTCAGTACACTTACTTAACGCCAACGGCCCAAAGTACAGTCACGACTACCTCCTCCCTGAACGCGACTAGTGGGATGAGTAATGGGACTGCGTCTTCCACCTCCGCATCGGATTCGCAGAGCACCAGATCCCAATCGTCGAACTCCCTTCTAAATATTGCGGGAACCGCATCGTCAAGACCGAACAACGGCACAGCGACCACATCTAGTGCGCCCTTGCCGTCAAATACGCTGCCGTGCAACAATCATCCCGAATTTTGCAACAGGAAGTACAGCAACATCACGGAAGTCTGCGCCCACAACTCAGCATTTGACATTAAGAACAATGCCGCGAGTAACCAAGCGTTGGGTATCAGTGATCAGCTGGACGATGGTATCCGAATGCGTAAGCAATGCAGCATTCAATTCCAAGGTGCGCAAGACGACTGACATGCAGTAGTGCAAGGGGAGACTCATTTCGTCAACAACACCATATACAATTGCCATACCACCTGCTCCCTGCTCAATGCCGGTACCTGGCAAACAATGCTCGAGACTCTGGTCACCTGGCTGGAGAGTAACCCTTACGACGTTGTGACGGTTCTCATCGTCAACAGCGACTTCGTCGAGGTGGGCAACTACACAGCCCCAATTGAGAATTCGGGCATTAGAAAATATCTCTACGAGCCGGACTACATCCCTCAACACCGAGATCAGTGGCCTACTCTGGGCCACATGATTCTTTCCGGCACGCGCGTAGTCATGTTCATGGACTACAACGCCAACCAGACCACGGTACCATACATCCTAGATGAATTTACGCACATGTTCGAGACACCCTTCTCGCCTACAAACCAGAGCTTCCCATGCACAGAGCAGCGCCCTCCGCATTTGGATCCGAAGATGGCAAAAGATCAGTACATGTATCTCGCCAACCACAACTTGAATACTGCTGTAGACCTCGGTGCCTTGACAGGCGGCAGCTCAAGCGAGTCGCTCCTCATTCCGACCTACTCGCAGCTGAACATCACCAACGGCGCGGAGAACCAGATTGGCCAGCTGGAAGCCATGCGCCAGAACTGCACTCGTAAGCTCCGCATTGCAGTCAACAACACCAGATGTATAACCACTGACAAACGGCAGGTGAGTGGGATCGTCCCCCGAACTTCCTCCTCGTCGACTACTACAATGATGGCACCCCTTCCCCCGGCTCGGTGTTCGAAGTGGCAGCGAGGGCGAACGGTGTCACATACAACAGGCGGTGCTGTGGATACGGTGCTCAGTCTGCAGCTCCGGCGTTACGGAGTAGCTATGCGGCTTTGGCGATTGCGATGGTGTTCGTCATTCTTGTTGCGTGATAGTCTTTCGGAGGACTGAGAATGCGATACAGCGTGGCATAGCGTGGCGTTGGGGATCTGTTCGGGAGGTCTGTGCTTCAAAGCGAAGGCGTTTGGGTAGCTTCATCAGCCTTGTTCTCATATCGTTATGAGCGAAGAGATGGGAGACATGTACAGTCGGCTGCAGTTGCGAAACATGCACGTGTAGTCGTGGTGAAATGGTGCCTCAGGTGGCACGAGGCGCGACCTCAAACCTCGCGTCTTCCAACTCCACTTCACCTTCCTGACTGCATGCATTTCACATATCGTGCCTCTCGCTTCGCCGCCACAACCGCCAAACGGGCCACTCGTATTGGGACATGCATCACAATGACACCCGCATCGCTGAAGCGTGTAAGCTCCACCGATAGAGACATCTCGCCTCCGCCAGCCAAACGACGGATCGCGGCCACCACAACCAGCACAGTGGTCTCCAACTTCTTCAAGCCAGCTTCACAGAAAGCGCCGGACAAAGTCGTCTTCCAAACGCTACATAGCACTCTGTTCACTGCTCGCCACCAAAGTACACAGGATGTCGACCGCCCAAAGCCCTTGAAGATCGCAGCCTTCGATTTCGATGATACAATCGTAACTACGAAGGGCGGGACCAAGTTTTCTCGGGGTGCGGATGACTGGCAATGGTGGAATGCCGCGGTTCCTTCACGATTGAAGCAACTCAACGATGATGGCTATGCCATCATTATCGTAAGCAATCAGGCCGCCGTTAGTCTCCGCACCGATGCCAAGTCACCCAAAGATGGCATGAGGAGTGTGAACAACCTGAGAGGGAAGGTCATGGCTGTGATGAACACGCTGGACCTTCCGATCACCATGTACGCTGCCACTGAACACGACTTGTTTCGGAAGCCGAGGACTGGCATGTGGGAGCAGATGTTGAAAGACTACGGACTCACGGATCATGGAGACATCGACCACGAGAAGTGTTTCTTTGTGGGTGATGCGGCGGGCCGTGAGGCTGACAAGTCTGCTGGTCTTCGGAAAGATCACTCGTGCTGCGACCGTGATTTCGCGGCCAATGTTGGGATCGCGTTCCATACTCCTGAAGAGTATTTTCTTGATGCTCCAGTGCAACCATTCGTTCGGACGTTCGATCCAGCCGCCTACCTCAATAATGCCGAATTGACAGCGCAGACCAGTGCTACGCCAGCTGTATTCAACAAGAAGCACGACGTGGATATTGTGCTCTTCTGCGGCAGTCCAGGTGCGGGCAAGTCCACCTTCTATTGGACACTCATGTCATCGTTGGGTTACGAACGGGTCAACCAGGATCTCCTGAAGTCACGGGACAAGTGCATGAAAGTTGCCACGCAACATGTGGTGGATGGCAAGCCGGTCGTGGTCGACAACACAAATGCAGATATAGAAACTAGAGCTTCTTGGGTGGGATTGGCGACGAAACTGAAGGTCCCGATCCGATTGGTTCACTTCACTGCAACGGTCAAGCTGTGCGAGCACAACGACACCGTACGAGCGCTTGCTGGAGAATTGGTAGGCTGGGGCTGCAGCTTGGGATGCGCTGGCATACGCTGACCGCTTTACAGATGAACCCGGAGAAGAGAACACTGCTGCCGAAAGTCGCATTCACTGGTTTCGCTTCCCGTTACCAGGAACCGAAGATTGAGGAAGGGTTTCAGGATATCACGACAGTAGACTTCGGAGTGAGCCATCTAATCCGTACTATGCCTCCATTGCAGCACACTGACGACCGTCTGCAGTTTGAGGGGTCAGAAGAGCAGGCAGCGCTGTGGAAGAGGTTTTGGGTCTCGTGATCATTGCAACTCTGGACTTGTGCTTGAACCCACCAGCCCGGTTGCTTGTTCCTGCTGATTTCACTTGCGACCAGTGGACCACTCCCCAGCACTGAAGAACGACCGGGAGATTTTGCCGAGGATAGCAACTCCTGCGTATGTTGTGTCCGTCGGGACCTTGCCGCGCTGCCACGACGCCGGATTGCTGCATTGGTGGAAGTGAGCAAACCCGGTTGACGCTGGGATTTGGCGACAACAATAATGGCGAGTTGGAACACCGACAAGTGTGCGACATGCTCCGCGCTCTCCAGGTGCTGTGGCACCGTCGCGACCGACTTCAACCTGGCGTTGGTGCACCGCGACTACCCACGTTCCTGGACGCTCCTACTGCTGCTCCAACACGAAAGGACGGTGGCTGGTCAACGGCTCACGGTGCATTAGCGTTCTAGCTGCATGCGCGTCCCGGCTTCTCGCTAGTCCTCCACGTTGTCAAACGGCGACGTTGCAGACATTTGACAGCTCGGCGAACTGCGCTCCTTCGCCGTCGCTGACGAGACCGTTTGTGCTTTTGGTCCAGAGTCGGTTTGCTTCTTTCCCATAGCTTTCGTATGCCGGGAATGTGAGTAGAAATCGCTGACCATCAACCCCGCTTTGACCGCCAAGACCAGGCAAGTTGGCTAACTTTCGGACCCTCAACTCTCAACCGCTTTTGCAGCAACGCCGCGTGTCATGCAGCTCCAGGTCCAGACTGCTGCGCATCTAGAATTCGTACCTCTATTTTGCAGACTCTCTGGATGGCCGACAAGAACAGTACACGCCGGCGCAATCCGTTGGGCGAAATCGTGCGTATACGGTATGCGATAGCTGGCCACGGGCCAACGGCCCAGTACAAAGCCGGGTCTCCAGTACCTGTACTCCGCATGGAACCTGCAGAGCATGCAGATGGGCCTTGCAATCGCCGGGATTGCTGCAATTTCGGCCGGTTGAGGCGAGTCTTGACGTGATGCGGAGTGCAGCGGTGGTAGTACAGCGAGCGTTTGACGAGGGTTCCCGTCCACCACATGTCGGCCAGCTTGCACCACCCCCAGCAGCGTCTATTCGTGAAGTAGCACCACGGCTGTGTAGACAGGTGACAAGTGGCCGACGACTTGAGAATCAACAACGCGAAACAAGGTGAGATCGTTTCCGACCGGTTGTCGAAACACAGCTTGGCGTCGCGGCGCATCTGGCCGTGCGAACTGGCAACAAGACATAGCTGTGGGGAAGCGAGCATTCTATACTCTGCTTCTGGCAGGTGAGAAATGCACCTTCTACCCTATTATTGAAGGTACTGCTGTTCGTGATTGGAGCCACGAGCAACAAATAAAGCATGGTGGACTCCGGTCGGCAAAGAAGACAATCAGCGGTAGAATGATGCGGGCATGCAGGCTGCACCATGCACCTCCGGCACCTCGGTTCTTTTCCCCAGCACCGGTAAAGTGGTCTGGCAGAGAGCGAACGGAGTCCACGACAAGGCGTCGTCAGTAACCAACCGGAGTCCTCTGCTGGGCGAATATGCAGGTGCACCGAAGCTTGCTGCTTCTCTGCCGTCCCTTCTCCGTTGGCCGCAGGGTTGACGACCGAGTAGAGCCCGTCAGTATCGGCCACGGAGACGACTTGTCAGGAACATGAGCTCACGAGTTGCCGCGACGCACACATGCGAGATCGTACAGCAGCAGCGTCTCATACACATCGGCTGGGGATGCATGGGGGCATGTTCCCACTGTTCACACCCAAAAGCGCCACCCAGGTCAGACCTGCAGAGTCTGCGTTCGGTTCTTCTTCTAGGTTTGCCGGCGGGTGAACCGCTGGGTGCTGCCGCGTTAGCGTCCTCCAGCTTCACCACAAATCCCTCCCCCTCGCCCACCCTTCCGCAGGTAGCGTCCACCCGATTTCCGGGTGACAGCTGCGTTTCTTTTGAGAGCTGGGCGATCACTTCTGCATACCATTGACGCTCTCTGAAACCGGCCATACCCTCCTCGACAACAGTGTGCGGTCGCAGACTCCAACCCCACCCTGCACAGGCGCGGATTCGACAATTTGCGCGCCGCCAGCGACCGGAAATTGTCAGACATACTGCTCGTGCCAACACCGCAAACCTCGGCGGAGGCAGTTTCGTGGCATCCTGCGACAGCCAGAGCGAAGTCACACGCATCCATCCCGAACGCGCATGCGCACATAAAAGCCGGCTATGTCTGGACGCTGTTAGCAGGGACGGCGGATCAAGACATACAACATGAGCAGAAGACGCTCATTCACCTTCCCCAGGTTGGCGACCGCGAAACATCTGGACGATACCATGGCGGCTCCGGATTCACCCTACCGAATTTCGCCGGCACACTCGCGCAGCTCGTCCGGCGCATCGAATACATCTTCCCCGATCGCTTCCACCTTCTCGCATCGAAGCCACAATCGCTGCCCTAGCTCGAGCTCTTCGCTCGCCACCACCCCGGACTCGCCAGTGAACCTCACAAAGTCTGCGCTGCACGATCTCGTTGAAGATCCGGCTGAGCGTGAGGATGCGTTCCCCGATTTGCTTTCATGCGACCCAGACGAGCCGTTGTGCATCTGTATGTCCGACTGCGACATCGACTCACTGTAGTGCTAGCTAATTCTGAACAGGCGACACAACATTCTGTGAGCATCGGCAGACCCCAAAACTTTCCGACCTCGCGGCACCTGTGCTCTCTTCGCCAGAGTGGATTGCTGGCGATGATTATTTCGGCGACGATGCCGAAGTGTTCAGCACACGTAGCGCCAAGCGTCCAAGGTCCGTGGAACAGTCCAGCGAGAGCCTGACCTCTCGGCTCGGTCGGCGCTGGCCATCAATCCCTGCCCGATGGAGGGAGCGCAAGCCTACCACGTCTCTCTCGGAGTCCACAGTGCAAAGCGCACCGCCCTCAAGAGCGTCATCTTTTAGGCTGCCTACACTCAGGCATTCGCTAGCTGCGCACTTGGATCTCAATCAAGCCATCACGCCGCCCATAACTCCCGTTGATGCTCAGTCTGATACTAATGAGTTCCGTCTACCAAGGAGGCTGTCAAGATCTCAAAAGCTCGACACTCTAGACCAACAGGAGCTGGCATCAACCCCTCTACTTCCGCCCATGATGGCCGAGAACCTCGGTCACTTTCAAGAACCTTTGCAGTCGCCATTGCAATCGCCGAGCGTCGCAGACTCGAGAGTTTCTATCTTGAGCACGCCGGCATCTACGCCTATACACTCGGCCATCCCAACACCGCCACTATCGTCACAGCCGTCAATGGTGTCTTTTGGGGTCCCCCGCTCAGTCAACGGGTTACAGAGCTTCGCGGACATTCCACCAATGACAATCTCGGACGAACCAGATCTTTGGACCATGAGGCTAGGCCATGCTAACTTCCATATCACACCTGAGCCGTACTACCCCAATGTCTGCGACGTGTACGCTTGCAAGCGCCTGCTAGACGACTGGGAGTCGGCGAGAGCAGAGTTCATGCGCCAAGCTTCGCGCATCAGCGAGCACTATGGACCCACTTCGCAGATCTACAAGTTCACCGAGCAAAAGTGGGCCGAAATCGACTCATTATGGCGGGCCTACCACGAGAGGGCAAACACCGAAGCGGGTGTCAGCGATGACACGACGCTCTTCCAGCCTTTGGCCGAGACGCAAGCTTTATCAAAGATACCATCCCTCACCGACCCGCAGCAGCCCTCGAAGTTCCTGATGGTAAAGGATGCCGATATCGTCGGGCCCATGGTCAAATACACCAAGATTCAGCGTCTGCCGTCCCGAAAGCCTGCTTTCTTGAAGCTGTTCACGGATCCGGCATCGCTCCTCGGCAACCGATCGCCATTGTTCACTCTGAAGCGATGAGCAGGAGGACTCGCGGCCTCCAGCCCTTTCCTACTGTACATCAATGGCACGCAATAACGATTACGACTTCACGAGCATCAAGCGGCATAAAAAGCATCGAGAGTTCGGTCCACGAGCGTCTCTGCGGCTGCCTTACATGCAAGATTATCCGGTATTGCACCGGTCACAGAAATAGTACCACATGACCAGCGTCGGCGCATGAGAGCAAGGAAAAGGACGGGTTGGGTAAAAGAAGATTGGGTAAACGGCGGCGCATGTATAGAAAGATCTTTGGTATCTAGGCTCTCGCGAGCTGCCCGTCTGAGGGCTAGATAGTATAGTCGCTGTACTGTCTGTTACTCCATGGGAGGAAACCTGCAAGAACTACACATTGAATTTCACGAGACGGTCTGCGCGAGGGATGCATGGTTCACCACCACGTGATATCCCAACATATCCGGGACCTG
>JAABUV010007470.1_pt1 | contig 11455 bp, 8 predicted proteins | sample 5559971 | NCBI WGS metagenome assembly JAABUV01 (sample SAMN10711881, study PRJNA513362) | rock metagenome | isolation source: Antarctica rocks | place: Antarctica: Victoria Land, Knobhead nord | collected 2015-12-19
CGCGGTCGACATGGAAGCGGCGACCACGGCGGTGCAGTTCCCGCCGCAGGGCGAGCTCGGGTGCCGTGTCGCGGGTGCGCTGCGCGCCGAGGCGGCGACGGGTGAGCGGCGACGGGGGCAGGGGCGGTCGCCCCCGGACCCCGGCAGCGCCCATCGTGGAGCCGCAGGGGGAGGGACTCGGTGGACCGGAGGTCTCGGTACCGGGCGGCGGGGCGGGCATGTGTACGACTTACTCCTTGCCTTCCCCCCGGCGTTTGTCGGCGACGGGTGTGGGTGAGTCAGCGTATCGACGGCCCGGTTCGACTGTAGAGTCACATCGTTGTGATTCGCGGAGGCGGCGAGGAGTAGTGGATGAAGGTCATCGACCTGTTCGCCGGGTGCGGCGGCATGACCGCCGGCTTCGTCTCCGCAGGGTATGACCCGATCCTCTCCGTGGAGTGGGATCTGCAGGCCGCGGCCACCTACGCCGCCAACTTCGGTGCCGGTCACACCTACTGCGGTGACATCACCGAACTGCGCAGCATCGACGTGCCCCGGGCCGACGTGGTCATCGGCGGACCCCCGTGTCAAGGATTCTCCAACCTCGGCAACCGCAGCATCACCGATCCGCGGAACAAGCTGTGGCAGGAGTACCTGCGCCTGGTGGTGCGGGCCAGACCGAAGATCTTCGTCATCGAGAACGTCGACCGTTTCCTGACCAGCAGCGAGTTCGAGGCCCTGCAGGGCAGCGTCGCCGACGGCGCCCTGCGCGGCTACAGCCTGTCCTACGGGGTGCTGAACGCCGCCGACTTCGGTGTCGCCCAGCGCCGCAACCGCACCATCGTCATCGGTTCTCGCGTCGGCCCGGTCCATCTGCCCGAGCCGACCCACTCCCGCGGCGGTGTCGGCGAACTGACCCCGTGGCGCACCGTGCGCGACGCCCTGCACGGGGTTCCGGCGGCCACCCGCGATCATTTCCTGCCGGAGCGGGTGTGGCGCTTCGACGGCGCCGACGTTCCCGGGACCTTCACCGGTGCCGACCTGCACCTGGGTCGGCGGCCCACCGCGAAGTCGCTGCAACGCTATGACTGTGTCCCCCCCGGGGGTGGCCGATTCGACCTGCCCGACGAACTGCTGCCCAACTGCTGGCGCACCAAGCCCACCGGCACCACCGACGTCATGGGCCGCATGCGGTGGGACGCCCCGTCGCTGACCATCCGGACCGAGTTCTTCAAGCCCGAGAAGGGCCAGTACCTGCACCCGCAGTGGGATGACCACGACCCCACCAACCGGGTGAATCGGCCCATCACCCACCTCGAGGCCGCCCGCCTGCAAGGTTTTCCCGACGACTTCCGCTGGTGTGGCTCCAAGATCGGCATCGCCAAGCAGATCGGCAACGCCGTGCCCGTGGGCCTCGCCCACGCCCTCGCCGAGCACCTCAAACCGCACCTCGCCCAGCGTCGGACCCGCCGCACCGCCCGCCACCTCACCCCCGTTCCCGCCGTCGCGTGAGCTCCGACCGGGCCTGCCGCGAGGTCTCAGACCGGTGGCCGCTCGCCTGCACCCGCTGATGGAGACGGTGGGTGTGCCGGGGGAGGCGTACTTCGCCGAGCAGCGATCGCAGTTCCATGCCGGGTTGCTGCTCGGGGGGACACTGTCGGTCGATGCCGGTGGGGTGGCCAGCAACGCCGACCGCAGCAGTCCACTGAGTCGTAATCTTGCCGCTCACATCGCGACCGCGTTGAAGGTGGAGACCGAGGGCGAGCGGGCCGCGGGGCAGACCTCGGGTGGCAAGTTCGAAGAAGCCTGCGCCACCTTCCTAGAAACGGCGTTCGCCCAGCTCGGGCACTTACGACCGGGGGAGTGGTCGGTGCACAAGGTCCCCAGCCGTGGGGCTGCCTCCGGTGTCGCCCGCTACGAGCAGTACTCACACCTGGTCGACCTCGCCGCGGCCGTCGAGTCCAACCCCTCGCTGGCGGCCGTTCTGGGCAACGCCTACGCGATCGCCCCGGACGTCGTCGTCTCCCGGGCACCGGTCAGCGACGCCGAGATCAACACCCACCGGTTCCTCGTCGACGACACCGTCGCGACCCATGCGTCGCTCCGCGCCTCGGTGCAGCCGAATCCGATCCTGCACGCGGTGGTGTCGTGCAAGTGGACCCTGCGCAGCGACCGCGCCCAGAACGCCCGCAGCGAAGCCCTCAACCTCGTCCGCAACCGCAAAGGCCGCCTACCCCACGTGGTCGTCGTCACCGGCGAACCCACCCCCGTGCGCATCTCCTCGCTCGCGCTGGGTACCGGAGACATCGACTGCGTCTACCACTTCGCCCTGCCCGAACTGCTCGCCGCCGTCCGCGACAAAGGCGGCGAGGACACCAAGGAACTACTCGACATGATGATCGAAGGCAAACGCCTCAAAGACATCGCCGACCTCCCCCTCGACCTCGCCGTGTAACCGTGTCCCGTCCGAGAGCGCGATGACCCGACCCGCGACTGTCACCGCATCCGTCGGGCCGCAGTGTCACCGTGCGATTGGGTGGACGGTGCGCCGCTCGGCGACTGAACGAGAAGTGCTTTGGTGACTGATGGAAAGGTCGGCCTGCTCGCCGCAGCCGATGCTTTGAGATCGGTACACGCCGACCGCACCTCCCCGTCGACGGCTTCTCTCCTGCGACTGCGTTCGGTTACTCACAGGAGATCGTCCGCTGGATCGGCAACGCGGTGGGCGATTTGCCTGGTAGAGGGGACCGCCGCTCGTCTCGGCGCGTACGTTTCACACTCACGCGATAGAACGACTCTGAAAGCTTCGTCCTGGTGCGCCACGTCTCGGGACCCGATCATTGGAGAGGACATCGAGTGACGGATTCAGTGGCGTCGGCCGGAGACTCGTCCACGCCCACTGCGCTCCAAGGTTGGCAAGCCGACATTCCGGTTGGCAACTCGATCAAGCTCCCACCAGATCCGCACATCACCGACGCCATCGGCGGCAATCATCGCCTTGAGACGGCGGTAGCCGACCTGGTCGACAACTCGATCGACGCAGGCGCTTCCCGAGTGCTGATCCGGTTCGTGGTCGCCGACCACCGGGTTCAGTCCTTCTACCTGGTCGATGATGGTCGAGGCATGACTCGCGACCAGATCGACAGCGCGATGACCATGGGAGGTGTCCGTGCCTACGGCGATACAGAGCTCGGACACTTCGGGCTTGGACTCAAGGCCGCCTCCTTCTCGCAAGCCGACAGCATGACCGTCATCTCGGTCGCCGAGGACTCACCCGCTGTAGGTCGTCGTTGGCTGACCAGCAAGGCCAGTGATTCGTTCGAGTGCGACATCGTCGGCTACGGGTTCTGTGGTCGCGAGCTGAACCGCCCCTGGGCCTTTGTCAGCCCCGCCACGGGCACGATCGTCCGTTGGGACGCCATCCGCGCCTTCCCCACGGGTCACGACGCTGCCGTGGCTTCGCGCTTCGTCCAGGACGCTACGACGCGACTTCAACATCACCTCGGCATGGTCTTTCATCGCTTCCTCGAACAGCGCAAGATCAAAATCGGCATCGATGTCGAGGACGTCTCGCTGGCAGGCACCGGTCCGGTCGTCGAGGTGAAGCCCTTGGATCCATTCGACTATCTACGACCGGGCGCCGGTGGGTACCCGAAGCGACTGCCGGTCACGGTCAATGGATCGGTGCTGACAGCCGTCTGCCACATTTGGCCGGGCCGGTCGCAACTACCCCAGTTCCGTCTGCCGGGCTCAGAGCCGGTGCACTTCCAAGGGCTCTATTTCTACCGCCGCGACCGGCTGCTGCAGGCCGGTGGCTGGAACAACGTGGAGGTGCAGCGGCGTGAACTGCAGCTGGCCCGCGTGGCGATCGACCTCGACGGCGACCTCGTGACCTCCCGCGTATTTCGGATGAACCCGGAAAAATCGAGGGTGGAAACAGGCCATGAATTCAGCGAAGCGCTCGACCGCGCGACAGCCGACGACGGAACCACCTTCCAGTCCTACATCGAGACTGCGCGGCAGACATTCAAGCAGTCGAATCAGCGCAGCCGGACGCGGGCGCAGATCGTACCGCTAGGGCGGGGCGTGCCACCGGGCCTGCGGCGCACCGTGGAGCAGGAGTTGCAATCCCTGCCCGGGTATGACGACATCGACCTGCGCTGGCGAAACTTCGATGACGACGTGTTCTTCGATCTCGACCGCGATGGCAGCACGATCTGGTTGAACAGCCGCTACCGAAGCGCTGTCGCCGGGGATGGGCGCGCGAACCTCAATGACGCACCCTTGGTCAAGACCCTGCTCTTCCTCCTCGTGGAGAATCACTTTCATGGTTCGTGGTGGGGCCCGAAAGACAGGGACAACTTTCAACTCTGGCAGACCTTGCTGACGGCCGCAGTCAAAGAGCTCGGGTGAACGAACCGGATGGCCGCCACGTCAGTCCGGAGACACTCGGTGACTACGTGGCCGCCGGCGTTGCGGCCTCGCTCTCGATCGTCGGCGAGCCGGAGGCCGTCCTGACCATAGACGCGCACAACGAGACGCTGCGCCTGGAAATCGGTTGGGATGGTGAACAGCCGCCCGCAATCGATGACTATGTGCACATCTCGACGGACGTCCGCTTCCGTCAAGGCCGAAACTGGGCCACGATTGCGGTCCACGGCATCAGGTTCTTCGCCGAGGCTTACCCGTTGTTGCGGTCCGTTGCCGACTTGGTACAGCTGGAAGCGATGACGTTCGCGTCTGCCGTCGAGCGATCGCTGGACAGCTACCACGACCTTTTGGCAGCATCCGGTCGGATGCCCGTACGGGAGGAAATCGGCCTCTACGGTGAGCTGCTCGTCGTGTCACACCTGATCAACACGCTCGGCCCGACCGCCGCCCTGACCGCGTGGCGCGGCGGCGACCAGACAGAGGAACACGACCTGGGTCTTTCCGATGATGACGTCGAGATCAAGACCACCACGGCCGATGGCCGCCGCCACTGGATCGGCACCCTCGATCAGCTGCGACCGACGCTGGGGCGCCCCCTGTGGTTGCTGTCCATTCAGCTGACGGGGGCTGGGGCCAGCCACGCTGAGCGACTGCCAGAAGTCGTCAGACGAGTCGAATCCCAGCTGCCCGCAGCCCTGCAGACGGTCTTGCGGGCACGGCTCGCCCGTACTCGCTACCGACCTGAGCAGCCACATGACAGCTTCCGCCTGCTGCGCCTTCGCTCGCAGCCCGCCTGCTATCGCGTCGACGAAAACTTCCCGCGCATCGACCACGACATACTCCTCGCCGGCGGCGCGGCCGTGGACAGCATCGACGAGGTCAGTTACCTCATCCGCCTCGACGGCATGACCCCGGCCGCAGATTCACCGACACCCCTGCACAACCTCGGAGCAAGGGACAAATGATGACCACCTTGACTGACGCGTACTCGCCTGCGATCAAGAGCATGGACGGCGGCACACCACGCCCCCTCCAACCGTTCGCTGCTTTCGTTGCCAGTCAGGGCGAAGACCCGACTGGCGACGTCTCGCTGGGCGCCCTCCGCGCTCTCCTGCACTCCGTCACGGCGGATGCACCCCTGCGCAAGGCGCTGCATCTGGCGATCGCCGGCTGGGACGCGACGGCGAACGGCGAATGGCTCGACGGCACCGCAGCCCACACCGTCGAGCGCCGCCAACTTGTCTACACCCTGCTCGGGCTCGACGAACTCACGGCTGACGCACTGGATGCCGCCTTCCCGCAAACCGGCGACGGATCGGTGGTCATCAGCGAGGAGTTCGAGCCGTGGTACACCGACGAACGCCGCGACGCACACGAGTTCTACTGGCGCGCATACAAAAACCACCTGATCGACGTCGGTTGGGATGTCGATTCGATTCCCAAGCTGGACACGGCAACGACCCGTGTTGTCGAGCGGCTGTCCGACCCGACTCGCCCCCAGGCCTACCAGTCGAAAGGACTCGTGGTCGGCTACGTCCAGAGCGGCAAGACAGCCAACTTCACCGGCGTCCTCGCCAAATCGATCGATGCCGGTTACCGGCTGGTGATCGTCCTGACAGGCACGATCGACCTGCTTCGCAAGCAGACTCAGCGTCGACTCGACATGGAACTGGTCGGACTCGAGAACATCTTCCTGGGGGTCGATCCCGACGACGCCGAGCTGGCGAAGGACATCGACTACTTCCAGGACGAAGACCGTATCAACGGCAAATTCCTGCAGCACGGCTTCCAACCCTCCGAGCGCGGGTTCACCGACATCGTTCGCCTGACCCGACACGGCTCGGACTACCGAAGCCTCAACGCCGGCATCACAGCACTGGAACTGCACAAGCGGAACAAACAGAAACCCCTGTTCGACCCCGAAAACCTGTACGCCAGCGACGCCCGACTCGCGGTGGTCAAGAAGAACGCATCGGTACTGCGCCGTCTCGTCCGTGACCTCAAGAGCATTCGGTCCCATCTCGGCGAGATCCCCACACTGATCATCGATGACGAGTCCGACCAGGCGTCGGTGAACACCAGTGACCCCAAGAAGTGGAAGCAGGGGCAGATCGAACGAACAACAATCAACAGACTCATCTCGGAGCTGCTGGGCCTGTTGCCCCGCGCCCAGTACGTCGGCTACACCGCCACCCCCTACGCCAACGTGTTCATCGACCCAGGCGACGCCGAGGACATCTTTCCCAAAGACTTCCTGCTCAGCCTCGAGCGACCCGCCAACTACATGGGCGTCGCGGACTTCCACGACCTCGATGCAGGCTTCGACGAGGACAAAACGGTGGAGAACTCCAACGAAAAGGCCTTCGTCCGCGACTTGCGGGCAACCGGCCCCGGCCAGGCGGCCAACGCCGAGCTGCAAGCCGCGCTCGACGCCTTCCTGCTGTCCGGGGCCCTGAAGCTCTACCGCGAGGCGCGGAGCGGCGGCGATCTGCGCTTCCGGCACCACACCATGCTCATCCACGAGTCGGTACGAACAGCTGACCACCGTGAGCTGGCCGAACTGGTGCAACAGATATGGAGCCACGCCGGCTACATGACCCCAGACGGACTGAAGCGACTGGCCGTGCTGATGGAGGACGACTTCCGCGCCGTCAGCCATGCCCGCGCACCCGAGCTTGCCTTCCCAACCAACTTCGACGAACTCAAACCGTTCATCGGCGAGGCGCTCGGGAAAATGCACGAGAGCGGCGGCAACCCGGTCCTGATCGTCAACGGCAACAAAGACATCGACCAGCAGAACCTGGACTTCGAGATGCGTTCGATCTGGCGCATCCTCGTCGGAGGCACCAAGCTCAGCCGCGGTTTCACAATCGAGGGGCTGACCGTCTCCTACTACCGGCGCCGCACCAGTCAGGCCGACACACTGATGCAGATGGGCCGATGGTTCGGCTTCAGGCGTGGATATCGCGACCTGGTGCGGTTGTACATCGGTCGCGCTGAACCGAGCGGGCGGTCTACCGTGGATCTCTACGAGGCTTTCGAGGCGATCGTTCGCGACGAAGAGGCTTTTCGCGGTCAACTGCGCCAATACGCAAAGTTGGTGGACGGTCGACCACAAATCACCCCACGTGACATCCCACCTCTGGTCAGCCAACATCTGCCGACGATTGCGCCGTCGGCTCGCAACAAGATGTTCAACGCTGAACTGGTGATCCGGCGATCACCCGGCGAACCCATCGAGCCGACGGCCTACCCCGTGGACCCGGCGCTACTCGCAGCCAACTACCAGCACATGCTGCCGATCATGCAGGCCGCCAGCGCAACAAGAGTGCTGACCTTCCCACCCGAGACCCGGCTGGATGGCACCGTACGCGCGGGTGGATCCTTCGACGCGCTGGTCGGCATGGTGACCGCCGAGGCACTCCTAGCGGCCCTGAATGCCCTGGCGTGGTTGCGTCCCGGCTACTTCAGCCCCGACCTCGCATACATCGCAGAGATAACTGGTACGGCGGTGAAAGATTGGGTCGTCATCGCGCCGCAGCCGAAGGACACGTTGCGCAAGCTCGAGGGCCTCGGTCTCCGTGCGGTCGCGTCGCGTGTACGCCGCCGAGGTGACCTCTTCGGGGCCCTGAGCGACCCGAAACACCGCCCGCCTGCCGCTCGGATAGCGGGGGCCAGATCGAGTTGGGGAGACGCCTACATCGATTCGCTGACACGCGAAAGGCGAGGAGCGCTCCTCGTCTATCCGGTTGCCGAGTCGACCTCGGCCAGCGAACCAAGCGGGTTCGTCGTAGCGTTCACCCTCTTCGCCCCTAAATCGGCGCAGGCGCCGAATGGGCAGGTCGTACAGTTCCGCGCGAAGGACACCGGGTCACCGAAGGCAGCGATCGTAACGACGACCACCGACTAATCGTCTGCTCGAGCCGAGCACAAATTGGCCTTCGTAATCCGCTGGGCCGCGCGACTCGTGCGGGCGTCATCGGCTTCGCGGACGCACGGCAATGTTGCCGTGCGTCCTAGCAGCGCCACCCGGAACACGACGCGCCTCCCCGTCATTGCCGCTTCGTCGTATCGTTCGGCCAGCCGTTGCCGCGTAATTCGGTAGGCCAATATTACCCGTACTTGTCTAACCATACAATCGTGTGCTCTTGGACGCGCTCGACCGTCTCGCGTACTCGACTGACGAGAACCCTAAGATCTCTATACGAGAATCGAAAAGCCTCGACTCTAGGGTCGGCCTGAAAGTGGGCGATAGCATTCCGCTTCTCGCCCAAGGACACTATGGCCTGCCTATGCTGTGTTGACAGCCAAACCGAAGCCGCGGTTTCCGACAGACAAAGCCCCTCCCAGAGTGCCTCAAAATGATGCACATTGACCGTTCTGCCATCACTCACGCCGAGTTGAGAGATATCCGCGAAGTCCAGCGGATCGGTAGCTAAGTAAAAGTTGTTGAATGTCTCAACCAATTCGCGCCTCTTGATAAGACGAACCACGCGGTCGCCGTTTATTGCATCCCAGGCATTGGGGACGAGCATGGAAATTGAGGCCAGGCGGAGATCCCATCGGGGAACCTGCACATTATGCAGATCCTCGGCCAAATCGACGTTCAGATTCCGAAACAAGTCCTCTAGTGCCCCCGCAACGAAAATGAAGGTAAAAGCCCGCTCAGCCCGTGATGATTTGTCCTGCCTCACCCTCGCCCGCGGCTTAGCGGCAGTCCATTCGTGGTCACGCGAAGAAAGTCTGTGCTCTTCCCATTCTAATCGTTCTAAGCATTTTTGAAAAGAGATTTCCGACAGCCATTCAGCCATGAATCACTTCTTGTTTGGGAGTGCGCCAGTCAGCAGGGCCGCAGCCCTACTGATGCGGGACGCGAGTGCTTTTGGCGTGTTGGTACCTTTAGTCGAGGTACTGACGAGTAGTTCATCCTCGAGCCAGCCCGCCTTGGGCTGAGAGTTTGCGTGCCACCGCGCAGCAAGCTGCCAGCCCCAACCATGATCGCCTCAAGCTGATTTTGCGGGGTCCAGGCGACGCCGGGCCGCTTGACGGGGCCGCCGAGCGCAGCGTGCAGTCTGTCGCAAACGTCTTTGAAAAGTTGGGCGTCGTCCGCTAATTGGCTGTCGTCTTGGCGACTCTTCATGTAATCGTTAAGGAAGGATGTGACAGCACCCGTGAACTGGTCCTGCCAGTCGAGGTAAGCGAAAAATTTGAGGACGAGCTCAGCGTGCGTTCCGTTTTATTGATCTGGCTTCTTTAGTTTCACCATTGTGCGGAACGCGGGATACTCTGCGAGCTCTTCTATCAAAAGGTTGAATGGCCCCCGGTACAGCACTGTTCGAACTTCCTGTGGGCTAAGCGCAATTGCGCCCGCATTTAGGCGTCTGAACAATTCGAAGCGAACCTCATGCACGGATTGATCACTCAAAACTTGAACTCGTACGTACCGCTTCTCCATGAGGAACCTGATTTGCCGTGGAAGCTGGGCGAAGGTGACGTCCTCGAAACGCGTAAGCTGAGGGAGGTTTTTCAGCACCAGTGGCTTTCCCATAGATAGTTTTTCGCGAGCCTGTTCACTTCCCATAAAGCGCACGATTGTGCTAACGCGCTGTAGGCCGTCCACTACATCCCAGGAACCGTTTGCGTTTGTCGCTACGAAGATCGCAGGTATTGGAAGTCCCATGAGGAGGGACTCAATAAGCTCGCGTTGCGTCTCCTCTTTCCAGCGGAACTTTCGCTGATACTCCGGGCGGGCCTGAAGCTCGTCCTCGTCCACCATCCTGACTAGCTCCCGGAGACTGAGGTCGAAGAAATCTGTGTCGACGCGCTGGCGACTATTCTGCAGGTCGGCTTGTAGGGCAAGCTCGAATGCTGTCATCGCGTGTTATCTCCCAGGAGTCGACATAGGTGCGTCTGCACAAGTGCAGCACGCGCTGCGGTTGAAGACTAGTGGTGCCGTCGACCGGCGTCCGTCTGGACTCGAACTAGCAACCTAACTCGGGCGACGGTTCACGTCTGGCAGGTTTGTGGTCCGGCGGTTCCCGCTGTCCACATGGGACACGGGTGGGACAACTTGCCTCTTGGGTTGCATCGGTACCACGCTGCGGCGGCTGCGAGCAACCGACGCGGGCGGGACGGTGTTTGCTGCGCGCGGACTCAGCCTTTTACGGTTACTCCACGGTGGCCGCCGCGATATGGGCCGGGGCGCAGTCGTCGGTCACTTTCCGGTTGGATCCGGAGGTCACTAAAGCCAGCGCCAGGATTCCGGAGGACGGGTGGACGCCTATCGAGTACACCGACGCCGTCTTCGACGACACCACCAACACGTGGGTGTCCCGGGCGGAGGTCGCCGAGATCCCGTTCACCGCGTTCAGCTCAAGAAAGACCGCCCAGCAGGTGCCCGGGCGGTTGGTGGTCCGCCGCATCCCCGACCTCAACCCCACCCGGGTCACCGGCAGGCAACACTGTTCGACACCTGGAGTTTCGACGCGTTCTTCACCACCAGCACGTTGGACACGGTCACGGCCGACACGACGCACCGTCAGCACGCGATCATCGAGCAGGTTCATGCCGATCTGAAAACTTCGGCTCTGGCCCACCTGCCCTCGAGTCGCTTCGCGGCCAACGGGGCGTGGCTGGTGCTGGCCACGATGGCGTTCAACCTCACCCGCGCCGCCGCCACGATCATCGGTTGATCCTTGGCCAAGGCCCCAGCCGACACCATCCGGCGCACCCTTATCACGGTGCCGGCCCGGATCGCGTCCTCCGCCTGGCGGCTGACCTTGCACCTGCCTACCGCCTGGCCTTGGGAACCGCCTGGACCACGCTGTTCATCCGCGTCTGCGGACCACTCAGCCCCGCGAGAGCCTGACCACCCAGCCCCAGACGGCGCAACCAGGACCACAGTGGACATCACCGGCAAGTGGAGTGCCCCGCGTTTTTCGGACAGTGGATACAATCGATCCACTTGATGAGAGGTGTAAGTAATGGCTCGCGCTAAGAGAGAGTTCTCTCCCGAGTTTCGGGACGACGCGGTGAAGATGGTGAT
>JAABUV010007471.1_pt1 | contig 11454 bp, 14 predicted proteins | sample 5559971 | NCBI WGS metagenome assembly JAABUV01 (sample SAMN10711881, study PRJNA513362) | rock metagenome | isolation source: Antarctica rocks | place: Antarctica: Victoria Land, Knobhead nord | collected 2015-12-19
AGGACCTTCTATGCCGTGCCACACGCGTTCAGCTGCCGACTGCTGGAGGTGAGCGAGGCCTGGTTCTACAAGTGGATCAAGGCCCCGACCACGGTCCGCTGTGAGCTTCCCCTCGAACCGTGGAGGGTTCGAGGGGAAGCTCAAAGTGACCTGAGCGGGGTGGCACCTGAGGTGGTGGCCGCGGAGGAGTCGTGCGTCGCGAGCGAGGGGTGGGGCGCCCACTTGCTCAAGCTGCAGGGACAGGACGGCCAGTGGTTTGGAGGGGCGTGCTTCCCGGCGGACTTCCGTGGCGACTTCTCTCAAGGGCAACCATGGACGTCCACTCTGCCGACCTTGACGCTCTTGCGTGACTTGGGTGTCCACCCGACTGCCGAGCCGGTCCGCGAGGCGATGGCGAAGGTGCGGGCACATTGTCGGTGGGAACACCCGGGCAGCCATTCTTCGCCGGCGAGGTTGAGCCGTGCATCAACGGCCGCACCATCGCGATCGGCGCCTACTTCGGCGAGGACGTCGATGGCATCGTCGCCCGGCTGCTGAATGAGCAACTTGCCGACGGCGGTTGGAACTGCCAGGCCGAGTACGGGTCGACGCGCGCGTCGTTTGCCTCGACGATCTGCGTGCTCGAGGGGCTGCTGGAGCACGAGCGGGCGACCGGTGGGTCCGCGGAGGCCGTCGCGGCCCACGGCCGGGGTGAGGAGTACCTGCTCGAGCGCGAACTCTTTCGGCGGCTGAGCACCGGCGAGTTGGTCGACCCGGACTGGTTGCGCTTCTCCTTCCCGGCCTGGTGGCACTACGACGTCTTGCGGGCGTTGGACTACTTCCGCAGCGCGGACGTGCGGGGAGCGCGACTTTCAGAGGCGATCGGCGTTGCACGCGAAGCAGCAGCATGACGACACCTGGCTGCTGGAGAACACCCACCCCGGCGCAGTCCACTTCGACCTGGAGGACGGCGACGGCAAGCCCAGTCGATGGATCACCCTTCGCGCGCTTCGGGTGCTGAACTCGCACGACCACACGCCAAGCTGAGTGACCGTCACGACTGAACTCTCGCGTCGTGTCGCTCGGGGATCGACCTGCAGTGCAGATCGGCGCCTCGAGCAGGCCGATCCCGTTCACGGAAAACTGGCAACGGCCGCCCGTCAAGTGCCCCGACTTGGTATAGGAGGCTCCAGAAGGTCAGCAAGTTGCGGAACGGCGCAAGAAGTTCTCCAAGAGCAACTCGTGCGGGGCGATCGGCCAGGAGCTGCTCGTAGTCGGACTCGGCGGGTTCGAGGGCCTTCGCGGCAATGCGTCCTTCGGCGGATCGGATTCTGGTAGGTCTGCGAGACGCTGCCATCGCCACTCGTGCGCCACAATCGGTGCCACGAGCGGGGCGCTGAATCCCTCGGACAGCGTTAGGGCATCTGCCCACTGGTGGTGCACTCGGTTCCGGGCACACCGGACTCCGCTGACGAAGTCTCCAGCGACAAATCGATCGCGCCATGCCCAGCCGATCGGCTCGCCTTCGGGTGGGTAGTGCCGGCATGCTTGGTCATCAAGTACTACGGCCCAGTTCAACGCTTCGAACAGCGGCGCGAAGACTCGGCCCGCGTCTCGTGTGAGAGCAAGCTGATCGAACCGCTCGACGGCCTGCTCGTAGCCAGCGAGCAGAACATGGAACGTGACAATGTTGGAGTTGTACGGCTTCATGAGCTCAGCGTCGCATCACGGGCTTCGCTCCTCGCTCGTCGCAACGTCCTGGACGGCGACGGGTGCCACCAGTGGCGATTCCCGCTGGCCGATCCCCGAGCGGGGCAGGGTGGCGTCAAAGGTCCAGGACGAAACGCAGGGCCTGGTCAATCGCCATCATCTGGCCGGGACCGACCATCCCTTGGCGAGAGGACAGCCGCTCGACCGAGACCACCCGTAGCTGGTCGCAGCGGGCGTACGAGGTGTGGTCCAACCCGCTGCCTTCGGGCTCCAGCTCGACGTGGCTTCGCAACCCGTAGCCGGTGGTCGTGATCGGTACGACCACCACCAGCGCGCCTGGGCCGTTGTTGAGGATGTCGACGGACACCACGACACCCGGTCGGCGAAAGGCCGGCTCGTGACCGATCGGCTGACCGAGGTCGACGTAGTAGGTCTCGCCACGCCAGATCAAGCCAGCGCATCCCACTCTTGACGCTCTGCCACGTACTGCTCCCACTGCGCGGGGTCGCTACGCAGGCGCTGGTAGTCCACGTTGAGGCCGCGGAGAAATTCTTGCCGTTCCAGGGCGTCGACGGCCTCGTGCACGACATCGATGACGGTGGTCTGACGGGCCTTGGCCAGCGACTGAAGGCGCTCCGAGTCCGGCCGGCGTACGCGGACAGTTGTGGTGTCTGCTGCCATGAAGTCACTGTAGACGAAATGTAGCCTCCGCACACAGCACCTCGAGCAGCCACCGCTTGACCATGACTCGCGTGGGATGTCTATATGGGCCGCTACCGTGGTCTCGAAGGTCCCGAGCTGGCTAAGGACATCAACACCGGAGCATGGCGAACCCAGCACTACGAGGTTCGCGTGCAGCCCCTCGACGCCCGCAACTGGTTCCCCATCTCCGCCTTCGTCGACAACTTGCCCATTAGCGACTGACCGGCTCGCTGGGCGGTCGCTCGGCGCGAGGGTGGAACTGCACTACCTGGACGCGTCCGTAGAGGAGTTGTGGAGGCGTCTCAACCTCCGAAACCTGGAAACTGAGCCCGGCACGGTGCCGATCAAGAGAAGCGATCTTGAGAAGTGGGCCGCACAGTTTGAAAAGCCAGATGACACTGAACTGGCGCTGTTCGATGACTCGCCATTTCTCTGACTCTGCGCCAGACTCCTCGACCTCTGCGCCAGACTCCTCGACCGTAGGTAATGTCGGCTACACGTCGTCCATGGTCTGGCCGAACGTCGACCGGAACAGCGCTGGCGCCGCGGCCCGTTCGGCGCGTGTCCCATAGAGGATCCAGTAGCGGAACGCCTACCTGGCCGCTGCAGGCGGCTCCTGGAGTACGCCTCAGTGCGTTGCGGGTTGGCGCTGGCCGTCGCACCAGTCGAGGACGCGTAGCGCGCGCAGCGTGTTCCACCGGCTCGGTCGTCCGTCGCCGTCCTCAAACTCGAAATGGGTCTGTCCCGGGTGGGTGTTCTCTAGCAGCCAGGTGCCATCGACCTGGCGGTTGTCCCGGACCAGCTGGACGGCCTCGGCGACTCTCGGGTCCGGTCCGTCGCCGGTGCGGCGGAAGTGGTCGAGGGCACGGAGCACGTCGTAGTGCCAGCGCGGCGGCCACGAGAACTGCAGCCATCGCTCGGCGGGCACCTCGCCGGTGCTCTTGCGCCTGAACAGCTGCCGCTGCAGCAAGTACTCTTCGCCGCGCTGTCGGGCGACGGACACGGCCACCCTGCCCCCGGAGAGTTCGTACTCGTACAGACCCTCGAGAACACAGATTGTCGAGTCGAACGACGAGACGGTGGCGCCGTGCTCGGTCCAACAGTTCCAACCGCCGTCGTCGAGCTGATCGGCGAGCAGACCGGTGGCGAGGCCGTCGACGTCGACGCCGAAGTAGGCGCCGATTGAGAGCGTGCGACCGTTGATGCACGCCTCGACCTCCCCATCGAAGAAGGCCTGGCCGTCGTGCTCCCACCGGCAGTTCGCGGTGACCAACCGGATTGTCTCGCGGGCAGCAGTGCTCGCCGGATCCAGGCCGAGGTCGTGCAGCACCATCAGCGTGGGCAGCGTCGAGGTCCACGGCTGGCCGTTGGAGAAGTCGGTCTCGATGCCGGCTCGCCAGTCCGCGGCGATGCGTTCCGGGAAGCACGCGCCGCCATCCCACTGTCCGTCCGGGCCGCGCACGGCGAGCAGCCGGGCTCCCCAGCCCTCGGCCTCGACACGAGCACGCTCGGCTGCGACCTGGTCGGCAGGCGCCCCAATGAGGTCACGCAGCACCTGCCATCGGATCGCCGGATCACCCTCGAGCAGCCAGTCCACGACCTCCACGCCGCGATGCTACGTCCCGCCGTCCACATGCTGGGGCTCCGCCCACCGCCCGCGATTTCGGACGCCCGTCGGGACAGTCGAAACACCACCCAAGACCACCATCTGCACCCCTGCGATGGAAGTGAAACGCTCGTGAAACGGCGAGCGCGCATCGCAGTCGAACCACCTGCCACGGCCTGGATACCCGCACAGGATGGTGAATGCCGACGGTCATTGCACCCGGACAACGCGCCACGAGGCAAGCATCTGCGGGTCACCGATCGTCGCGACGGATGCCGGTCGGTTCCAGGCCCAGCGGTAGAGCTGGTCGCTCGTGCCGCGGACGACGGCATCGGCGTCGGTCCCGGCGAGCTCGCCGGACGCGACGAGGTTGCGTTCGCCGCCGAACGTCACCATCCACGCTGGGCCGTCCGAGGCGTCGAGCAGCAACCGTCCCGCCCGGTTGGTGGCGAAGGCCGGCTCGGTAGCGAACGCACCGATGACCTCACCCAAGCCGTCTTGCGCGAATGACGCGTCGACCGCCGTCACAGGCCTACCAGCCGCGGCCTCCACGTCGCCCCGGTGGATCGCCGTCTCGTGGGCCTGCCGGCGGATCCAGAAGGTCCGCGGCGCAACACCGGGAGTGAACGTGAAGCAAGTCAGGCTCGCCGGGGCGCTGCGCAACGCCGAGATCAGGGTGCCCGCGCCCTCGTCCAACCAACCGACCAGCCGCGCGGCGTCCGCGACCGACGGCCAGAACGCTGTGCTGCCGCCGGTGTCGTTGGTCCCCAGGCTGCGGGCGACGATGTCGGCCGCCCATCGATGCACCGCACCGGTATGCATGACGACGGTACGGGCGTCCCAATCCAGACCGGGTACCGGCGCCGCCGGGTCGCAGCGCGCAACGGCGTCCGCGAGGAGCCGGACCTCGTCAACGAGGTGAGCCAGCAACGGTTCGTCGTCAAGCATCTCAAGCTTCACCCATCAGCCGTGGGCGCAGCAGGACCAGCGATCCACGATGCCGAAACACACCCGGGTCCACTCCCTCGCCACCGTGCCTGCGATCAACGCCACGAGACCAGAGTGGCAGCGATCCCGGACACCTGCCAGCCCTCTCAGGCCCACGCTGCCTGTCCCACAAGCGGAACCTTCTACGGCGCTGCTCCGGCCGGTGCGGAAGGTGTCCGCTGTGACCTTCAGCGGTATGTGGCGCGGTTCTGACGGCGCTATCTGGCCGGGCGGGCCTCTGCGGGGCCAGCAGCGGTTGTGACCTTCGGCGGTGTGGGTGGCGCGCTTCTCGCAACACTTGTGCGGCACCTTGCGCCCCGACGCCTCAAAGACCTTTGCCGCCCTCCGGCGCGTTTGACGGTGGAGCGGGTAACAGCCAACAGCTCCTTGGGTCGCTCATCCGGCCAGTGTCCTGGTTAGGCCCGTTGGTCCTCTCGCGGTACCGGGCTCTGGTCGACGCACCGGCCGGCAGCGGGCAGGGCCCCGCGCTGGCGGGCGCCACGGCCGATGCGAGCAGCAGTGACCTGTGGCCCTGCGGACGCCTCCGGTCGTGGTGCATGACGCGGGGCACGGCCACTCCCGCACCCGCTTGACGCCCGGTCGATGGTGCGGCGCACGTGATGGACCGCGGCCCCATGCTCGTCCTCCCGCGCTGCCCGTGCGGATTGCGGCCCCATGCTCGTCCTCGGCGCTGCCGTGCGGACGGCGGCTGCTGGCGGCCGTCGTCATGGTGGTGCGTCGGAGGTGTCTTCATCCCTGCAAGCCCGGCTACGAACACGTCGCCGGTCCAGGACGACGAAGGAGAACGCCATGAACATCCGTAGAAGCCTCGCGACGGTCGGTGCCGCGGGCGCGCTCGCTGCGACCTCCCTGGGTTTGGCAGCCCCCGCGCAAGCGGCTCCCGTGGTCACTGGCGGCCTGGTAGCCATCAACGTGTCGAATGTGCTGAGCAACGACATTGTTGTCGCCCAAGTGCCGATCGGCGTTGCGGCGAACGTTTGCGGGGTCTCCGTCGCCGCCGTTTTTGCGGCTGCCGGTAACAACACGCCTGTGTGCACAGCGACCAACACGCAACTGCCAATGGCTTTCCGCTTATAAGCGGTAGCGAGCCGACGGCCCCGGTTGCCCTCCTTCCGGGCAATCGGGGCTTTCTCGCGGTCGCAGGTTCAGGTCGAGGGGGAGCCTGACCCGCTTCCTAGGACACCGAGAACCCGTCGTTGCGTGGCCTCGCTTCCGACCATGAGTGCCTCGCGCCTACCAGGTGATCGTGCCGGTCGAGGCATCATCGGTAGCCTCCGACCAGCCAACGATCGCGGCACCACCGCTCTCGTTCGTGAGGTTGGCCAACGTGACCATCGTCGATGCGGTGGACATCTCGCGCGTGACCGTGCAGCTGCCCGTCGCGGTGGCCGCGAACGTCTGTGACGTGGACGTCGCGATCCTGCTTGGCGGCCATCCAGGACACCGGCACAGCCAACTGCACCGCCACCCAGCCACCGCCGACTCGCGAGCCAACAACCGCTGATCGGTCGGACTCGGCGCCACAGGGCCGTCTTCCTCTCGGGGGAGACGGCCCTGTGGCGTTCTGGTGGCCGCCGGCTGGGTCAGGCGGTGCTGTCCTCGAGGAAGGCGCGCTGGGTCATGTCGTAGGTGGCGAGGACCTCGAGGAGGAACTCCGAAGCGGCGGTCGCGACCTCGGTCAGGTGCTCAGGCTGGGTGTCCCGCAGGACCTCCAGGAGGACGTCGTGGTGCACGCGGGCGAGCTCGAGCATGCTCAGCCCGTCTGCCACCGCGGCCCTGCCCAGTTGGTAGCCGCTGTGCAGAGCGGCCTCCTCCCGGCGCGGCAGGTAGCGCAGGAATGCTGCCCGGTAGTTGCGGGCCAGGGCGTCCAACCCGGTCACCTGGCGGCACCCAGGGGCGTGGCGCGGGCAGACGCCGACGGGACGAGCTTGTTCAGGTGGGCCAGGCCCTCCTCCAGATCCAGCGCGGTGTCGACCGAGCCGGTGCCCATGCCGAGCATCACCATCGCGAGGGCCACGTCGGGTTGGATGCCGACGATGACGGTCAGTGCTCCCCGCAGCCGGGCCATCTCCGCGATGTTGCGCAGGGTGCGGGACCCGAAGGAGTCCAGGACGTCCAGCGCAGCGACGTCGATGATGACGCCGCGCGACCGGTACCGGCCGATCTGCTCGATGAGGTCCGCCTGAAAGCGGACCATCTCGGAGTCGTCCAGGGCGGTGTGGATCGACGCGATCAGGTAGGAGCCCTGCCGCAGGATGGAGACCAGCGCCGGTCCGTTCATCGCTAGCCGGCCGGGCCGTCCTGGCGCGTCACCGCGTACCCGAGCAGCCGCTCGGCTTCCTCCAGGCCGCCCTGCAGGTCGCCGATGGTGTTCATCTTGCTCAGGTCCACTCCGATGGTCACCAGAGTCTGGGCGATCTCGGGTGAGAGCCCGGTGATGATGACGCTGGCACCCATCAGTCGTGAGGCGTCGACGGTCTGGACGAGGTGGTTCGCGACGGTCTCGTCGACGTCGGGAGCGCCGGTGATGTCGATGACGACGACCTTCGCCCGGTGGGTGCGGATCCCGGTGAGGAGCTGCTCGGTCAGCTGGCGGGCGCGCTCCTTGTCCAGGACGCCGATGATGGGCAGGATGAGCAGCCGTTCCCGGACCGGCAGCACCGGTGTCGACAGTTCCCGGATGGCGTCCTGCTGCTGGCGGATGACGCGTTCGCGCTCGTCGACGAAGCTGACCGCGACCGTGTTCGCGATGCGGTTCGCCGCCGGTTCGTAGGCGTCCAGCACTCGGTTGAGCAGCGCGAAGTTCCGCTGGTACTTCTCGAACAGCGAGCGGGCCAGCACGTCGCGCAGCAGCAGCACGATGCCGACGACCTCGTGGGTCTCCACCCCGCGCGGGATGATGCGCTCGGAGAGGTCGCGGGCGTAGTGCTGCAGCGCTTCGACGCTGCCGGTCTCGAGCACCTCGACGTAGTTGTCGTAGACCGAGGTCGTCTCGGCGGCCATCTCCTGGGGAGTCATGGCTCCCAGCAGGTGCGCGTCCGTGATGCGGCCAGCCCAGTCCTGGCGCAGCTTGGTGCGGTGCTCACGCAGGTGTGCCACCAGCTGCGGTAGCAGCTGGTCCTCGTCCTGCCGGTCACGCGCCGGGGACTCCACGGGGACCTCCGCAGCTAGGGTCGGGGACTCGTCCACGTTCATCCTTCCTCTCGCCACTTGGTCATGGTCACGGTCGTCCCGCGCCCTGGCTCTGAGACAACGGCGAAGTCGTCCATCAGCCGGCGGGCGCCCGGCAGGCCCAGCCCCAACCCGTGGTAGGTGCTGAACCCGTCGGTCAGTGCCCGCTCCACGTCAACGATGCCAGGCCCGGTGTCGCGCGCCACCACGGACACACCGCGACGGGGTCGTAGCACCAGCTCGACGACGATCTCGCCGGACCCAGCAAAGCGCACGATGTTTCGCGCGACCTCGGACACCGCGGTCGCGATGACCGTCAGGTCGGTGCGGGAGAACCCCAGTCGACCAGCGATTTCGCGTGCCGCCTGGCGGGCCGCAACGATGTCAGCGTCCGTGCGAACCGAGATGCGCACCTGGTCGTCCCGTTGCTGGCCGCGCTCCAGCAGCGGCGGGCTCAGCCCGGCGCACAGGTCGCACTCCAGCAGGTGGCGGTCCGCGTCGACCTCCCGCTGCCGGCGGCGGTCGCCGCTGGACAGCGCCAGCAGCACAGGTCGGCACTGGTTGGTGGAAGGTTCAGCCCGCTCGAGCACCAACAGGTACTCCACGCGCAGCCGGGCGCGGGCACGGTTCAGCTGCGCGGCCACCGCACCGGCGGTCGACCCGACCTCCTGCGCCAGGGACCGGGTGTCCTGCCCCCAGACCTCATGCGCGAGAAGCAACTGCCGCTCACGCTCCGAGAGCCGCGCCAGGGCTGTTGCGAGGGCGCTGCCCTCCTCCCTCGCCAGCAGGCCCTCGTCGGGCGCCTCGACCGGCCGCAGGTCCACGACCCGGTGCCGGTTGCGCCGGTGGCGGTCCTGCTCTTTCCACCTGGACGCCACCACGTTGCGCGCCGTGACGATCGCATACGGCTCGAGCATCCCGGGCTCGACGCGGCCGACGGCGGCAAGCACTCGGACCAGCGTCTCCTGGACCAGGTCCTCCGCCTCAGCCCGGTCAGCCACCCTCGCACCGACGACGCGCTGGACCGTAGGGAGGAGCGCCGCCACCCCGGCGCCGCCGGCCGGCTCCCGGGGCGCGGCAGCACGCTGCACGGCGCTCACCTGCCGCACGTTACGCCGCGCCCCCGCGTCATGCAGCCCGGCCGACAACGTCTTCACCTGTGCAAGACGCACGCAGGCTCACGACGTCCAGCAGGGAGCGCGATGACCGTCATTCCGTTCACCGGGCGCACTCAGCGGTCGGGGACGGCTGCGCCGCCGCCGGCGGCCCCAGCGGTGGTGACCGGCTCGTTCGGCTCGCCGAGCGGCCGGGCCGGGACGTTCGTCGGCTCCTATCGGTTGGAGCGGTGCCTGTCACGGTTCGGCCAGCTCGCCGCCGCTGGTGTGTTCACCGGCCAGCTGACCGACGCCGACGGCCGCGGCATCGGCATCGGCGCCCGCCGCACAACCGTGGCCGTCCAGGTGGTCAGCACCGCGACCGCGCTTCTGGTCCAGATCGGACCTCTGGACGTGGACCTGCTCGGGTTCCTGGTCGGGGTGGACGAACTGAGCGTCGATGTACGAGGTACGTCCTGCGAGGACGCCGTGCGAGCGGCGCTAGAAGTGTCCGACCAGCCGCCCGCCGCACCCGGGGACCCCGCCTTGATCGACCATCTGCTCAGGGTGCGGCCGACCCGTCGCCCGGGCGGCGGCAGATCCGGTGCCCTGTCCGATGGACAGGGCGGGGCTGTGCCGTCGGCGGCAATTCGGCCAGGTCCCCTGATGCCCATCAGCGCGGGCGAACGCCGCGAGTTGCTGCGGAACGACGGCTCCTGCAGGACATCTTGGCCCTGATCCGCCGCTGCGACGCGTGCCCACCGGTCCCGCTGCTTCACGCCGTCCTGAGCGGCACCAGTGCGGTGCATCCGGTGCTGCCCACCCAGCCCTACCAGCGCTCGCCGTGACCACCCTGCTCTGCACGTGAGGGGGGGTGGTGATTGCTCAGGGGCTACTGGAGCGGACCCGTACCGGCAACAGCCCAGCAGACAATCACCGACCCCAGTGTCTTCACGCTCTGCGACCTGGTCTGCGAAGCGGTGCACGACCGCCTCGACGCCCTGCAGGCCATCCTGCCACCCGCTCCAACCTCGCCCGCCCGCCACCAAGACCGGCAGCACCCATGGACGATCGTTCATGAGACACCGAAGTGCTCGGACCCGTGACCAGCGGGTGGTGTGTAACGCGACCCGTGTCCGCAATCTGTGTAATGCGAGGCACGTTCGCGCTACAGTCCGGGTCATGGCTCTCGTCGGCTACGCCCGCGTGTCCACCCGCGACCAGCACCCGCAGGCGCAGACCGACGTCCTCACAACCGCCGGCTGCGAGAAGGTGTTCATCGACCACGCCTCCGGGACCCTCGCCCACCGCGCTGCACTCGAGGAGGCCCTGGCCTACCTGCGCGAGGGTGACACCCTCGTCATCACCAAGCTTGATCGCCTCGGCCGGTCGGTGCGCAACCTCAAGCAGGTCGCTGACGACCTGCAGGCCAGGGGGGTGGGGCTGCGTGCGCTGTCGCAGGGTATTGACACGACGACCTCGGGTGGGCGGTTGTTCTTCCACATGCTCGCCGCGATCGCCGAGTTCGAGCACGACCTCATCGTCGAGCGCACCCAGGACGGGCTCGCCGCCGCCCGTGCCCGGGGTCGCAAGGGTGGACCGAAGTTCAAGATGACCCCGACCCGGATCCGGCAGGCCAGGGCCATGTACGACGCCGGTGAGCACACCGTCCAGGAGATCGCCGACACCTTCGGGGTCTCCCGGCCCACCATCTACCGGCACCTCGACGCCACGCGGGCACCCGCTCGGTCGAGGACCACGGCGGCGCCGCCGGTACCGCCCGCAACGGCTGCGGCCCGGTAAGGCCAAGGGAGACAGGTTGTGTCGGGGCGGCTGGTCGCGCACGAGAAGGTGGCCCTGCTGCGCCGCCACCTCGACGACGGGGTGCCCCTGACCCGCCTCGCCGCCTCGGTCGGTGTCCCCGAGCGCACCCTGCGGCGCTGGAAGGCGACCGACCTGGTCATCGCGGCCGAGGCGCTCGCGCTGCGGCGGCCGGTCCCGACGACGGCCTACATCCACCGCCGGATCAGCGACCTCGCCCGCGACCGCGGGTCCGCGGCCCCGTCCTACTCGACGGTGCGCGCCATCATCGCCGGGACCGACCCCGGGCTGCGCACCCTCGCCCTGCACGGCGACGCCGCCTACCGCGACCAGTTCGAGCTGGTCCACCGCCGGACCGCCGCC
>JAABUV010007473.1_pt1 | contig 11451 bp, 7 predicted proteins | sample 5559971 | NCBI WGS metagenome assembly JAABUV01 (sample SAMN10711881, study PRJNA513362) | rock metagenome | isolation source: Antarctica rocks | place: Antarctica: Victoria Land, Knobhead nord | collected 2015-12-19
CTTCCGCCGGAAGCCCTGTTCCTCGAATACGCGGAGCCTGCCGGCTCAATGCTCTCGCCCGAAGTGTTCCCGCGCGCCGATGGCACGACCTACGTGTGTGGGATCTCGAGCGAGTCTCCCCTCCCGGCCGATCCCGCTCTCGTCGTCCCCGACCACGGCGCGATCGACCGGCTGAAGGCGCTATGCGACCGGATGTCGCCGGTCCTGGCAGGGTCCCGCGTCCTCGCGAGCCAGGCCTGCTTCCGACCCGTGACACAGGACGGACTGCCGCTGATTGGCGCCGTCCCGGGCGCCCGAGGCGCTTATGTGGCGACGGGCCACGGCGTCTGGGGCATCCTCAACGCGCCGGCGACGGGGGAGGCGATGGCTGAGCTGATCCTGGACGGGGCGGCGAGAACGACCGATCTCTCGCCCTTCGATCCCGGCCGCGCCGCCATCGCCCGCAGGCGCCGCGGCTGACAAGGACCATCGCGATCTCGACCGGGAAGGAACAGGGGACCAGACGGCATGAGGATGACCTTCTACGCGCATGCGAGCTTCCGCCTCGAGACGCCGGAGGTGAGCGTCGTCACCGATCCGTACACGCCCGGGGCGTCCGGCTTCGACCCCATCGACGAGCCGGCGGACCTCGTCATCATGAGCTCGGCCACAGACAGGTTCCACTCTGACCCGAGCCATGTTCGTGGCAACCCGACGGTAGTGAACGCGCTCCTGGACGTTCCGCCGGACGGGATCGCCATGCGCGGCGTGCCGATCCGCGCCTTTCCCACGAGCGAGAGCCTGACCTTCGACTTCGGGCGGGATCCCGATGCCAACGCGATGTACCTCTTCACCGTAGGGGGCGTGCGGGTGCTGCACATGGGCGACATCGGCAACCCTGTCGCGCCCGCGGTCCTGGAGGCATTGGACGGCCAGGTGGATGTGTTGCTGGCCCTGGCCGGCGCCCACGCGACGATTGCCCTCGATGATCTCGACCGTGCGATCGCAGCGATCGCTCCCCGCATCGTCGTTCCGATGCACTACTGGCACCCGCGTGGCGTGCTCAAAATTGAGCCCGTCGCCCGATTCCTGCAGCGCCACGCTGAGCAGATGATCAGTCGTCGCAACGGGCCGTCATTGACGATCGATCCCGGCCACCTGCCGGCGACGTGCCAGATCATTGTGTTGGACCAGGCGCGCTAGGCGCATCGGACCGCACGGCCAGCCGCGTCTTTTCTCTGGCCGGCAGCAAACCGAGCGTTGTCTGGTTCCGGGCGCTTTGCGCCCATCTCGGCCACTCCCGGCTGCTATGACGCTACTCAGTAGCGGACGTTCGAAGCGATGCGAACTACTCTAAATTGTGCAACAGTCCGACGCCGGGTGGCGGGCAAGCCTCCGGACATGTAATGTCCGGATATGGCTGCCACAAAGAGTGCCGCGAAAGACGCTCCGTTGGAGCTTCCGCCTGGACTAGTCCAGGCCGTGCAAAACAAGCGCGTGGTAATGTTCCTAGGCGCCGGCGCCTCAATGGAGGCACGCGGCCCAAACAACTCCCGTCCGCCGTCTGGAACGGCGCTGCGGGAAAACCTGGCGCAGAAGTTCTTCGGGGCGCCCATGGCTGACTACGATTTGATGTCCGTGGCGGACATGGCGATATCGATCCATGGGCAGGGCGTCGTGTTCGAGCATATCAGGGCTCTCATAGACCCATTCCTGCCCTCGGCAGCCCACCTCATGCTGCCGCGGTTTCACTGGCGCGAGATAGCCACGACGAACTACGACCTCCTCGTCGAGAGGGCCTACGCGAGTACGCCCAACCGCGTGCAGATGGTCGTTCCATTCATCAAAAACGCGGAGCCGATCGAGGAGCGCCAACAGCACTACGAGAGGCCCGTCCTGCTTCTGAAACTCCACGGCTGCCTCGATCACATGCATGACGAGGCCGTGCCGCTAATATTGTCTCACGAGCACTATGCCCTCCACAGGCGTCATCGCGATCGCCTGTTCAACCGGCTTTTCGACAAGGCCCACGAGTCGACGATCATCTTCTGCGGCTACAGCCTAGGCGACGCCCATATCCGGAAGATCGTCCACGAGCTGCAGAGCGAGGGCGTAAAACGACCGATGTGGTACATCATTACCCCGCACGCGCTCGACCAGGAGGTGATCTACTGGGCGGCGAGCAACGTGCATGTCATCCGAGGCACCTTCGGCGGCTTCATGACAGCGCTCGATGGCGCGATTCCGGAGATGTGGCGGTCGCTGGAACCGGGCGCCGGCATCGTCGAGCTTGCGATCCAGACGCACTTCCGGACGCGGGCGGACCCCTCTCCGGCCTTGCGGGCCGCGCTCGGCAGGGACTGGCGCTATGTGCATGCCGCCATGCCGGTCACGCCCCAGGATCCCGGCAGGTTTTACGAGGGATATGACACGGGATGGGGCGCCGTGGTGAATGCTTTGGACGTCAAGAGGCGGGTCGTCGATGACCTACTGCTCGAGGCGGTCTCCGACGACGGTCCTCAGGTCCGTTTCCATCTGCTCCGCGGGCCGGCGGGGAGCGGAAAGTCCGTCGCGCTCAAGAGGGCCGCGTGGAATGCCTCCACCGAACTCGATCAGGTCGTGCTGTGGCTGGAAGATGGGGGAATACTCAGTCCTGAGATACTTGCCGAACTTCAGAGCCTGACGGGCAAGCGGCTGGTCGTATTCGTCGATCGAGCCGCGGAGCGGTGGCCGGCGATTTCCGCGCTCCTGGCGCTCGCCCGAAAGAAAGGCATGCTGCTCAGCCTTATTGCCGCGGAGCGAGACAACGAGTGGAACGTGTACGGCGGCCGGCCGGGTGAGGGAGTCGTGCCGTCAGAGCTGCGGATCGGCCAGCTCTCAACCCCGGAGGTGGAGCGGCTGGTCGACCTGCTCGCGCTGCATGGAAGTCTGGGCATCCTTCACGACGCCCCTCGCGAGAAACAGATAGAGGCGCTCGGCCGGAACGCTGACCGGCAGCTTCTCGTCGCCCTGCACGAGGCGACACGCGGTAAGCCGTTCGAGGAGATCGTGCTGGACGAGTACGATAACATCGTCCCGGAGCGAGCCCGGCGCCTCTATCTCGACATCTGTGCGCTGAACCAGTTCGGGGCGCCAGTGCGGGCCGGAACGATCTCGCGGGCGAGCGGCATCAGGTTCAACGACTTCAAGACGGAGTTGCTGGCCCCGCTGGAAAATGTCGTGATGGTCATTGAGGAGCCGTACAGCGGCGATATGGCATACCGCTCCAGGCACACGAAAGTCGCGGAGCTGGTATTTCAGCAAGCCTGCCCTGACGACTCCTCCAAAGCCGACCGGCTAACCCGTCTCGTAGAGCAACTGGATGTGGGCTACTCCGTCGACCGCAACACTCTGGAGCAGGTCGCTCGCGGGCGGACTCTCGCAGTCCTGATCCAGACGGCGGCCCTGGGCCGCGAGGTCTATCAGGCCATGCTCAGGGCAGAGCCAGATCATGCCCATATCTACCAGCAGTGGGCCATCTATGAGATGCAGGTGCCGGAGGGCTCGTTCGAAGAAGCCGAACGGCTAGCCGCGACCGCAGCTGGTCTGAACCCGAGGAATCGATCCATCGCACACACCTGGGCCGAAGTGGCGCGCAGGAGGGCTCAGGACGAGAATTCGCCGGTGCGCCGGGACCGCTACCTTCAGCAAGCCCGCCAGCGGCTCACCAGCGCTGGAAGCAGCACGGATAGGATGGTAGTCGGCACCCGGTGCAAGCTGCTGGTCGACGAGGTGATATTCCTCGTGAGGCAAATGGGCGACCAGCCTGACGAGACCCAATCGTCGGAACTTGTGGAGAAGGTGCGGGAGGCAGAGGCCGTGCTGCGCCAGTCTCAGAAGCTCTATGCGGACGACCCGGACATGCTCCAGACCGAAGCTAGTACCTCTGCACAGTGGTTTTGACCGGTTGAGACCAGGTGAGCCAAGGGATCATTGGTCGGACACCAAGTGTAATCTTCTTGAGTTGTTTTTGCTGAATCCTCGTCCCAAGCACCGTTCTGCTTGTCAGCCGAGTTTACCCGACCTAGCCCGGTTGGGCGCCAACCGGTCAAAACCACTGTGCAGAGGTACTAGCCTTCTTCAGGCGCTCGATAAAGGCTCCAGCGCCGTGAAAGCGCTCGAACGGGCCTGGCTTGCCTCCCCCGCGGTTCGGCTGTCGCGCTCCGACTCTCCCGCGCCTATGCCAGCCGCGACGAGCCGAGCAGGGCAATTGCGATCCTGAACGAGGCGCTGGACAGGAACCCGGATGACAAGGTTGTTCACCTGGAGCTAGCCCGCAGGATGCTCGATGCAGGCCAGTTGCTGGCGCAGGCCGCCCATCACCTGGAACGCAGCTACGCGCGGGGTGACGCCAACTTCGACGCCCGGCATCTCCACGCCCAACTCCTCTTCCTCAATGGGAACGCTGCCGAGGCCATGAAGCTTTTCCAAGAGGTGGATCACGCCTCGCCGCCAACCTTCCTGTCTGGAGGCCTGATACCGGAGAAGCTCGTGTCGAGCAGGCTTGGCCGCTATCGAGGTCGGATCGTGCGAAAGGAGGCCACGTTCGCCTTGCTCTCGACCGCCAGCTATCCGAGCCACATCCATGTTCCGCAGCGCCATTCGGATCCAGATCACTGGAAGGTCTTGGGGACGGGGAGCGACGTCGACTTCAGCGTGAACTTTAACCGACGAGGCCCGGTCGCGGTGGATGTTCGCCTGGTCACCCAACTATAGCCGACGGCCCAGCGTGCCGTCGGCAGGCGCGACGGCTACCGCCCGACAACGGTTTCTACGTGATTTCAGCCCACGCTGAAGCCACCGAAGTCGTGGCGTTTGCTGATTCTGGCCCCCTGTGGACCCTGCACAAGAAGTGCTCCACGCTGGAGACCTGCCTCGGCCAACCGCACGGCTGCCGGTCACCCACACCGGCCTTCTCGCATCCATCCAAGCTGAACAATCGAACTGCAACGGGACATGAGCATGACGGCTTGGCGCACTGCGACGACCCTCGCCGGGCATATCGCCTCATCCTGGCAAGGCGGCCCTGGCGGTGCCTTCTTGCTGTTCGATACCGATCGAGTGCAGGCCACTGTCTACGGTGGTCTGGCCAGCCTGGAACATGGGCAGTCATTCACCCCGGACACGCCCAGCCGTTACGCAAGCATCAGCAAGCAAATGCTCGCCACCTGCCTGCTGCTGGAGGGGATCGAGCTGGAGGTGCCGCTCGGCACTCTGCTGCCCGGCTTGCCGGATGCGTTCGCTGCGGTCCCGCTGGGGCGGGCGCTGGACATGACCGGCGGCCTGCCGGACATGATGGAGCTGCAATGGCAGCTCGGCGTGCCCTTCACCGCGACGCTCACGGCCGAGGAGGTCGGCGCCACTCTGCACCGGCTGCGCGCCGCCTGCACCCCGCCGGGCGTGGAGATGGCATACTCCAACACCGGCTGGAGGCTGGGGCAGGCGGTGCTGGAACGGCAGGCCGGGGTGCCCTACGCCGAGCTGCTGAAGCGCCGCCTGTTCGGGCCGCTCGATCTCGCCATGGCGTTTCCCTACGACGAGGCGGAGCCGGTACCGGGACTGGCGACGGGATACTGGGCGGGACCGAACGGGTGGCAGCGGGGCCGCTACGGGATGCACATGTCGGCGTCCGGCGGCGTGGCAGGCAGCGCGGCGGCGCTGGCGCGCTGGGCCGGGGCGCTCATGGGCGGCCGGGCGCCATTGGCTGGAGTTCTGCAGCGGCTGGCGGCGCCGCGCCTTTTCGCGGGCGGAGCGGCAAGCGCATACCGGCTGGGTCTGGTCGAGCTGCGGCTGGGCGGCACGCGGCTGCTGGCGCATAGCGGGTCCTTGCCGGGCTACCGCAACCACCTGCTGATAGCGCCGGAGCACGGCGTGGGCGTCGTGCTGCTGCTCAACCGGGACGAAGACCCGCTGCTGCCAGCCTTGCGCGTCATGGCAGCGCTGCTCGGTGAACCGCCGCCGGAGCCGGCGCCCGACCTGCCGGCTGGCCTGTACGCGGCCGCGGACGGGCCGGCCTGGGCGGAGGTCCATCCGGGGGCCATCGAGTTCATGGGCGCGCGGGAGACGCTGCTGGCGTCCGGCGGCCGGGTCCGCTCGATCCCGAGCACGCTGGAGATGGACCTATCGGTCGCCGCCGGCGCAATCGAGGGCACGATCGGCGGCGTGGCCCGGCGCCTGCGCCGTGTCCCGGACGGGCTGGCGCTCGACCCCGCTCTGGCGGGGGCGTGGCGGGAGGAAGTTTTCGGCGCGGAGCTGACGATCTCCGGCGACGGGGCGGCGCGTTGGCCCTGGATGGGCAGCCTCGGGCGGGAGGTAGCCTTGACGCCGCTGCCGGGCGGGCGGGCCCTAGCGGACCTGCGGCACCTGATGTGGCGCCACCGCCCCTGCTTATGGCTGGATGCGGAGGGCTGCCTGCGCGTGGCCAGCCACCGTGCCCGCGTGCTGCGCTTCCAGCGGGCGTGAGCCGCCCGGCTACTTGTTCAGGTTCCAGTATAGGATGACCGGTGACTCCAGGAACCCGGTGACCGTGCTGCGCAGCGCCACCGGCTGCTGATACTGTCCCATGACGACGTAGGGCTGCACCTTCGCCAGGTATCCATGCAGTGCATCCAGCGCCGCCGGCCGGGCTGCGTCGTCGGCGTCCAGGAAGGCCTGGCGCAGCGTCTCCGCCTCTTCGTCGCAGGGCCAGCCGGGGAAGTTGCGGCCGTTGCAGGCCATGTTGGTGCCGATGTTGGTCAGCGGCGAGTGCATCGTCGGTCCACTGGCGCCCGTGACGAACAGGTTCCAGCCGCCCTTGTCCGGCGCGCTGCGGTTGGACTGCCGCCCGGCCGTCGTGCCCCAGTCGGCCCAGGCGATCTCCACGTTCATGCCCGCACGCTTCATCTCGTCCGCCGCCACCTCAGCCATCTGTCCGATCCAGGCGATCTCGTGTGTCGAGGGGAAGACCAGCGTCTCGCCCTTGTAGCCCGCTTCCTTCAGTAGGGCCTTGGCCTTCTTCAGGTCCGGCCGGATGGCCTCCGTTCCCGCCTGCGTGCCATAAGGGCCGCCGCAGATGAAGAAAGACCGGCACTCCGTCCAGTTCTGCTCGTCGCCGAACCCAGCCGCCATGATGTCCAACTGGTCGATGATATAGGCAAGCGCCAGCCGGGCGCGGGGGTCGTTGAACGGTGGGTATAGCGAATTAGGCCGCAGCATCGTCTGGGTGCTGAGGTCGGTGAGCTTCTGCATGCGGATGTTTGGATTGCGGCGGACCAGCGGCAGCAGTTCCAGCGCGGGTTGCTCGACCACGTCGACTTCGCCCGCTTGCAAGGCGGCGACGGCGGTGGACGGGTCAGGGATCACCCGCCACTCCACCCGGTCCACCTTGACCCGGCGGCCACCCGCCAGCCCGTCCGGGGGCTCGTCCCGTGGCACGTAGTCGGGGTTGCGATCGAACACGGTCAGCGCGCCGCTGACCCGCAGGTCCTGGTTGAAGCGGAAAGGGCCAGAACCGATGGCGGTGGTGATGGGTTTCGCCGGATCGCCGGCCAGGTCCTGCGCCCGCATGATGACCGGCACCTGGCCAATGCCGGAGCCGAGCGAGAACAGCATCGCCGGATAGGGCCTGGACAGCTTGATCTCGAAGGTGTCGGGATCGATTGCGTCCATGCCGGTGACCGACGCGGCCAGTTTCTGGCCCACCACGTCCCGTTGCATCCAGCGCTGCAGGGACGGGATGACATCCGCTGTGGTCACGCGCTGGCCGTCATGGAACTTCAGGCCCGGCCGCAGCGTGAACCGCCAGGTCAGCCCGTCGGCCGAGGTACTCCAGTCCCGCACCATTTGGGGCTTGGGCTGCAGTTTGCTGTCCCAGGCAAACAGCGTCTCATAGACCATCAATCCGTAGATGCGGGTGATGACGATGCTGGCGAAGCCGGGATCAAGCTGCGTCAGGTCGGCGCTGGGCACCACGCGCAGCACCTTGGGCGCAGTCTGCGCCTTTGCAGCCGTGGCCAGCAGAGCGGCGGCCAAGGCCCATCGGGCGATCCACATTAAGCCATCCTCCAAGTTGTGCACGGGACTGCACCATGGCCGGGACTGCTGGGCAAGCAGGCTTCATGCGCACGCCAAGCCCCTCGTACAGCGTGACGCTGTCAGGCGGCAAGCGCCAGCCCGCTTCGCCCAGTGCAGGGGCTAAACGCCCCGGCGTCTACGTCGAGCGCGCCGCAGCCATGCTTCTCGAACCAGCAACGGATCAGGATACGGCGGCTGTCGTGGCGCTTGGCCAGGCCGGTCCGCGCAGGCCCACCTTCGCCGGGCACACACAGCCATCCATGATCCTGCCGATCTCGGCAGCCGAGAGGACGCCGATCTCGGCGATGAACACGATCCGCGCCCGGGGCGCCCCGGGCGAAGGCGCCCCGGCCGCGGCCAGCGTCGCGCGCCCGCCGGCGAGCTGGAACAGAAGCTGGCGGCCGGGCTGCTCCACCGTCTCGAACAGCCCTTTGGCCCGGGCGAGCTTCGGAGCAAGCCGGCCGATCGCCGCTTGCAGGCGGGGCAAGGAGACCGGCTGCTCGGACGTCCAGCTGAGGGTCTCGAACCGGTCGGACGCCGGGCGGCGCTGGCCTGGGTCGCGCGGCGCCGGCGGACGGTCCGGGTCTTCGGGGAACAGCAGCGCCGAGGGCACCTGGCCATGCAAGGCGTCGACGACGACCGCGGCCGGCCTGGCCGCCGCCACGGCGGCGCGGACCCGTTCGCGCCCGGCGGCGTCGGCGAGGTCCACCTTGCTCAGCGCCACCACGTCCGCGGCGCGAAGCTGCGAGCGGAGCAAAGCGTCGTTCAACGCCTCCGCAGGCGCCGTCGCATTCACCACGCAAAGCACCGTCTCCAGCGGCGCCTCCCGCCAGATCACCGGGTCCATGAGGTTGCGGACGATGTCGGCCGGGTCGGCCACGCCGCTCGTCTCGATCACGATGGCCTCCGGGGGTGGGCTGCGCCGCAGGATGGCTGCGAGCGTACGCAGCAGGTCGCCCTCCAGGGAGCAACAGATGCAGCCGTTGGCCAGGCTGACGACCCCGTCGCTGGCACCGGCGATCAGCTCGGCGTCGATGTTGATGGCGCCAAAATCATTGACCACGGCGGCGATCCGCCGGCCCTCGGCATGAGCCAGAAGATGGTTCACCACGGTGGTCTTGCCCGCGCCCAGGAAGCCGGCGACCAGCAGGATCGGGACGGGCACGCCCGTCAGCCAGCGGCGACAACGGGCCGGCGCACCGGCCGCCCGGGTCGCGCCGCCACGTCCATCACCCCGTCGGCGATCACCGGCTGCCCGCTGACCAGAAGGTGCCTTACACCCTCCGCCGGACGGTTCATCGCCGAGAACTCGGCCCGGTCGGTCAGCGCCTCGAGGTCGAACACGACCACGTCCGCATCTGCACCCGGCTGCAGCCGTCCCTTGGCCTGCATGTCGGGCGTGCTCGGCTCCAGGATCTCGGCTGGGATCAGCGTACACTTGCGCACGCCGTCCAGCAGCGAGACCGCTTGGCGCTCGCGCACCCAGTGGCGCAGGAAGCGGGTGAAGGTGCCGGCGGAACGCGGGTGAGACGTCGCGTCCTCCGGGAGTGGCCATGCGTCGCCAGTGTAGGTCGTGCCGTCCGCCAGCGACCAGGGCATTGCGTCCGAGGCGATGGCCCCGCCGGGATACAGCACCGACATGTCCAGCAGCTCGCGGTGGCGCTCGTTGTTCTCGGTGTCCAGGATGTGCCAGAGCACCAGCGTCGAAGGTTCCTCGGCCTGCGCCGCCAGCAACTCCTCGCGGCCGCCGAACCGCCGGCCGTCGGTCACCCGCTGCACCGAATCATAGCCGGTGCCGTTCCTCGCTTCGAACTCAGGATCGCTGAAGAAGGCCGCGGCCAGCACGGTGGAGCCGGTGCCGTAGGGATAGGCTTCCAGCGTGATCGGCAGGCCCTGCTTCTGCGCCTTCGCCACCAGCCGGGCGCAGCGTTCCACATCCGTTTTGCTGGAGCTGTTGAAGTGGCAGATGTGCATGTGCGCGCCCGTGGCGCCGGCGTAGCCGATCAGGCGGACATAGGCCTCGGCGGCGCTCTCCGGGTCGATGCGCGACATGTAGGCGATGTGGGTGAAGGTCGGCACGCCATGCGCCGCCGCCACCTGGCACACCGCCGTCAGCTCCTGCACGCCGGCGCCGGGGGCGTATGCGTTTAGGATGCCAATGCCGATGCCACCCTCGTCCAGGCCGTGCGCGAGGCGGTCGAGGATGCCCGCTACCTCCGCCTCACTGGCGACGTTCTCCACCCAACGACGGTCCCGCATGGCGCGGCCGAACGCCTCCAACGAGGATTCCTCGTTGGAGCCGGTCAGGGCGCCGATGCGGGCGAAGGCCCAGTTGGCCGAGGCACCGTAGTTCAGCACCCGTCCTTGGGCTGCCTGGCGCCGGTACCAGGATGCGACCGGCATCACTCCGGCCTCTAGGTCGAGCGTCGTCGTCACCCCGTCGAAGGCCTGCATGCGGTCGGCAGGAATTGATTGGCCGTGCGCGTGTAGGTCGATGAAGCCGGGGGCCACCACCAGCCCGGCGGCGTCGATCATCCGCTCGGCGCCGCCCAGTCCCGTTCCCACGGCGGCGATCCTGCCGTCCAGCAGCGCAATGTCGCCCACGGCGTCCATCCCGCTTGCCGGATCGATCACCCGGCCGCCGCTGATCACCAAGCCACCCATGTCGTCACCTCGCGTGCTAGAAAGCCATCGTCACGCGGGAATGTGACGAAAGTTGGCCATCCTCGCAGAGTCTGCTTCTAGCCGCCATTCACCCCGAAGCGGCCGGTCCGGTTTCGGCCAGATCCCTCCATCCGCGTGGATTTGTTAGCTTCTTGAGCCGGACACCACGTTGTTCGGCCAGCTGTCATGGGTCTTGGCTTGCTTGCAGCCAGGCGATGAAGGCCCTCAGCGCGGCCGATTTGTGCCTCTGGCTGGCGAAATACAGGTAAAGCGGTGCGAGCGGCTGTGCCCAGTCCGGCAAGACGCGGACGAGTGCGCCTGACCCCAGGTGCCCTTCGATGCTCGTGACCGGCAGGCACGCCACGCCGAGCCCGCGGACGGCAAGGTCAATCTCGGAAACGAGGTCATGGACGACCACCCGGCATCTTGGTGCCACCTGCACGGGACCGCCAGGGCCGTGCAGCTCCCAGTCGACCACCTGCCCGTCCAGGGCACGCCGGCCCATGATGACGCGACCCTCCATGACGTCTGCCAGGCCGGCGGGCGCGCCATGCCGCGCGAGGTAGCCGGGGGCAGCAGCCAGGATCGCCTCCGACGGCGCCGATACCTTCACCGGGCGTGGTTCAAAACGTGCCATTTCCAGGTAACACCGGAAATCGATAGAGCTTTGATGGTAAAGGGATTTCTCGTTTTGGGTGTTACCCTGATTTGAACCAC
>JAABUV010007475.1_pt1 | contig 11450 bp, 10 predicted proteins | sample 5559971 | NCBI WGS metagenome assembly JAABUV01 (sample SAMN10711881, study PRJNA513362) | rock metagenome | isolation source: Antarctica rocks | place: Antarctica: Victoria Land, Knobhead nord | collected 2015-12-19
TGGCCACCGCCTCCTTGGCGCAGAAGCGCGCCGCGAGGTGCTGAGCGGGCCGCCCCCGCGCCGCCGCAAACGTGCGCTCCCCCGGCGTGAACAGCCGCTCGGCCAGCCGGGGGCGACGTGAGAGCGCTCGCTCGAGGCGCTCGATCTCGAGCACGTCGATGCCGACGCCGCCGGCCTCCAACTACTCCACCGTGACCGTCTTGGCGAGGTTGCGCGGCTGATCGACGTTCAGCCCGTTGGCCCGAGCGATGTGGTAGGCCAGGAGCTGAAGCGGGACCACGGCGACGAGCGGCTGGAGCATCCAGTTCGTGCGCGGCACGAAGAGCGTGCGCTCGGCGTGCGGAGGAACACGCTCGTCGCCGGCGGTGGCCACCGCGATCACGTGCGCCCCGCGCGCGCGGACCTCCTGCACGTTGGAGATCACCTTCTCGAGCACGGGCGAGTCCGTGGCCACGCAGACCACCGGGGTCGACTCGTCGAGCAGCGCGATCGGCCCGTGCTTCATCTCTCCGGCCGCGTAGGCGTCGGTCGCGATGTAGGAGATCTCCTTGAGCTTGAGCGCGCCCTCGAGCGCGACCGGCAGCCCGACGTGGCGGCCGAGGTAGAGGAAGAACTTCGACTCGTGGTGCTCGCGCGCGATCGCCTCGACCTCCTCCTCGCACCCGGCGATGACCTCGTCGATGGAGTGCGGAAGCCGCTTGAGGTCGGCCACGAGCTCGGTGCGGCGAGCGCTGTCGAGCGCACCGCGGAGCTCGGCGAGTCGCAACCCGAGCAGGTACATTGCGGCCACTTGGGCGACGAAGGTCTTCGTGGCCGCGACGCTGACCTCGAGCCCCGCCCGGGTGTAGAGGACGCCGTGCGCGTCGCGGGTGGCCTGCGAGCCCATCACGTTCGTCACCGCGAGGACCATGGCGCCGCGCTGGCGCGCGATCCGCATCGCGGCAAGCGTGTCGGCCGTCTCGCCCGACTGCGTGATCCCCACCACGAGGTCACCGGGGCCGATCACCGGGTCGCGGTAGCGGTACTCCGAGGCGACGTCCATCTCCACCGGGACGCGCGCCCACTGCTCGATCGCGTAGCGGCCGATCAGCCCGGCGTGGTAGGAGGTGCCGCAGGCGACGATGACCACGCGGCGCACCTCGCGCAGCACGGAGTCGTCGATGCTGCCCAGATCGCCAAGATCGACCCCGTCGGCGCGAACCGTGCGGTCGACGATGGTCTCGGCCACCGCCTCGGCCTGCTCGTGGATCTCCTTGAGCATGAATGTCTCATAGCCGCCCTTCTCGGCGGTCTCCGCGTCCCAGTCGATCTCGACCGGCTCGCGCGCGACGGGCTCTCCGGCGGCGCTGATCAGCTCGACGCCTTCGGGACGCAGGACGACGATCTCGTCGTTCTCGACGTACTGGACTCGGCGCGTCTCGGCGAGGAAGGCGGGAATCGCCGAGGCCACGAACTGCTCTCCCTCCCCGCAACCGACGACGAGCGGGCACTCGCGCCGGGCGCCGACGAGGAGGTCAGGCTCACCGGCGGACATGGCCACGAACGAGTAGTGGCCCTCGAGCTCTGAGAACGCGGCGCGCACGGCGCCGACGAGGTCGTCCTCGAGGTGCAGGGCGATGAGGTGGGCGACGACCTCGGCGTCGGTCTCCGAGGTGAAGCGGCATCCGTCGGCCCGCAGGCGCTCGCGCAGGCCGACGTAGTTCTCGACGATCCCGTTGAGCACGATGTGGACGCGATCCGCGGTGTCGGCGTGAGGATGGGCGTTCTCCTCGGTCACCCTTCCGTGCGTCGCCCAGCGCGTGTGGCCGATGCCGGTGGTGGGCTCGGGCTCGGCGAGGGCGACGCCGCCCCCGCTCTCCGTGCCGACGCGCTCGCGCAGCGCTCCCAGGTTGCCCACCGCGCGCACGGAGTCCAGCCGTCCGGCTCCCTCCTGCGCGTTCAGGAGCGAGATGCCGGCCGAGTCATAGCCGCGATATTCGAGCTTCTCTAGGCCGGCGAGCAGCAGCTCGCGCACCGGCCGGCGGCCCACATAGCCGACGATGCCGCACACGACAGACCTCCGGACTAGGGATGAGGATCAGGCCAGGCCCGGACGCCGCGAGGGCTCGGGAAGGCGAGGCGTCATGTTAGCGCCGGGTGACGCTCCGGCAGGGCGCACACGGCGCCTTCGGAGAAGCCCGCGGCGCGCACGCCGAGGGCGCGGTTGAGCCGCGTCCGGTGGTTCTCCCACGCGATCGCCGCGATGAGCTCGGTGAGCCCCGCCGGGCTCAGGTGCCGGCGCAGCGCGTGCGGAGCTCCTCGCCCACCTCCGCGGGGTTCAGCGTCATCGCCACCGCGAGATCGAGCACGAGCCTCTCCACCGCATCGAACGCCTCGCTCTGCGCGTAACGCGGAAGCTCGGCCAGCTGAAGCTCGCTCACCCCGCTCGCCCTGCCCACGGCAGAGCGAGGGCAGCATGCGAGCGTATGTCCTCAGCCGGTCGAGGAAGCGCACTGTAGGAACAGCCTACCCACGATTGGCCGGGGCGCCAAGGCGCGCCTCGACCGCCGCGACCACGCGTGCACAGGCGGCGTCGGCCTCCTCGCGCTCGGGGGCCTCGACCATCACCCGCACGAGCGGCTCGGTGCCGCTCTCGCGCACGAGCACGCGGCCACGGCCCGCGAGCGACTCGTCCTCGCGCTCGATCGCCTCGAGCACCTCGCCGGCCTGCGCCAGGGCGCCCCGGGCGCTGACCCGGACGTTCACGAGCCGCTGGGGAAGCTTCGCCATCGCGTCGCGCTCCGCGAGATCCGCCCCGTCGAGCGCCTCAAGGACGAGCAGAGCGCTGGCGATGCCGTCGCCCGAGGGCGCGAACCCGAGCTCGATGATGTGCCCGGACTGCTCGCCGCCGAGCGACCAGCCGCGCGCACGGAGCTCCTCGAGCACATAGCGATCGCCGACGGCGGTAGTGGCCACGGCGATCCCGGCCCGCTCCATCGCGGTGTGAAAGCCGTAGTTGGTCATCACCGTCACCGCGACGCCGTCGCCCGGCAGGCGGCCCGCGTCGCGCAGGTGCAGCGCGGCGAGCGCGATCAGCTCGTCTCCGTCGACCGTCGCGCCCGTGCGGTCGGCCGCGAGCACGCGATCGCCGTCGCCATCGAAGGCGAAGCCGAGGTCGTGCCCACCCCGGCGCACGGCCTGGGCCAGTGCTTCGATGTGGGTCGAGCCGCAGCCCGCGTTGATGTTGCGCCCGTCGGGTGCGGCGGCGAGCACGCTCACCTCGGCCCCCAGGCGACGGAAGATCTCGGGCGCCGCGCGGTGCGTCGCGCCATGCGCGCAGTCCAGGGCGATTCGCCGGCCGGCGAGATCGAGTCCGCGGAAGCGCACCTCGAGCTCGCGCTCGTAGTCCTCCAGGGTTCCGTGGAGCCGGCTAACGCGCCCGATCCGAGCCGGGGGCCGGGCAGTCGGCGGCGCCTCGAGCCGGCGTTCGATCTCGAGCTCGGCCTCGTCGCGGAGCTTGTCGCCGTCGGGTCCGAAGAACTTCACGCCGTTGTCGGCGTAAGGATTGTGGGAGGCCGAGAGCACGACGCCGAGGTCGAACCCGTAGCGGCGGATGAGGAGCGGCGCGGCGGGAGTGGGCAGGACGCCGCCGAGCAGCGCGTCGCCCCCGGCGGCCGCCACGCCCGCGGCGACCGCGCTCTCGAGCATCTCGCCGGACTCCCGCGTGTCGCGGATGACGAGGACCCGAGGGCGCGCCGCGGGTGCGGTGGAGACCGCCGCGCGCGCCAGCGCCAGCGCCAGCTCGGCGGAGAGGAACTCTCCGGCGGCGCCGCGGACCCCGTCCGTGCCGAAGAGCCGGCGCTGTGAAGGGCCGCTCACAGCGACCCACGGCCCGCGGCCGCGTGTGCGCCGAGGCCCACCGCGGCGCTCAGCGCTTGGAGAACTGCGGGCGCTTGCGGGCCTTCTTCAGGCCGGCCTTCTTGCGCTCCTTCTTGCGCGGATCGCGCGTGAGAAAGCCGCGCCGCTTGAGCTCGCCGCGCAGGTTGGGGTCGGCCTCGAGGAGTGCCCGAGCCACGCCGTGGCGCAGCGCCCCGGCCTGGGCGGCGACTCCCCCGCCGTGGAGCGAGGCCACCACATCCATGCGGTCCTCGTAGCCGACGGTCTCGAGCGGCTGGCGGATGACCCGCTGGAGCGTGGGACGCGGGAAGAAGTCGTTCAGGGGCTTGCCGTTGATCGTGTACTCGCCGGCGCCCGGGCGCAGGATCACCCGCGCCACCGCGGTCTTGCGCTTGCCGGTGGCGCGGTAGCGAGCGTCCTGGGCGAGATCGATGGTGGCCCCGGCGATGGGCTGGGCATCGCGCTCTTGCTCCTCAGTCGCGGCCGGGTCGACGGGCTCCTCCTCGTCCTCGGCGTAGGCCGCGGCGGGATCGCGCGCCGGGTCGCTTTCGAGCACGATGTCGGGCTCGAGGTCCGCTCCGGGAATCTCAGGGCGCACGCGAGGGGTGAGCTCCTCGAGCTCGCTCTCCGCGGGCTGGGTGCGCGACTCGTCGGCGACGGGCTCCGTAGGACCGAGCGGCTGGGTCTCGGGCGCGGAGGGCTCGCCGACCGGATCCTGGGCGCGCGCAGGCGGCGCGGAACGCTCGTCCTCGCCCACGTCGACCTTGGAGGCCTCGGCCGCGTCGCCGGTCACCTCGGCCTCGAGGGGCTGATCCTCGGGGGCGGGCTGATCCTCGGGGGCGGGCTGATCCTCGGGCGGGAGGGGCTCGCCGTCGGGCGCGGGCCGCTCCTCCTCGGGCTGCTCGGGCTGCTCGGTCACGAGGGTCTTATCTCCATGAGTTGCGGCTGCTGGGCGGCGTGGGGATGCTCGGGGCCGGCGTAGACCTTGAGCTTGGTGAGCTGCTTGCGCGCCAGCCGGTTGCGGGGAAGCATGCCCTTGACCGCGAGGCGGATGACCTCTTCGGGGCGTCGGTCGAGCATCTCTTGCAGGGTGCGCGACTTGAGGCCTCCCGGGTAGCCCGAGTGGCGGTAGTAGCGCTTCTCGCTGCGCTTGGCGCCGGTGACGCTGATCTTCTCGGCGTTGACGACGATGACGAAGTCGCCCGTGTCGACGTGCGGCGTGTAGACGGGCTTGCGCTTGCCGCGCAGCGCATCGGCGATCTGGGTGGCCAGCCGACCGAGCGTGCGACCGTTGGCGTCGACGATGAGCCATGAGCGCTCACGATCGGCAGGATTGGCGACGTAGGTCTTCATCACGAGAAAAGGCCGCACGATTCCGCGCGGCGCCCCGGCCATCATAACGGCTTCCCTGCGAGCGAGTCAGCCGCCGGAGCTGCGCTCGGGCACGAGCTCGAGGTAGCACATGTCCACACGCAGAGCGTCCATCGACCGCTCGAAGAGCTCGCGGCCGGCCCCGTAGCTCCGGGCCAGGACTCGTTCGGCCTCCGCCTCCTCCTCGAGACGCAGGACCCCTCCCCGCGCGGCCAGGGGCGGGGCGAGCGGGCGACCGCGAACCGTGCAGGGCGCGAGCAGCACATGCGGATCGTTCGCGAGCCGCTTGACCTTGCCCGAAGCTCGCTCCGTGCGCACGTAGGCACGATCGCCGTCGAGCGCCGCCCACACCGGGGTCGGCACCGGCGTGCCGTCCCGGCGAAAGCTCAAGATCAGCGTCCGGCGGAAATCCCCGAGGTCGGAGAACCGGCCGAGCACAGGCGCCTCGGCCAGCTCGCGCGCGCCTGGAGGGCCGAACCGCGCCGCCAGCCGGGCGCTCGGAAGCGCCGCCGGGAGGCGCCGGCCCTGTCGAGGGCGAGCACCAGGCCGAGCAACGCTCATAGTGGGCGAATCAAGGTAGCCACCACCGCACGAGCGAGGGCCTTGCCACGCGGTCGTCCTGGCGAGGTCATTCGGCGCGCCTGGCAAGGACGCAGGGAGCGTGGCGTGCGCAAGCACGCGAGCGACCGAGGACACAGCCAGGCGGGTCGAGGACCCGCCAGGGCTATTCCCACTCGATGGTGCCGGGAGGCTTCGAGGTGATGTCGAGCACCACCCGGTTCACCTCCCGGATCTCGTTGATCATCCGCGAGGAGATCTGCTCGAGCAGGTCGTAGGGCAGCCGGGCCCAGTCGGCGGTCATCGCGTCGTCGCTCGTGACCGCCCGGATCACCACCACGTTGCCGTAGGTGCGCTCGTCACCCTGCACGCCGACGGTGCGCACGTCGGGCAGCACGCAGAAGGACTGCCAGAGCTTGCGGTACAGGCCGGCCTTGCGGATCTCGTCCTGGAGGATCGCGTCGGCGCTGCGCAGGGTCTCGAGGCGCTCCTTGGTCGCTTCGCCTCCGACGACGCGGATCGCCAGCCCGGGTCCCGGGAACGGCTGGCGCCACACGAGCCGCTCCGGCAGCCCGAGCTCGGCGCCGACCGCGCGCACCTCGTCCTTGAACAGCGTGCGCAGCGGCTCGACGAGCTCGAACTGGAGATCCTCGGGCAGCCCACCCACATTGTGGTGGGACTTGATCGTCGAGGCCCCGGTGCCGCCGCCGGACTCGATTACATCGGAGTAGAGCGTGCCCTGCACGAGGTAGCGGGCGCCCGAGAGCCTGGCGGCCTCCTCCTCGAAGACGCGGATGAACTCCGACCCGATCGCCTTGCGCTTGGCCTCGGGGTCGCTGACCCCGCGCAGCCGCCGCAGGAAGCGCTCCTCGGCGTCGACCGCGACGAGCGGCACCCCGAAGTGGTCGCGGAAGGCGCGGATCACCTGCTCGCCCTCGCCGAGGCGCATGAGGCCGTGGTCGACGAAGACGCACGTGAGCTGATCGCCGACCGCGCGGTGCACGAGCAGCGCGGCCACGGAGGAGTCGACGCCGCCCGAGAGCCCGCAGATCACCCGGCCGTCGCCGACCTGGGCGCGGATCCGCGCGATCTGGTCCTCCACGATCGATTCGGGCGACCACGCCCGCTCGCAGCCGCAGATCTCCTCGAGGAAGGTGGTGACGATGTGCTGCCCGTAAGGGGTGTGGACGACCTCGGGGTGGAACTGGATCCCGTAGATGTTGCGCTCGACCGACTCGAGCGCCGCGACGGGTGATCCCGAGGAGGAGGCCAGCGCGGTGAACCCCGGCGGCGGGGCGAAGACGGTGTCGCGGTGAGACATCCAGCAGGACTGCTCGCGCGGGACCCCGCGCAGGAGCCGGCCGGTTTCGCGGACCGTGAGCTCGGAGCGGCCGAACTCCCCCACCTCGGCGCCCTGCACCTCGCCTCCGAGCTCGCGGGCGACGAGCTGCATGCCGTAGCAGATGCCGAGCACGGGAATCCCGAGCTCGAGCAGCTCGGGGTCGAGCGCCGGGGCGCCCTCGGCGTAGACCGAGGCGGGCCCGCCGGAGAGGATGAGCCCGCGCGGGCGGCGCCGGCGGACCTCCGCCGGGCCGACGTGGTGGGGTAGCAGCTCGGAGAAGACGCCACACTCGCGCACGCGGCGCGCGATGAGCTGGGAGTACTGGCCGCCGTAGTCGAGGACGACGACCTCTTCGGCGTGGCGGGGCGGCTCGATCGAGCGCTCGGAGTCGAGGACCGCCGCCCCGGCGGTGGGCAGTCCGGGAGCGGGCGCCGCCTCAGTCGGCAACGAGTGCCGCGGCCTTCCCGTTCGACCCCATCCCCACCGCCTGCTCGCGCTGGAGGTGCTTGCCCTCGGTCTGCAGGGCGGGCGCGACCATGAGCTCGGCCCGGTTGAACTCCGCGATGTCGCGGTAGCCGCAGGTGGCCATGGAGGTGCGCAGGCCGCCCATGAGGTTGAACGTGCCGTCGTTCTCGCGCGCGGGACCCATGATGATCTCCTCGAGCGTCCCGTTCTGCGTGGTGGCCACCCGCGTGCCGCGGGGCAGAGTGGGATGGAAGGTGGCCATCCCCCAGTTGAACCCGCGCCCGGGGGCCTCGTAAGCGCGCGCCAGGGAGGAGCCGAGCATCACCGCGTCGGCCCCGCAGGCGATCGCCTTGGCCACGTCGCCCCCGTTGCGCATGCCGCCGTCGGCGATGACCTTGACGTAGTCGCCCGTCTCGAGCATGTGCTGGGAGCGCGCGGCGGCCACGTCGGCGATCGCCGTCGCCTGCGGGACGCCGATCCCGAGGACGCCACGCGTGGTGCAGATCGCGCCGGGGCCGACGCCGACCAACACGCCGGCGGCGCCCGTGCGCATGAGATGCAGGCCCGTGTGGTAGGAGGCGCACCCGCCGACCACGACCGGCACGGGCACCTCGTGGATGAACTCCTTGAGGTTGAGCGGCGGCCGGGTCTCGTCGAGGGAGACATGCTCGGCGGAGACCACCGTGCCCTGGATGACCAGGATGTCCAGGCCGGCCTCCAGCGCAACCTCGTAGAAGCCGCGCACCCGCTGGGGAGTGAGCGACGCGGCGACCACGACGCCCTGCTCCTTGATCTCCTCGATGCGGCGGGCGATGAGCTCGGGCTTGACCGGCTCGGAATAGATCTCCTGCATCTCCCGGGTGGCGAGCTCGCGCGGAAGGGAGGCGATGCGCTCGAGCTGCTCCTCCACGTCGTCGTAGCGGCAGAAGATGCCCTCCAGGTTGAGGACCGCGAGGCCCCCGAGCCGCCCGATCTCACCCGCGGTGCGCGGAGAGACCACCCCGTCGAGCGCCGCGGAGAGGAGCGGGAGCTCGAAGCGGTAGGGGCCGAGCGTCCACGAGATGTCTACGTCGTCGGGGTCCCGCGTGCGCCGCGAGGGCACGATCGCGATGTCGTCGAACCCGTAGGCGCGGCGGGCCTTCTTGCCTCTGCCGATCTCTACTTCCATTCCCGGATCCTAGGGGGCCTGGCGGACGAAATCGGACCGAACAGCACGTTTTCGATGCTAGCAGCGGGATTCCTCCCTTCCCGTGAACGGGCGGGCGTCACGGAAGCCTGCGCGCCGGCCGCCGGGCTCGGCTCAGCTCGCCTGGACGGGCAGCGCCAGCTCTTCGACGGTGACCTCGGGCACGAGCCGGTCGACCTTGCCCGGATCGAGGACCCCGGCGCCGAAGTGCTGGGTCGACTCGGCCCCACACGCGACTCCGAAGCGCAGGCACTCCGCCGCTCCCTTCCCGGTGTAGCGAGCGGCGACGTAGCCGGCGAGGAACGCATCCCCGGAGCCCACCGCGGCGTGGGCGTCCTGCTCCTCGACCCGTACCCGGTAGTTGCGCGGCACGCCCTCGACGCTCACCCGGGCAAAGCAGCCGTCGGGAACGGTCATGATCGCCTCTCGGGCGCCGAGCTCGGCCATCTCCTCCAGGGCGTGGGCGCGGTCCTCCTCGTCGTTGAACTCGTGGCCCACGAGCTCCTCCGCCTCCGTGGCGTTCGGGGAGACGACGTTCGGCTCGGCGCGCACGGCCTGACGCAGCGGCTCGCCGTCGCTGTCGACGAGCGTGGTGACCCCGAGCTTCTGAAGCTCGGGGAGGAGGCCGGCGTAGAGGTCGGTGGAGACGCCGTGGGGCAGCGAGCCGGCGAAGACGCACATCCCCGCGCCCCGCGCCAGGTAGAGGAGCTTGTCGCGAAAGAGCTCGATCTCCGCCTCGCTCACGGCAGGCCCTCGCTCGTTGACCTCGGTCTGCGAGCCCGTGAGGTGGTCGAGCACCGCCGTGTTGGTTCGCGACTCATCGCGAATGCGGACGAAGTCGTTGAGCACGGACTCCTCGGTCAGACCCTCGACGATGCGGGTGCCCGTCGACCCGCCGGCGAGGCCGGTAGCGATCACGGGCTGTCCGAGCGCCTTCAGCGCCCGGGCGACGTTGACCCCCTTCCCGCCCGGCATCGTGGTCTGCTCGACCGAACGGTGGCGGCGCCCGACGCGAAAGTTCGGCACCTCGAGGGTCTTGTCGATCGCCGCGTTGAGCGTGACGGTGATGATCATGCCGCTTCCATGTCGGCTGCTCGCCGGCGGCCCACGAGCGCCGCTCCGCCGGCCAGCAGGACGGCGAGCACGACAAGCGTAAAGGGTCCTCCGACCGCGCGCGTCGCCTGCGCGACGGCGGAGGGCGCCGGCACGGCGCGTGCGCTGAGCGCCGGGATGCGGGCGAGGACGGTGCGGCCGCTGCGCACGACGAGCGTTCCCACCCGGGCGCGGGCGGCCAGCGGCCCGCGCAGATCGCTCGGCGCGTCGAGGGAGAGGGCGATTCGGCGCCCGCGCGCGAGCACGGGCGTGAAGCCGCGGCTCGCCAGGAGCTCGATGCTCGTGTGATTGCCGTCGCGGACGGGGCGGTGGCCGACCACCTGATCGGCGCGCACCGCCCGCACGAGTCCGAAGTTCGCGAACCCGTAGCGCAGGAGGGCGAGCGAGTCGGCGTCGCGGGCGGCCTCGCTCGGGGTGCCGAGGACCACGGAAACGAAGCTGAGCCCGTGCCGGGTGGCGGATCCCACGAGGACGTAGCCCGCTCTGAGGGTGTGTCCGGTCTTCACGCCGTTGACCCACGGGGCGAGGCCGAGAAGCGTGTTGCTGTTGACGACGACGCGCGGCTGGTCGCCGGAGCGCAGCACCGCCCGGCGCTCGTCGACCGTGCGCGCGAAGAACCGGTTGCGGCGGACGATGATCGCCAGACGGGCGAGATCGGCGGCGTCGGAGAAGTTGCCGGCATCGTCGAGGCCGACCGGCGTCGAGTAGTGGGTGTGGCGCAGGCCGAGCTTGCGCGCCTCGGCGTTCATGGCTCCGACGAAGCGCGCGCGCGAGCCGGCCACGCCGGCCGCGAGCGTCGCCGCCGCGTCGTTGGCGCTCGGCAGCAGAAGCGCGCGCAGCAGATCGTCGACGCGCATGCGCTCCCCCGGCCGCAGCCCGATGCGCGACTCCGCCGGAGCGGCAGCGTAGGTCGGCGCGGTGAAGATGCGCGAGAGCGGGGCGCGCTCGAGCGTGAGGAAAGCGGTCATCAGCTTGGTGGTGGAGGCGATCGGCCGCTCGCTTCCCGCGGCGCGGGCGTAGACCGCGGTGCCCGTCGAGACCTCGACGAGGATCGCCGCGCGGGCGGTGAGCCGGGGCGGCGCCGCGCGGGCGGCCGCTCCGGGAGCGGCGCCCGCGAGGGCGAACAGCGTGGCCAACCCCACGAGGAGCGGCGCCCGGCGAAGGCTCACCGCAGCTTGAGGCGCTGCCCGGCGTGCAGGGTCTGGGGGTCGACGCCGACGTTCAGCTCTTGGAGCTTAGCCACGGAGACGCCCGTCTTCTGCGCGATGGAGGACAGGAAGTCTCCGTTCTGGACGACGTAGGTCCGCCGAGGGCCCGAGCGGTGGCGCCGTCGGCGGGGCGTCGCGGGCGAGCTCGAGCTCGTCCGCGCCTTGAGCGAAGCGCCCGACTTCCGGGAGGGCGAGGAGGACCGTCCGGTCTGGCCGATCAGGAGCACGGCCGCGGCGATGACCGCCAGAAGCGCGAGGGGAGCGAGATAGCGCGCTTTGCTGCGAGCGGCCATGGCGGCGCGATCATAGCCTTGGCGCGCGACACGCGCGC
>JAABUV010007476.1_pt1 | contig 11449 bp, 15 predicted proteins | sample 5559971 | NCBI WGS metagenome assembly JAABUV01 (sample SAMN10711881, study PRJNA513362) | rock metagenome | isolation source: Antarctica rocks | place: Antarctica: Victoria Land, Knobhead nord | collected 2015-12-19
CGCCTGACGCTGCCGCCTGCAATGGCCGACTGCTGGTGGGTCATGCGGGCTCGAGCCTGAGCGTGCCGGTCAGCAAACGACCAGGCGCGCAGTTAAAAACTCATGCAGCACGGCCAGCGCGCATCACCCGCATGTCCCTGGCTGTTTTGCGCGCATCACCCGCATGTCACTGGCTGTTTTGACCGGAGAGTGGTCTAGTCAATTTGTCATTTCATCCCTCTCGGCCCTAATCAGCATACATCAGGAGTTGACACAGCTGACATAGTGTTGAAGCATGTGCATATGCTGCATGTGGAACGATGTCAAGGAAAATGTCAGGAGCGCGCCTTGTCGATGGCCGCGTCTGGCTGCGAGGCGCTGTCGGCGACGGTGCGCGCACTGAGCGCCGCCTGGATCTCATCCAGCCGCACCGACGCCACGAGCGGGTCGCGCGGCAGCATGCCGAAGAGCGGCAGGCCCGCCTCGGCCAGGCGCGCATGCAGATCCTTGCGGCCGCCCTCCGTCGCGGCCTCGCTTTCGGGCGGCATCTGTAAATGTGCAGCAGGCAGTTCTCGTGCTGCTCTATACTGCGGTGTGCCGACAGTGACATTGCATCGAGGCAATGCTCTTTGACATAAATGAAGTGCCTAGTCATAGCCTGAAATTAAGCAGAAAGAGGCATGCGTGCTAAGGAGGCGATATTGTAGGTGCGTTTGATACCATGAGACGACACCTCACAAACTCAGAGCGACTCGGGAGACGCATGGGAGAGGCGCAAATAAAGCGGCTTAACAAGGGCACAGGATAGGCGCCAGCGCAAGAATGTGAGGCAGCAGAGGCGGCACGCGCCTGGTTAAACACCACACCGAGCACGTCCGCGTGTTCGGTTTCAAAGCCCCGCTTGGATCCCAGCGCCTTGGTTGCCAGATCCTGCCGGGACAACAGGCCGGCCGGCATTGCCTGTCAGTGATGCAGCAAATGCGCAGACTTGAGCAAACGCAAGCACACTGTCACTCCTCTTGAAAGCCATGCTGCGCACTCACTGGGCTCGAACTCCAAGAGGTTGAACACCTGTGGCTTATGACAGGACTTGCAAACAGCCAGGAGCATAGGTTTGTGAGTGTACCTGCACGGTCAGGTCGGAGGGCGCATCCAGGACCATGAGGACGGGCGCGCTCAACGCGGCAGCCACGCGCGCATTCATCTCCAGCCGGTTGCTCGGGATGTTGATCGGACCATCTGACAGCCCCAGGCAACCATGGAGGCCCAGCAGCTTGGCACAGGTCAGCATGGCCTCACACCGCCATAAATGGCGTGCCTTGCTGAAACTGCTGAAAGTGAACCGGCAGATGGCAGCCGCTGATGCAGTGCACGCCTCCATGTACTGTGCCATGCCACGGTTGCAGCCAAACACATGATATGTCACCCCGTTACCTCTGTGCGAGCCCTCCAGAATGACAAAGTCGTGGTTAGCCTTGTAGGCCTGGTAGCGCTCGTAGATACGGTCATATATGTCGTCAGCACGGCCCTGAGCCGGCAGTGCATGCTCAGTGGTTGCGAGTGTTGCAACAAGCCTGCCAGTCACATCACAAATACATCATGAACAGGACCCCGGGCCCGCTCACGCCATTTGTGGACCCACAGTGCCTGTACAGGCGGGCCCATACACTACCACAAGTGCCAGAACTCAAAAGTCAGTGCTGCATTTGGGTATGTGGTGCTGTACTCGCTGCCCACTTTACACAGTTGCACTCAGCAACATGCACACAGCCTTCGCAGCAGCGCACAGCACTCGCACAGATAACACCCGTATGCATCACTTTGGAGTGACATGCCACCACCTGGCTCCAGGCTCTTCTACTGTCTGACCTTTCACTGTGAGTGCTATATACGACGAGGAAGAATTGCTGGAAAATATAACTGACAAAAGCAAAGCATGTAAGGAGCGCAGGTCAACACCTCGGCCATGGCAGCGACGCACTCACGGCGGCTGACGCCGATCATCGCCGCTGGGTCGTCTTGCATCTTGAATGCAGCCTGCATGAGCTCTACATGGCGTGGAAGCCCCGTGTCGGATGCAGGAAAGGGCTCGCCTGCAATGGGCTGCAGAGCAGCAGGGGTCTGAGACAATGCGGATGGTGCCAGTAAAGAGGGTTGGACATCACTGCTTCAGATTATAGACACTCTGTTAAGACTTGCAGCTACCGGCTTGTACCTCATCTCCTGGTTCCCGCTGTCTTATGCACACTCTGTTAAGACTTGCAGCTACCGGCTTGTACCTCATCTCCTGGTTCCCGCTGTCTTATGCACTCTTATGCACAACAGCCCCAGCAGTCTTGAAAAGCTGACGCAGCGCAGTTACTCTGTCACCAACGCTACACCGTGCGAGTCTATGTAAAGGCGCGTGCCTGAAAGAAGCCAGGCCGAGGCAAGTAGCGCTCCAGGTAGTTGAAAATGCCAATAAGCAGCGGCGACGTGTTGCGGTAGCCCTCCACGTTCACCACAAATATGCTGCTGCTGCCAGAGCTGCTGCCTCCTGCCCCATCTTCTGCAGTGCTTGCAGCGCACCGCTGCGCATGCTGCGCAAAGGCAATGTGCTGGCACGCAGCGTGCACTGGCGTGCATTGCCTGGCCTGTGCGTTGCCCTGCGCTCTGCCAAGCAGTGGTGCCAGCACACTCGCCACACGCTTCATTCCTGGACCCGCCGCGCTGGTGCAACCTGCAACGCAACTTGTAGGTCTGCCGCTTTTAAGCAGCAAAGGTGCTTGCAGCCCTTGTATAGAGAGCCTCAAAGTAATGTACCACCCTCAGTGCTTGGTGCTGAGGCTGCTCCTCATATGTCCCTTGACAAGATGAAAGCAGTGCAACACTCGATGTTCATCGTCTCCATCTTAGGTATGTGGCCTGTCCCCCTTCTTTACAAGCTGAACTGCAAAGTTGAAAGCAGTTGCCAGATACCTCGCACAGTCTGTGTGCGCACAAGGCTCACGCCCGGCGCATGACTAGTAATGCAAGTCTGTGTAATAATCACACAATCTAGCGGCTTTGAGAATACGATCGAAGGGCGCCTCTGCGCGCTTGCTGCGCAGGATTTGTCGCGGACTACATACATCTCGCTGCAGCAAGCCTCTGACGCGCAAGTCAAGTGCCTCAAGTCTGTATAAAGTGCCTGTTTGCAGCAATAAGCAGCACATGCAGCACGTGCAGCTGTGTAAAAGCAGTTTCACAGTGGCAGCAAGCCGCTCAACATCAGATATCACTACGGCACAGCACATGATATCCCGGACGATCCTAGAAACGGCGCGCTGTCCTCCAACGCTGCGCCGCGGCGCAGTGCCCTGGTGCGCACACAGCGCCTCGCTGATCAGGAAGAGCTGACTGAATACCTCGTGAGCTGCCAAGCACACACGCAGGTGCACTGATGATCTGGATGTCCAAGCGGTGTTGGGCAAGGGCGCCATGTCCACAGTCGCGTTGTGCACGTGCACACGATCCGGGCTGCACGTGGCCCTGAAGATCTACCCCAAGAGCTGTATGAGCGCTGCCAGCCTCCGGGAGGTGCTCGCTGCCTGGGCCGCGTAGTGCCTGGCCAGGTGCTCCGCCAGGGGCCTCCTGCCCGTACAAAGTAGCACGCCGGTAGGCGGCCGCTGTGCTTGGCGGCAGGTGGAGCAGGAGGTGGCCATCCATGCGGCCTGCCAGGGCGAGCACAGCATCGCGCTGTACGCGGCGTTCGAGGACGCAGACGGCGTCTACCTGGTGCAAGTGAGGCGCAGGCGCAAGCGCTCTGCCTGCCGGTCAGACTTGCCCGCACCTGCGCAGCGCAGCCAGACTGTGGCGAGCGGTGATCCACTGCGCAGGCATGCATGCAGGGGGTGCTGGATGCATGCTGCAGCACCTGCACTGCTGCCCGCACATTCCATGATAGCGACCTCGGCGCGCAGGAGTATGCGCCAGGCGGGGACATGTATGGTGTGCTAGCGGCCGCAGGAGGGTTCCTGCACGAGGAGCAGGTGGCAGGCGGGGTGCTGCTGCCGCTGCTGCGCGCCCTGGCGGCCCTGCACGGCCAGGCGCGGCTGCCATGCAGTGCCGGGTGTCGCTCGCCGTCTGCGTGCCCCCTTCAGTGGGCATGCGCTGACTGCCAACCCCTGCGGGGTGCTGTGGGGCAGGAGACTGTTCCACTGTGAAAAACCCTTTTAGGTCGCGCTCAGCGCTGTCCTCCAGGGTGTCAAAGATAGGGCATCACATCTGTGTGTATCTGTGCTTTTCTTGTGCGCACATAACCTCGCCTGAACGGTGGACACCTGCCCGCATCTGCATAAGGGCGTCATGCACCGCGACGTCAAGCCGGAGAACCTGCTGCTGTGCGGGGGCGCGGGCGGCCCGCGCGTGCGCCTGGCGGACTTTGGGCTCGCGGCGCATGCGGGCGCCGGCGTGCGCGCGCGCGTGGGCACGCTGGACTACACGGCGCCCGAGGCGCGCCGCCCGGGCGCCCGCTCCATGCCTGCCCAGGGCAGTACCTTCAGCGCCTTGACAGGCTGGCCGCGCCGCCTGACATGCCGGGACACCACGCCGCCTGCAGCACGGAGCCCGCCTGGAGCGCTTGTCATGTACATGGCCCAGCCCTCTTCTGCACATGCTTCTGGAAGAAAATGGTTGTGCATGGTCTGGTCAGGAAGTGGTCTGCCTGCACCTATTGTTTCTGCCGACCCCAGGTCAACATCTGCTTCGGATGCAACGTCACACCAGACCGCAGCCAAGCTTGCAACCATGTATGCCTTGTTAGCATGTCCCTGGGATTCAGACACCATGATGTCCCCAAGTCCCATAGACATCACCGAACACTGCAACTCTGAGCACTCACGCTCCGTGTTTCCCGCAGGTCGCACGGGCGTGCTTGACGGCACCGAGCGCCGCAGCCACAATCACCATACAAGCAGACCTGGTAGCTACACCAGGCCTATTAGCGCCGGCTGGCAGCCACTTGGGCACCACCATGCCCGTGGCTGCCGCCAGGAGCCTGCACGAGCTACAAATGGTTGCCGCCACAGATACCTGCCGCCATCCAGCCACTTTTCAGGGCGCCGCCACGGCGTCAGGCTGTGCACCACATGCAGGTGCAGCCCAGGCCGTGCCGACCCACACACGCACATTTATGCAAAAATTAAGGAATAAGTGTGCCAAAAGCAAAGTATGCCATGCCTGAGCAGACGTTCCGGACTCTCACGCTACACATGTTGCTGTCACCAGCGCTCCCTTGGACATATCCGAGCGAGCGCAAGTTAATTGACTGTTCTGTGTTTTACAGGGCTCAGGTCCTAACATGCCAGGACACAGACTGTGCATAAGTATCATGGATCACATGACAGCGGAGCATAGTTCCTAATGAAGCACTGTATTGCAAGGGCTTGATTTGGCTCTGCCACCCGCGACTGGTCTGGACGCTGACGTATGGGCGGCGGGCGTGCTGGCATACGAGCTGCTGGTCGGGGCGCCGCCATTCGAGGCCGACAGCAAGGCCGCCACCTACGCAGCCATCCTGGAGAAACAGCCCTGGCTGCCGCAGCACCTGTCCGCAGCGGCGCGCGACTTCATCATGCAGGTGGTCAGGGGAGGCACGGTGACACGAACTAAAAAAGTGCATCGCAATGCAGCCATGCGGCCAGCCGTGGCAGCCCATGCGCCAGTTTGCAGCCGCGTGCAAGTTGCCCCCGCAGCCCCATCCCCCAGCCCGGCAGGCCTGGTGAATAAGGTGATAGGTTCACATTGATTTGCATGCGCATGGTTGCTCTGTGCTCGGGACAAGGTATGGGAAAGCGCATGCGCATCCGTAGGCCGACCATGGGTGTAGAACGCTTACATGGCTGGGGAAGGCTCACGTGTGTGCCGTGTGCGGGAGCGCAGGCGCTGGCCAAGAACCCGGCCGCGCGCCCCACAGCGCAGCAGCTTCACGGCCACGCCTGGCTGCAGGGCCGCAGCGCCGAGCCCTGGCTTGGCGAGCCCTACATCCATCACGCAACCCACTCTGCCAGCCAGGCCGGCAGTGGCGCGGCTCTCTTCCGCGCCCCGCTGCCTGCGATTGCAGATCACCTGCGCCCTGCCCTGGCGCCAAGCACGCCGCCGCAGCAGGGCGCACCTGCGCTGCTGCATTAGGTAGCCTCATGTGTGCAAGAGTGCAGGCGCTGCCACTCCTACATAGCTGTTTCGATGTGGATGCTACAAGCCCTTAAAGGCAAACGCGGTGACGCAAGCTTGGCATGGCACAAAGTGCTTGAGGTCCACACAGGCCTGAGCACAGCTCAGCAGCAGTCCGCATGCGATCAAAAGAAATATACCAATGCGTTGCAACCTTGCTACGCCAAGAGGCATGCGCTGTGTAAGAGACTTTTCTCTTACAACGAATTTGGGAGTGACATGCGTCACTGCTTGTCTGTGACCCCGTCACGCATGAGTCTCACATCTTGAGCGCATACGACGCGCAAAAATAGCCGCATGGACACGCTGCATACGGCAATTGTTTAAGCACTGGCTCGCAAGAGTAGTTACCGGTGCACCAGTTGCGGTCTTGGATCATGACAACAGGCCGCATCATCAAGCTGCATTGGGACTGGTGCAACACTGATGCCACTACAAACAGCACTCAAGTTCTGCTTGCCACCTCACAACTAGCAATCAGCCCCTCTCTTGGCAGCACTTGAGCATGTCACAAGGCAAAAGGTTCGGGAGGGAGCTTCGTTCGGTCCTCTACCCTACAGCTTGGTATTCACCCATACAGCGCGCACAGACGCCACGCTACCCCTTCGCATGCCCTCCAAGCAAAGCAAAACTTGGCCCCAGCCTAGATGCATGCGATCAGACTGCCTGCTGATTGCCTGCTGTTGAGTGCAGACTGCAGTGCCAGGGCAACACAGTTCCACATCCCCAGAAACAACAGGGCCTGCGCGAGATCCTACAAGTGACTGCTCGTAAAACCGAGCAACAGTAAGGCCATCCCCCATGGTGACGAGGCAGACCCAAACAAACCAGCAAGCACCCTCCTCAGCGAGCGCCTAGCGCGTGCGCCACGGGCCCGGAAACAGGTTTGCGGCGCTGTGCGCGTCGCGCTGCAAGCGCGCGGCCAAGCTGGGGGCGCATGCGGCCCTGCGCGATTGCCGGATGCGCGCGGCGGCAGCTTAGCGCCCGCGCGACGCGGGCGGCGATGTGGGCGTCGGGCCGCCGGCCTCCACAGCCACGGGCTGCGCTGGGATGGGCGTGGTCCTGGCGGGCACGCATCATGCTCAGTAATCTACCAGGCGAGCTGGAACGCACACCAGCAGACAGGTCCTGACGATTGCGGGGCAAGCACAGGAACCTGAGCGAGGCAGTGTTGATCAGGCAGGTGCTCCTGTGCCGGGGGGGATCAAGCAAGCAGAGATGCCAAGCACCCATGCCCAGAAGGTGACTTGAGGTGTGCAGAAGACCTAGAAGCTGACAAGGTGCAATCATCCCAGCATGAAAAAGACCAATGAGCAGGACCAGGGTCGGGGAGCTGCAATCCAAGGTGCAGTTTGCACACTATGGCGGGGCAGAGCCCGCGCTTAGTGGTCTCCTTACAGCGCCTGCACAGTGCGCTAGAAGCTGCACCGGCTCAAGGAAACACACGCTCTGCCTCTCTGAGAGTCACACCCTGCTTCATGCGGCTCGTGATGCAGTGACAAATCACGCTGAAGTCTGAAAGAAAGGCGCGTGGTCCGAGGAACGGGAACTGTAGCACCGGAAGCCTGCTGAGGAACCGATCTACACCTGGCAGGTGCCACAGCAAGCGCAAAGCTCTGTACCAAGGCCTGCCTTCCTGCATGCACAGCATGCAGACACCACGCAGACATGGGCCCGGAGCTTTCAAAGCCTCCTAGTATAGTCCTAGTATAGACCAAAGGCGCCGTGCACGCCATAGCTATGGCTTGGCATATGTTGGTGGCCTATGAAGGCCCTCCCGCGACAATGAGTCCCATCTTTGGATACTGAAACAGAAAAAGCCAGACGCATCAAACCCAGGAGCAGTAACGGACAAAAACCCTAAACTGCAAGCAATGCTGACTGAACTGAGACAGCAGCTTCACAGCCCCACTCTGGGGTGCAACGACTGCTTTATCAAGTCAGCCTGGAAGCTATAAACAACAGTACCTCAAGGGCAAGCGCTGGGGCGGGCCTAATTCACACGGTGGCTGACCATGCAGGGGGGCCTAGTAAACAAAATGTCTGGCCTGGAGGCACGCCGTGAACAGTAAAAGCATAGCATCGGCATGCGCTCGACCTATGTGCCTGTGTTATGCACAGTGCAAAAGCGATGCGACACGACTGCGCTACCCCGTGCAACCACCGGCGCCGTCCAGCACATGCAGCCGTCCCTCACGGGCTGCAGCTCCCTTCCTGGAGGGTGCAGCATGGCCTGGCTGGTCTGACACACCTGCTGTTGCTGCTGTACATGTCTACACGCTGTGCCTATGCAGGCACTTCACCCAAGTCTGCTGGCAGCTCAGAAAGACTCTGCAGCTGCCTGCCCTTGGCTGCTGCCGCGCGCGTCAGCTGCCGCCGCCAGCCTTGATAAGCGTGGCCGGCGTGTCGTCTTTGGCTGCGGCGGGATCGGCCGCCGCGGCGGCGGCGGCGTCGCCAGGCACGCTCACCGGCTGCATAGGGACGGGTGCGGTCCTAGGGGCAGACAGCAGATCCCCGGAATAAGAAGACGAAAAAAAAAAGGAGGAAAGAGGGAAAGAGAAAGCAAAAACACACACTGATGGAGGAGCGCTCCTTATGGTGATATACTATACCGGAGCAGGAGGTTGCCTACTAACAGCAGTGTGATAGAGGCGTCCCCAGGAGCGCACCGCGCAGGGTACACCGCGTAGAACTGCTGCCAGCACTGCGACAGGTTCTGCTGCAGCCGCCGGCGCCGACGCCCGCCCGCGGCGCCGTACTGGTCCACCGCGCCGGACGTGCCGCTCCCGGCCGGCGACTGCTGGACGCGGTCCCCTTAACAAATTACCTATGCAGCATGTGCAGGTGTGCGCAAGAGTGCTGTGGTTTGCGAACAGGCGTGCGGCCTCATGGCAGAAGCAAGGACCGCTTACAGAGCAGGTGCAGTATTGCGCCTTGTACATGCGCATGCAACTAAAATCAGGCAATGTAAACCCAGACGCTTTTGAGAGCAGGCAGGCATGGGTGCGTTATGCGGTGCCTGTCACCATGCGTGCATGGTCAGTCCTGCACCCACCAGAAGCCGGGCAGACAAAAGTATGAGCGCGCACCCCGGGCAGTGTGGATGCACTAGTCTTGGGCTGCTGTGTGGGCTGCGGTGTGGCCTGCTGCGCCGCCTGCTGCTGCGCCAGCTGCGCCGCCTGCTGCTGCTGCTGCTGCGGACGCGCACAGCGCGCCGGCGCGTCAGCCTCGGCAGCGCCGCCACCCAGTGCTGTGTGATCCATGCGCGGTTGATACTGAACCCCGCATGGCACGCAGGGCTGGACCCGCACCTGCTGCTGCTGCTGCGCGGCCTGCGCGGCGGCCGCCTGCGCCGCTGCGGCCGCCTGCTGCTGCGTCGGCGTCAGCGGCACGCCCGGCGTGCCCGGCGCGCCTGCGCAGAGGGCGCCGTGCGAGTGAGCTTCGCGCCCTTGCTTGCGCTGCGGGCCCCCGCTGCAGCAACGCCATGTGCGATACGCCCAAGAGGTCCGAGCACACAGCGCGGCTGTAGAGGTGAGCGGCGAAAGGAGGCTTGCCGCGGGTTCCTGGGCCGCACCAGGCGCGCCAGGCGTGGCGACCGCGCCGGGCTGGTTGGCGCCGGGGTAGCCCTGGTAGCTGACGCCTGTGCCCTGGTAGCCGCAGCAGGTGAGGCACGCGTTGGCGCACGCGCGCGGGTCCGCGCGCTGCGTCTGGCCGCCCACTGCGCGCCGCAGCGCTGTCCACAATCATGACTTAAATCACAAGGTAAGCATTACCCAGCACACGCGACTCGGATGGCACTGTCAGCCTTTCACGGCGCCTTGCCAGGGCAGTGCGTTCCATGATGCCGGCGCTGCAACTTGCTGCAGCGGTCAGTGCAAGGGCGTCAGAGAGATGCCGAAGAGATGCCGAAGAGATGCCTGCATGGCTGCAGGCGCTGGCAGCTGCGACAGCGGCCGCGCAGGGGGCGCGCCAGCGCAGAAGCCCCAGCACCAGCTGGGGTCGGAGCAGTGGCCGTCGCCGCCGGCCCAGCTGCCGTTGCTGGCGCCGCTGCCGCCGCCGCTGCCCCAGCCGCCGCCCCAGCCGCCGCCCCAGCCGTGGCTGCTGCCCCAGTCATCGAGCAGGCGCCGGCGGCTCCCCGCTCCACTGCCCCACGCCGCCTCCAGCGCGTTCCCTCCGCTGCTGGCCCTCCTGCTTGGTCCGCCTGCGCACGGGCTCAGACCTCGGCAGCGCAGCGGTACCGCCCTGCAGCGGGGCTGCCAGGCTCGCCTTGGTAGCGTCGCGCACGTCACATTGCGGCAGACAAAGAACAGGTGCGCGCTCCAGGTGATTTGTTGCGGCGTCTGCACTCGTGTCAGGCCACTGTGTGAACGTGCTTACAGTCTGTGTTTCAGTATCATAGCACACATAAAACATGCGACATGGGACTGCCTGGCAGCTTGGGTTGCAAGCACTGACGCCAATCGGCAACACAGGCACGTGAGTGGCGTTGTATCTTGTGTCTCCAACCAAAAACCCAAGGCGTTGCAGGCTGCGCAGCCGCTGGCATGGGCGCACCAGTGTCGGGCACATCAAGCGTGCGAAAGCGTGCGCTGCTCGGGGTGCAGCGTGCCAGGAACAGGGCTGCAGCAATGAAAAGAGCAGTCCTCCTCATAGCGCAGGCGGCCCAGCTTTGTCAAGCTCGGCGTCCCTGCATGTCATGCACATGAGCTCAATTATGATTGTAAGTGGGCAGGCCGAGCGCGCTGCCAGTGGTGCAGCAGCAGGTTCCTCTTGTTATTACACACTAATAGTAAACACAGGCAAAGCGTCAACAGCCTGCTTCTCCTGACGTGCTGATAGTACAGACTATATACGGAAAAAGGGCGGAAGGCGTCTAGGGACTGTTAACAAGTGAGCCTGCCACGCCCCCAAGGTCCTGTACACAAGTTCAGCACCTGCTATGCGCGACCGTGCACGAGCGGAGATAGATGACGCTCTGCGCTTGCCCTTCCACCAGCGTGATACCAGACGGCTGGTTTGTAATAAATGTAAGATTATATATACGGTGTGTATTGCCTCCAGGCGCGTTGCCGATGTCGGAGCCGCTCCAGCGTAGCGCAGCATCTCAGCGGCGGGACCCTAGAGCCACCCTAGAGCCAAGAGCCGTTCCTAATCAGGTCCCTAGCAAGTGCTCAGTTTTTTGCACCTCGAGGACTTGGTTGCAAAAGCTGGCACCGCATTAGGCACCTTGCCGTGGGTGCCCACAAACGGCGCCATGCCGCAGACAGATCTGCTCAAT
>JAABUV010007477.1_pt1 | contig 11449 bp, 11 predicted proteins | sample 5559971 | NCBI WGS metagenome assembly JAABUV01 (sample SAMN10711881, study PRJNA513362) | rock metagenome | isolation source: Antarctica rocks | place: Antarctica: Victoria Land, Knobhead nord | collected 2015-12-19
AGAATTCATGAATCGCTTACGTGCAAGAAAGCAGCGACTCTGAATATGAGTCAGAGAATTAAAAGTCTTGCAGAAGCTTCGACTTCAAAAAGAGAAATCTATTGTCACGATTTTAGCATGTGTTACTCGAAAGATGTTGAAAAAAGAGATGTTAAATCACTTAGATTATGTTGAACAATATTATAAATGATGATAGATGTGAGATTATCAATGATGTTATGAGAGCTCTTCGATATGAATGATACTCAGCGTTCATGAGGTATAAGAATCTCTGAATGATCTCTTTCTTTTCTTTCTTCTTCGTGTAACGTCTTGTATTTAAAATCTAGTTATTAGAATTTCATTTTGATTTCATTCAGCTCTCAGTTCGTGACAGTATATCATAGTCATAGTCTCTGCGCTTTGATAACTCTGTAGAATATTAGAAATCATTTTATATAGAGAGAATCTAACGTGCAGTACTCTTCAGATTGATGAAAAGATGAATACAGATAATTCGTTGTCAAAGTGTGTTGTGAGCAAATTTGCTCTCGCTTAGCATAATTTGCAACATGAGAACGAAAGTTGATCTTTGCTTCATCTCTAACTTATCAACTCACAACTCTTTGTTCTTCTGATACTCATTGTCGCGATAAGCATTCTCACTCTATCTGTTGCAAAGCTCAGTGTGTACATCATCTGTCATCAGCGTGTAGTGAAATCTGTAAGTGGTTCAAAATAGAAGAAATGTCACATGTACTCTTATCTCACTCTTCAACATCATGACAGTAATCGTCTCACATTCTATCGTATGACTTCTAGAAATTCTCAGAACTGACAACAATGTTTGCATATCTGCTAGTCTTTCAATATGTCACGAAAATTCAAGTTGATTTCAGATATGCTTGCAGACTTCAACTATGATGAGATTTCGTCGAATTGAATCAAGATGATGATCATTCAAGATCTTGTCATTGACGACGACAAGTATGATGCATTGAAGATATGCATTAAACAAATGCTGAGAAATGTGAAATTACTCGAAACATCACTTGATAATAAAATCGAGAAAGAGACAGTCAGAAAGATTGCGATCATCATAGATGATGAACTCTTGCACTCTCTGATAGAAAATCATCAAGTAACATGAAAAGATGCATGTCTTATAAAGTGAGTGAGACGAATAAACAGTAAGAAGAGAGATAGAGCAACGAGCGTAAAGACAGAGAGATCTGCTCATCTGATTGAGCAAGCACAATTCAGCTCAGTCTCATCATTCATCTTATCGACGATGATTGACTTTGATTGCATGATCTTGACTTCGAACGATACGATGAATAATAAGACGATTCATCATTCACAGCTTTTCGTAGCGAATGAAAAGCAGAGCAATCTCACTCTGAAGAACGTCAATTTCAATAACTATCAAAGACAGCTTGTTAGCGAAACAATGTTCGACTTCGAAAAGAAGAAAATTATCTATGAAGTCGAAGACTTTGAAAAAGTTGAGATCAGAAATGCAGTCAACTTTCATGTTGCATTGACAGATATGACAAAGAAGAGAATATTCTACTACATCTTTCGAGTTCAAGCTATAGAAAAACGTAAGAGAAGTGAACATGAGAATTTCGTGCAGTGTTTGAGCAGCGCAGTCGAGAGTACAGATAACTTCACTTCATTCAAGATCTCATCAGAAGATGAGAGTGAACAATTCATCATGAAGAAGCGAAAGCTTCGCAGAGAAGTTCATCTCAATGTTTCGATAGTGACTCTCAAAGTTTTCAACGTCGTCAAGACTGTCAGTTTCAATGAATCATTTTCTTCGATAACAGATTCTTTGACAATTAATGATGACTTGAACATGAGAGAAGTGATGAAATACGATCGAGAGCACATCGATCTGTCTTTCGTCATCAACTTCATTGATATCACTCAGATGTAAGTGCGAGTGCAAAGCAATCATGTAGTAAAACATGCTAACTTCATGATATAGATTCAAAGATCTGCAGAAACAACAAGCATGCACTCAGATGAACGAGAATATATTTCTCAAAGTCTTGCAGTTTTGAAAACGCGATCTAAGCTGTACAGACATCGACGATAAGAAAATCAACAAAGATGCAGATGCAGATCGAAATGTGCAAGTAGAAAGTATGATACAAACTCTACTACTCATACAAGCGTTGAAAATATATTGACAACTTCATGTTGAAAAAATGATTCAACACGAAGAGTTTCAATGCGATCAGATGAGAATGAGAAAGATAAGTCTTCTTCGCTTTTCGAAGCTACAGAATAACATACTTACTTTTCTTCATTTGCAGATCATTCAAGTCATAGAATTGATAGTGATGAAGCGCTGACTTCATCTTGCTCATGTGAAAGTCAGTCTCTTTCATGAGAAGCTCGATGATAAACATCTGCTCGTTGAATCTCAGAAATTTCCTCAGAATTTTGAGATGAAATGTTCATCAGACGAGTCATGATCAATGATCTGTTTCTGCGTGAAGAGCAGTCTCACAGCGATGCTAGAGTCAAATCTTGAATCGATTCTGATTCTGCTGTCTTCGATCTTGATATCGAATTGACAGAGTGAATTCGCAAAGACATTGACATCTGTGTCACGTCTTGACATCAAACTGTATGTGAATCATCGCTCTGAAAAGAACAAGCTTCTCTTAGAAGATTGCTTGCTGTTTCAAGATCGAGAGAAGATAGAAACAGATGAGAATGAGATCGACGCGACAGTGACAACTCTCATAGAAGAACAAAAACGACTTGTAGTTCTGACTGAATCGAAGTCGTACAAGACACATGTGAAGTGTGTCATTGTCAATCAAAGAGATGTTTGAAATGAAATTGACAGAAGTAAAAGAAGAGTAACTTTGTATGATTCGCGAACATGCTGAGATCGAATACTAAAAGATGAATTTCACATGAAGAAGAGCAGAAATTCTAAGATCATAAGCATTTTACGAGCATTCAAACATCACATGCACTTCGTACTGTAAGTCTATTTGAGCACATCTTTTGAGATCTCATCAGATGATTTAGATCACTATGTTAAAATTCTGAAGCGCTCTGATGAATGAAAGAATGAACACATTCTAAAGTCAAGCGATTCAGAGAAAGTGCTGTCATGAGACAAATTGATGTTCAACGCATTAAAATGTAAGCATGATGTACAGATGAACGACGAACTGCAGAAAATTGCAAGAAAACTTGATAGACTTCTCACTCTTCTTATGATTCGACGTTTATCATCAATGAATTGATTCGACGTTCTCTGCATGAAGCTATCTTCTCATGAGATGCGAGACGTAAACTGTTCGATCATCGAGAAGTATAAAGAGATGCACGCGAGACTCGAGAACAAGACTGCAAGAAGTGTAAAAGAAGAGCTGCAAGTATGTGTCAACGACTGAGTATCAGACGACAAGAAGAAATCGATGTCTGTGTTCTCTTTCTTCAACTTTGTTCAGATCTCATGACAGATGAGACTGTGTGTTACATTTTCATATCTTGTTGAATTGAAGACAAAGCACGATTTGATGTTTATCTGAACTGAACTTGTTCGTAATAAATAATTGACAGTCATCAATAACTGTCTCTACGATGATAATATCAAGAAACTGTACGAATCAAGCAGCAAGTTACAGCGAGTCATGAAGATATTGAACAAATCTATAGTCATCGAAGACGATCAGAGAGAGAGAATTCTGATAATGTTCTTCTCTTCGATCATAGCAAAGATCATTTGATTGATACATCTACTTGAATTCTCTCGATCATAATTTCTATGTTTTGCATCATGCATGATGTTTTCAACTCGTTGAATGTCGAGTATATCTGTCTCTTTACTAACAACGAGCTAGTATCTTATCAAGATTCGTGAAATAAACGTTGCATTCTTTCATAGCGATCTAAGTCTTGAAAATCAACAGAGCTTGATCAATAGTTTTCAAGACATGAAAGAGAATGATTCTGATTTCAATATTCTGATTGAAACTACTGAAGTTCTAGAGACAGATTACACTCTTCATCGTGCGTTTCAAGTGATACTGATGAAGCTCAACTATATGATCTGAATGAAACAGCAGACTTTTTTTCGAATCAGTAAATATGATCAAATCGCGAAGAAGACGTGAGCATATCGATTTTATACTTCGAAATTCGATGTCGAGAGACTTATTAAAGATCATCAGACGCGACGTCAGATCTTTCAAAATGATACATATGATGATAGTAAAGTGAAAGAAATGAATGATGAGAAAATGAGAAAGAATAATCAGATAGTAGAGACTGTGTGAGAGACTTTAGTTTAGTGCTTTTGCTTCATAGTCTGTTAACTGTTATCAGCGAATCGTTGTTAGTTATTTCAGTCAAAAGAAGTAATCATTGACAGCAGAAGCATAGACATGATGACATAAGTAATAAGATGCTGTGTTTTGAAAATATCGAAAATGCGGAAAAAATAACATCATGTGTATATTTTCACTGTCGTAGAAATATGACAATTTATCATTTTTTACTCTGATTATTCAGATGATTTATCTTGTCAGATAATAATTTATCATTTCTTACTCTGTTTTTACATTAACAATGTGTTTTCTAGATATTCTAGAAATCACTAGAATCAAACTCACGCAAGACTTACGATGCAACTGTAACACAACTAAAGCTACGTCTCTTTGTATTCATCAGATTATTATCATCAAGTCTTTCAACTATCAACACAGCTTTCGTGATCACACTCTGTGATAGTCATAGAATTCAAGTGTAATAGAAATCATTAGTCTGTCTTGAAATCAAAATAACAGCATCTCATTTCTGCGCATTCTTCGTTGCATAGACAACATTGCATCTGTATCACATTCGTGTTTCTTCTAAGTCTTTGATGCTCTTCAAGACTCACTGCGATTCTGTTGCATAAGAAAAATCAACATGTTCAGTATGAGATCTTCAATGATCTTCTACAATGAATTGCAGCGACATAACTGAATCAGAAAGATGATGCAGAAAGACTTAATGATCGATGATGACAAATGAAGTGAGATTGTAATAACAATGAAGAAGAAGATGATATCTTCAAAGATATATGACATAAAACTTGATAGTGAGCTGACAAAGAAAAAGCTTTGAACGATGACTGCAAAGATTATCATCATCTTCGACAAAGAGATTGAAAGCATATCACAGAATTGATTGCACAAGACATTGATGATCATGACTCAGCGACTGAACAACAACGAAAGACGAAGAATACAACATTGAGAATGAACACATGAAAACATTCAGTGTCAAAGAAAGTCGCAAGAAGAGATTAGAGATGACAATGCTGATCAACTATCGTTGATGTCGTGAAATGCTATAACGTTGCTGATGATGAAGAAATCAGATAATCAAACATCATTGATGAGTTCTATTCACTTAACTATGAATAAAAGACAAGAAGAGATCAATCTGCTGAACATGCAATTCGAAGAGTACAAAAGATTATTGATCGAGAAGAGAATTTACGACGTGATGAAGAATAGAATTCTTTACGACAGTGAAAATATGAGACGAATTGAGATTGAAAATGAGCGATGCTGACAGACTGCGCTGATAGAGATGACAGCAAAGAGCTGCTGTCGCTTTCAATTCATCATCGATCGACTTTCTTCAGATCAGTAACTAGAAAATTGTAAAAACTATATTAATTCGTTCACTGACTTTGAAAGTAGTAGAATCAATCTTCGCTACTTCAACATCTGAGAATACGCTTAAATCATCAATCAAACGTCGCAAACTGCGATCACAAAAGATCTTGAAAAGAGATGCAATAGTTAGATTGAGAAAGACTACATGCACGCAGAACTTGAGAACGAAAATTCAAGAAAAATAGAAGAATAACTGAAAGCACGCGTTGACATTCTGATTTCATTAACAGCAAAGATCATGTCTGTGTTATACAAGCTCGTGAAGAAGATTTCATGATCAACGAGCGAAAGTTCTATTACTTTTTGAACTAACAATATTCGCAACGTTTCAGTTCTAAAGCAAAGTCTTTGATACGTCGTCAGCGAAAACTTGCTCTCTAGCAACGAAGATTTCGCAAAGAAGAAGTGACTGACACTCATGAAAAAGACACTCAATCGTCAAGAGATCTCTCAGTAGACATTGCTCAGTCTTTGTCAAGATCTTCAGTGATGAGATTGTCATCTGCGACGTCTGCTCTACAAACTCTTCGTTCAAGCACGACTACTTCTTTGAACGAAGATCGCGAGCAATTTCGTTGACGAAACGAGATTTCTGTCAATGTTAGAGATTTTAGATAAATTGATGCAGTCATGAATAGATTGATCTTCAACGCTTTAAAACGCAAGCAGAGTGTTAAGATGAACGATAATCTACAGAAAATCATCAGAAGATTTGATAGACTTTTCACTGTGCTCATGATTCAATAACTATCATTCATGAATTGATTTGACACGCTGTGTATGAAGCTATCTTCTCATGAAGTGCAAGACGTGAACTGTTTCATTGTTGCAAAGTATAGAGAGATGCAAGCAGAACTCAAGAACAGAACTACAAGTGTGAAAGCATACTCAATGATAGACTGAGAATCGAATTTGAATATTAACGATGATCTCAAGAATAGAAGTCTCTGTCACAAATGTCGCGATTCTTCAAATGAATTCTGAGTAATCAGCTGTTTTCATGTCTACTGCAGAGAGTGTCTTAATGCTCTCGTCTACGAAGTCGTCAAGCGCGATGAAGAGCAAACTGTATGTTTAGATTGCAACAGCATTTACATCAAGTTTCGATCGTGCAACGAGTTAAAAGAATTGCAGATGAATGTTGAAGACAGTGAGAGAATTTTCTCACGCACTCGCAAAGATTTCGAACAAGATCTCAAATGAATCAATTTCAATGACTCAATTCTTTCATCTTTGAAAACAATGATGATGCAGACGCAGATTGAGCTGTGATTGACGAAGAAGTTGAACAAGAAGATCATCATCTTCATTCAGTTTCACATGCTGTAAGCTCTCATCATGTCATAAGTTCTCTGACTTGAGAACAAGCTAATTGCAAAACAGCATGAAAGTGCTGAGTCATTTCTTTCAACAGCGCGACTGAGTCTTTGTCAACTATCACGACAAAATGAGTCAGAAAGCTCGCGATCACGTCATCATCACATTTCGCGACGATTCGATCATGAAGATCATGATCGTCTCTTTCAAATGCAATGATGTCAAGCTCAATCTCATCATGATCTCACGCGTCATCTGCGTCGATCTGTGATGAAACAGCAGCGTGAAACAACAAGTCTTCTATTGCATCTTTTGCATCGATCAGTTCTTCGAAATCTTCATCATTCATCATGTCATCAAGAACAGCGTTGACAAGAAACTGATCTTGCGCGTCATCTGCGTTGATTTGTGATGAAACAGCAGCGTGAAACAACAAGTCTTCTGTCACGTCTTTTGCATCGATCAGTTCTTCAAAATCTTCATCACTCGTCATGTTGTTTAAAACAGCGTCAACGAGAAACTGATCTTGCGCGTCATCTGCGTCGATCTGTGATGAAACAGCAGCGTGAAACAACAAGTCTTCTGCTGCGTCTTTTGCATCGATCAATTCTTCGAAATCTTCATCACTCGTCTCGTTATCAAGAACAGCGTCGACAAGAAACTGCAGACGTTGCAAAACAGCAAGCGTGAGATCATTGATGTCATCATTGACGATGTCAAGATGCTGAATCAGCTGAGCTTGATGAAGCTGATGTGACTGTTTGAATCAATGAGCGTCGAAGAGAATAAGAAGTCGTTTATTCTGATGAATGAAAGCGAAGAGAATGAAGATGTTAATGAGAAAGCATCAGCGATGAAAGATTGTGAGTTGAGAGTGAAAGAAATGTTGATTGTGATTTCATGAATCTAAGCTCTTTTTTTCTTCTTTTTTTCTTCTTTTGACACATCGTTTCTTTCACATCGCTACTTTCTTTTCGCTTTTCTTCTTTTCTCGCTCTCTAGTACTTCTCGATCAGCAACGAACACGTCGTTTGCACACTGCACGCACGCACGCACGCACGCACGCACTCAGCTTAGCTGATTCAACTTCATTCACATAGACAACATTATTCATCTTATTCTGTATTTTACTTGAATCGACGAAATTCTTCTTGAACATCTCGACAGTTTCTGTATGTGAAACGCAAAGAAACTTGAAGAATGAGAAGAATTCTTCTACTCGATTCTAATCATTCAACAATGCTTTTTTATCAGATCTTTGCAGATTATAAAGTTCTGAAACAGATGATTCTTGATGATCTGAGCTTCGTCAAGCATGATACGATGAAAATGAACTCGATGAAAGATATCACGATTCTTCTCGTACATCTTCATTCATCATTCTCGTCTACGAAGTCATCAAGCGTGATGAAGAGCAAACTGCATGTTTAGATTTAACTGCGACATCATGTACATCGAGTTTCGATCGTGTGATGAGTGAGACTCAGAGTTCTTCAGCAATAAAATGCACAGTTCGCGTTCTCAGTTCGCACATGCGAAGATAAATTTATCATAAATCACTCGAAATTTATCTCTGATAATCAGAGTTCTTCAGCAATAATATTCGCAGTTCGCATTCTCACTTTGCATAATGTGCGAAGATAATTTATCGAATTTTCTCTTAAATTTATCTTTGATAGTCAGCTTGAGCTCAGAGTTCTTCGACAATAAGATTCGCAGTTCGCATTCTCAGTTTGCATGTGCAATGATAAATTACCGCAAATTTTCAAATCTATCTACACTTTTGAATAAGTCATGAAAACATTATCACAATCTCGATGCAACGAAGTTAGAACATAAATCTGACAGAATAGATGAGCACTAAGATGTTAATCTACTCGTTCTCAGTCAATAATCGAACATAGTAGTGTCAATAACAACAGAGTTACACGCTTTCAGAGATCGTATATCTTCAAGTACGTGTCGTGTCCTTTTCTTCTTCACTCTTTTTCTCTTTTATTTCAGAACTCGATCGCATTCATCAGTTCATCATGTATCAATCATTATTTCGCGTCATCTTCTAAGTGAACTGTCATGACAAGTAATAAGAACAAGAAGAACTTGAACATTGCGATTGATAGTCAGATGCGTAGCATGTATTATGAATTGTTGACACGCAGTTAACTGACTCAATAATCATGTTTAGTTCATTTATCAACGAGATGTCAAAAGAAGAGTTGAGAAAGCAAGCAACAATCTCGACATATCATTGAAAGAATCTGAACTCAGATCTAAAAGACAAGAACGCGAGTTTCTCGACATGTTGAACAGCTCGAATGATGATTTATCATCTCAAAAACAGTGATCTGCAGAACGACTGCAGAAGAAGACAAAATCAATGTCAATATCATCATGTATATTCTCAGCTAATATGATCTCAACATAGTTCACTAAAGTCATTCGATTTTTCAAGAACATCTTGTCAAAGAAAAAGATGCATCAGCGTAAACAGCATCTTCACTCGTCGTTATCAATCTCGTCATCTTTTCAGCTCAATGAGCGAATCTCAAAGTTTCAAAGATTGACAGAATTTTCGTCAAGTTCTTTTGCATTGAATTCACGATACAACGCAGCACAGATTGATGATTCAGATGACAACTCTAGAAAAATTCTTTGAGCAGAATTCAGATGACGATCGAGAACAGTCTCTGCTGCAGCTCATGTCGATGTGCTTAGATACATAGAACTCATTCTACTGACAATGATTATGACGTGTGAAGTAAAGAAGAGCATAACGTCATGATCAGAGCTGCAATGAGTTCTCTTGAGCAATCTCATGCACAATCTCTGAAACAGAGATCGCGCACATCAATTAAAACACAGATCACGAACGAACTACTTTGTTGCAAAAAAATCAACAATAGACGAAGCTCGAAAGATAATGTGCAACTCAAATCTTGTCATATCATCAATAAATTGATAGACACAGTTATATGATTCTATCGAACAATATTGAGCACAAATAATGTTTCAGATTCAAGATGTAGTGAAGAATCATTATGTCTTTTACAAGAAAGTCAATACATCAAACTATGTCGTCAGATTGTTAGTTAATGATAACTTCATCAGCTCTGATATTGAAAAGATAAACATCTTCACAGACGTGATGCGTTGACTGACATGTACTTAGTCTGAAGAATGTCATTTTCTAGCCTCGGTGATCGTGAAGATCACTGCTGTCTCATTTTTCAATCAAGAAGATCGTAGTCTTGATCAACTATCAAACACGAGAATCATGTTTACTGAGCTGAAAGACGAAATCGTGATACTCATAGCAATCGCGATTCAACATGTCATCAGCGAATGAACAAGTGATCAGAAGAAGATCGAGAAATGAAAAAAGACTGCAATAGAGAGTATAACATCTCAACTGTCAATGTTCTCTTGTGCTTTATCTTTAAAACGATTGAACAATGATTGATTAACATGTGACAGTAACACATAAGTGAATGATCAAGAGCTGACGAAAGCAAATTGAGACTTGAAGAAATTTGATATTGAGCATGCTGCATGAACGCGTCGTAAGTCATGTTGAATATCACGAAAACGACGTATTCAACAGCATCTCTGCGACGTATAATTTCAATTGCAATCAGATAGATGATCTACTGACTATTAACGCGTCTCGAAAAATTATCAGAGAATGTTCTTTCTCTTCTCTCACTGATTCAAGATACTTGTCGATGTATTCTGTGAATGAGATCTTTAGTCTCATAAGAAATTGAACATCGCAGCTCGAAAAGTCAAACAACACAGAAATCGCGACAGAAAAGACAAAGAATACAACAAATCAATCAGAATCAACGAATAGCGATGAACATGAAACACTTCAAGAAGTATTAAATGATGAACAGAATCAAGATCAGAAGAACGATTCAGATGTGAGCATTCGTTTTTCAGCTATAGAAATGAGCGATAACTAATGCAAGATAAATGTCTGAAGAACTCGAAGACACAACTGAAGTCGAATCTGATCAGATTTCGCTCGATGAAGTCAGAGATACATATCAACTATGAACATTGAAGATAAAAGATAGTCGAAAGATGAGTTACGCTTGATTATTCAACAACTTTCGCAAGCAGCTGAAGATAGACACTAAGACTCTGTATTATCAAAGAGCAAATGAAATTGAATGTGTACTGACGTTTGAAAACGAGTATCAGATTTTTCTGAAGAGAGTAGAGAAGAAATTGAATGTCAATGTTGATGTTCAACGAGAAAGTAAAAGCGATTATATAGAACTCGAGTGATAGTAGTAGACTATTTTGTATATGAACAATGAACACAATCGTGAGTTGCTTTGATGCTTTTAGTTCTATTGATTGCGAGTAACTTATACAACGTGCTTGCAAGAATGAAGAATCGTACAAGACATTATGAAATACACAAGCTTGTCTTCAAGAAACTAAAA
>JAABUV010007478.1_pt1 | contig 11447 bp, 19 predicted proteins | sample 5559971 | NCBI WGS metagenome assembly JAABUV01 (sample SAMN10711881, study PRJNA513362) | rock metagenome | isolation source: Antarctica rocks | place: Antarctica: Victoria Land, Knobhead nord | collected 2015-12-19
CGGCCCATGGCGGTCGGGGGCCGCCACATCTCCGCCATACGCCCTGCCTCCCGAAGCGCCTTGCTGTATGCCACCTGCCTACGCGGTTGCAGGCGACGTGAAGAGCGTGCTTGCACTGGTAACGACCTACCAACGACGAGCGCAGCCACCGCTCGGGAACTTTAGGCGCACCTCTGACGCCACACAGAAAGCGCAACTGCATGCTCCTGGCGTCCTTGGCAACAACGCGCTCCCACCCGGCCCAGACCTCCAAAAGGGGTCCCAAGCCTCTGGGTGGCCGGCCGTGGCGCCTGTGCAGGCGCCGCCGCGTGTGCGCAGCCGCGTGGCCAGCCTGAGTGCTGACCGCAGCATCCCCACCCGGCTGTGCGCTGGCCGCTCAGCAGCGCACCTCAGGCTGCTCAGCAGAGCACTGAGTGAGAGCCATCAGACTCGAGGAATAGCAGGCACAGTGAGAGCTGCAACCTTGAAGCCTCTAATATACTACTGCTGCGAGTGCCAGGTAGCTGGCACCAGCCTGCCTAGCTGTGTAGCCAGGCAGCTGTAGGCTGCTATGGAGCCCAAGGCAATCTGCGCTGGCATCGGCTTATCACGCACATGCCCTGCATGTTGCATCCCGAGAGGAAGGAGAATGTATACATTCGAATGTACACTGAAGCGTGAGCTGAGGTCGAGTTGCAGCATCACACACGTTGCTGGCACCCGCGCGCGCTCCTCGCTGTACAGCGCAGCAATGGCAGACAGTGTGCACGCTGACGCAAGGCCGACGGGCGTGCATGACGTGGGCGGGCTGGATGATGACGCGCCGCTGGACCTCCGTGAGAAGCCGTTGGCATTCTGGGAGCGCCAGGTGCTCTCCTGCACTGCGGCGCAGCTGCTTCACATGGCGTCGTGCGGCAGCTTGCAACACCAGATGGGACTTATTCTGAGTCACTCCTGACTCGCTGGATTGCTAAACTGCCAAGCTTGACAAGGTCCCTGTTTGCCACCCACCCGTGCAACACAACAGCAGCACACCACGATATCCTCAACAGCGCTGCTGAGCGCGGCGCGCCGCCGCCCGGCAGACGCACGCGCTGGTCGTGGTGCTCTCGCGCAAGGGCCTGCTCACGGTGGACGAGCTGCGCCGCAGCGTGGAGGGCCTGCCGGCCGCCGCCTATGCCACGCTGCCCTACTACACCAAGTGGGCGCGCGCGCTGACGGCGCTCATGCTCGAGCGCGGCGTGCTGTCGCGCGCCGACGTCGACGCCGCCCTCGGTCCGGTCGACACGGAAGACCCGCCGGTGCTGTGCGCCGTAGCGCTGCAGAGCTCTTTGTGCCGACGCACTCCCCTGTACAAGCACGGTCGGACATTGGCTTATTTGTCATAGGCCAGCCCGCCACCGCGTCCGGCGGCGCCGCCAGGCCCCGGGGGTCGCTACATGTTGTGTGGGCCGCCCGGGCGTGTAGAGGGTGCATGGTCCCTGCTCCGCGCCTTGGTAAAGCGGCTGGGAGCATGTGCAGGCATTGAGCAGCGCTGACACGGGCCCTGCCCTGAGGCCGCCCGCGCGCAGGTTTGCGGCCGGCGACCTGGTGCGCGTGCGCGCGGAGGACGCGGCGGTGCGCTGGCGCAAGCCGCACCTGCGCACGCCCGGCTACATCTTCGGCCTGGTCGGCGCGGTGGAGCGCGACTGCGTGGTGCGCGCGCCGGGCGCGCCCGCACTCTGCACCAGAGGCTTGGAGGGGCGTGTCATCTGTCGTGGATGGCTTTCACTGCTGCATGTGGCTTGTCGAGCACGCGGCTCTCGTGATGCCCCGTGCGTTTGGGCTGGGCTGCAATCCTGCAGCAGGATTATACCCAAGCACGCACGGTGAGGCAGCAGAAGTGCCGTATGTGCAGACGCGCTCGGGCACGGAGCTGACGGCGCCCGCATGCGCACACCCCCTGTGCGCACACCCCGGCAGGCGTGCTGGTCCAGACGAGACCCTGCCAGGGCCTCAGCCGCGCCCGCGCGCAGGGCCGCTTCGCAGACCCGGAGCGCCTGGCCTTCCGGGAGGCCGGCCCGCGGCAGCCGCTGTACCGCGTGCGCTTTGACCAGGCGCGCCCCGCGCGCCGCCCTGCCTGGCACGGCCCTTGGCCCGTCCCACTTGGCACGGCCTTCTGGCCCAGACGAATGTGCACAGGCTGCCCGCCAGGCGCCCCAACTGATCTTGCTGCGCGAGCATGCCTTGTGCCAGATCAAATAGCAAGAGCGCTGCTGAGCTGCTGTGCGGCGTTGAGTTGGCACAGAGCCCGCTGGCGTCGGCAAGTGGCTGACAACGATGAAAGGTCAAAGAGCCATGCACTTGCTGGCGCGGCTGCTTGACAGGTTGCCAGCCCTGGTTGCACAAGCTGTTCGCTCGGCCAGCGGCTTGCCGGGCCTGCGGGTGTCCAGCACGCCTGGGGTGAGCCACCGGTCGTCGTGGAGGCGCCAGGCAGCCCTCCAATCTAACCCTGCGCCAAATCTGCATGCATGCGCGCCCAGGCCGCTGTGTGGGAGGGCTACGCCGGCGGCGCGGCGGACAGCGTGGACATCGAGATCTACCAGGCCTGGCTCGAGCCGGCCGCGCCTGCGGACCTGGCCGCGCAGGCCGCCCGCCGCGGCGCCCTGCACGGCCACGCGGCCCACGACGCGCACGGCGGCCATGGGCACGCGCACGAGCACGCGCATGAGCATGAGCACGCGCACGAGCATGCGCACGCGCACGAGCACCCGCACGAGCACGCGCATGCGCATGGACCGGTCGATCACGGGGACCATGTACACGAGGCGCGCCCCCTGCCCCCGCGGACGCTGCAGTCCGGCACGCGCCCTGCTTTGCGGCAGCCGCCTGGTTGCGGATGCGCAAGTAGCGGCCCTGCGCCCGCGAGCCCTGCCGTTCGCGGATCTGCCTGGCCCAACATCACCGGCGCCTGGCAGCTGCGTTATCTGGTGCCCAAAGACGCGCAATGACAGGCATTGCTCAGCAGGGGGCACCTAAGTTATGGGTGGTCACATGGGCCGCCGCTTGCACGCTCCGGTGGGCACATACAGCATGCTTCGCGCCGCGTACGGTGTATCCGCAGCCCCATAGCCTCGAGCTGCAAGGAGCCGCGGGGCGTGCGTGCGCCAGGCGCGCGCGGAGGTGGAGGCGCGCGCGGTCGAGCTGGAGGGTGACGACGCGGAGGCGCGGCGGCCGACGGAGGCGCTCGCAAAGGCGCGCGGCCGCCCCCGCGCCGGGCAGCGAGCCGGGGTTGCGCGCTGCGCAAGGAGCCAGGGGCGGCAGGCCGGCCAGGGAGGGCCCTGCGAGGCCGAGCCAGTCAAGCATGCATGCTCGCCGCACCGGGTCCCCGCAGCGGGCTGCTGCCGCAGCGCAGCCCAGGGGCGAGGAGCCAGGGTTAGGGTAAGTGGTAGGCTTACCCTAGGCGCGCGCGCGCAGGCGCTGGCGGCCAAGGGCGCGGCGACGCCGGCGGAGGTGCGCACGGTGGTGGAGGACATGGACATGCGCGGGCGCAAGGCGCTGGGCGCGCGGCTGGTCGCGCGCGCGTGGGCCGACGCGGGCTTCCGCGCGCGCCTGCTCGCCGACGCGGCCGCCGCCGCGGAGGAGCTGGGCATCGCGTCCAGCAACTTCCCGCCCGCGCCAGGCGCGCCACGCATGCACCTAACCCTAACCCTAGCCCTATTCCCATTGCCAGGCGCGCCGTCCCCGCGCCGCGCCCGCTGCCCAGCGCCGCCGCCTGCGAGGCGGCTCGCCGGCGCGTCCGGCAGCCGCCCGCCCGTGCGCGCGCCGCGCCGGCCGCGCAGCGCCTGGAGAGCCGGCCTCCGCAGGCGTTCCCGTGGTCCAGCGTTCGGCAGTTGCCATAGCTCATGCTGCCCGCGCTGCATGTCCTCCCACCTATATAACAAGCGGCGTCGGGATACCATGTGAGCACTGCTCTGCTGGGCTGCCCAGATTCAGCAGCGGTTGCTCTGGGGGCGTGGGGAAGGCCGCACGGCGGCCCTCAACACGCACCGCGCGCCTGAATAGGAGTGGATCCGCAGGCGAGGCAGCCGGCGCCGCGCCCGCCCCCGGGGGCGCCCGTACCGCGCCTGCGCTGTCGGGCACGCGCCTGACCGCGCTGGAAAACACCGAGGACGTGCACAACGTGGTCGTGTGCACTCTGTGCAGGTGCGGGGTGTGGCCCTGAGCGTGTGCGGGGGATCAGCGCACGGCGCTGGCCGTGTGCATTCAGTGACGTGCAGCGTCGGTGGATGCTGGGTGCCGACTGATGGGTAGCTTAGGATTTGGCGGCCTGCTGGTGTAGGCGCTTGTGCATTGACGCTCGCCGATGATCGCACCTTGCGGCAGGCAGGATGACTGGCAGTAAATGTATTGCTGTCATACATCTGACATGCACGCCGGGAGCTGAGGAGTGACACGGTTCTGCAACATGTAGCAAGCGCCCAAATGGGGTCCAGTCCGGCAGGCGGCAAGCATGCAGCCGCTCTGCATGTTTCGCGTGCAGCTTCGCACGAGCCCGTCGCAGGCGAGCGCGGCAGCACCCGCTGGCATGCGTGCCGCACTGATGGCTCTGCCCCCGCTGCTGCGCAGCTGCTACCCGCTGGCAGTCCTGGGCACGTCGCCGCCCTGGTACCGCAGCCGCTCGTACCGCGCGCGCGTGGTGGGCCTCTCCTGCTCTCCACCCCCTCACCATGGGCTCTGGCGCATGCCTGCGTGCACGGCAGAGCTCAGCTCGCGGCTTGAGCCAGGTGAGCAGTCACTGCATGGGGTCAGACCATGCTCGGTTCCCACACGCACAGGCGCCGGCCCGCGCTGTCGCTGCTGAAGCCCGCACCGGCCTCGTGCGCGCACCAGCTGTCACTAGCGGCGACATGCTCAGCGTGCGCGCGGCCAGGTGCGGGACCCGCGCGGCGTGCTCGCCGAGTTTGGCACGGTGCTGCCGGAGCGCACGGCCGTCCGCGTGCACGATTCGACTGCTGACCTGCGCTACCTCGTGCTGCCGCGCCGCCCGGCCGGCACCGAGGGCTGGTCCGAGGAGCAGCTGCAGGCGCTGGTCACGCGCGACAGCATGATCGGCGTGGCGCCCGCGCGCGCGCCGTGAGCCGGACCAGGAGCGCGTGGGGGGACGTCGGAGCCGTGCCCGTGTGCGGGCATTTATCTGCAGGTTTTTATGCGTGCTGTCTTCCGTAGCCACAGCTGGACATTGTCGCTACACACTGCAGTGTTTGTTGCCTGTTTTTTGCAGCCAGCATGCTGCAGCTGACCGCCCTAGCCTTAGGTGTTTCGATAACACCAAAAGCAATTGAAAGAGTTTGAAAGATAAAAGCCTCTGCTCATCACGCGTGAGATCAATAGCCTTTGCTCATTCACGTTCTTGAGGCAGCGAGATGGTGTGCACAATGCTCGCCCAGACCCCGCTCGCTACGCCGGCCGGCCTGGCCAGGAGCACTGCCCGGCCGTCCATGAGCCCGGCTCCCTTCCGCAGCGTGAGGCGGGTGGTTGCTGTGCGGGCAGCCGAGAAGAGCCCCCTGGACCAGCTGGAGGAGAAGGCACAGGTGGGTGTCAGAGCGTCTGGATAGAAGTTGCCAATGCACCTTACCTGTTGGCAGCCTGCCACATGGCTGCTGTACCACTACCAGAGTGTCCCCATCTGTATGCATTGTGTCCTCCCTGACTGCCAGGGCCTCCAGCGCCACTGCGCGCGCTGTGGCTCTGCATTTGTGCAATCCCAAAGGCTGTACTATCCTGGCCACTGACGCGCGCGGCGCACGCGGCAGGAGTTTGTTGAGACGACCAAGGAGAATAGCGGCCTGGACTTTGACAAGCTGAACAAGCAGCCTGGGTTTGCGAGCGACAAGAACGTGGGCACCAGCCCGTCGCAGGCGGTGCGCGCCTCAGGCAGCACCGGCGCGTCTGCCAGTGCCGGAGCCAGTGCCGGAGTCAGTGCCGGAGCCAAAGAGCAGGGACCATTTTCTGTGGATATGGAAGCGTGTGCTTCTTCTGTTGTGACTCCAGTGTGTCTGGCTAAACACGCCTGAGTGACTCTTTGATCTGGTGCGCAGGAGGTGTTCAGCTTCTCTGGCCTGTTGCCCGAGATCATCAATGGCCGGTGCGCTTTGTTCTTGTGACCTTTGCCCTTGTGGACGCCAAGATCGTGGAGTTGCCACATAGCTGGTGCAACACTCCTCTGTTGAGCAGCCTGTGCGTATTGCAGGGCGGCTATGTTTGCCATGCTGGCGGCCTTTGGCGCAGAGGTCCGCACCGGCGCGCCTGTGTTCGTTCAGATCCAGCAGACGCCGTTGTTTATCGGCCTCGCCTTTGCGACGATCATCATCGCGAGCGTAATCCCGGTTGCGCGCAAAGCAAACCTGGACCGCGACGGGTTTGGTCCCTTCACGCAGGTGTGCTGCCAAGCTCCACTAGTTGTGATGCTTTTGCCGAGTGATGCTTTTGCCAGGATACTCTTACTTTTGTCTCCTGCTCCTGTCTGTTTCACACTGTATAACCAGCGCCTGCAGCTTGCTGACCACTTGCACGGATGGTGGCGCAGAAAGCAGAGGTGTACAACGGCAGGCTCGCGATGGTTGCCTTCGCGCTGCTCATTGTGCGCCCCGCAAGTGTTTGCACCGACCCTGAGTTCCTAAAGCTCACAAACTTTTTATGTAGGTTGCCTCGCGTGGCCAGCAGTGTGCAGGATCGTGCTTAGGATGTGCTTGCATGTCTGGTTGTAAAGGAGGCAAACCCGCCTGAAGGCGAGTTGGCTGCTTGCAGGTGGTGGAGACCTGGAAGGCGGGCCCGGGCCTCAGGTTTTGGTGAGCGCAGCTCCTCCTGATGCGCCCGCAGCTCGGTGTGTTTGTGGCAAGAGGGACGCTCAACCAGTGTGAATGAACCTGCCGACTAGAACTAGGGAGTGCCGGGGATGAACAGGCTGTGCGGTCCTTGCACTGTTTGCCGGCAGACAGGGTTGCTGTGGCTGAGAGCGAGTGATAGTACTATTCAGCTGTAAGTGTCCTGCTGCTGACATGTCGCACAGAGCCCGGCTCAGTCCATGAGCCTGATGGGTGTGCAAATTTTTAGGTCTGCCTGCAGGCGTTTTGAGGGATATGCTGTGACAGTCCAGAAGGTGTAAGTGAGAGAGCAAGCTGTGCCACGCGCGGTTGTAGCAAGCTAGCAAGATCACAGTGAACTCACTGACCTGAACACTATGAGGCCGCGCCCCAGCTCTGCCAATCCACCGCATCAGCGCCCTCATCAAAGCCGTCCGGCGAGGACATCACCCGCATGGTCATCTGCGCCCCATGTATCTACGTTGCTATGTGCCTGGAGAGGGTGCACCACGTTTCCTGCACGACACAGGTAAGCAGGCCGTCCGCACACACGCTCGGAGGAAGGAGAACTTATTGCGCACCTGCTTATCATACTTCTGGCACCGCCGCTTGTTGAACTCCCAAAAGCCGTCGCTCTCGCGCAAGGCCTCCAGCGTCACGGGGTTGTCGTGCAGGGACAGCGTCGCAAGCTGCTCACAGCCTCGCAGCAGCTCTGCCGGAATGGCCGTCAGCCTGCGTCACAGCACCGGCACCTGTGCTGGGGTGCAATTCCAGCGCTGAGAGGTCATGATGCAGCCATCAAGGCTGCAGGACCCATATGCCATGGCCGCAGCCAGGACTCACAGGCTGACCCCCACGCATCTCTGCACAGCCCACGGTTGGTTGCCACTACTGCCCCGCCATGAAGTGCTCTCGCCTCTCTGACGCACGGCAGCTCCAGACCATCAAACACAGGCGCCCGGCCAAGCGCCTTGATACCAAGCCCGAACCTGTTGCCGTCGAGCAGCAGCGAGCGCAGCTGCTGCAGGCCGCCGAGCGCTCGGCAGGCCGGTGAGCCTGTTCTGGCGCGCGTCCAGCGACCGCAGCTGCGGGAGGCCGCCCAGCTCCGCCGGCAGGCCGGCGAGCCTGTTCTGGCGCACGGCAAGGGCGCGCAGGCTGGTGAGCTGCGACACGGCCGCCGGCAGCGCCGTGAGCGCGTTGGCGCTGGCGTCCAGCGTGTGCAGACGCGGCAGGCTGCATATGGCAAAGGGCAGCGCCTCCAGCCTGGCGATAGGCGTGCAGACGTCAGCCGGGCGCTGCGTGGGTTAGGGTTTGGGTACTGTATCATATCCTACACGCTTGGCGCACACAGGCCTGTCTGTCCTGCCGGCCTCGGCCTGCAGCATGGCCGCGCGCAGCGCCCCATGCATGCGTCACCTCCCAGCAGGCCACGCCAGGACTGGGGTCCTCCGGTCGCGCCGGGCGGCGCGGCCCGTGCGCCCGTGAGCGGGTCACCTGTTGTGGTCCAGCGCGAGCACCAGCAGCTGCGTGAGCGGCGCGAGCGCCGGCAGCGCGCCGGATGGCAGGCGGTTGTGGCTCAGCCGAAGCCGCTGCAGGGCGGCCAGGTAGCCCAGCGCCTCCGGGAGGCCGTCCAGCGCGTTGTTGCCAAAGTCTGCCACGCGCGCCCCGGCGACAGCCAGCGCGGCCGCCGGCACGTGCGCCAGCGCCGGCCGCTCGCCGCGCAGCGCGATGACCCGGGTCTTGGCCCAGATCGCGCTGCGCGCCTGCCGGTCGGACGGGGCTGAGAATGTGAGGGGGCAGAGGGGCGCGCGAGCTGCCGCGCTGGCTGCCAGGTCTGCACATACAGGCGCCGTGCGGCAGGGTACTCACTGCCAGAGTGACAGCAGGTATTGGTGCACCCGCTGCTCAGCTGTGACCAGACCTCAAGGGTGGCAGGGGCGCCGCTGCCCGCCGCGCCGCCCTGCGGGTGTTTCTGCTCGAGCGCGGTCCTGGCGCGCTTGCTGGCAGCCTCGGCCTTCTCTTTCTGCAGCTCTTGGGCTGCCGCCTGGCCCTGGTTTGTTCAAACACTGAGTCAGGTGCTAGCTCTTACTGACTCACGACAGAGCCCTGCACAGCCGTGCCCTGAGCCATGCATACTGTGGCTGCTGGGCATACTGGCAGGACAGCCAATGTGGTAGTATGCGGACCTGCGTCTGGGTGCCAGGCGCTCCGCACAGCAGCATCAGCTTAGCACTGTCTTTCAGCTTGGCAGCCTCCACCGTGAGGTTGCCGCTATCGAGCACCCTGCCCTTGCATATCAGCTTCTGCGTTCGTGCGAGTGCGCCGGTGAGGTCCTGCAGCTGGGCCCGCACATCTTGCAAAGTTGTGCTGGGCTCGACAACAAGCTCGTGCACAGTCCTGCCGTGCGTCACATGCAGCTTCATGGCGTGGGCTACTTCCCCGTGCCTTGCTATATTAGCAGCTCCTTTACTCCCAAGTTTGTGCATGCACGACTGCCCGAGGAGGCACCCTTTTCCTCGGGGCTCGTGGCGCTCCTGTCGACCGAGGAAAGCGTACGACCGCTTGGAACAAGTCAAGGCGAGCTTCTACACTGGGGTGCAGTCGCAAGTAAGCACACCATGGTCCTTTCAGCTACACCAGCCAGTGTGCATGCGCTGCGGTGCTTGCCGGCGCGCTGCGTAGCTCCGCCTGTGTGCTTGTCCACTCCAGCAAGGCTTGACGCAACAGCAAGCGCGCAGCCAAGCAGGTGTGCTTCGTATCCGGACTGACTTGCCCAAGCATGCTTAACAGCCGCAGCCCCTCACATTGTCTTGGGACTGGACTTGCAGCGCTTGGTCAAGTATGTGTGCAGCACTGCGGGGCGCGGAGCAAACTGTGCCGCGTGTGGCAGGCCGGCAGAGGCGCCGGCGCTCGACCAAGCACGGCGGAGGGTGCTGCTGGGGGCCGCCGCGCTCGTCGCTCTGCCTGCCTGCGAGGCCAGAGCTGCCTGGGATGGGTCGTCCGCTGCCATTGGGTCCTGCCCGCTGGGCGACGAGGGTGATGAGTGCCGCCGGCAGACGCTGATGTGCGACCCGCAGCACTGTACCGGCACCGGCAGTGCAAGTGTCGAGCAACAGCTCACTGTAGCAGACTGCCAGCGCTTGTCACTGTGTAAGAAGTCAGAGCCTCAGCTGGTGATCACGCCGTGTGCGCAGACGCGACAAGGCGAAGAACGGTGTGGAGAGCTATTCCAGCGCAACCAAGATCAGGCTACGTGCGGGCCTCTCTGAGGCGCAGCTGAGAAGCTGGCCGTGTGCTCACAAAAGGGGTGTCAAGTTTGTTGTGCACTGTGCGGGCTGGCCTCCGCAGCGGGCGCGCCACAGGTTGCAACAGCAGCGAGCGCTGCACGGCCTGACGTGCTCGTGGGGGCCGCGCAGAGGAGAACTCCAGGGTGCCCGCGGCCGAGATGAGCGACGCATACAGCCGGGAGACGCTGGCGCTGAAGCAGGAGGTGGAGAGCTACGTGAACGCCGACCTGTACGACCCCGAGCGGCCAAAGATTGTGGCGGTGCGCGGCGCTCGCTGTGGCGCTGCTTTAACCCCGACCTTCCCCACGCGCGCATGGGCACAAGGAGGCTCCTGGCCGTCCCTGGTCTGTCAAGCAGTCTGGCAGCGCAGGCAGGTGGGTGTGAAGGAGGCAGGGCCAGGCTGCTGCAAGGCATGCCCGCATTTGCAGAGCCATTGTTCATGCGGCGAGCGTGCGCTCAGCGCCTGGGCGCCCGCCCCGAGCAGGCGCTGCGCAAGGACGGCGCGACGTGGGTGGCCAAGTACGCGCGCGGCGGCAGCGCGCGCAAGGTCTCGGCGCGGCGCATGTACATTGCGATCGACGCGCTGCAGGGCCACCTGGCGTCCAACGGCTTTGCGCCCTTCCCCAAGAACAAGGTCCCCGTGCTGCTGGGCAACGTGCAGCAGTCGCAGCAGCTGCTGGCCGAGGGCAAGTGAGCGGCGAGCGCTTGGCCAGCCACCACCCATGCGGACTGTCAGAGGGGCTGTTGGCGGGCAGCAAGTAGCGAGCTTGGCATTGTGCTTGCGGCTCCTGAGCTACTCGTGAGTTTCATGCTCCTGGCGAGCGTGAGCTTCTGCTGGATATGCAAGCTGCTGTGTCAATAGTGCCAGGAGAGTTGCGCCTTTGTTTTGTCAAAGCTACAGGCAAGGCGCAGCGGGGAAGCAGCAGTGCCGTGACCGACTCGTATGAGCTTTACGAGGCCATTGTGATGCTTCCGAACTGGTGATTTAAAATATATGCGATGAGTGTGAAGTGAGTGTAGCCTGTGAAGCGTGGCAGTGTGGGTGTTTTGATTACCCTTGTAAGAGGGATGATCTTGGACAACATGTGGTACTTGCGTATGAGACATGAAGATGAGGCAGAGATGTAGTTGGCAGGCGCAGAGTTGAGTGATAAGCAGAGCGGAGAACGTCTCTTCCTCAAGGAATCAGTGACACATTTCCTTCATCAGCATGCCTGCTCTCTGCAGACCCAGTGTGCATGACAAGCGCGCTCTGAGACGTAGCATGCAGTGACACTCCATGCTGCAAGAACAACAGAACAAGGGCCGCAAAAACACTCTCAAAGTGGCTAAGACC
>JAABUV010007479.1_pt1 | contig 11446 bp, 12 predicted proteins | sample 5559971 | NCBI WGS metagenome assembly JAABUV01 (sample SAMN10711881, study PRJNA513362) | rock metagenome | isolation source: Antarctica rocks | place: Antarctica: Victoria Land, Knobhead nord | collected 2015-12-19
CCAGAGGTGACGTTCTGGCTCTATTTCCGTAGCAGATCAACCGCGCGGGGCGCGCACCATCATGGGGAGGAAATTAGGCATTGGCGTTCTACTATCGGTGACGCTCTGGTCCTATTTCCTCAACAGTATCCGCCGCTACCGGAACCCCACTAGCCAGGCGTCCGTTGTAATGCGTTACATAACGGATTGGTGCGGAGGCTGGCCGAGCCAAGCCGACCGGAACGCGGCCGAACGCTACCGGGAGCGGCAGGCCGGCATGGGGCAGCACCGCGACCGAGGGCTAAAGTGGTAGCCGCATGGCCGTCTCAGCGCCCATCCTTTGTTTGCTTCAGGGCAGATCGAAGAAGCCGCCGCAAGGCTTCCGTCTCGGTGGCAATGTGCTCGGACACGCCGAACGCTCTTATTTCCTCCCACATCGAAGTGGAGAGAGCGACGGTTTTGCGGATCATGGGTTCGGGAGCGTCTTTCATCTTTCGAAAATAGCAGGACGCCGACTCTCCCATCAACACCAAAAATATGTAATTTATGTATACTTTTCCATAAGCGCGGCCTACAATTCTCCTGCGGCGGGATCACCCCCGCAGGAGCCTCCCCCTCACATGACAACTTTATCCGCCTTCCCCGGCCCGGTCCTGACCATGGCCCCCGGCGCAACCACCACGATCAACTACGGCTTCAACGGCACCATCGACTACGCGGGCGGCCTGCTCGACATCACCGGCCTGGTTGACTCTTACGGCGGCACCGACATCAAGACCTGGGACACCGGCGCCGGACAATTCGAGATGTGGACCCGCGGCGGCCGGGTCGTTGACTTCGGTCTCTACGATACGACCGGCACATACGGACCCTTCCAGGTCTACCAGTTCGGCAACGGGGTCTTTGCAGGCAAAGGGCAGCCCCTGCCGGACGGCGCCAAGCCGCTTTCGGGCAGCGGATACGCATCGCCACTTCCCGCCGTCTCCATCCTGGACACCACCACCGGCGCTGCGGTTCCTGACACCTTCTCGACGGCCTACACCGGTCCTGTAGCAGGCATCGCCAAGCAGATGATCGACATCTCGACCGACAGCCTGAACATCATAGCCAACGCGCCCAGCATGTTCATCAAGACCGGTGCCGGCAACGACGCCGTGGTGCTGAAGGGCGGTACGAACGTGGTGGACGCGGGCGGCGGCAGCAACTTCCTGACAGCGAGTGGCGGCGGCGCGGATACATTCTTCCTGGATGGCCGCAACATCCCGCAGGCTGCGAGCGCCGCCGGCCCGGTCCCCGGCGCCTTGTGGGACACCATAGAGGGCTTCGTGAAGGGCGATGCCGTGACCATCTGGGGCTTGGACAGCAGCTCTAGCAGCGGGCATCTGTGGCAGGCCAACGAAGGCGCTGCCGGGCACAAGGGCATCACCCTGCACACCCTTGAGCCGAGCGGTGCCATGGTCAGCCTGACGCTTGTGGGCCTGCCCGACAGCTCGCACCTGGGGCAGAGCTTCGGCAGCGTGAACGGCAACTCGTACATGTACATCAAAGCCATGTAACTAGGGCCTGTTAGCCTGCATTATTCACGAGAAATGCGCGATCAAGGCTAAGTCTTTGACATCATTTGCAACTATGCGAACGGCCTGTTTGATGGAGTTTTTTGCAATGAAATCTCTAGCCCAGGCGTTTGGTGGCCTGGGCCGATTTCGAGCGATCTAATGAATTATTCGGGTTAGCGCCAATACCGTTCATTTAGGAGTTCAGAAGCCCTATATCACTGACGTGGTTTTCTGGGATCGACAGCGATGGCGCGTGTTCCTGCCGGCCTTCCGGCCGGCGTTCGTGTAACTGACCACATCAGCCTTGGCGTGATCGCCCGGGCGTTTCCGCCCGACCGGGTGCAGCAGGTTCTGGCCGAGACCGGCAAGGCGAGCGAGCGCGAACGCGACCTGCCGGCGCAGGTGATGGTCTACTACGCCATCGCCATGGCGCTGTACATGGGATCGAGCACCCGCGAGGTGCTGCGCTGCTTGTTGGAGGGTCTGCGCTGGCTGTGGGGCACGGACGCGGTCAAGGTCGCGGGCAAGAGCGGCATCTCGCAGGCGCGCAGCCGCTTGGGCGAGATGCCGCTGCGCCGGTTGTATGAGCAGGTGGTGCAGCCGGTGGCGACGCGCGCCACCAAGGGGGCATGGTATCGGGCGTGGCGGCTGGTGAGCCTGGACGGCTCCAGCCTGGACGTGGCCGACACGGCCGAGAACGGCATCGATTTCGGCTATCCTGGTGCCAGCCGCGGCGCGAGTGCCTTCCCGCAGCTGCGTTTCGTGACGCTGGTGGAGAACGGCACGCATGTGCTGTTCGGCGCCAAACTGGGCCGTTACGCCGACAGCGAGACGACGCTAGCCCACGGCGTGGTGCCTGCGTTTCGGCCGGGCATGCTGTGCCTGGCCGACCGATACTTCTTCGGGTATGCGCTGTGGCAGGCAGCGGCAGCCACCGGCGCCGACCTGCTGTGGCGGGTGAAGAGCAACCTGCGCCTGCCGCGCGCGGCGGTGCTGGCGGACGGGTCGTATCTGTCCGTGGTCTACCCGAGCGAGAAGGACCGGCGGCACGCGACCAACGGCATCCAAGTGCGGGTGGTGGAATACCGGCTGGAGGGCGTGGCCGACGCCGAGCCGCTGTATCGGCTGGTGACTACGATCCTGGACCCGGCGCAGGCGCCTGCCGCGGACTTGGCGGCCCTCTACCATGAACGCTGGGAGATCGAGGGCGCGCTGGCCGAGCTGAAGACGCACCTACGCGGGGCACAGGTCGTGCTGCGCAGCAAGACCCCGGACCTGGTGCGCCAGGAGTTCTGGGGCCTGCTGCTGGCGCATTTCGCCGTGCGCGGGCTCATGCACGAAGCGGCGCTGCGGGCCGACGAGGACCCGGACCGGCTGTCGTTCCTGCATGCTGTGCGCGTGGTCCGGCGTAAGCTGCCGCTGTTTGCGGCTTTTTCCCCCTCGGGCCAGGCTCGGCCTGCATGAGCAGGTGCTGGACGAGATCCTGGAGGAGCGCGTGGCGAGTTCCCGTGGCAGACAGGTGCCGCGCGGGGTCAAGCGCAAGATGAGCGGCTATCCGCTGCGCCCTCGCACCCCACAGCCGACGACTTGGATCGATGTCGCCGCCGCCATCCGAATAGCAAAGTGAACAGTATTGGGGTTAGCGCCTGAACTCTTTGCCTGGTTCTGCATTGTCCTGCTTTTTAGGCGAGGCGGGTTGGATGTTGACGGACGCGCGATGGATGGTGCTGGAACCTTTGATCGAGGCTTGCCGTCCGCCGGCCAAGGTGCCGCCCCAGCATCTGCGGCGGACGGTCAGCGCCATCCTGTGGCGGCATGACAACGGCGCCAAGTGACGCAGTGTTCCAGCTGAGTTCGGGCCGTGGTGGATGGCGGCACAAACCTTTATCCGTTGGTCGCGGCTCGGGGTCTGGGAACGGCTCTAGGGCCTGTTAGCGCTCAAACTTTTCGCCTGCCGGTGCATTGTCCTGCTTTTTGGCAAGGTGGGCTGGATGCTGACGGATGCGCAATGGGCGGTGCTGGAACCCTTGATCGAGGCGGTGCGCCCGCCTGCGAGGGTGCCGCCCCAGCATTTGCGGCGTACGATCAGCGAGATCGTATGGCGGCATGACAACGGCGCCAAATGGCGCAGTGTTCCAGCCGAGCTTGGGCCATGGTGGATGGCGGCACAGACCTTCATCCGCTGGTCACGGCTCAGTGTCTGGGAACGGCTGCTCACGCTGGTTCAGGAGCAAGGCGTGCAGCTTGGGATGACCTTCCTCGACGGCACCAGCATCCGGGCGCACCAGAAGGCGGCCGGGGCGGCCAAAAAGGCGGCACGTCAGCGCAACGGGACCATCGTGAGGCACTTGGCCGGTCTCGCGGCGGCTTTGGCACCAAGGCTTGCGTGATCACCGACGCGATAGGCCGGGCCGTGGCCTTTGTCCTGGCACCGGGGCAGGCGCACGAACTACCGCACGCCGTGGCGCTGCTCGACCAACTGCCGGGCGTGCCCGGCTGGGTGGTCGCCGACCGCGGCTACAGCAGCCACGGCTTCCGCGAACACATCTGGGATTTGGGCGCGCGGCCCGCGATCCCGCCCAAGCAGAACGAGGCGCCCGTGGCCTGCCCAGACTGGATCTACACCCATCGCAACCAGGTTGAGCGGTTCTGGGCAAGGCTCAAGGAGTGGCGTGCGGTGGCCACACGCTACGAGAAGACCGCCAACTCCTTCATGGGCGTCCTCTGCATGGCCGCAGCCATCGATTGGATCAAAGGCTAACAGGCCCTAGATCCAAGTTCCGAAATGCCTGCGTGACCTGCCCGGAGAAGTCAGGCGTCACCGCCTTAGAAGCTGCTCCTGAGGCGTATTGGCCGGAGATGTGAGCGATCCTGAACCCTGCTGGAACAACGGCAATATGGGAGTAGCCGGACGCTGAGGCATCAGGTAGCGCGACCGGATTTATGCAAGAGATCCTTTCAGACATTGGCTATCCTCCATATCGTCGCGCTGGTAATCTTAGGCACCCGGTGAGTAATCACGCTCCATCCCGTGCGTCAGTGACGCATCTCACTCGGCAAAGGGGCCGTTACGCAAGAACTCGACGCTTGACGGCGCACTGTAACTTGGGACGAAACTGCTACCGTAGTCTCGGATGAAGTTGTCGTACGTCGTAGCGGGATAGGTCTGCGCGATATGGACCATGGCGGCCTCAAACCGCTGCTTCATCGCCAATCGCGGTGCGAGCCCAACGATCTTGTCGATGGCAGGCTGGCCGAGTTCCTTGAACCCAATCCCGCCGATGTCCAGGCCGACACCAGCGGCACAGCAGGCGACCTCGATCTCCTTGTAACGGGCGATGGACGGAGTGGTATGGAGCGCGATCGAGTCCCAAACAAGGCGCTGGCCGTTGCCGTCGAAGCCCTGCTCGGCGACGAACGTCCGGGCGGCGTTCGCGCCGAACACTTCGAAGCGAACCTCGCCGGTGTAGTGCGGCGTCAGCCCGATGTCGTGCAGCAGCGCAGACGCGGCGAGCACTTCGGGGTCCGGCCGCAGCTTGCGGGCCTCGGCCAGCTTCGCGCCGAACAGCCAGCACCGCACGACGTGGTTGAGCAGCCAAGGCTCAGAGATGGTCCGGGCGTGATCGAAAGCTGCCTGCACGGCCGCGCTGTCCGGGAGCGCCAGGTCAATGGCTTTAGACAAGCCGGAGATTTCGGCAGCGGGCGTTCCGCGGAGTGAGTGTTCGACTGCCGGTCGCGACGGTTCCATCGCCGAGGGCGTCTGCCCGGCATCCATTGTCTGGGCATGCAGCGCCTTGGCGTGCAGGAGGGGAGCGGCACACAACACGCAACCGCAGATCGTGGCAAACAGGTTTCTACGCGGCATCATTCCTACACTCCATGAAATTGACTGTCGTTGCCGGGGATCCGACTGGCGCTAGTCGGCAGCGACCCGCTCGAAGGCTTCGCGGAAGGGCTGCCTGGAGCCGACGCTCCGGTCCATGACGCGCTGAAGCACAGCCGGAGGGGCGATATCCGGACGCCCCGACTGAAAGGGTGGTGCAGATAGGTGGTATTGCCGAACTCGTTTTTTGCTTGATGGATGTCGGTGTGGCAGACACCACAGTTAGAGTACCTCGATCTCGACATCGCACGGACCAGGGTCCAGGCGCTCGAAGGCATACGGCTTCAGGCGCGAGAAGCTATGTTTGGTGGCATAACCGAAGGCTTTGATCATTCGGGCTTCTCCTCAATGATGATGTCAACGACGCGAGGCGAAGGCGTACGCGCGCCTAAACCGGGATGGCAAAGGTCAAATAGCTGCCTGCAAGGCAGGAAACAGACCCACGGCGTTGCCCCGGGCGACCGCCTCATGCTCCTCAGGAGTGAGGCCCTGCAAAGTCCTGAACCCTGTCGTGTTCGCAGCAATGCTCTCCGGCTTCTGGAACGGGTAATCGGTGCCGAACCAGGGCTATTCAGTTCTAATTACTGGGTTCCAAGAGCGAGCAGCTGATCGAAGCTGACGGCGTTGGCGTAGAGCGCCAGGCTGATGTTCTGGACGCCGTTGGCGCGCAGGATGTTGAGGGCGAGCGAGCGGATGCGGGCCATCATGCCGGGCCGCGTGCGGATGCGGCTGGCGTCCTCGCCGAGCGTCACGTCCCGGACGTAATGGGCGCAATTCTCGATGCCCCAGTGCGCGCGGATGGCCCTGCCCAGGAGCTTGGCGCCGTGGCGAGCCTGGCAGGGGTAGTATCCGACCTCCTCGCGCGTGGCCCACAGGCCGGTGCGGGTGTCCTTGAGGTAGGTCAGGCGCGACACCCGGGCGACGCAGCTGACCAGCGACTGCCAGGGTTCGTCCAGAAGGCCTGCGGTGTCGAACACCTCGACGCGGCGGTGTTCCTGGCGGCCGTGGCGGCGGCGGTCCACGGTCTCGTGGCTATCGAAGGGGCAGCCGGCGGCGCAAACTCCGGCCAGGGCCGCGTGCAGGGTGGGCTGGTTGTCCTTGACGCGGACCAGCAGGGCGTTGCCGGTCGCGGCCGCCTGCGCGAAGCTGTCCCTCTGACAATGCAGCGCATCGGCGGTGAACAGCACGCCCGTCAGGCCCAGCTCGGCCATCAGCCTCGGCACTGCTGCAACCTCGTCTGGCGCCCCGGCCAGCTCCTGATGGGCCAGGACCAGGGCGGCGTCGCTGGCAAAGGCACTGAGCACGTGAACCGCCTTGCGGTCGGCCAGGTGGTCAAAGCTGCCGCGCAGCGTCTTGCCGTCGAGCGCGACCGTGCGCAGCGCCTCCGGTCTGCTGTGTGCATTCAAGTCGCAGGCATGGCGACGGAATGCAGCTTCGAGATCGTCGCGGCCGAGCGCCAGGAACAGGCAGCGCAGCGTGTTCACCGCCGGAGCGCGCCGGAAGCAGGCGCCGAAGATGGCGTTCAGGCGCTCGCGCTGCAGAGCAATGAAGGCGATGATCTTCTGGTAGGAGGTCGCGCCCGCAAGCGTGGCCAGGACCGAGAACAGCAGCAGGTGGCGCATGCTGTAGCGCTGGCCTTGGGCACGGCGCGGGTCGGGCACCTCGGCGAGGGCGGCAAGCAGGGCGGCGAATGGCACGGGGCGACCTCACAAAGCAGGAAGGTCGCCTCCATACAGCCGCTACATTGCCCCGGCGCCGCTCACGCCCAGGCGGCTATGGCAGAACTGAATGGCCCTGGGTGCCGAACAGGATTTGCGACACCGGCGCCAGCGTGCGGAGATAGTCAAAGGTCGGCTGATTGGCCGACATCGCCAAGTCGTAATAGAGCTGCGCGAAGATACGCATGACATCCTCGTCCGGCTTCGGCGCAGGCTTCATGGCCGGCATTGCTGACATCATTGCGATGCGGCGCGCGATGGACGGCAAAACGCCCCCAGCGTGCGACAGGATTAGTTTCAGGCCCGGTGCCTGTTCGAACACGCCGGCGAAGATCATGTCGATGACGGTGCGGGCCAAATCTACCGGGAACTCGAACAACGGCGCTGGCCGGCCGAGGCCGACCTTCTCAAAACAGGCCGGCGATGTCGGATGGAGGAAAAGCGGCACGCCGCGGCGCGCAATTTCTTGCACCAAAGACCGAAATGCGTCGTCGCCGAGATACTTGCCGTCGCAGTTCGTCTCGATCACCACCCCGTGCAGACCAAGCTTGTCGAGCGCGTAGCGCAGCTCGTCGAGACATTCGGGCAGGTAGGGAAGCGGCAACGTTGCAAAGCCGCCGAAGCGGCAGGGATGTGCCGCCATGATCTCGGCGACGTCCTCGTTGAGCTGGCGCGCGAACGCGATACGCGCCCGCTTGTCCGGGATAAAGCCGACCGACGGCGAGCTGACAGAAAGCATCATCGTGTCGATGCTGTCCTGGTCCATCACCTCGACCGCCGACTGGGCGGATCATTCCGGAACAGGGAAGCCACCATCCAGGGTAGTCAGACCGGCCCCGGCCAGCGCCTTCTTGTATGCCGGTGTCAGGCAGTGGGCGTGAACGTCGATCAATCCGCAGGTGCAGGTCGCCGATGCAGCCTTCTCGCTCATCTTACCTCACTATCGATGCATCGGTGATGCTTGGTCGGACATGCGCCGAGGCGCTTCAACTCAGTTCAAGAGGGATCGGCAGTCATTCGAAGCGGTTGCCTGTCCGCTGCAGGTGGCCTCGTCCTGGGAACGGAAGGTGAAAGGCGAACATGGCGGCCCGCGCCGCAAGGATTTCCTCAAAACCTGCGCTCGGATTGACCGTCGGTGACGACGGTGCATTCGAACGCGCTGTGCCTGAACCGCGTCCATGCCTGTTGGGATTGCTGTCTGAAAGGCGCGTTCAGGTGCCGATGACCGCTCAGGCAGCCTTGGCTTTCGGGCGCTCCGCCTGCTCCTTGACCCGTGGCGACAGAAGGTCACCGAGGCCGATGTCGCGGAACATCTCGCGGCGCATCCGGTCGGCGACGCCATTGACGATCTCGGCACCGTCCTGGGCTGGGTCGATATGTAAACGGAACGGACGCTTTCCGAATGGCATGTCCACTACCCGGACGATGCTGCGCGCCACCTCGTCCGGGTCGGCGTCCTCCGGAGACAGGGCAGCCAACCCCTTCAGCGCCTGCTCGGCGATCCCGGCATAGGGGCCTTTCTCATACTCTGCTGCCCGCGCCGTGTCGGACGGCTTGCCGGCATTCGAGAAGTGGCTGGTGCCCGTGGTGAACGAGCCGGGCACGATGATCGTCGTCTCCACGCCCCACCGCGCAAGCTCACCTGCGTAGGAGACAGCCAGGGCATCCATCGCCGCCTTGGCCGCGAAGTAAGGCCCCAGGAAGGGCGGCGTGCCGCCGCGGGTCGAGGTGGACCCGACCCAGACGAGAAGCCCCTGGCCCCGGCCGCGCATGTGCGGCAGCGCGGCACGGTTGAGCCGGTGGGTGCCCAGCACGTTGACGTCGTACTGCTGCATCAACTGATCCGTCGTGAATGCCTCCGACGGACCGAAGACCATGTGGCCGGCGTTGTGGACGATGACGTCAAGGCGTCCTCCGTCCCCCAGCACCTTCTTCACGCAGGCTTTGACCGACGGCTCGGACAGCACGTCCAGTTCGATGGTCCGGAGGTCCGAGGCGTTGTCCTTGGCCCAAGTCGCCAACTCAATGGCCTTCGGGGCATTCCGGCCGTCCACGGCCTGCATCGAGGCAAAGACAGTGTGGCCAGCCTTGGCCAACAGCTGCGAGATCTTGAGGCCGAAGCCGGACGAGGCGCCGGTTACGAGTATGACGGATCTCGGCATGTTGAATGTCCTTTCGCGTATGTCGCAGGCGACGCTCGATCGATGCCAATGCGGGCGCGCCTCAGATGATGCCGCCGTTTGCGCGCAGCGTTTGCCCGTCGATCCAGGCTCCGTCGGGTCCGGTGAGGAAGGCGATAGCGGCGGCGATGTCATCAGGCTGGCCCAGGCGCTCGAGCGGTGACAGCTTGGAGAGCTGGTCGATCATTTCCTGCGGCTTGCCATCCAGAAACAGCTTGGTGGCGGTCGGCCCAGGCGCGATGGCATTGACGGTGATGTGCCGGCCGCGCAACTCCTTGGTCAGGATGCTGGTCATCACCTCGACCGCGGCCTTGGTGGCGGCGTAGACGCCGTAGGTCGGCTGCAGCAGGGTGGTTACGCTTGAGGAGACGTTGACGATGCGTCCGCCGTCGCGCATGCGGCGGGCAGCCTCGCGCAGGGTGTTGAAAGTGCCCTTGAGGTTGACCGCGACGGTGCGGTCGAACATGGCGTCGGTGGTCTCGGCGAAGGTGGCCAACTGCATGATGCCGGCGACGTTGACCAGGACGTCCACACCGCCATAAGCAGCCTCGGCGGCGTCGAACATGCGGGCCACCTCGGCGGCGTCGGAAACGTCGGCTTGGACGACCATGGCGCGGCCACCAGCGGCCTCGACCGTGCCGACGATGGCCTGGGCGGCGGAAACGCTATTCGTGTGGTTGACGACCACTGCGAAGCCGTCGCGTGCCAGCCGCTCGGCCACCGCGGTGCCAATGCCGCCCGAGGCGCCGGTCACGATGGCGACCTTCAAGGTGGTTGTCGCAGTCTTGCGGTTGGTGGCCGCAGGCTTCTCGATGGTGATGCTCATGGTCGTTTCTCCTTGGTGGGTGGGCCTTGGTGGCCGGGCAACGGGCGCCGGATGATCCGGACGTTGCACGGCACCGTGCGCCTCGCCGCAATGAACTGGCGAAGCGGTGAACAGGTAGGCCTGGGAGCCTGAACCAGGCAGGGTCGAAATAAACCTACTTGCAAGCAGGACTATCCCGGGTTCCACGCCTTCAGAGGATCTGTCGCTTATGAGCGCCGTACTTCTTAAGTCTTAAGTGCACTAAGCACTGCATCGCACGCGGCTTCCGCAATAATGACGTCCTGATCATCTGCTCCGGAGCTGACGCCGACCGCTCCTAATAGCTCCCCGTTAAGGATGATGGGTAGGCCGCCCGGCAGGTTGATTGATTGTTCACCGGTCGCGAGAGCCAGATCGACCCCAAACTGTGCCGGGAAGTGTCCAGTTGGCATTGCGAGGGATGCGGCGGTTCGCGCCTTCGTAAAGGACGAGTGCTGAGCGAGAAACTTGGCACCATCCATGCGTCCGAAGGCGAGTAGGTTCCCACCGGCATCGACGACGGACACGTTTTCCGGAATACCAATTTCGCGAGCTTTCGCGACCGCCGCCGCCAAAGCAAACGCGGCACCGTCATAGGTCAGCTGTCTGCCTTCACGAATGTAGCGGCTCACGTATCACCCCACCTTTCTGACCAAAAGCTGCAACAGCCGACGGGCCGGAAAGCACGACGACGACCCGGCCCTTGTGATGGTTACCTAACCTGAAAAATTCACGAGGGTTGGCGGGCATAGTACAAGCCCTTGATCCGGCGTAGAATGTGGTTGTCGAGGCCAATTCTACGGATCCGGAGCGCCATGCCCGCCAAAGTTGAGCTTATCCCTTCGCTGCCCGGCCTGTCACCAGTTGGCGGCAAGCCCGTGATCGCCCGCTTCGACGGCGGGCATCTCTCATCCGACGGGGGGCTGCTGGTCTTGCGCGAGGTGGAGCAGCGCCTCGACGTGGCCGGACGGCTGGCGGCCTGCATCATGGACCCGCGCGACCCGGAGCGCGTCGTGCATGGTCTCGACGAGATCATCCGCTTTCGCCTGCTGATGATCGCCGCCGGCTACGAGGACGGCAACGACGCGGACCGGTTGCGCACGGACCCGATGTTCAAGCTGGCCATGGAAAGGCTTGAGGACGAGACGGCGCTGTGCTCGCAGCCGACCATCTCACGCCTGGAGAACCTGCCCGACAAACGCGCACTGCTGCGCATGGGTCAAGCCATGGTCGATCTCTACTGCGCATCCTTCCGCCAGGTGCCGCGCCGGATCGTGCTAGACGTG
>JAABUV010007480.1_pt1 | contig 11445 bp, 17 predicted proteins | sample 5559971 | NCBI WGS metagenome assembly JAABUV01 (sample SAMN10711881, study PRJNA513362) | rock metagenome | isolation source: Antarctica rocks | place: Antarctica: Victoria Land, Knobhead nord | collected 2015-12-19
CGTCGCGCATGCGCCAGGAGATGTCCGACGGCGCGCGCAGCCTGCTGAAGGCGCGCGCGCGCCCCGCGGCGCACCCGGGGCGCCCTCGGCGTGCGGCCGCGTGCTCGCCGGGCGGCGCCTGGCGCCCTGTGCGATCGGCAGTGCAGGCCTTGCGACTGCCCAGCAGGCGGCGCGGCGCGGCCGGCGCGCCGCTGCGCAGGGGCAGCCCACGCAGCATGCTGCCCGGCTTGAGTGCGCCGGCGAGGGCAGGGGCCCTGCCCGGCGGTCTCTGCCCCGCGCTTGGGGTCGACGATGAGGGGGTGATGGTGAGGACGGCTGCGGCGCGCGCAGGGCCTGCTGGACCGGGACGTGGACCGGCGCCTGACGGCCACGCAGGCGCTGGAGCACGCCTGGGTGCGCCCGGGCGGCACCGCGCCCGACCGGCCGCTGGAGGGCACCGTGGTGCGCGCCCCGCTGCGCATGCCGCATCCCCGGGAGCCTGTGCGCGGCGCGAATGCATGCTCCGGGAGACCCTGCATGTGCCTGGACAGGGCCGGAGTTGAAGGTGAGTGCTAGCTGATGTGACAATGCTGAGTCGAGCGCTGTGCGCGTCACGTGTCTGTTGGGCACCCGCGGCGACAAGGCGAAAAGCACAGGCGCGACACCGCGACGGCGGGGCAGCGCCGCGCGCGCCTGCCACCCCGCACAGCCGTTGACGGCCGACGCGCGCGTGCCCCGTGGCGCGCAGGTGCAGCGCCTGCAGCGCCATGCGACGTACGGGCACCTGAAGCAGCTGGTCCTGCGCATGATCGCCGAGGACGTGCTGGCCGAGACGGAGACGCAGGCGGCCGACATGCTGAGCGCGCTGCGGTGCGGGCAGTCTCTTAGTGTCGGTATGCTGTCTGTATCTCGATGTAGATCAATCCTATCTTGTCGGAGGCGCGCGCGCGCTGCGCTGCTGGGCGCGCGTCCCTTGAGCGCCGACGCCGCACCCGGGCTGCAAGATAGAGCGCTCTGGGGGCGCGGCAGTCGCAGTGACAGGCAGCAAGCGGTGAACATGATAGCAGCGGGCTGTGCTGACTGGCGGGCCCCCGCAGCGCGCCTGCTGGCGGCGTGTCACAAGCCCGCGCACCAGCCACACCGTCATTCGACAGGCTCCTTCTGTCCGCGCAGCTGTTGCCTCCTGCAGCTACGCCTCTGCCTGCCTCCCGGCTCACAGGCCCGCGTGCTCGTCGCACAAGGGGTGGTGGCAGCAACGGGTATGTGCACGCAGGACGCTGTTCGACCAGCTGGACACGGACGGGTCGGGCGGCATCGACGGCGACGAGCTGGCGGCGGGCCTGGCCGCCCAGGGTTACCAGGTGCTGCCCCGGGCACCGGCTGCGGCAGCATGGGCAGCGAACCCCGCCTCCCCCAGCGCTGCCGCCTGTGTGTGCACCCCTGTAGCGCCCGCGCCCGGCTGGTGTCGGGCGTGCGTGGGAGGCAGTTCCGGGGCTACTGAGCAAGCAGCACACTCATTCGCCGCCCGCTCTGGCGCTGGGTGTGGACGGCAGAGGTTGCCCGCTCTGGCACCTTGCGCGGCCCCATGGCTACGTGCTGCATCTCAGCATGTAAGACCAACAGCACGGCGCGCCGACGTCGGGGCGTGCGCCAAACGGCAGGTGAGCCGCGGGGAGGTGGACAAGCTGCTGGACCGCGTGGACGTCAACAGCGACGGGCACGTCGAGTTCGGCGAGCTGGCCTCCGCGCTCGTCGACTGGCGGCAGGCACGGGGGCCCTGCGCGCGCCCTGCGCGCGCGGGTGCTGCGCTGTGCGTCCGGCGGGCAATGTGCGTGGCGGTGCCTGCAGGAGCGCTTGCGCAAGGCGCCCATCCTGCATGTGCTGCAGAGCCACGGACCCCGCGGCCGCTGCCAAGTTCTGAGGGGGCTTTGCTGCTGGCCGCTGCCGCAGCGTGATGAGGGCGCCGCTGCCTCTTTGCCCCCTGCTCTCTCGGCCTCAGGCACCCCTGACCCTGCGGCGCGCGTGGGCGTGCAGCTGCAGGAGGACCGCATGTGGGCGAGCTGGATGGACGTCGCGTTTGCCAAGCTGGACGCCAACGGCGACGGCTACATCTCGCTGGAGGAGCTGCTGGCGCGCCTGCCCGACGCCGTCGACGGCCCCGCCGCTGCCGTGGAGGGCGAGCGGCTGAATGCGGCGCGCCTCTCACACACCTGCTAAGGAATCGCAGGGGGCTGGGCGCAGCTGACGCATCCTGCTGCTGCGCGCGCTGGTCTACACGGCCACCCACGCTTGACCCGCAACACCCTGGCCTGACAGAGTCATGTGTGCGTTTGCTGCCGTGTTGCACGCTCCGCGCCTGCGTCGAGCAGCGGAAGCGCGCGGACCGCGCGCGCAGGCGCGGCGCATGCTCCGCGAGGCCGACAGCAACGGCGACGGCAAGGTGTCGCGCGACGAGTTCCACGCGCTGTTCACGCAGAGCACGCGCCCCGACGAGCTCGGCCAGTACGATGCGCGCTACGCGCCCCTGGAGTCGGTGGAGGCATAGGCAGGGCTATCATCAAGCGTACTCTTGTAGCAGTGCAGGCGTAGGCAGGGCGCCAGCGTTGCACCGCGCCTGCTTCGTCTGAGCCGATGGCCTGAGAGGCGCGGTGCGCGCACACGTGCGGCGCTGACGGGCGGGTTGCGTGGGCCAGGCTAGGCAGCTGTCTACACTGCGTGCAGAGCAGGCGCGGGGTGCCAGCCTGCGTGCTGCTCCCGGCTGCGGAGCGCGTTGTTGCCAGGCAGGCCTGGGCTCCTCACCGCCGCCTGCGCAGTGACCATTGCCTGCGTGTTGAGCATCAAGTGTGCGCACTCCGGGGCTGTGATTGCATTCTGTAAGTCGTGCGGCTGCTGCGTTGACAACCTGCCAGGGGTGATTCAAATGGGTATGGTCAGGCATGCAGGATGCTTGCCACGCATGTTCTGTGGGCTGTGACGCGATATTCTGCATTTCCAATTCATCAGCTAACTCGCGACCTGGTATACAACACTCTGTGTTTTCTGGACCATGAGGATGCCTAAGTCAGGAGGCTGGGTTCGTCATTGGGGAGGGCGAAACTCCTATCAAGGATACAGCCTGCTGATACTTCTTCAGGCAGTGAACTGGTCTGGTATGTCAGGTCCTGAGACGAGGGGCGTGAACCACTGCATGTGTCTGGCAGGGTTGTTCCGGCATGCGCGGACAGTCAAGGCATGACGTGACCGTGTAGCGCTAGCTGAAAGCTGTGTCCTGCCATGCATATATATCTGGTGACAGCACTCTGCAGACTGTGAAGTAGGGCACCTTGCGGCTGGGTACTGCTTGAAATGCTCAGATTGCTGACTCTGGCTTACTTCTGTCAAGTGTGTTGCTGAAACACAGACTACAGGCCAACAAGCACACCAATTGTACGTATGCGCCAAGAACTGATGCTGCACGAAAGCAAGTGATCCGAAACGCATGAGCAGCAACGTCCTGATGCAGGGTATTAAGCCCAAATGACACAACAAACACACTCCAATGCTCAGCACCCCACACTTTTATAGAAACAGCGCATGCTGAAGACGTTATTAGCATGCAAGCAACCTCTTGGCAGACCCCAGCGCCCCGCTCACTGGTTCACCTTGGCGGTAAGCGCATCGCGGTTCTCAAGTGCCCACTCCCGGAACGTGGGGCCCTGGAAGATGGTGTCTTTCGGGTCGCGCAGCTCGTTGTACTTGGGGGACAGGCGGTAGTACCGCCACATGGCCGCCAGGTCGTCTGCGCTCCGGCGCGCATGGAGTTTTAGGCGGGATGAAGGGCTGTGTTAAGAGCTGTCCTTGTTGTGTGCATCAGCAGAATGCCTTGCACGCATGACAGCCATGAGTGGTGAACACCGTTTAGACAAACGCTGCCCCAGAACACGCACAGGGGCCGAATGCGCATCAGCAGCATGCCAGCGAAATCAGGCTCACCAGAAACTTGACACTAGCAAAACCCCTTGAGGATTCTGCAGTCAGAGCACTGTGCGAGGACCTTGGTACCAAGGCCAAGGCATAGGTCGCGCCTGCAGCTGGGAATGGCAAGCTCGCATACTCCTCGTCGGAGATCTGCACATACCTGCGCGCGTGCGCTGTGTGCTGAGCGCTGCTGCAAGAAGCCAGGGGCCTTGACCTGCTGCAGGGACCTACTGCGCAGTGTACACGCCAAGATGCAGCACCGCGCTGCGCGGCAACCATGGTGTAGCAGTTCATCGGGTGCAATCATGTACAACTGCTTGTGTTTCCCGTGCATCAAAAGACGGCAGGACTCGTCAAGTCCGGTGCTGTGGGGCGTTGCATGGGTATGAACGATGCAGCACTAGTGTTTGTGGTGCCACAGGTGGTAAGAGGTGTTTCACAGTGCAAGAGGTCTGAATGGTGAAAAGGGATGCAAACATGACCACCGTCTTACGGGCGGCGGGCATGGATGCGCGCCTGACTTTTGTGCCAGTGACCTCGGCCAGGATATCAGCCACCTGCGTCCAGCTGATGGCCTCGCGCGCGACCGGAATCACCTTCCCTGCATATTTTTCTGGGTCCGCAAACACCACAGCGGCCAGCGCGCATGCCTCCAAGTCAGCTACTGCAGCCTGCTGAGACTCAAAGATGCCGTGATAAGGAGCAGAACTGCCTGTGCATGCATGCATGGATATACACAGTAGAAACCATGTCAGCCAGCACCCCAGTACTGACGTATGTACTTGGTAAGTAACCCTCAGGAGCCAGCGTCTCTTCCAGCACACTATGGTGCTCTAGCCAGGTGCACGAATAGGCAAACTGTAACATAAGCTACAAGCAGAAGATGCTGCGCACATGCAGCGCTCTCCCCGATGTCGGCCACGGCATGCATCTGGAGCGGCGCGGTGCCGAGGTTGTCCGACCAGGTGCGGCTGCCGTCGGGCTGCCGCTGGTACATGAAGAGCTTGGCAAAGTTGTCGTAGAACGCGCATGTGCGCAGGCCCGTGTACGGAATGCCCGACGCCTCGAGGTATTCCTGTCAGCAGCGTATGTCAAATACGCCGGCGAAGCAAACAATGAGAACCAGTGCGTACAGAGCTAGGTGCGGAAATGAGTCAATTTGCCTGCGCTGTGCAGCTATGCGCAATTTGCCGCGCGGCCAGAGCTGCCAGCAGCAGTGGGCAAGTGCTGCATGCATCTATGCTGATGTGGCAAAGCAGCCCTCTCACATGCTACATGCCACTTTTCGCACGGCACAAAGCAGCACCATGCATAGGCCAGCACCTGCACGATGGCCTTGGTCTGGAAGTGCGCAACGACGTACCCCGGGTGCGCCTCGAGCTCCGGCAGCGTGCCCTTGGGCAGCACCTTGCCCGGGTTCTCCAGCGTGCTCAGCACGATGTGCTTGACGCCTGCCTGCGCACCGTCCTCGTGGCCTTCATCTCAAGCACCAACCTGACATACATGGCCCTGATCAAAGCATGCTAGCCTGTCAGCTTACAGCAGCATGCAACTCAATAGGCAACTTGTTGACGCGTTGGAGGCCTCTGGGGCACTGACCTCCTTAGCAGCGTCTACTGCATCTTTCCCGTGCTGAATCTCAAGCTCCGGGTTGCAGTCGCAGCCATAGAAGTCTGTGAGCAGGAAGAGGCCCGTAGCGCCTTGGAACGCCTGCGTGCCACAAGAATTGCTTGCTTCTTTAGCCAGCATAGCGTGCAAAACAGTGTAGCGCTTCACACAGGCGGTGGTCTCTGCGATTGTGCCATCAGCAGGGGCAACAGCGACGCAGCGAGCGTGCAGGTACCCGCTTCAGTGACTCCTTGTCGTTCATGTCTGCTTCCACCACCTCCACGCCCTGGTCGGCCAGCGCTTTGGCTTTCTGCGCGTTGCGCGTGACAGCACGGATGCCAAACTTGCCCTGCTTCTGCAGCGCAGCCACGACGCCGCCGCCCTGCATACCGGTCGCGCCAAGGACCACAATGATGGGCGGGGACATGGTGTTCAACTACTTGTTCTGCAAGCAGGGTGAGTTGCAAGAGGACGCAGTCTGCTAGAATTGATAGTGTGCTGGTGCCCCAACGCGATCAGCGCTGCGGGCCAAGCTTACGAGCACAGCATGTGATGATGGTGTTACAAGCCTCTGTTGAGTAACAGCCTCAGTCGAGCCTGGTTCAAATAGTGAATGTGCTTGATTTACAATCAAGTAATCACCTCTTGGGCATGCTTGGTGCATACATGCCAGTGGTTTTTTCGCAAGACAGGCATTAGGCTGCGGAAGGTCGAGAGCGAGGCTTGTGAGCGATAATGGGGATAAGGGCAGACAGCTGCGCGCTTGCCGTGCGTGTTTTACATACCTGGCTATCAGAGCTGCAGACAGTGCGCGTGTTGTACCGCGAACTCAGGTTGCTTTCACTTATCCACTTTTGTGGAACTGCTAATGCATATGGCATCAGCAGCACCTCAGATGACGTGTACAGCAAGTTCGTTCGTCAAACAACAACACAAACACGCAAAACGCAAACGCTCAGCACCACTCCCTCGCTGTTGTACAGCACACCCAAAAAAATAGAACAGATGCGCACGAAGCACCCCGCACCAGGTATGAGCGCCGCGCTCACTGGCTCAGCTTGGCAGTGAGCGCGTCGCGGTTCTCATGTGCCCATTCCCGGAACGTGGGCCCCTGGTAGATGGCGTTCTTCGGGTCGCGCAGCTCGTTGTGCTTGGGGTACACGCGGTAGTACCGCCACATGGCCGCCAGGTCGGCTGCGCTCCGGCGCGCCCCGGCTTGCGGGGCTGTGCAGGATGGCTGCCAGCAGTACTGACAGCACTCCGACTACAGCTCTCTGTCCTATGCCTAAGTCCTTACGCGCACGATAGCAATGACTTTCACACCAGCTTTAGGATGAGGCCTGCCCTATATGCTGACATAGAACACCTACACCATGTGAGCGGCATGCCTGCGTGTTTGCAAGCACAGGAAACCCATCACATGCGTAAGTTGCTGGAAACTTTGCAAGTACAGGCCTGATCATCTGACCACACGTCCCATGATGAAGGCACTGGGTCTGCACCTGCGGCTGGAAATGGCAAACTCGCGTACTCCTCGTCTGAGATCTGCACATACCTGCGCGCATGCGCCACGTCGAGCGCAGCTGCTTGGAACAGTGATGTGTATTCGCTGCAGATTGCGGCTGCGTGGTGGTCACCAAGCAAGCCACAGGGTCCAGCCGCACGAGGCGCTGCCAATATGCTACACTCGCTCTTGGTAGCTGATGCCTCGCCGTCTTGGCGAGCTGGTCATATGTCTTTCCTTACATATGGATACTAGCTCGTTGGCGCACTCTTCGCCGTCAAGGTAATGCAGTGCGATCAGGCTTTGTCCCACGCATCCTTCAGCCGCACAGCAACACTGGTGCTGGAGAGCCCCTCGCCGCAAGCGGCGCGCGCCTGACTTTCGTGCCGGTGACATTGGTCAGAACGTCAGCCACCTGCGGCCAAGTGATGGCCTCGCGCGCGACCGGGATCACCTTTCCAGCATACTTTTCCGGATTGGCAAAGACCACTGCGGCCAGCGCGCATGCGCGCACAGGTCAGCGGCTGTCGTCGTGGTGGTGGACAGATGCCAGCAGGAGCAAGTTGCCTGTCGGTGGACTCGGATGCACATGCAGGAGCGCACAAGACCGCTCTCCAATATCTCCGCACTCAAGACCCGCAAGAGCCACAGACGTTAATCTCAGATACTGAGTGTGGCCACAAGCAGTCACACTAGAACAGCTGGCTCGAGCAGTCTTAAAAAAACGCATGGCGCACCCGCAGCGCTCTCCCCGATGTCGGCCGCGGCGTGCACATGGAGCGGCGCCGTGCCGAGGTTGTCCGACCAGGTGCGGCTGCCGTCCGGCTGCTGCTGGTACACAAACAGCTTGGCAAAGTTGTCGTAGAAGGCGCATGTCACCAGTCCGGTCCAGGGCGTGCCAGAGGCCGCCAAGTACTCCTGTTAGCAGTGCGCATGCAGCAATCAGCAGATACGCTGTGATCAGCCATGACCATGATGTCTGAAACAGGTCGACAGCAAGAGCACATCCGACTTTTGTCTGTGAAAAAGTACACCCTCTGCTGGAGAGTGCAAACCTCTGCTAGCGCTGCATACAGCACTTGAACACACAATGCCATGTCCAGAGTCATGCGGCCAAAGCTGCCAGGTGAGCAGCGCGCTAGCTCTGCAGCGGCTCTGCTCGCCCGCGGCTGTCGCCAGGCACACGGTGCGCAGAGGGGCGGCGGCGCAGCGGGGGTGCCCCAGCACACCCGTTCCCGCGAGCCGGGCGCAGCTCACAGCAGTACGGCACGGGGCGCAGATCGGGAGCACCTGGATGGCGGCCTTGCTCTGGAAGTGCGCGACGACGTACCCGGGGTGCGCCCTGAGCTCCGGCAGCGCGCCCGCGGGCAGCAGCTTGCTCGGGTCCTCCAGCGTGCTAAATACGACGTGCCTGACGCCCGCCTGCGCGCACGGCCGCGCGGCCTCGCGCTCGAGACAGGTCGCTGCAGACCGCGTGAGCGCGCGCGCCCGCCCTGCCACTGCAGGCTCACGCTTCCGCTATTGTAGCTGGCCAGGTCGACTGCACAACACTGTCGCGCCAGGGCCGGCGCTTGGGCGGCAGCACATACCTCCCTGGCAGCGTCCACTGCATTCTTGCCCTGCTGGATCTCGGTCTCCGGGTTGAAGCCGCAGCCAGCGCAGTCTGTGAGCAGAAAGAGGCCCGTGGCGCCTTTGAAGGCCTGCGAGTCAAGTCATCTACCAGTCAAGCAGTCGCTGCTGCCAGCACTTCGGCCGCGCTTGACGGGGAGACGTGCACACGTGCCCTGGCGTACCCAGCAAAGCTCTGTGGAAGGTGCGCAGGCACCTGCTTCAGCGACTCCCTGTCTCTCATGTCAGCCTCCACCACCTCCACGCCCTGGTCGGCCAGCGCTCTGGCCTTCTGCGCGTTGCGTGTCACAGCACGGATGCCGAACTTGCCCTGGCTCTGGAGCGCAGCCACAACGCCGCCGCCCTGAGAGCCGGTGGCGCCCAGGACTGCAATGATGGGCGGCGGCATGCCGTCACCCCAATACTAATCAGATTGGCATACAAGACGCACCCGAGTGTGCGTGCAAAGTTTTACCTTTCAACTGGGACGAGGAATGATGCCCAGCTGGATATCACAGAAAGACATAGCTTCGCTAGCATTGTATATAACAACATGCATGCAGAGATCTGGAGCGCAGCCACGACGCCGCCGCCCTGAGAGCCGGTGGCGCCCAGGACTGCAATGATGGGCGGAGGCATGCCGTCACCCTTCCTGCTGAAATACTATCAGATTGGCATACAAGACGCACGCGAGCGTGCGTGCAAAGCTTTGCCTTGCAACTGGGGCGAGGAATGCTGGATATCACAGAAAGACATAGCTTCGCTAGCAATGTATATAACAACATGCATGTGAAGCTACAGTGTGTCATGAACATGATCCTGCCAGGCTGCTGCAGGACATGATCATGCGCATGTCTCACATTTTTTGCCCTACCAGTCAATCCACAGCCAGTTGCGAGGCCGAGTGCTGGTGCCAACTGTTGGCCACCAGCTCAATTTACAGTGTAAATTTTACACTGAAGCCATTTTGACCTGAGCAGAACGTATGCATGCTGGGCACATTGTGGCATCGGGCAGCAGGCTGCAGCTGGCTCTGCCAAGCGCGTTCACGCCCTTCTGTAAGTCCCGACTGAGAGCTGCGCCCATGCTCACACATGCCCCAGCTGCTACCAGAAGCCGGTCGCCGTTGCGCCCGCCGGCGCCGCCCCGCCTCAGGCGCGCCGCTCGGCCAGGCGGCCCAGCAGGCGCAGCGTGGCCTCCCAGAACGGCGCCACGGTCGCCACCTCCACGCGCTCCTCCGGGCTGTGCGCGCCGCGGATGGTCGGCCCGTAGCTCACCATGTCCATGCCCGGCACCTTGGCGCCCAGGATCCCGCACTCCAGGCCCGCATGGATCGCGCCCACCTGCCGCCGCCGCCGCCGCGCGTGGGCGCGCCGCATGCTTCCGCGCCCCGGCCTGCCAGGCACCGCACCGGGCCGTATCTGAGCAAACACGCCGTCGCCGCCGCTGCAGTCAGCAGGCTGGCGAGCCGGGCGCGGCAAGCATGCCCGCGCGTTGCCGTCGAGCGGGCGCGCGCGCGCGCCCAGCCTGCCGGTTGGGCCCACGCACGAATTCCAGGCACTGCGGCCCCTCCGTCCGCCCGCACCTTGGGCGGGTGGCCGGTCAGCTGCTCCAGCACCTCGCGCGTCAGCTGCAGCACCGCGCTGCCTGTGTCCGGCTGCCAGCCAGGGTAGGCCGTGTCCTGCTCCAAGCGCGCGCCTGTCTGCGCGCCCACACCCGCACCAGCCGCGCGCTCAGGGCTGACCCCGCCTGCATCCTCCCCGGGACCAAGAGCGGCTCGTGCTGGGCTGAGAAGGATTGCCCCTACCAGGACCAGGGATGACCTACAGAGGTCCACAGTATCACATAGCCCACGCCGCATGTACACATCAAAGGTGCACGCTCTTCTGTATTGTTGCACAGGGTGATGCTGTGACAACAGCACCTGTGCAATATGGCATGAGCTGCACAGCGTCAAGTCGGCGCCGGCTCGACATGCTCCATTGGCCTGGCACTTGGCCAAAGGCAAGACCCTGACATTACGTCGCCCCCTCAGTCAGCAGGCCCCGCGCCAGCGCCGGCCGCACCAGGGCCGCGAGCTTGGCGATGCTCACGCGCACGGCCTCCAGCGCGGGCATGAGGCTGGAGCGCGAGCTGCACGTGATGACGCACTCGCCGCGCCCCGGCGCGCCCGCTTCCGCCGCGCAGCGCACGGCCGCTAGGTTGCTGCTTGTCTCCACCAGGCCTGCGGGCGGCCGCACCCGCGCCAATAACGGGCGCGGTGCTTCCAGCAGCGTCGCGCTGCGCAGGTCCCATGAACATTGCCGCTCGCGGGCCGGCGGATGCTGATCACGCAGCAGACATGGCGCAGCAGGCGGCTAGAAAGGCTGCTCCAGGAGGGCCTCAACCAGGCATTGCGGCTCAGCACAAGCAAGCAGGATGCCAATTGAGCTGCGATGGCAGAGCGGACACCGCGGTCCCCACAGCCAAGGCGGCCCGCGCTCGGGTATGGGCTGCCGCATCTGACACCGCATGGCTGCTTGCGCGCCGAGGCAGCGCAAGGCGGCGGCGCCGCGCGGGAGCGAGGAGCCGCGCGGGCGGGCGGCCGGGGGGGGGGGGGAGGCGGTGCGGCAGGCACCCGGCACCGCGTGGCTGTACTTGAGCACGCCGTGCGGCAGCGTGAGCAGCAGCGCCAGCACGCGCGCCGCGTCGGCGGGCTCCAGCGCGGCGGCCGGCGGCGCCGCGGCCGCCCACGCCAGCGCCAGGTCGGCCTCCAGGCCGCCGTACTCGGACCGCAGCGCGTCCATGAC
>JAABUV010007487.1_pt1 | contig 11437 bp, 13 predicted proteins | sample 5559971 | NCBI WGS metagenome assembly JAABUV01 (sample SAMN10711881, study PRJNA513362) | rock metagenome | isolation source: Antarctica rocks | place: Antarctica: Victoria Land, Knobhead nord | collected 2015-12-19
CATAGCTGAACATCCCATCCTGAAACCGCTCGTCTCCACGCATACCCGTAAGACGACCTCCACGTGCTCAGAGCCTGTGGATCGGTATCTATTTCAACAAGCTCCTAGAGGCTTAACCGTAGTTCCAAGCCGCATCGATCCTTGGGGGTAAATGTCAGGGTCGTCTTCTGCGAACGGGCTTCCAGGCGAGGATAGAAGCTCTCCAATGGTCCTATAGCGTTGCTCCGCTAGTTTGTGGCGGGTTGGAGAGAGCTGAAGTTCGTCACAAATCTCAAACAAGAGGTCGTCGAAGGCTCTTTGCCGGCCTTCACTCATGTAAATTCGATCGTTCGCAACCAGCATTAAGGCTCCTTGGAAGCTCCGATCATAGCACCTTCGCCTGTTGTTCGCTACTATATATAGACCACACAGGTACGAACAGCCCTTTATATAGAGGTGGCGTTGATGTCGAAGACCGCAATCCCTATCAACGTACGGATCACTCTGTGGGCGCGAGCGGCAGGTCGTTGTCAGTACGAGGGCTGCAACCAGGCTCTCTTTCTAGACGGGCTGACCAAGACGTTCATGAATTCCGCGTACATTGCCCACATCATCGCCGACCAGCCGGACGGCCCTCGCGGAGATCCAATCCAGTCAGCACTCCTCTGCAAAGATCTCGACAACCTAATGCTTGCCTGCGATGTTCACCACAGAATGATCGACATCGAGCAGGTCGCCGAACACCCTGTAGAACGTCTTCGGGGCATGAAGAAAAAACACGAGCAGCGCATCGAGCTTCTCTCCTCGTTACTCCCGGAAAAGCAAAGCCATGTTCTGTTATACGGCGGCAATATCGGCAACCACTCGCCAGTCTTATCCCTTCAGAAAGCCGCTCAAGCCATGCTGCCCGAGTGGTACCCGGCCGACCAGCATGCCATCGAAATCGGGATAAAAAACAGCGGCGTAACAGATCGAAATCCCGCGTATTGGGCTCTGGAAACCGCAAGCCTCGAAGCCAACGTATCTCAACAGTTGGAACCACGATTGGCTCAAGGCCAGATCGCGCATTTGTCCATCTTTGCTGTGGCACCCCAGCCTTTGCTAATCAAGCTCGGCTCATTAATCTCGGACATCACTGCGGCTCGGGTCTACCAGTTGCATCGCGAGCCAGTTGGTTGGTCGTGGCTTGAGGAAGGTAGCGGTGTGAGGTTCAATGTTCATCGACCGGAAAAAACCGATGGTGCCCCTGCACTGGTGTTCGCGCTTAGTGGAACGGTGACAGATGAGCGGGTTCACGCCGTGCTTCCGCAGGCGAGCATCTGGCGAATCTGCATCGATTCGCCTCACAGTGACTTCGTGCGATCCCCTCGGCAGACAGAAGATTTTCGGCGATGCTTACGTGGCGTCTTGGACCTGATAAAGGAAGCTCACGGCCAGAGTGCTAAACTTCACATTTTTCCAGCTATGCCGGTTTCGCTTGCTGTGGAAGTCGGAAGAGTTCGCATGCCGAAAGCTGATCTGCCAATGATCGTTTATGACGAGGACCGGAATGCCGGAGGTTTCCGGTCGGCACTTGAAATCAGATGACGACACGCTTCCACCGATCGTTGATCGACGCCCGTTTTCTCAGGTGTCCCGCGGCTGAAATCGCCCGACCCTAATCGGTGAGCTCTATGCTTGGGTAGCACCAGGTGCTACATTACGGTATGGGTGTTGGATCGGAGCGGGTCTTCAAAACGGCTTGGTTTACCAAAGCATCGAACAAGGCCCGCATCACCGACGATGAGCTATGCTCTGCCATTCGTCAGGTCATGCTCGGCCAAGCTGACGACCTTGGAGGCGGCGTGTTCAAGAAGCGGCTCAGCAAAAACCAGTACCGATCCCTGATCCTCGCCCGTGGCCGGCAGTATTGGGTCTATGCCTACCTGTTTGCCAAGCAAGACCGAGCCAACATTGAAGATGACGAACTCTTGAGCTTCCGGGCATTGGCTGGACTTTATGCCCGGAAAACCGAGAACGACCTGGCCAAGGAAGTGCAACTCAAAGAACTCGTGGAGATATGCCATTGAAAAGCAATCGCAAGTACAAGAGTGATGCCTTCGAAGCGATTCATAGCGCGGCGGCTGGCATGTACCGGGCTGGCACGATCGACAAGGAGACCATGCGTGGTTTCGACGAGTCCTGCCTAACCATGCCCGGCACCATCGAACCTGAACAGATCAAAATGATCCGAGAGAGCCAGCAGGTGAGCCAGCCGGTGTTCGCCCGTTATCTCAATACCAGTGAATCGACTGTCGAGAAGTGGGAGACTGGGGTGAAACGGCCGAGCGGCATGGCAATCAAGCTCCTCATGATCGTGCAGAAGCATGGTCTTAAGATGTTGGCCTAAGCGACGCATCCAGAAAACAAATTCGTTATTCGTGCCACAAGTCATAGGACGCTCTTGCCCGACGCCGCCGAATCCTTCATCACTCGCTGGAAACGATCCTCCGCCTCAGAACGAGCTAATTACGCGCTCTTCCTCTCAGAGCTCTGCGACCTCATCGAGGTGCCACGACCTGATCCCAGCACGTCCGATGAGGATGCGAATACGTATGTGATCGACAAGGCGGTCGTCTTCAAAGAGCTCGACGGTAGTTCCGGCACGAATTTCATCGATCTCTACAAGCGCAACTGCTTTGTCCTTGAAGCCAAGCAGGGCAGCAATCCTCAGGCCGCATCCAGCGGCAGTTCCCTGCCTGCATCTCGCAAGTTGAAACGCGGAACGGCCATCCGAGGCACCCACGGATGGGATGAGGCTATGCTGGCAGCGCGCGGACAGGCTGAGCGCTACGCCAAAGCCCTTCCCACGTCTGAAGGCTGGCCCCCGTTCTTAATCGTCGTAGACGTTGGCCACTCCATCGAGCTTTACGCGGATTTCTCGCTGACGGGAAAGGCCTACCTTCCCTTCCCTGACCCGCGTACCTTCCGTGTCCTCCTCGATCAGCTGGCACTTCCGTCCATCCAGGAGCGCCTGCGAGCCACTTGGCTTGATCCGCTCTCGCTCGATCCAGCACGCGAAACAGCCAAGGTCACCCGAGAGGTCGCCGGCAAGCTCGCCACTCTCGCCCGCAATCTGGAGTTGCAACACTCTCCAAAAGCCGTCGCTGAGTTCCTGACGCGCTGCATCTTTACATCCTTCGCCGAGGATGTGCGATTGCTCCCGGAACGGGGATGGCTCAACCTTCTCCAGAGCCTTCGAGAAGATGTCGGCAACTTCCCTCCCATGGCCGAAGCTCTTTGGCAGACTATGAATGAGGGCGGTTTCTCACCCATCCTCCGCAGCCATATCCTCAAGTTCAACGGCGGACTCTTTGAATCCACCAAGGCACTTCCCCTCAACCGCGATCAGCTCGGCCTCCTGATCGAAGCGGCAGATTCCCGTTGGCGAGACGTTGAGCCCGCCATCTTCGGTACCCTTCTGGAGCGGGCACTCGACCCTGACGAGCGCCACGCTCTCGGCGCACATTACACACCTCGCGCCTACGTCGAGCGGCTCGTTATTCCAACGCTGGTAGAACCCATCCGCGATGATTGGCACAGCATCCTCGCCGTCATCACACAGCAGGTCAATGCGGGCAATCAAGCCGCAGCTATCGAAACAGCTCGGGCCTTCCACCGCCAGCTATGCTCCACTCGCGTTCTCGATCCCGCCTGCGGTTCCGGAAACTTCCTGTACGTCGCGCTGGAGCATATGAAGCGGCTGGAGGGCGAGGTGCTGGAAACGCTGCAGTCGCTTGGCGAGACGCAGCAGGCTCTGGAACACACTGGGCTCACCGTCGATCCGCACCAGCTCCTCGGTATCGAGTTAAACCCACGTGCAGCCGTGATTGCCGACCTCGTGCTCTGGATCGGCTACCTGCAATGGCACTTCCGCACCCGCGGCGATGCGCAGCCACCGATCCCCGTCATTCGCAACTTCCACAACATCCTCGAAGCCGATGCCCTGCTCACATGGAGGAAGCGCGTACCGGTCATGGACAAGGAAGGGCACCCTGTCACGCAGTGGGATGGCGTCACCAAGAAGCAGCACCCGACCACCGGCCAAGAGATACCGGACGAAACGGTCAGGCGCCCTGTTTACGAATACGTGGACGCCAAGCGTTCCAAGTGGCCCGAAGCTGACTTCATCGTGGGCAATCCTCCGTTCATCGGCGGCAAGGACACTCGGGCAGAGTTGGGGGACGGCTATGTCGCCGCTCTCCGCAAAGTCTATGACGAGGTGCCCGATAGCGCCGATCTCGTTATGTACTGGTGGCAACGCTCAGCAGAGCTCGCCCGCGCCGGCAAGCTGCGCCGATTTGGGCTTATCACCACCAACAGCCTGCCACAGGTCTTTAACCGCAGGATCGTCGCTCAAAGCCTGAACGCGGCCAAAGATCCGCTTTCTCTCATATTCGCTATCCCCGATCACCCCTGGATGAAGTCGCTTTCACAAGAAGAACGAGCATCCACGCGCTACGCTGCTGTGCGCATTGCTATGACAGTCGGCGAACGGGGCGAACATCAGGGGCACCTCTACCGAGTAGTCCGTGAAGGTGATGCCAGAGCCGAGGGGACCGACGTTGAGCTTGCTGAGCAGGCCGGCAAAATCTTCGCCGACCTGAGGGTCGGGGTGGACGTAGCAGGTGCCTCGCCGCTTGAGGCGAACGAAGACCTAAGCTGCCCAGGGGTAAAGCTCCATGGTGCCGGTTTCATCGTCACTCCGGAGCAGGCCGCTTCGCTTGGACTAGGTCGTATCCCCGGGTTAGAGAGACATATCCGGCCTTATCGAAATGGTCGTGATTTGGCAGGCCGTTCGCGAAATGTGATGGTCGTCGATCTGTTCGGCCTCACAGAGAGCGCCGTGCGTCAGAACTATCCAGAAGTGTTCCAGTGGGTTTATGACAGAGTTAAACCAGAACGAGATCAGAACAGACGTGCAGGACGGCGACAAAACTGGTGGATTTTTGGAGAACCCATCAGCACGTTCAGACCCGCGCTTGCTGGACTACAGCGTTATATAACGACAGGAGAAACGGCAAAGCATCGCTTTTTCGTCTTTCTCGATGGTGACGTACTGCCTGACAATATGCTCACCAATGTAGCTAGTTCTGATGCCTTCCTCTTAGGGGTGCTATCCAGTTCCATACATACCGCTTGGGCGCTCGCAGCTGGTGGAACTCTTGAGGATCGGCCTCGGTACAACAAGACCCGCTGCTTCGATCCGTTTCCCTTTCCTGATTGCACTGAAACACAAAAGCACACGATTCGCGGCATTGCAGAGCGCCTCGATGCCCATCGCAAGCGTCAGCAGGAGCTGCACACATGGCTGACACTCACCGGTGTGTATAACGTTCTGGAAATACTGCGCTCCGGCGAGTCTTTCACGGACGAACACCGCAACATCTATGAGGCGGGCCTGGTCGGTCTCCTGCGCCTTCTGCATGACGAGCTCGACGCAGCCGTGTTCGACGCCTATGGCTGGAGCCCTTCTCTCAGCACCGAGCAGATCCTCGAGAACCTTGTCGCTCTCAATAGCCAGCGCCGCGCAGAGGAGGCCAGCGGCCTTGTGCGTTGGCTCCGGCCAGAGTTCCAGGCCCCCAATGCCGCCCCTCTGCAAGCCTCGCTTGGAGGTCTTCTGCCGGCCGAACCTGTTGCCCCGACACGTCGGAAGCACCCCTGGCCTGCTACCCTCACCGACCAGGTCCGCGCCATCAAAGATTCCCTCCGCGCCCATCCCCTACAGACACCGCAGCAGATAGCCAGCGGTTTCAAACCCGCCAGCCGCACCCGTGTTGCAGAGATACTGGAGACCCTTACCGCTCTCGGGCAAACCCGGCAGGCGAGCGAGGACCGGTACACCCTCTAAAAAGAGAGGGTTACTCAAAGATCTTTGGCGAGAACAACGGGCAGCTCCTCCCACCGCGTAGTCCAACGCGGCGAGAGCTGCGCAGCCCGGAGCTTCCACGCCGCCTCCTTCGGCCCGGCGCTCAGGATGCGAACCGTGCCCCTGCCAAGCGTGGCGTTCAGTCGATCCACCGTCTTCCAGGCCCGCTCTCGTCGCTCACGGTCCAGCTCGCTCCACAAAGCCGCTTGCTGAACGGCTTCGGGCAGCAGTTCCGTGATCATCACGCCGCACTTCGCATAGCTGAAGCCGTCGCGCCAGAGCCGCTCGGCAAGGCGAACCGCAAGCCCGACCACCTGTCCGGTGTCGTTGGTCGTGGCCACGAGCGGGCCGAGGCGCCGTTCGAGTAGAACGGATCGCGGTTGAAGGTGTTGGTATGCATGAAGACGAACAGATTGTCGGCGGCCACCTTGTAGCGCCGCATCTTCTCCGAAGCCCGCATCGCGTAGCTGACGATGGCCTCCCGCATCTCCGTCCAGGAGGTGACGGGGTTCCCAAAGCTTCGGGTGACTGCGATTCCCTTCCGCGTCGGCTCCACCAGCTCCAGCGGCAGGCAGGAGATTCCGCGCAGCTCGTAGACCGTGCGGCCTCCGGTCACCGTCATCAGAGCGCGAGCATCGTCCGGTTCGAGCGCGGCCAGGTCCGCCGCCGTCTGGATTCCGAGCTTCGAGAGCTTGGCCGCCGACGCTCCGCCGATACCCCAGACTTCCTCCACCGGCACCGTGGGCAGCAGCTCCGCCCGTACCTGGCTGGAGCGCAGGTCGCACACACCGCGATACTGCGGCCGTTTCTTGGCAATGAAGTTCGCGACCTTGGCCAGGGTCTTCGTGGGCGCGATGCCCACGCATGTCGGGATGCCGACCCAGCGCTGGACGCGCTCGCGCCAGGCTCGCGCCAACGCCTCGACTTCCCTGCTGTTGAACTCCCCAAAGTTTAGAAAGCTCTCGTCGATTGAGTACGTCTCGACCGTGGGCACCATCGTGCCGAGACAGTCACCCACTCTTCGACTCAAATCTCCGTAGAGCGCGTAATTACTGGAGAAGAGAGTAATGTTCTCGCGTCGAATGAGGTCCCGAATCTGAACTCAGGGTGACCCATTTTGATCCCGAGGGCCTTCGCTTCGGCGGAACGGGCCACCGCGCAGCCATCGTTGTTGGAGAGCACAATGACGGGCTTCCCTTCCAGATCAGGCCGGAAGACCCTCTCGCAGCTCACGTAGAAGTTGTTGCAGTCGATCAGGCCGAAGACTTCACCCATACTTCAGCCATCCGCCAGGGCGTTGAACCACTCGGCATAGGGCGTGTTCCTGACCATGTGCCGGTTCCAATCCGTTGCACCGTCCGTCCACCAGGGCTCGCCACGCTCCCCGAGAGCAATCTTGGCTTTATCGACCTGGAGGCGTGCAACCTCGCGTGCTTCCCTGTCTCCCGATCGCGTGGCTTTCCCTTTTGCACGGCGGGCCTGCATCAGCGCGGCGGTCCAGTGCTGTCTTTCTTCGGCCGACAGCGCCGGGTTCGAGCACCGCCAAAGCCGCCCTCGCACGACGAAGTACCGTCCGTCCGGGGTTGTCGGATACGCATTCATCGCAGGGTATGGATGGCGTGCTTCACTACGCCGAACACATGCAGGTCCTCTCCCACCGAGACACAGATCGGCTGGTAGCGAGGGTTGGCAGGATCGAGCCACACGCAGTCCGGTCCGCGACGCAGCCGCTTGACCGTGTACTCGCCATTGACGGCCACGACGACCACGCTGCCGTTGAGCGGCTTCGCCGCCCGGTCCACTACGAGCAGGTCGCCGTCCAGGATGCCGGCGTCTTTCATCGAGTCGCCATCCACCCGCATGAGGAACGTGGCTGTTTTGTTTTCGATCAGGAACTCGGTCAGGTCAAGCGGCGTTTCCAGGTAGTCCTCTGCCGGGCTTGGAAAACCCGCAGGCACTTTTCCATCGAAGTACGGCAAAACCAACGGCCAGCTTGCGGCCCATTCCACCAATTCCAGACTCATCCCCGGCCCTCTCAGGAGGTATAGCAGGAACGGCGAAGTAAAAGCGAATACACAGGTGGGCTTCCGCGTATGTAGCCTCTTGAGTGTTTAGATGGTTAGCCGTCCAGCGATCTAGCGCTCTGGGATAGTGGCGCTTGTGTTGGTCGCTTTGACCCACATCTCTTCAAACTTCCGCTCGAAGCGCTCGACCGCCTCTGGAGACCCTTCGTAAAGAACATCATTGTCCTGGCGCTTCAGACCCGTCGGAGACCAGTTCGCGGAGCCCGTACGCAGCAAGCGGCCGTCGATCGAATAGCTTTTGAGGTGCATAAGATCCTTTGCACCCTTGACCCGGACCTCCACGCCTGCCGCGAGCAGGATGCCGGTAGTCGTCATGCCGTTCGACTGCATCTCCTGCGAGAACTGTTCGCGATCTCGGTAGACCCGCACCCTGACGCCCTTGCGGGCGAGCGTCGCCAGCTCCTCTGCCAGGTACCGGTCGGTGAAGCTGTACATCGCGACATCAACCGTACGGGTTGCGGTTTCGAGCTGGGCGAGCTCGCTCTGCTCGAGATTCGTTCCTGGTGAATACACGTGTTCGGTCGTCTGCGCCGTGCCAGGAACGGCGGCCAGCAGGAGACCAAGCAGAAGGTGAGCCGCCTTTCCCATCGTGTCAGCCTATCTGCATTCCGAAGACTCGTAATGCGCCGAAGGTGTCAGAGGGCTACAGCGGCAGCTCGCCGTCTTCAGCCGCCTTCGCCGCGACCCTCATCATCTCGGGACCGTTGTTGCGGATGTTTCCTACCTTTGGGTTGGCTTCATAGACTTCCATCTCCTCGGACTCATAAGGCCGCAGCAGATCGAGCGGCAGCCGTTCCGTCTCTTCCCTGTCCAGCCAGCGGTCATAGTCACGAGCGTGGAGGATCACCGGCATACGCGGATGAATCCGGCTCACCAGCTCGTTCGCTTCCGTCGTCACGATGGTGAACGACTGGAGCCAATGTCCGTCTTTGTCTTTCCAGGCGTCCCACAGGCCGGCGAAGGCGAAGGTGCTGCCACTGCTCAACTCGAAGGCGTAGGGCTGCTTCGGTGGCTTACCCTCTTTGGGCCATTCGTAAAAGCCTGAAACTGGCACGAGGCAGCGCCGTTTCTTGAACGGCTCGCGCCAGGTCGGAGCCTTGGTGATCGTTTCCGAACGAGCGTTGATGGTGGAGAGACCTTTGATCTCCTTGAGGTCCTTCGTGAAGAACGGGACCAAGCCCCAACGAGCCAGAATCAGCTCGCGATCTCCTGATTCCCTGCTCTGCCGGATGATGGGCTGATGCGTCGTCGGTGCCACGTTGTAGTCCGCGTCCGGCATCGGCAACTCGGCAGGGTTCGGCTGGGCGTGGAAGTGCTCCGCGAGCTTTTGCTTGTCACCTCTCCGAACATACCGGCCACACATCGCAGATTCCTCCAGAGGTATAGGGTAAAGCTCTGGGATCGTTAAGCGTTACGGAGCTGCGTGCAACGCGATTCTCCGATTAGGCGCTGCGGCCAAACGCTGATTTCGTGTATCGCGTACAAGAACTCATAATTTGGCGAAGTCAAACACGTCCTTGCTCATTGAGGGATTCTTAAAGAGGGTCGCAAGGAACCTTCCGGCATAGTCTGTGGAAATTCGACTGACCATCTTGTTGTAGCTTGCTTCGCAAAGTTCGTTGATGTCGCTCTGGTTGAATTCTTTACCGAAGGCTTCAATCGGCTGCAAAAGCTTCGCCTCGCCGTACCTGACAAAAACGCAAGCAGCCAAAACGCGGTTTCCATGAACGAGGCTCCCCCAAGCAGGCCCGCTTTTCTTTACCGTTTTCTTCTTCGCATCAATCCACACCTCGATAGCTCTGAGGGTGGCCGTTGCATTGAACGCTCTGGCCCCGCTTACCGACGGATTGAAGAGGGTCTTATAAGGAGGCTTTTTGAGGTCTGCGAAGAATCTGCCTATACCGGTTTTTATTTGTACCGCGAGGTAAGAATCCCCGGAGGCGCACGCCAATGCGGTGGTGACTTCTAGCAACTCGCAGGCGTTTGGAGACGATACCGCATCTTCACTCCGAACCACCTGATAATCAACGCCTTCTATGGCAATCTCTTGCCGAAGTCGCTTTTGCTCAGCGTCTTGAGCAACAAAGTCGCGCGATTCCACCCTGTTCTGAAGGTTATTGGTGCGTGTCACGTCGTCCCCGAAGCCGAGAGGAGCAGTTTTCAATAGGACAACGCGAATGGGTACTCTTACGTGGCCCAAAGCCGTATCGTCGTCCACATTGGCGAGAGAACTGACCGTTTGCGCGCCATTGACTATCGACGCGCCTTTGAAGGCAAACACGCCTGCAGATCGGGATGCGGCACCGGCGGGGGCTTTCCACGCCTCTTCCGCGACGAGTGTGATCCCGTTATTGAAATACCAGAACTTCTCAGGGTGCGATTGAGCTGTCTGTCTGATTTCCGTGTTTACGTCAGTCACGCCAAGCGCATGTCTGATGTTTCCAGATACAACTCTACGTCCGAATGTTTTCCACCAGCCCTTGAGCTGGAGTCCATCAATGATGCCAAAATATGCGGGATATGGCGTAGCGATGAATGACCATTCAAGGATCGTCGCATCCAAGGGTACGGTACCCTGCGTTGAGTCATTTGCAAGGCCAGCGTAGATCTCTGCCAGTCCTACGATTTCACTGCTTGCAATTGGATTGGGATCATCTCCGTTTAGATCGTCGAGAAAGCCTTGGAGAACAGAATTTCCATGCACGGCTAAGGTGCTGGCGCCTGTGCTCACGATCACCAGATGTACTTGAGTACCCGGAGTCCCGATCCTAAGGGAGATGTCTGCAAATCGGCCCTGGAGACGCTTATGGAAGTGGGTATCGTCTTGTTCGACTGCCTCTTTGACGCCCTTCACGAAGCACCCGATTTCCTTTGCCTCTGGTTCGCCGGCCCCCTTATTGATCCATTTGGCCTGTGCAAAGATCACTCGAGAAGTAGCCGCGTCGAAGAACGCTGCATCAATACCGTTATCATCAGGTCCGTCCCAAACGGATTCGCTGGCCTCCTCCTCCGTGCAGCCTGCCTGGAGGTAGATTGCCATCGCAGCTAAACAACGCGTTAGTATCTTCTGATCGCGTTCGGCGTCATTGGCGCCCAAGTCGCTCAAATTGAGATATGGCTCAAACATCGAGCGAATCTTCGTGCGAATCTGATTGACCTTAAGTACGGACATGGTCCTCCTTCCTCTTCCTCCTCATAGAAGAGCATAGGGCTGATATTCCTCAAAATAGGTTTGCTTCGCTGGCGCAGATGGATCGCAACCAGGTTAGTACCGAGCGTCGCCTTCTCGTCAGTAATGCCCTGTCTCTTGGTGGGCTTCCGCGTATGCAGCAGCTTAGCCATCTAAACCTCTAGGAGCTTGTTGAAATAGATACCGATCCACAGGCTCTGAGCACGTGGAGGTCGTCTTACGGGTATGCGTGGAGACGAGCGGTTTCAGGATGGGATGTTCAGCTATGTGTCGTTG
>JAABUV010007488.1_pt1 | contig 11436 bp, 9 predicted proteins | sample 5559971 | NCBI WGS metagenome assembly JAABUV01 (sample SAMN10711881, study PRJNA513362) | rock metagenome | isolation source: Antarctica rocks | place: Antarctica: Victoria Land, Knobhead nord | collected 2015-12-19
ATGCCCAGGCGCCGCAGCAGCAGGCTGGCCGTGCGCAGCGCGCCGCCCGCCGCCAGGACGCCCAGCGCGCGCCACAGCCCGCCCTCGGCCTGGCCCCGTGCCGTCCGGGGTCAGTGGTACTTCAACCCAAAAAAAGATTACACTATACTGTACTTTCGGCCTGGAATGCACGTCACACTGGCGTGGATGAGGCATGGTGCATCACGTGTCCAGCAGGCGCCTCATAAGCCCCCCCCCGCTAGCTTCCCACACATGCATGCATGGCGCCGAGCTGGATCCTGTGCAAAACAGACGAAAGCATTTCAGCCTGCATTGGATCCTGACTGCCTGCAGGCACATCCGGCAAGGCTTCCGCCCCCCCCCCCCCCCCGCGGCAGGACGGCGCCTGGAAGCGGGGCGGCAGCACGCGCGCCTGGTGGATGTGCAGGGCCCAGCGCTCCAGCGCGGCGGCCTTCTCGTCTCCGGACAGCGCACGCGCGGCCAGCGTGGCGGCGTAGCGCCACAGGCCCGCCTCCTGCAGCGCGGCCACCGCCTCGTTCGGCAGGCCTGCGCCGCGTGGCGCTCGGTTTCCTCAGCCTCTGCTGCCAGTAGGTATCTCGACCTGCTGGAGGATAAAGGTGCAAAATGAAGGCCGCTCGGGCAATGATTATATATTACTTACTTAACATGGCATGTCGTCCGGCACGGCGTCGGCAGCGCAGGGCGGCCCCCTGCGCGCCAGGCAGCCGCGCAGGGCACGCCGCGCCGCGGCCTCCTGCAAAGCAGCGCCGCGCGGCAGCGCCGAGCAGGCGGCCGCGCATGGCCGCGCGCGCGCAGCAGTCCCCCACACGAGAGGCGGCCGCGCCGGGCCACCCTTACAAGTCGAGCAGAGATTAAAGTCGGCCTCAGTGACCCGGGAGCACTGTGTGGAAAGGCTCTCGCTCATCGGATGAAAGGCACGCTGGGGCCGCACCCGCGGAGCACAGCAGCGGCACCGCCAGCAGCGCATCACCGATCGTGGCCGCGTTCGCGGCGACCACCTTAGCAGCCTGGATGTGCAGCGTGCGCGACACCTGCTCGTGCGCGCCCGCCGGCACGGCCTCCGGCGCCTCCGCGCTCGCCGCCTGCGCTGCGCCCGGTCTCCTGAGTGGCGCGCCTGGCATGAGCATGTCAGCCTGCAGCGGCCCATGCCCAACACGGAATGCCGCGCAAGGGTACCACCCACACACACATACACACACACACACACACACACATGACACACACACATTTGGCACATGCATCACATCAATGCACCCTGCCTCTGCACGCCGAGCAAAGACGCCTTGAGGCCCGTCACCATACCATGCAACACTATAAAGCGCCTGCACGGCGTGCCGCGGCCTGCCAACGTGCGTCCATTGCGCATGGGGGGGGGCGCGCGCCGCGAGCGCGAGCGTGCAGAGCGCGTCGCGGTAGTAGCGCGCGCTCTTGTCCGGCGCGGACGCAAGCAGGTGGCCGACCGCGGCCTCATAGTCGCCCAGCGCCACGTACTCGATCACGCGCAACTCCTGCGCGGCGCGCGCCCCGCTCGGTCACACGACATCATGCGCGCACAGGCACTTGCGCTGCTTTGTGTGAGACGCGGGGCCGCGGGCCTCCCGCCACCGCCGCTCCAGCCTCTGTCCAGGCTATCTGCAGGATTATGTATGCCGTTAGCGCTGTCTGCAGCCCGGCGACCCCGGCGGGCGCCACGAAGAGCGCCCGCGCGCCGCGCGCGGCGGCGCAGAGAGCGGCGCCGCAGGCCGCGCGCGGCGCAGCGCGCCTGCCCGGCAGCCACGCCCGCAGCAGGGGCGCGCGCCTGCAGGTGCTCCGCGGGCGCGCCGCCGCCCCGGCCCATGGCCTCGTGCCAGGCCATGCGCTCGCGCGCCTCCGCCAGCTCCACGCCGTCCGCCCAGAGCGGCCCCGTCCCCGTCAGCGCGTCGTCCAGGCCGCCGTCGCCCGCCCTGGGCGCGCCGGCGCGCGCGGTCGGCGCGACCGGCAGCGCCGCGCGCGGGTCGCCGCCGATGAACGCGCGCGCCGCGAACGCCTGCCCTCCGGAGCCGCGCTGCGAGCTCATCGAGGTCAGGCTGGCGCTCGGCGACGCGCCGTCGCCGGCGCCGCCGAGCGCCTGGCCGGATGCGGAGCGCGAGCGCGCGGGCCCGAACGCGGCGGCGACGCCGGCGGCGAGGTCGGAGCCGCGCGACGGCACCGGCGCGGGCAGCGCGGCGCGCAGCGCGGCCAGCGTGGCGGGCAGCCCGCGCCAGAAGCGCGCCTCTGCGGCGTCGCCCGCCGCGGTCGCCGCGGCGGCCATGCGCGCCGCCGTGCTGCCCAGGCAGAGCGCCTGCTCGTAAGCGGCCCACTCCAGCGCGTGCAGCAGCTGGCCGCCCGCGCGGCTGCGCGCCAGCGCGCGCAGCACGCGCGCCAGGCCCGCCGTGCGCGGCGCCGCATCGCCGTCCGGCGGGCCCGGGAGCGGCGCCTCCTCGGGGATGCTCGCCACGGGGTGCGCGCCCTCGCCCGCGCCCAGGCCGCGCGCAAACGCGGCCCGCCCGCCGCGGTCGCGCGGGTATGGGCCGCGCCCCGGGTCGCCGCCGCCCGCCGCCGGCGCCCGCCTGGCGCCCGAGCTGCCGGGCGCCGCGTCGGGCGCCGCAGCGCGGCCGCCGTCGCCGCTGCCGCGGCTCCACACGGCCAGCAGCGGCGGCTGCGGCAACGACGCGGACGTCGAGAACAGGTCCAGCGGCGCGCGATCGTCCGCGCCGCCGGCGGGCGGGCCGCTGTGCCGACGGGCGGCTGTGCCGACCTCCGCGCTGGCCGTGCGCCGCATGGCCTCGCCGGCCAGGTGGTCCAGCTCCTGCGGGGAGTTTAGGCTTAGGGCGCAGCTACCGCAGCATCATTCGCTGCAAACGCGCCCCCTCGGCCGCTCGGGCGAGCCGCCACGCCCGCCAGCCAGCATCCCCGCCCGCTCGGGGCCCCAGGGCGGCTCCGATTCAGAGCAGCGGGCGGCTCCTTAGGTACCATGTTGTAGGTGCACTGTGCCATCACGGCAAGCACTCACAGGAAACTTCAACGCCGGCGCGTGACCAACCTCGTCCTCGGTGGTGCGCAAGCGGCGCGGATGCGCGTCCCAGGCGTCGCGCGCGCCGCGCGGCAGCGCCGCCCAGACCACCGCCTCCAGCGCGGCGTCGCGGCCGCAGGGCGGGCCCGCCAGCGCACGCAGCGCGTCCGACGGCACGCCCGCCTGCAGCAGCAGCCGCAGCAGCGCCGCCCATGGCCGCGGTAGCAGCAGGCTGGAGCCCACCGGCGGTGACGGCGCCAGCCCGGCCTGCGCGCGCCGGCCCAGCCCCAGGACCTGAGCGTCTCCCCTCGTCCCCCCACAACAAGCTCGCCGCTGCGCAGCCGTCCAAAGCCTCTGGACGGTCCACCAGATGCAAGACGCGAGCCGCTCGGCACGTGGCCCACGTCCTTGCTGTTGCATGCCATGGCGTGCCCAGACATGCGGAAGAATGTGAACAACCCGTGGCCGCCCGCCAGCGCGCACATGGGCCGCCGAATCCTGTGAGCGGGCCGGCGCGCGGGCGCGGTGTGGGCGCACCTGCGGGAAGGGCCAGCGGCCGCCCACTAGCTGGCGGAAGGCGGCCAGGCGGCGCGCGCGGCCGCGCTGCTCGCGCGTCTGCGTCGCGTCCACCAGCGCGAGGCAGCCGTCCTCGGTCGCGACCACCGCCACGCTGCCGCCGCCCACGGGCGCCGGCAGCGGCGCCCACGCCAGGTCCACCACGCGGCCCAGCGCCGCGCTGGCGGCCACCGTCACCGCGCCCTGCGCGCCGCAGCAGGCCTCAGCCCTGCCCCACCCTTTCCCAACCTACTCTTTTAATCTGCAACGCTCGCCCATCTTCCGAAGCTGCCGACAGCGAGCAGGCGTCCTCTGGTGCGGCGGCTCGCCGCGCTGCTGCCGCCCGCCAGCGCACGCGCAGGCGAGCTCACCCGACTCGGCTGGAAACCGAGCGGCATGGCACTTTCTGGACACAGGCATGCGCACTCCGTGTGGGGCCACCTTCAGGATCCAGTGACAGGCACTGCCAGGCCGTGAAGAACGCAGACTGTGCGCGCAGCAGGCGCAAGCGATGCCGTGCAGCACAGGAGGCCGCTGTCGTGGGCGCCGGGCCGAGCTGCTCGCTTGGCAGCGGGCGCGCGGGTGGGACGGCGGTGTCACGGCGCAGGCAGCGGGGCGCGCCTGCCGCAGCTCCATGTTGGTGTCGAGCTCCCAGACGCCAAAGGTGCCGTTTGCAAACAGCACCGACACGCGCGCCGACGCGGCCGCGGCACCGGCGGCCGCGCCGGGCGCGTCGCGCGCCAGGCCCTCCGCGGCCGGCGGCGCGAACAGGATGCGCCGCACCGCGCCCTGCGCCGTCCGCGCACCTGGACCGCTAAGAACCCTACCCTGCTCCTCAGCCTCGTATGGCGCATGTTAGCGCCTGCAAGCCCAGCCCAACGCTGCAGGTGGCACACGCCGCGCTGCGCCCCATGCACAGGACCGCTCCGCGGCAGGATGGGGCGGGCGCTGCCGCGAGCTTCCGCGCAAGGACGTGGGGGCCATCGGCCAGCACGCATGCCCAGCATGCAAGTGGACGCGGCCCCGCAGCTCCGAGCGCGGCTCTGCCAGCGCTGCGCGCCCCGGGCCCGACAGAGCGCCCGGCCAACACAGGGCAGGGCGGGGCGGGCGCGCACGTAGGGCGTGGCCAGGCTGACGATGCGGCCGGTGGCGGTGTCCCAGCGGTTGATGTTGCCGTCCGCGTCGCCCATGACCACCAGGCTGCCCCATGCCGCGATCGCCGTCGCCACGCCCTCCGCGCCCGCGCCCACCGCGCCCCAGGACGGCCGCACCGGCTTGGCGTCCGTCACCTGCGCGCTAGGGGGTATATGTATAACCTACCCTAACACGCGCCTCTGCACCTGCTCCAGGCGCCCCATCAAACCGGACGCGTGCTGCAGCTCGCGGCGCCAGCCGTCAGCGGGCGCCAGCTGTCCGCAAGCAATCTTGAGGGCAGGCGCGGCTCACACACTCGGACACGCGCAAACACCTCGCTTGCAGCAAGAAGGACATGTGAGCTCATGCCGGGCGAGCGACACCGCGAAACCGCCTGGCCGAGGCGCGCGCCTTGCGGCCGCGGACGGCCAGCACGCCCACGCGCCCGTCGCTGAGCGCGAACGCAAAGCGCTCCTCCGGCGGCTCTGCGTCCGCGCCGGCCGCCGGGCTGCCGGGCGCGCTGCTCTGCTGCGTGCCTGCCGACGGCCCTGCCGCGCACACAGGGATCAGCGGGAGGAAGCTTGGTGCGAGAAGCGGCCGCTCAGGCCCGGTGAAGGCCCTGCGCACACAGCCTTGGGTATGCAGCAGTGGCGCACTGATCTCAGGGTTTCGAGGGTGTTGTGCACACGTTCTGTGCTATGTGCATATGTGCACAGTGAGGCGCAGGGCATTGCGCGCGCGCCCTCAGGCACAGCGGCGTACGCCGCGTCCCTCCCAGTCACAGGTGCGGACGGAGGGCAGGGCAGGGTCAGGCGCGCCCGGCAGGCGCCCTGCGCGCGCACCCTCCGGCGAGGCACCCGCGCCGCCGTCCAGGTCCCAGGCGCCAAAGAGCGAGCGCTCGCGCGCGAGCGGCGAGCGCTCCAGCGTGAGCCAGCGCTCGGCGCCGGGCGGCTCGCGGCCGGCCGCGCACCGCGGCAGCACCCACTCCACCGCCGTAAATGGCAGGTCCAGCACACGGATGCGCGCCGGGCGCGCCTCGCCGCCCACCTGCACAGCGCCCCGGGGGCTGAGCAGAGGCGCACCGTGCCAGCCTGGGCTGACGCGCCATGCGCGCAAGCGCCGCCGCGCCGTGCCTCCCACCGGGCCTTGCTGCATGCGCAGGTGCGCCAGCACGGTTCGCCTCAGGGGCGCGATGGGATGGCCCATGCACACCGATCACAGTGGGGAAGCATTGCCGGTGCGGCACGCCCTTGCTCTGACATGCCCGCTGCACTGCGCACGCCTTGACGGTAGGTCGTCTCGTGCAGAGCATGGCGGGCATTGCGGGTGAGGCGCGGGGGAGGGCGGGGGCGCGCCGCCCAGATCTCGGACGGCGCGCCGCGCAGGAGCAGGAGCAGGTAGCGGCCGCTGGGCGCGGCGCGGATGCCCAGCATCGGCGCCGCCTCGACGCCCACGTCGCGGAAGGGCTGGCTGGCGCGGCTACGCGCGTCGGTCAGCAGGAGCGCGTTGCGGAAGCCGCGCTCGGTGCGCTCGCTGCTGAACGAGGCCACGCGCGCGCTCGCGCCCAGCCAGCGCACGCCGCGCACCATGTCGCGGTGCGCGCCTGCGCGCGCGCGCGGCCGCCCTCGGAGCAGCGCCGCGGCCTGCTCGGCGTGCTTTGCTGATGCTGTGCATGCCCAGGCTGCCGTACGCGGCCTGGCGCCCGACTCGGCGATCGCGCGGGTGCATGCGGCTCCTCTGCCGCGCCGCGCCACGCTGGGAAAGCTCCACGGCGTCCCGGGGCCCGCGGCGGGCGCGGGCCGCGGCCGGCACGCGCACCGAGCGAGGCCGCGACATGGCCCGCGAGCGGCGTGAGCACGCCGCGCTGCAGCGTGACCAGCTCCAGCGTGCCCGCCACCGTCACCGCCGCCAGCAGCGCCGCCGAGTCACCGCCGCGCCCGCTGGCCGCGCGCGGGCGTGCGCGGTCAGCACAGGCAGCCCGTGCACCGCTCAGCGTCATGGCACTCGATCAGTAGCACAGGCACCACCCCTCGCTGCATTTCGCTTGCTGTGATGCAGGCCCAAAACGTGCGGAGGGAGGGCCTGTCAGCCGCCCAGGCATTCGCCCGGACTCCAACCCGCCTTGGCCTTACAGAGGACTGTACACATGATGACCTGAAGGCGAGTAGGGTACTATGCAGGGCCTGCCGGCGCCGGGCCGATGGTCAGGCGCGGTCAGACGCAGCGGCGCCGGCCGGCCGGGACGGAGCGCGCACCTGACGTCGCTGGGCGGCCCGGCGCCCTCGCCGCCCGCGGCCACCGCGACCGGCACGGGGCACGCGCTGAAGGTGGTCACCGCCGCCGGCAGCACGCTCAGCAGGCCGAGCAGCGCCGGCCGCGTGGCCGGGCTCGCAAAGCGCGCCAGCGGCGGCGGCGGCGCCAGGCTCAGCCCCGTCGCGCTGCCCGTGCTCGGGAACGACGAGCGCTCGCGGAAGTCGGGCAGCGCCGCGTCGGCCGGCGCGGCGAGCAGCGCGTGCAGCGGCAGGTCCCACTGCCAGACCAGGCCGCCGTCGGTGACGGCGACGAGCAGCAGCGACTCGGGCGGCGGCGGCGGCGGCGGCGGCGGCGGCGGCGGCGGCGGCGGCGGCGCGGCCTCGCCCGCCGCCGCCGCCGAGAACGTCAGCGAGCTGCTCATGGACGGCGTGTCGAAGGGCGACGCCATCGCGCTGAACGGCGTCGGCGGCCCGCCCGCCGACGACGTGGCCGAGGCGAGGGACGTGGCCGGGCCCACCAGGCGGTCGAAGGGCGACACCAGGCTGCCCGCGCCCGGCGACGGCGCGGCCATCACCGACATCATCGGCGGCGCGGCGGCGGCCGCTCTCGCCGGCGCGTCGCCCACCGGCGCCGGCGCGCGCTGCGCGGCGCCCACCAGCGCATCGTATGACGAAGCGCCGGCCGCCGCGCCCGCGCCCGTGCTCGCATACGCGCTGGCGCCACGCGCGCCCGCCGCGTCCGCAAACGCCGACGCGGGCGGCAGCGGCGCCGACCCCTGCTGGTCCCTGAAGTCCGCCCCGTCGTCCGGCCCCGGCCTCGCGCCCGCCGCGCCGCCCAGGAGCCGCGCCTCGGACGCCGACGGCGCGGCGCCGCTGCCCGCGCCGGGCCCGCCGGCCCCGCCCTCCGCGCCCCGCGCGCTGTGTATGCGCTGGCTGTTGGCAAACGCCTCAGCCAGGCGCTCTAAGCGCGCGGCGGCAGCGGCGCCGCGGCCGCCGCCGCCATCAAAGCTGGCGCCGCCGCCGTCCTGGCTGCCGCTGCGGCGGCGGGCGCGCGCACCGATGTCGAGCGCGCCGCCCGCGCCGCCCGCCTCGCCGAGCGCGGCCTCGGCCTCGTCGGCGGGCGAGAGGTGCGCGTAGGCCGAGTAGGCGCCGCCCGGCCCGCGGTCCGTGCTGGTGCGGCCGCTGAAGCGCGCGGACAGGTCGCTGCGCAGCGTGTCCATGGAGCCGTGGCGGCTCATGGACGCGCGCAGCGTGCCCACGCTGCTGCTGAACACGCTCGCGTCCGCGCTCGGGATGGTCGTCAGCCGCCGCTGCAGGTCCAGGATGGACGCCGTCTGCCGCGCGCCTGGTGTCAGGCCCCTGGCCACGCTCGCGACCGGTGGCTGTGTCTCACGACAATCTTGGAGTGACAGCGGGTGCCATTCGCCCAGCACTGGCTGCGCCTGCCCTTTTGGCAGGCGACAATACGCACAGACGCAGTAGACAACCGCGCGGGAGCCCCAGCCGGAAAAGGGGTCTCTGGAGGCTGCACGACTGTCGCGCGCAGACTGCTGCCCCAGCCGGAGCCAGCTACCTGCATCGTGGCCGCGCCCGGCGCCGTGTTGCGCGCCGCGGCAAAAGCCGCCGCGCCCGGCGCGCCAGCGCCGGCGCCGGCGGGCGCCACGACCGTCGCCTGCTGCGCCACGGAGCCGCCGCGGACCCACGCGCCGGCCGCGCACGCCAGCAGCACCGGCGCGGCTGCGCCCGCGCCGCGCGCGGGCGGCGGCACCAGGCGGTGCAGGCCCAGCATGTCGTACGAGAGCGCGCCCGCCCGCCGCCGCCAGATCGACACGCTGCCGTCCTGCGCGCGCGCGCAGTGCGCTCGGGTGCCGGCCGGCGCGCGCGGCGGCGCGTGCAGTAGCGCAGGCGCGCATGCCTTCCGCTCGCCGGCCGGCGGCTGCGGTGCCCGCCAGGGCGCGCCTGGTGGGACAGGTACAGGATGTCGACGCCGCCGCCGTGCAGGCCGCGCCCGGCGCCGCGGTGCCCGAAGCAGCCCAGCATGCCGCTGAATGCAGGCCGCGTCTTGGGCAGCGCCGTGCTTGCGGCCGGCTGCCCAAACTCCAGGTCAAACACGATCACCTGGCGGCCGGCGGCCATGCCTCGGCCCTGCTGTGCATGTGCAAAACCGCGCCGCCTCGAAGGTGTGGGGGCAGGCCGCCGGGTGTGCTCCGCGGACTGCCGCGCTCGCCAGACAGGCAAGGGGCCCGGTATCCGGGTCATGCCGGGCCAATCGAGAAAGATAGCAAGGGACCAAATACAGTGCTGGAGTGCGCGCACAGCCAGGCACGGGCGGCCTTCCACACACGACGCAGCATACATGCCTGGACAGCGGCGGCTGGATAGAGAGACACGCATGCACGCCATGCAGGCTGCAGCCGGCTGGGGCCAGCAGGGCGCTGAGAAACAGCTCCAGGACGGTTCACGACAGCCAGGGTGTCCCCGCATCCGGCGCGCCTCGCGCGGCATCAGCACGAAGAGCAGGTCGCGCGTGCAGCTGAAGGCCGCGCGCACGGCGTCGCCCGGGCGGCTGGCGCTCACGTCCACGCTGTAGCGCGTGACCTGCGCGCATGAGCGCGTCAGCGGGCGCGCAGGTTTGGCGGACAGGCTTAGGGTGAGGCCTGCGCCGCATCCCGGCCCAGCGTCTACCTCAGGAGTGGCCTGCATGAGTGAGGCTGTTGGGGGTCGGGGCTGGTGTGAGCAAGCGCCCGGCTGTGCAGTGTCCCGATGTGCCCAGCAGCCATGCTGCGCCCTGCACGCGTGCCTGGCATGTAACGCTGCCTTGCAGGCTGGCGCCACATGCTAGGCACGCTGCACGCCTGCAGCGCACACACGTATTGGTGCACAGCACACAGCGCGCGGGTTGGCATGCTAGGGCCCTCCACGCTCCTGCGCTTGTGCCGCGCGGGGCGCAGCGCGCTGACAGCACGCTCAGTCCCGCTGTCGGCAGCGAGCTCTTCAGATCACAACCTTCCTCGCCCTGGCACTGAGCCCGCAGCGCGCAGCCCCGGCGCACCTCCACGCGGCCGCGCTCGGGCGCGGTGAGGTGCAGCACGCTGAGCGCGCCGCGGTCGCCGGTGACGACCGCGCGCCGCGCGTCGCACGGGTCCACGCGCACGCTGCCCAGCGCCGCCTCGTGCCCAAAGTCCTTGCGCCAGAGCACCACGCAGCCTGGCGCAGCGCCGCGCGCGCGCTGACGCGCAGCGCGCAGGCTCACCCCGCGCGGCTGCAAGCGCGGCTGACCACTGCCTGGCGGCCGCCTTGCACAGGCAGCCCGCCCCTCTGCAGCCGGCAGGTGCGCGCCTGTGATAAAAGTTTTTGCAGGATACGCATGCTTGCGGCCATGGCATGACATGCACGGCCAGGCCTGGGCCCTCGAAATGGGAAGGCTCCACCGGGTAACGGCAGGTGGCAGGTGCGAGAGTTGGCAGGCGCGGCAGCCATGCGCGCCCGGGCCGCCGGGAGAGCGCGGGCGCGCGCACTGTGCGGGTCCCAGACCAGGAAGGCGCCCGAGGCGAGCGCGACCGCAAGCGCAGCGGGCCCCGACATCACCCAGGCCAGCCCGCGCACGCCACCCGCGCGCGCGCCGCTGCCGCCGCCGCCGCCGCTGCCTCCGCCTCCGCCGCTGCCGCCGCCGCTGCCGCCCCCGCCGCCGCCGATGCTGCCGCTGGGCGTGCCCAAGCTGCCTGTTGAGGCTGCCGGGTGGGCGGGCTCGTGCAGCATGGCAACTGCGGCGGCCGCGTGGACGTCCCAGACTATCACGCGTCCGTCGCTGTCGCCCGAGGCCAGCCTGCAGGCGGCCGGGGAGGTTGCGCTGAGGCAGGGGTGGTTGACGGCCCACTGAGGACCCCCGGCACTTGCCAGAAGGGAGGGGCGTGACAGCACGCAGTGCGCTCACTGCCTCCGCCAGCTGAGCGCCGCGCGGAGCTCGCATGCAGGCTGCGTGAGCGGGCAGGGCGCCGGGCGGGCGCTGGCGCACCGCAGGTTGGACGATGCGTCGGTGAGCTCCCGCGACTGGCACTCGGGGCACCTGCGCACCCCGCCGGAGCACCTTCACGGGGCTCGGCGCCAGCGTGAGCCGGCAATGGCGTGCTGGCGTGCAGAGAGGCTGGCACGAGCGCCTGGTGGGGCGGCCGGGCTCGCGCTGCAAGCGCGCAGTCACAGCGCTGTGCAGGGAGGCCACGAGCCGATGCGAACGGAGTGAGGGCGCCGCACCAGCTGACCGCGGTGACGGGCATGCCCCGGTGGCGGCCCTGCAGCACGCACGCCAGCTGCATCTGCCGCACCTGCGCGCGCGCGCCGCGCTTCAGTGCCACCGGTGCCAGCTGCATATCAAGCACTCATTCAAACGTCTGGGCCGGCACGTTGCTGCCTGTCTGCGACAGCCACAGTGGTGAGAGAGAAGGG
>JAABUV010007489.1_pt1 | contig 11435 bp, 15 predicted proteins | sample 5559971 | NCBI WGS metagenome assembly JAABUV01 (sample SAMN10711881, study PRJNA513362) | rock metagenome | isolation source: Antarctica rocks | place: Antarctica: Victoria Land, Knobhead nord | collected 2015-12-19
GATGTCCTTGCCACCTAGATGCGACAGTACTTGTATCCACAGTTCTTCAGGAAAATGCTCGGCCATTCCACGCAGCTGTGCCCTGCTTCTTGAGCGTGTCGTGACCATGTTTCCTGAAGAAGCTACAGCAACACACAGACTTGGGTTGCGAAGACTAACCTGCAAGGACTGCTGCGAGGCGCCAAATGGACTGTTGCCTTGCTTGAGTTTTCAAACTTAAACATTATTTTTGCGTTTCCCAAAGAACTCCCGGGAATTCACATTTCCCGGGAGATTTTCACGAAAATGAAGTTAAAAGGGCAGCGACGGCCGCAATGCTTGGTGGCGTCTATCTTGCGGTAGCTGCAGGCTGGGCGGTTTTTGCACAAAACACCTAACGTACCTTCAACCACTCATGGATGCACGCGCTGTGAGGTCATGAGAAAAGTCCTGTTACAGATATGAGCAAGGCATAGTCCAGGCAGCTCTCACAAGCTGCAAGTTGCGCACATGCACATAAAGGTGCTGCTGCTGCTCAAGGTAGCACATGCGTGAGGCGTGAGGTGTGAATTGGCCATGAGCATGACTGAATAAGTCATGTTGCATGCAGACTCTGCATGAAACATGACTTATTCAGGCCTAACTGTCAATCAACCAGAAAAAAACCCAGCCAGATGGTCCCTACAAATGGTCCCTACAAGTGATCTCTAAGCACCAAGGTCTAGGGCAATCTAATGTCATCTGTTCACTCGACCAAGCTATTGATACTGTGTCCTAAACTTGCTACCTTTGCTAGGGGCTCTTAATGATATGCAGATAACAGATAGATGAGATGCAGAAGTAGTTCCTCGAGCTTGCCATCTGAAAGTCTTCAGTATATATACATGCAATAGGCATGCTGGTCCCAAATCAAGTTTCCCCACAATATTCTTGATCATACACGAGGCAATGCAGAAAGAATGCAACAGCTTTAACATATGCAGCTTGCATATTGAGGCAGCACCTGCACTTGCTGATCATGCAAGGCTGTAAGTGTTTTCTGTGTGCAACAGTATGCTGTGTCAAAAGTGCCCTATTGCTATCCCGTAACAGACAGTTCCTATGGCTATCCCGTAACAGAAAGTTTTCAAGCTCAGAATCCCTGAACAAGCAACTTGATGACCCAGCTCAAACTCATCGTTCATTGAAGCTGCCAAAAAAAGGGTTAAACCCCTACACCATGGTGTTGGCCGACGACAGCGAGGAAGCTGTCTCCAGTGTGAAACGGGGAAGCAGATGGGGGGCCATGTAACACTCGTTGGACAGTATTGGGAAGGAAAGCTGGGCCATCATACTGCTTAGTACTGTTGATGTCTTGACTGCAGTAGCTGGTGAACTCTGAATTGCTGACAAAGCCTTGAAAAGGGGATTGAGAGGACTGAACGCTGGCGCTCACACCAGAATGCCAGGTGTGACGCTGGTGCACACTGTTGATGTTTCTCACTGTTGTGCAAACACATGCCCAAACCTATGCACCAAGGTTGCTTGTGTTGCTTACAATGCTGCTGCATGATGCTGGCATAATGCTGCGGGCTTGTTCTGGTTAGAAACAGTCACATGCGGTCATGGCAGTGCGCACACATGTGTCAGATTATGCTGTGACAATGTGCAGAAACATTATGCACAGCCAATGATGGTGACAGTGTGCAAACTGCAAGTCAAATACCTCAGGAACGCCCATTTGCGTCCACTCTGCTACCAAGCTCCTCAATAGCTCTTCACAAACGTGAAGTGCTTGAAAGGCAACCACAATAGCTGCGCAGGCCTGCGTGGATGCTGGATACAACAGGCTCATCACCGCTGCACCATATGCAACACCTTAGTCCCGCCTCTCATTTGCTCCAGCATGTTGCAACCTGGTCTAATTGCAGTAGACATACTTGGGGCTGTTCAGTGACTGCACGCCATTTGCTTTTCACACCACACGAAGTAGGGACCAAGTCATACAGCAGGCGCACCTTCTAGACAGTCAACACACAACTATGACTACCAAGCACAGTCAAATGAGCCTATTGGCAACTTTTCAGACAAGGCAGGCATGCATGGCTGCAGAGCTGCCACACCTGTCATGTTGCTTGACACAATGTTGGCTGCATGTTGTCTGGCATGGGACAGGTAGTCACCAGGCTGGAAGTGCAGCTGGTGTAGAGGGCCTGACAGACTGTCCCACAGCACCTGGTCTAAGAAGCTGGCTGGGGTGAGGGCTCTGGGACTCCACCCAAGCACTCTCATGATGAGCATCTCCATATCACTCACATCCTTGGGACCATATTGTCCCAGCCAAGGCTCCTCGTCCTGCATACCCTGATTGTTGGAACTGCTGAAAGGCCTTATAAGAAAATGTGGCAGTATGAAGCGTGTGCAAACAGGCAGCTTCAACACGTGCATAAGAGGGTGCAGTGACTTGACTGTCTGGTAGCATTTCAGCAATTGAGCAACAACACAAGCGAAGCTGCTGCAACTCAGCAGACAGGACAAGACTGAGCTGTTGCAGGAGGCATTGCAGATGTGCAGATACGGGTGATTATTGCAGATGTGCAGACAAAGGTCATCATTCCAGACTACAGCAGCCAACACCTTGGAAACAAGTGTATACACTTGTCTGTAAGCTATGGACTAAAACAATGTGTACAAGTCTGCAGCAGCAGTCATGCACTGGTGCGACCAGGCAGCAAGATACCTGGGCAGGCCTGCAGCACCACTAGCATATGTTTGATGTCAATGAGACTGATAATGATAGCCAAAGTTTTGCTTGAAATCACGCATTTCAGCAAAGCCATCAAGCAGACTCACCTGAAGAGCAAATATGGTGGAAGGCATTCCAACCTCTTCAAGCTTGGCTGCCAAGGAAAGGCAAGCAAGGGCTGCCAGCCACATGAACCCACATTCTTGTGTCTGCATTCACCAGCAGGCAGTCAGGCCAGACTCAACTGTACCAGCCATTCTTTGCTTTGCAGATGCTGGGCAGCCATATACACAAGATTGAAGCATAATTTGCATCACCACAGGCTGCACATCCCTAGTTGAGTGATGCATCCAATTGGTTGCTGCTGGCAGTGTTGCAGGAAAACTCAGGTAGACAACACCGCTGATTCTGTTCGCTTGCCTCTTGTCTGTTGGGAAAGTCTCAGAAAACGGAGCAGTATGTAGCAGGTACATGCTTGGCAAATCAGGTAGGATTTGAGATGTACTGTGCGGAGTCCTCTGCTTTGCTGGCTTGCAGGGTGTCTATTCTTTTGTGTACTTAAGCCAGTGCTTGACATTGGGCTTGAGGTTGCCCAACATGTCTGCTACCTTGCAGAAGCCAGCAGTTTGAGATGTCAACCTGTAAGTACTGCTTTGCAGCAAATCTGTCCAGAATGCTGACTGCCAAAGCAGTCGTGGTAAGCTCATACCCTTGACTGTGTCCTGCCTGCACATCATTGCAGCTACTTTACAGCCATTGATACAGAAGATAGTCTTACTGGCTGCAAGTGAGTGGTCAAAGGCCACCTTTCAGGAAAGTACAATAGCTGGAGCAATTCAATGCATTACTGAGCCAGAAGATGTTTCAGACAACGGAAGCCACCGACTGTACATGCAATTCATTTGAGCCGCAGATAGCTTACACTGCTGAGGTAGGCCACAAGGACTTTTCGATGTTCATGTGTCAGGAAGTTGTGCTGTGGCACATAGTTCCAAAGTCTTGGGCCTTGACGCTCACGCAGCAGCAGCATTTCCAGATCTTCTCGGATGCTCTCAGAATCTGCTAGCAGACCTTCAGGGCGGGGAGCCAAGTCAGGTCTGATAGGGTGCTGTACTTTGGAGGAAGGTGTGAGATCATGCCAAGGGGTGCACATTGCTGAAATATCATCACTGCTTTCTGAGCAGCACAGATCAAGAGAGCGCTTTGCCATTTAGGTATCGCCTTTTGCCTGCAGGCACCAGAGTCACATTTACCTTGAAAGGCTGTGACCTCGGATCAGCCGAGTACCCGAGGCACCTTTGATTAACGGGGTTCAGGCATCATGTCTAGTAAACAGTCATACCTTGGCAAAGCACCTGTGCAGTGCTGCTGTTAAGAAAAGTGAAGGGCTTTTGGGTCCCCGAGCGGGACTCCCGATCGACGAGATTGAGGTGCAGAACCAATGATGACCAGCCTGAACAAAGTAGTGTATCGTGTCTAACGAAGCACGCGCGTTGCTGCTCGCGGGAGGTCGCGATAGGAAATACCACCGAGGGTAAATGCTCAGCAGTTTCCGGTCTAAAATCAATGACAGGTTTCGAGCAATGCATTATGGAACCGGCAGGTTTAACATGCAAAAGTTGTGTCAAAGATGCGTTTGAAGAGCAGCTTTACCGGTTGAGAGGAAAGCGTCCAATGTCAGGTCCATGCCTCACACATGGCAGTCGTCATCGGGTTTGCCAAGTTACCAAAACTCGGGGGCAGTAGATGAAGGAGCGAAAGGTAAGAACAGATTCAGCCCGGCGGCGGTTTGATCGCGGACCCTGCCAGCAGCTTGGTCGAGGTCGTGTCTCGCGATCGTAAACTACAAGTGTCAACGCTCTTCAGCCAGCACCTAGTGAGTGGTAAAAGGTTGCGCCAGCTCAAGGCAATGTGGTTTCGCGATGGTCCAAAGCTGAGCTCAATGCAAGGTATTAGCGTTTATCGTTGGATATGCGTCACCGTTTGCCCGCTGCGAGACACTGTCACTGTCGAGGGCCTTAAGGCTCACGTGGGACACGTGTGCATGCGATGTGACTGTGTCCCCGGAGTTTAATTGAAAATTTCATGGTTCAATCTCACGTATTGTCGCGAATGGTGTCATCCTAGGCTACACAGTGCGCGTCACGCCTGTTCACATAGGCAGGCTGAATGCCACCGATTCAGAGAGGCATCTGGAACAATTCTGCGTCAGCGTCATGCTAGGGAACACTCGAACCCACATGCCATGCATGCAAGGACGGCAGGGAATCAAGAATACAGCATTCTTCAACAACGCGTTGATCTGTAATGGCCGCCATGCATGCAAAGCTTGCCTGCACGCTTTGACAGCCGGACACTTCTGAGCACTGATCTAACTTGTGCAACCCAATGTGAAGAGGAAGTCCAATGCACCACCACATAGTTACATTACTCAGGGGATCTGAAGCACTCCTGAACCAGAGTTTACCATGATGCCATTTTGCAGCGTGATGCCATTTTGCAGCAGAATCAACTTCAGTCGGGTAGCGCTGTAGGACGAAGTATGTTCTACAGCGTTAGCATACCGTGCAACTGGTCTTGTCAGCAGAGACTGGTCAAAACAAACCAAAACGTTTATGGAGTGACGTCGAGCATGTACTAAATATGAGTCATAGCAAATTTGCCTGCATACCCCTGCAAAGACTTGCGTGCTTTGTGCTTGAGCTCGTACTTGGCAGCGCTTCTAGCATTTTGACCTAGCCTCAGCCACAGATACCCTGACAGCTAACAGCTGGCAAGAGTTCCGCGTTCAGCCAGCCCCTTTTGTAGTGAACGACCTCCGACGTGCACTATTTGCTTGCCGACATCTTGCAGTGACATTGTCATACGTAACACTGATCCCGGCGGTTTACCGAGCTTTGCTGACAAGTGTAGATTCGGAAATTGGTCATCGGAATCATACCGCTAAGAAAATGCCTGCAAAAGCTATGCAAAATGGACAGCCTTCTTACTGCAGGCAGGCAACGAAGATTACCACTCTGGTGAACAAGCTGCATTGCCAGCATTGTAGTCATCTCATCTTTGCACTATACAGCAGAGGGACCCTGAGCCTGAAACATGTGCGCTAGAGAAAGTGCACACCTGGGGAAGGTGACTTGGCCATGCTCAAGTCCCAAACTTGGTTTAAACAGTTGGCAGCACATAATGGCTTGTCTACAGTCCATCATAGCACTTTGCTTTCAAGCATACACAAGACTGCTGAGATCTCATAGTTGAATTGACTCCAGTGATTGGCTTTGCTGATGTAGTGCAAACAAGAGCACAGCAACAAACCACATGCACAGTCAATTGAAATGGGCTTATCAAGTCCTAGGCATCATATGCAATGAAGGTCAACACAGTGCACACATATGTTTCAGAAACAGCACCAGCTAGTGGGCAAGCTGTTACATAACTCATGCTATCTGCGCATGTCATCTTGACCTAGCACAATGGACGGGTTTCCTCTAGCATCTCTCTCCAGATTCCATACCCCGCTGGATGCATAATCTTCCAGAGTCTGCTTTATTTGTTCAGCCTGAAAATGGACAAGGCAAGTTCGCAGCCTGTTGCTGTTTAGAGAAGGCATCACTTGTGTGTCAGCAGACGGCAATCTGCGAATATTGGGCAAGCAAGGCTGCACCCTGGCATCTTTAGCCCAAACACACAGGCACACCTCCAGCAGAAGCAGATGCAGCAGTCATGACGTCATGGTTGCCAATGTCAAAAGCCAGCACAGCCATCACGTCAAGCTGAAACATGATGATCAAGCAGCAAAGCTTTCTCTTTTTGTAGGCATCGCTAAAATCCAGATGATCAGTATTAGAGATTATCAGGGAACGATCAAATGCCACATACTTTTGTGTAAATGTGCATCATGTTTTTGCACACAGATAGAACATAGTGTGCAGTGTACTTACTGTGTAGCTACCACATAGCGCCACAACCTCTTCCCAGCTGTAGGTATCCTTCTCATTTCGCAAAATGTCCTCCCTGATTCGCCCATAGATGGCGCTTATGGGGTCTTCTACTGCTCTTCGTCTGCCCTCATCATCATGCAATGAGATCTTGGACATTTGCATGAGCCTCAGCGCCTCATCTACATCTGCCTGCCACACAACATGACAGAAAGGTTATCAGTGATGTTTCTCCTATATCACTAACTAGCACTGAGTGCAAACCTCATGGTGCAAAATTACATTTTTGTGCGCAGCTGGGCATAACAGCATTGTGTGTAGCAGCAGTGCAGCAGCTACATGTACAAGATGCACTGATATGTAAAGTCGGTGATGCAGCACTGTTGACTGACCTGGTCAACATGATCTGCAAAGCGCAGCCTGGCCAGAGCCTGTGAAAGGCGCAGTATGGACAGGAGGGTTCTGGCAGTGGTGTAGCTATGGGGCACTTCTGAAGCCACCTCATCCGCCCTTATCTCACTGTACACCGCTGCCACATACTCTGCACTGCACACTCCCAATCACGTATCTGTCCTTTGCAGCTCTGCCCAGTGCCAAATCATGCTTTAATATAGCAGACACAGCATGAGTAGCATTTGCAACGTGTTTCTGACATGTGAGAAAAACTGAAGAGAATTGTCAGGTGCACCTATGCCATGCTGGTATAGTGCACTGTTTAACCAAGCATGTATATTGTGAGAAGAGAGATTCTTTCTGTAGCTTGTAAGTCAGCAGGGTTGTATTGGCTGAGTCAATCCTTCGCAATGCTCACATGCTTGCTGCTTTCTAGCAGTCTTTGCACACACGGCAAAGAGCAGGCAACCCTTGACATGTGGTTGCTGCCTTCCATGAGAGCATACTGCTGGCAGGGATGCACACCTGTGAGATCCTCAGGTATGTAAGGGTTGAACTGCTTGGCCTTAGCAATGTAAGACCTGAGGGTTGCTGCATCCAGCAGCTCCACAGCATCTGTGCGCTCTGGGGCACGGCCTGTCTGGTGCACACTCAGCACATGGCTGCACAGGGCACGGTCCTGCAGCCCCACAACTGTGCATCAAACCATTGCATCTGCCGAGTCAAGCAGGCCTGCAAAGAGGCCCTGGATGCACATGAAAAACATGGCCCCACATGCACAGCAAATATCATTTGTGTCATACTATGGTTGTGACATGATGACAACATGATGACAACGTTCCAGCCAGGCCCATTTCTTATGTCAGAGCAAGGCTCAATGTAACGTAGGTGAGCCTGCGCTTTGGTGCAGGCAGTGAAGTAGTGGGATGGCAAGTGTGAGCACCCTGCTACTATTGACTGTGTCAGTAACACCTGCAGGCCATTCAGGTATGCAGCTACTCACAGCCTCCGAATCTTTCTTGTCCAGTATGAGCCACATGAGGTCAAAGCGAGAGAGCAGTGCAGCGGGCAGGTTGATGTTCTCTGTGGGGCTGCGCTTCACATCATAGCGTCCCATGGCTGGGTTGGCTGCAGCCAGGACTGTAGTGCGTGTGTTCAGGGTGGTGGTGATGCCAGCCTTGGCAATGCTCACTGTCTGCTGTTCCATCACCTTCGCACATCAGCCACCATCAGTCAACAGCCTCAGCTCCACGCGTCATCAGTGAATCTCAGGTCAAGTTATCAAACATAGCTTTGGTAGAGACATTTGGAGGCAGTGGTGTGCCCCGTGGCGTAGGCAATACCTTGCTCTTCAGGGCTTGTAACAGCACAGCTTTGCATGCATGAGACACCCATACAGCACCGCACGCAACAGCAATGCTGACAGGCATCAGTCTACCTGATGGCTCAAGGACATACCAGATCAGCCATACATCTGTCTATCTGTCTAGCCGGTGGTATTGTTGCAATCTGAGCTAGTACTGCTTGGTGTACAGTTTCGGCATCAGCTGATGGCATGTGCAACATCATGGTGCAGTGTTTGAGATCACCTCATGGATTGCCGTGCGGTCCCCTTCATCCATCTTGTCAAACTCATCAATGCAGCAGATCCCCTTATCAGCCAGCACCAGCGCTCCGCCCTCCAACACCTACCATTGCACATATGCATCACAATGTGGCCCTGTCCAGGCAAGTGCATATGCTGCAGCTTTGCTGAAATGAATACACATGTTGCGTCGTAAATGCTGTTGGCTACTGTCAGCTGCACTGTGCTGCAACTTTGTCTTGTGCACTTGGGCATGTCTGTAAGCATTGCATCCCAATTGCGATACAGAGCTGGGGAAGCCCTTACCATTTCGGATGTGACGGGATCCCTCTGAACTGCTGCAGTCAGGCCAACACCTGAGGAACCCTTGCCCGTGGTGTAAACTGCCCTTGGTGATATGTGTGCTATGTACTTGATCAGCTGTGACTTTGCTACTCCAGGGTCACCTGCATATGGTAATGCAGCTACTGCTTACATGGCGCACACAGAAGTACAACTTCCTTTCAAGCCAGTTGACAGCTGATACATCTGCACTGAGCATGATCAGCACCCAGTGCAGATATGTCGGTTGCCAGAAGAAGCAGCCAAGCATCATGGTATGCAGGACGCATGGTAGATATCACTCTGAGAGCTGCTTGGCTGTGGTGTCCACTACGTGCTGCATTAGGCAAGCAGACACCCGGCAGCATCAGCATATACAGAAATACAAAGCATACTACATCTTGGCCTGTAGGAGGAAGATCATGGGTCAGTAGGACAATGAAGCACGCTGAGACTTGTAGTTCTGAGAGACAAAGGTGAGCTGACCCATAAGGCAGAGGTGGATATCTCCTCTGAGCTTCATGCCATCCTGGAGATGGCGAGTCACCCCGCCAACCATCAGCAGCAGCAGAGCCCTCTTCACATCCTCGTGACCAAAGATCTCAGGAGCTATGCTGGCTGACAGCCGACCGTAGATGTCCTCACTCTCTGACAACTCCTGCAGCAACTCATGCAATAGTGAGAAGAATGACTCAGGTATCTTTTCATTGGACCTATATCCTCCTTCTGGTGGGTCATTCACACACCCTCAGGGAGGAAAGGACATTCAGGCAGCAGGAGAACAGAAAACCTGATGCGCCCCAACCCAACAGCTGTCATGACATAGCTGAGAATGTCTCATCACAATTTGACTAAATCACAGGCAGCAAATGTGTGACAGACTTGCCACTTTACTTGAACAGCACACAACAAATCGGCTAGTCTCATGGCAGGCTGCAGAACACAGGAAGCGCTGCTCATGAGACCGGCAGCAGCACAAGACAGGTCACAGGCCAGACAATGTTGTGGGTCAGTACTTACAGACAAGAAGGAGTCTTTGTCACTACTGAGCTGCAGGTCAGCATAGCTTTGTTTGTTGTGCTCCACATGCATGGCCTCTGTGTATGTGCTGGTTAGAAGGCCAGCCCTCATGGCTTTGAAGCCTGTGTAAGGCTCTGTGAGGTGAATGCCAGTGATGGTGACGCTGTCCCCAGGCTTCACACAGCGTGTCAGCTCACCCTTCATTTGCAAGTGCAGGCTGCGAGGGGTAGCCCCTTGAGGCACCTGCCACCACAGTGTCACATGTCATGTCTAGTCAACCATGTGGCAGATATTGATGCTGCTTTCCTCATTTGACACCAATTCTGTAATGAAGCAACAAGCGTCAAGCTAGAGTTGCAATGCTGTTGCCAGTCTAGGCGGATGAAGTGATGATGGGCAAGCTCAATGTGCTGAGCTTCAGCGGCTGCTTCGCAAAGCCTTGGCCTTGGATGCTACAGTGCACCAGGTCTGCTAGTGCTGATGCGGCAGGGCGCAGTGTGCAAACCTCAAGAGCAAGCTCCTGCAGCTTCAGTTCTTGGTATTTGATGAAGCGGCTGCCCCTTGTTTCCAGTGTTAGCTGGCCCTTGGCTCCTGTGCTGAGCTGCAGCTCCTTTGGAATGGTATCCAATGGGTTGAACTGACGCCCTGATGCATAAAGCACAAGCTTGGCTGCTGCAAGCTGATCTTAGCTGTGAGTGCGGCTGTCAACAGGATGCCATGACAATGAGTTGCACAGAGAATGTCAGCTTTCAGCCAGACACACCAGCAAGGGCACATTCTGACAGAGCAAGCACAATACATGCAGCTTGATGACCTAACAGAGCTGCAGGATGACAGTACACTTTGCAGCGTATATCAGGTCAGCAGAAGGTAAGATGAAGATCTATACCTGTAACTTGCTGGTACACCTCATAACCAGTCTCTGCATCAGTGTAGGTAGCCACTACAATGTGGGGCTTCACATCACTGACATGGGTGCAGATGCCCTGCAGCAAGATGATTTGTGTTGGCACCTGGCATTCTTGATCAGGGATGACAGCATGTTGAGGTAGTGATGCTGAGAGCTTGATGCTCTGTCTCTGGGGTAAATTAGATTGCCACTGGAATTGCACATTCAAACTTGGCCGTCAGGAGTTGTGCAATGCAAGGGTGAACAGTTGACAATTGAAAAGCACTAGGAATTTGCAGGCCATGTTGAATTGCACAAGAGGACAATGACCTTGACAGACACCAGTTTTCCCACATGCTCTGCACCAATCTGCCTCATTGGCACAGGTTTGGCCTTGCTCAGTGGCTTGAAGACCACCTCAAAGCGGCGCAAAAGTTCAGGAGGCATGTCTGAGCCTTCAGCAGGCTGCAAAATCGGTGAAAGTTCACAGCACATAGCACTACACAGGACAGAATCTATAATGATGCATGGCTTGACTGAATGTTCTGGGTTGCAGCAAACACAGTGGTTCGTACCATGACGCCGTTT
>JAABUV010007492.1_pt1 | contig 11433 bp, 8 predicted proteins | sample 5559971 | NCBI WGS metagenome assembly JAABUV01 (sample SAMN10711881, study PRJNA513362) | rock metagenome | isolation source: Antarctica rocks | place: Antarctica: Victoria Land, Knobhead nord | collected 2015-12-19
CCGGCCTGCGCGGCGAGCGCGGCCGAGACGCGCACGTACGGGCTGGGGCTGCCCGCCGGCGGCGTCGGCGCGCCGAGCGACCCGCCGCTCGACGCGCACAGGCTGCCGGCGGCCGCCGGCGACGGGCACTGCGGCGCCGCGCCCGGCGAGGCCGCCGCGGGCACCGGCGGCGTCCCGGGCGCGCGGCCGCCCAGGTGCGCGCCCGGCTGCGCAAAGCCCGGGGCGCCCGGGAGCTGCGGCAGCAGCTGCGCGGGCGCGGGCGCGCGGGCGGGCCCTTGCGACGGCGCGGCCAGCCCGGCGCGCGCGAGCGCCTGCTCCAGAGCAGACCCGCTCAGCGGCACGGCGCGCCCGTCGGCGCGCATGCGCAGCAGCTGCGGCGAAGGCGCCGCCTCCGCTGACGCCGGCGGCGGCAGCGCCTGCGCCTGCGTGCCCACCAGACCACTCAATGTGAGCCCCAGCCGCACCACCTGCCTTCCTCACATGCTCGGCAGCGCACGCCGAGCCCCAGCTCACGCACAGTCAACAGCTGGCTAGCACTCAGCCCTCCGGGCGCAGCACGGCCGGCACCTGGGCCTCGGGCGCGGCCGGCGCCTCGCCAGGCACCTCGCCGCCGTCGGCCGCGCACTGCGCGCGCCACTCGGCGCAGCCCTGCGCGGCCAGCGCCTCGATGGTGCGCAGCAGGTGCTCCGCGCCGCTGATGTCCAGAATTGCGATCGCGCTCATCTTCTTGCGGCAGCCGAACACCTGCGCGCGCGCGCGCGCGCGCTGTGAGCCGCCGCCTCACGGGTTCAGCGCGTCCGGCACGCAGGTAGGCGGGGGACGCGTGGCAAGCACTTCTGGGAGCGCAGGTTCCGAGCGGGCTGCGTTTGTTTGCCCTGCAGCGGCGCCGGGCCGGCGCAGCTGGCAGAGAACAACGCGAACGCGGCCGCCCCTGCCGGCGCGCCGCCGCGCTCGGCGACGCTCGGCGGCGCAGCGTGCCTCGCTCGCCTGTTCATCCCGGTCGCGCATGGGGTGGGGGGGGCGGGGCGGCGCGCGCGCCTGGCCCAGCTTCTTGCGCGAGCCGCAGAAGACGACGGGGGTGCCGTTGCCCTCGGCGGTGCGCAGGATGTCGTCCAGCTGGTCGTCCAGGCCGCCTTGCGCGGCGATGGGCTCGATGTTGGGCGCCACCAGCACCACGCGCGCCTTGCGCGCGCGCACCGCCTTGGCCACCTCCCTGCGCGCCGCGCGCAGGCGCGCTCGACCCAAAACCCTCAACTGACCCCGACGTGCAGCGCCAGGCACGGCGCGCCGGCGCGCGCTGCGAGCGCTGTGCGTGGCGCCCACGCCCCTGGGTTGCCCGGCGCTCTCAAAGCGTGCTGGCGCTCCACGCCTGCCTGCTGCTGCGATAGGGCCCCGGCCGCTGGCACTGTTCGAAAGCTCGCGCCCCGCCACGCGCTCGTGCCGCGCGCGCGCGGCACGCCGTGCAACCCCGCCGGGCAACCCCGCCCTCCTGGAGTCGCCGCGGCGGAAAGGCGCGCACCGCAGGCCGGACGCCAGGCGCTTCTTGCCGGCGGCCTGCAGCGGGTTGGCCTGCTTGGCGCGGTCCTCCCAGGCGTGCAGCTGCGTGAGCAGGTCGCTCGAGGCCTTGTTCAGCTCGGTGGAGATGACCTGCGCGCCGCCCCGGCAGGCCGCCGCGTCAGGGCCGCGCGCTCGGGCCGCGCAGGCTCAGGCGCGGGGCTCCCCTCAGCCCGCGCGGCCGTCCGCTGCGCGCCGCGGCGCCGCTGCAGAGCTGTGGAGGCCGGCCAGAATGGGCTAGAGGTGCCCGTGCGGCACGACCTACCGGCGCAGCAGCCGCACAACAGTAGCAGGCTCGTATTGCCGCCGCTGCAGGCAGGCACGCAGCCCAGCTGCGCTCAGCCAGCGCGCGCACAGGCGGGCGGGCAGACGGGAAGGACCAGCGGTGCAGTGGGGTGCCACAAGCCTAGTCAGCAGGCCCTCAAGGCCCTGAGTGCTCTGCCACTAGGGCGCCCGCGCGCCTGCTTCACGTACGGGCGGCACTGGCTGTTCAGGCCGACGTAGGTCGTGCAGTTGCGGTCGCGGTCGCGATCCGCCGCCGTCGTGCCGCCGGCGCCGCCGGCGCCGTCGCCGGCGCCCACGACGGCGGCGGCCGCGGCAGCCGCCTTGCGCGCGTGCCGCTTGCTCGCCTTGTGCTGCTCAAAGTTGGCCTTGCCGCAGCACACGCAGCCGCAGATCTGCGCGCTTGCGCCACCGCCATCAGCCACCAACTCTGGCACGCCTTTTGGACACAAGCGCGACCTCGCGTGTTGCCAAAACACAAGTGCTGCATCCGTGCTGCAGGCATCGCCACACTACCAGACACGAAGCAGTGCCCTGCTTGACGGCCTCCAGCGGCACCCCAACGAGTCCAGTCCAAGACTGAGCAGCACGGGCGCCCGCTGCTCGTCAGGCCCCCATCCACATGCGCTCGCGCGCCTGGCAGTGGTACTCGTGCACGCCAAACGCGCCCGCGCCGGCGCCGCCCTCCTCGCCTGCGCCCGGCACCCCGGCGGCCGCGCCCGCCAGCACGCCGCGCGCCGCGGCTTCGCGCTCGCCCGCCGATTGCTCCCATGCCTGTGCATGGGCAGTGCGTCATTGCATGGCCTGCAAAGTAGCCTCTAAGTACCTCCAGACGCAGCCATGCGTGTGCAGGGAGTATTCAAACTGGCTCTCCCGGGCAGGAGCAACCTGAGCGCCTGCGACAGCGCTGCGACATGCCTCGCCCGCCAGTCAGCTGACAACACTCGCATGCCACGGCAGGCCGGCTGGCTGACTTTGCTCAAGCTGACCCAGAGCGCACAACCAGATGGCCTCCCCGCGTGCCACCCCTGGTCGCATAATGGCGGGCCATACCTGCAGCATGGCGCCCGCGCCCCACGCCTGCTGCGGCAGCAGGCTCGCCGGGACGCCCCTGCTCTGGCCCTGGTCCGGCGGTCCCAGCTGCGACTGCAGGTGCGACGCCTGCAGCAGCAGCTCCAGCGGCAGCTGGCCCTTGCCGCGCAGCACCCCAGCCGTCAGGAAAGCCCAGAGCACAGTCTATCCGTGACAAGGCCAGCGGCGCCCTGCCTTCGTCCCGGCTGCGCGTCCATAACAAAGCTGACAACGTATGACCGGGCAGCCGAGCACGCCCACTTGGAAAGCAGGAGGCAGGCACGAGCGGCGCGCGCATCGGCGCCCAGCCGGCGCGCCAGCCAACGACGTGGCAGTGACAGACCCGAGCACTCCGCTTAATCCCGAGTATAAAAAGAAGCCCTTGCTGGTTGCGCGCAGGCCGGCTGGGACGCGCCTGCGAAAGCGCGTGCGGCGGCAGCGTGGCCGCGATCGCTGCCAGCCGCTCCGGCGCCAGCGCCAGCAGCGTGTTCAGCTGCGCCAGCGTCTCGTCTGCGCCCACACCCGCGCCCGGCTGCGCGCCAGCGGCGACGCCCACGGCCCCCTCCGGCCCGCCCAGCGGCGGCATCGCGGGCAGCCCATGGTCCTGCTGCTGCGCGCCGCTGCCCGGCCGCTGCTGCGGCGGCTGCGCAGGCAGGTGCGGCAGCGGCAGCGGCGGCGCGAGCAGGTGCGGCGGCGGCAGCGGCGCGAGCGCGTGCGGCGGGGGCGCGTGGGGCGCGTGCGCGCCGAGGTGCAGGCCGGCAAACTGCGCGGCGGCGGCGGACAGCGGGGGCGCAGGAGCGTTGCCCGGCGCCCCACTGTTCTGCAGCCACGCCGCGACAGCATCCGCCCCGGCGGCGGCGCCCGCGCCCATGCCCTGCGCCGCGCCGCGCTCCGACCTGGCGCTCCCACTCATGCTGCCGCCGCCAAGCCCCGCGTCCCACGGCTGCGGCGCGGCGGCACCCTGCTCCCCAAGGTGCGCCGCCAGCGGCGGGCCGCGCGCGGCGTCCGGCATGGACGCCGCGTGCGCGTATCTGGCGGCCTGTCCGGGCGCGCCCCCGGGCGGCGCGGGCGGGTCGGCGTCAGGCGGCCGGAGGCTGTCCAGCGCGGCAGGCGCGCCATCCGGCGCGCCGAGGCAGGGCAGGCCGTCGGCCGCCTGCTGCAGCGCGATGGGCAGCACGGAGCGGTAGGCGCGCGGCGCGCGGCCGCCGCGCGCCGCAAGCGAGCCCCAGGGCAGGCCAGGCGCGCTCTGCGGGCGCTGCGGCGCGGCCGCGCGGTCAGCCGCGCTGGGGCTCGAGTCCGCATCGCCGCCAAACATCGCCGAGTGGCGCAGCTGCGGCGCGCTGTGCGCCAGCTTGCGCCGCTCCCCGCACTCGGCCTCGAGCGCCGCGGGCGCGGACGCCGCGCCAATCTCGCGCACCGCGGACGGCAGCGTGTGCGCGGCGACGGCCGCGCCCTCGCGCGCGGGCTCGCCGGCGACCGCCCGCGCGCTCCGCGCGCCGCTCGGCATGCTGCTCGCGGTCTCGAGCAGCTCGCGCGCCGCGCCAGGCGCAGCCGGCGCGCGGCTCGGCAGCGCCCAGCGGCTGCCGCCCGGGTCGGCTGCCGCCGCGCGGCCGCCTGGCGGCGCGTCTGGAGGTGGGTAGCACTCGGACGGGTCGACGCCCGCGGCCGCCAGCTTTTCTGGCACGTTGATCGCGGCCATCCAGGCGCCCAGCACGTCATCCCAGCCGTCCGGCCCCAGATCATCCTCGTCATCCTCGTCCTCGCCCTCGTCAACGTCGCCAATAAAGCCGCGCCCGTCGGAACTCGCCTCGCCATGCGCTGGTTGCGCGGCCGCGCCACTGGCGACCGCCGCCGGCGGCCTGGTCGGGCGCTCGTGGGCGCCGCCTGGCAGGCCGGATTCAGGCGCGGCGGCGGGCGCAGCCGCCGGCGAGGGTGGGGCGCAGGGGCCCGCGGCGGCGGGCAGGTGCACGCTTGCGTCGTCCGCGGCTGCCAGCACGGCGCTCTTGGCGTCGCGCACGCGCTCGCCCAGGTCGCGCAGCCAGCCGCCCTGCGCGCGATACAACGCCCCAGGCGTCACAGCAGGTATGCCACAGCGCTGGCATACTGCGGCCCTGACACGGTCGCCTAAGCACTATATCTTCCGTGCGCACACATACCCCACATGGCACCCACAGCAGACATCCAGTCATGCATTGCTCTGACAAAGCTCCGCATGCGCGCATGCACTGCTTCTTTGGGAGTGCTACATGGCCACTGTGCGTAGAGCGCAGTCCTTTACTCCAATAGGGCGCCATCTCGTGGAGGCCTGAGCGCGCACCAACACATCCTGGTACCCTTCCAGGTCATCACTATCATCGTCGCCCTCGCTGTCGCTAGCCAAGTCTGGCGCAGCCTCTTCAGGCCAGGCGTGCGGACCACCAGCACCCGCGGCGCTCGACCCCGGCTCGTGCAGCCCCGCAGCAGCGGCCTGGCCGCCCAGCCGCTCTGGCGCAGCGCCGACCGCGGCGTTCGCGCCAACCGGCGCAGCATCAGGTGCGTCCCCAGGCGGCGGCTGCTCGCGGGCGCCGGCCGCGCGCTCGCTGCCGGCCACGCCCGCGCTGTCCTCGGAGGGCGCCGGGTTGCACGCGCGCTCGCAGGCGGCTGCCGCACGCCCGGCCTCGGCTTGCGCCTCGACCGCGCGCCTGCGCGCGCCATGAGCGCACACCTCAGCAGCTTGCCGGCGGCGGCAGGTCGATCCGGGAGCGCACACCAGCTCTGCGTGCTTGCGACAGTGCGCCATGGCTGTGTGACCACGGCTCCCGCATCATTCGTTCCCGTCTCCAGCTCTGCAACGCTAGCAGGGTGCAGGCTCAAGCGCCACGCGCGACTGGGGGCGGGCGCGCACGCGTCGGCGGAGGCCACCAGGTGCGCCATCTGCGCGCAGGCCAGCTCCAGCACGTACATGCGCTCCACCACGTCTGCGGCCAACTCGCGGCCAGCGGCGCGCTCCGCCGCCGCCAGCGCACCCGCCACCTAAACAGGCACCGACCGCATCAGCGCCGGCCAGTTTGCAACCCCCGATGCTGTGTCAGAGCACAGTCTTGCACGGCAGAACGCTCCATCAAGGCCCAGAAGCCACACGCTCGGGTGACAAGCTTGGCCCCTGCCTTGAGCCCTGCCCGCGCCTGCAGCTGCGCCGAGAGGCCGGCGTGCTTCTGGCGCTCGGCGGCCGCGGCCGCCGCCGCGGCCTCGGCGGCCGCGGCGGCGGCGCGCGCGGTGTTCGCGGCGCGCTCGCGCAGGATGATGCGCTTCAAGCGGCTCATCTTCTTCTTGCCGCTGCTGCTCAGGCGCCCGCGGAAGCCGGCCGCGAGCGCGGCGTCGCTCGGCGAGGCCTGCGCCGCGCGACGCGGCTCACGGCGCTGCACGCTCACCGTGGGCGCTGCGGCCGGCCGGCGAGGCCACGTCACGTGGACCAGGGTGCGCCGGCAACCGCATGCCATATTCCGAGCGCCCTCGCGCGCAGGGCCCCCACCACACACCTGACAACCGAATCAGGACCCTCATAAGACCCCACGCCGACCAGCGTCGCCCAGGCATGTGCTCTGGCCCCAGCTGTGTCGGTGCAGTGGCCCACTCGCGCGCTGTGGCCCCGATGGCCTGAGCCCCAGCGGCAGCAGGGGCCCACCTGCACCAGCTGGCTCACGCGGCGCCGCTGCTGCGCGGTGAGGCCGGCCGCCGCGGCCGCCGCGGCTGCCACGCTGCGCACGTGCTGCGGACCACGCCGCGCCTGCAGCTGCGGCGCCACCCTGCGCGCGCGCCACAGCCGTCACGGCCTCCCCACATGCCTTATCAGCACTCCCACATTTGCGGAGAGACGCGCAGTGCGCGGGCAGCATACCCCGCTACCCCCACGTGTGCGTCAGCGCAGAAGCGCGCTCGCTTCAAACGCCAATACGCGCGCGAACGCACGCAGGTGCTGCGCTCCCCGCGACACAGGCGCTGCACCCAGTGGGCAGGCCCTTGAGCACGGCGACATACCAGCGCCCGCCTCATTTGTGCAACAACCTCCTAGCGCCCGCCTCAGTTCTGCATACCAAGTGCTTTGAGCATGGCCGCGGCAAGCTGCGGCGCGGGGAGCGGCGCACCGCGGGACGCTCATCAGGTCGGCGAGCGTGAACGTCGCGCCGCCCTGCGCGCCCTCCGCCGGCCGGTTGGCGCCGCCGTGGCTGTCGCGCAGGTGCTGCGCCAGGCTGGCGTGGTCCGCGAGCGCCTTGCCGCACGCCTGGCACCGCACCACGCCTGCGTCGCAGGCCGGGCGTCAGAGGGGCGCGCCGGCGGTCGCTGGACGCAAATGCGCCGGCGGTGGGGCGCCGCGCGCGGTACCGGCGGCGACCACCTCCCGCGAACCTGCCCCATCCCGCGTGCCTTTTGAAGAGGGGCTGCACGCGGACGCGCGCGGACGCGGGTCCAACACAGCCAGTCAGGCACGCCCGCTCGGGTCGTGCGCGCTGCAGCCATGGTGCGCATCAGCGACGCATGCTTGCGCAATGCCGTGACGCGGACACCATGGGTGCCGGCAGTCGGCGCGCTGGGCACCACATCCCAACCGCCCTGCACCTGAGGTGCCACTACGACGCAGGCTTTAGTCATTATACCAGACGACAGCGAGTCATTACGTGATGCGCACAGAGCGGACAGCACACCGCTGATGTCTGGCCGACTGCGCCGCGCCTCCGCCAGCAGCGCGCTGAGGCCCTCCGCAGCAGGCGCGGCCGCTCTCGGCGCGCGGGGTGCCTCCCCGCCCGCCGCGATGAGCGCAGCGGCGCCGCCCGGCCAGCGGCACGCGGGAGGCGGGCCGCCCCAGGCGCCCTCCGCCCCGGGCTGCGCTGCGGGGCTGCTCTCGCGCAGCCGGTCGGCGCCGCCGGCCTCCAGAGCCTCGCGGATGCCGCTCGGCGCGGGGCCCAGGCGCTGCGCGGCGCCGCCCCACGCCGGCCTGCCCACAGGCGCGCGCGCTGCGTCGTCGGCCGGCATGCCTCTGTCCTTGGCCGCTCACGCTCACGCGCGGCGCCCGCTCTCCGCAGCTGCCCGCCCTGTTACACGCGGGCCAGGTAGTGGGGGGCAGCGCTGCGCCCCATCAGCGAAACAGGGCTGCGCTAGCAGCGACAGGGCTGCGCTCGGTGCACAGGGCTCATTGCGCAAGGCATTGCATGCAGGCAGGCGCGCCTGGATTTGCCATGACCTAGCTGCTAGTGGTCGGCTGGGTGTTTGGTGACGTTATCTTGCCGCAGGGCGCCCCCGGCGCAAGCACCTTGGCGGCACAATGGCCGGCAGAGTTGCGGGTGTGAGCGTTGCCTCGCGGTAGGTTGGCGTCAGCCAGGTACTCTGTCAGTGACAGCATACCTCGTGGCCTCACAGGAGACGGCGCCAAACCTAGCGGGCCTTCGCATCCGAGACAGAGTTCGATTGCTCACAAAAACCGATCAGCAGGCACCTATTGCCCGCCCCCGTGCACGAGCTCGCTGTCGACGCCACAATCTCTATAAGCTGACACCACTCCGAAGCTGCTTGCGCAACCGGTCCTAACCCTCCTAAGTCGACCTAACAAGCCAAACAACAGCCAAGCCTTGCCTGTCTCTGTACCTGCATGCGAGTCCAGCACCCTCTGCAAAGCATGCACGCCTGCACTACTGCAACTTCCTGCTGTACACGGACTGCTAGAATGCGGTGCCCTGCAGAACACAGCCGGTGGGGGCCTAGGGCCGAAGCAAAGAGTACCCTACAGCAAAATAGGAGCCGACAGTATATACAACCGCCTAGCTACGCGTCCAGTGGCATCAGCCCCGGGGAGAATGGCCTGCGCAGCTCGAGCGCTCGCCCTCCAGAGGCCGCGTCGTGCCTGCACAGAAACACATAGCCTAACGTCCTAAAGCCCGCCCACCCCGCCCCTCTGCCCGCGCCCCGATGCCGCCGCCGCTGCGCGCACCGCGCCTGCCAGCACTTGCCCCTGCCAGCCCTGCCGCAGGCCTGCTGGCCCTGCCGCGCAGACACGGTGCGTGCAGCGTGCAGGCGCTCACCGCCGAGCGCCCCTGCTCCCAAAATCGCCCGCAGGCCCTCGGGGCAAGCGGGGGCGCTGCACGCCGCACGCGTCGGCCTCCGCCCGTCGTCCCTGCTGGGCTACCCCACACTATGCGGGCCGGCCCGCGGGCCCTGCCGTGCGGCCAACACAGGCGCGAGGCACTGCGCAGCGCACGCGCACTGCCCTACGCGCACTGCTGCTGCCGCGCCGGATCATGCGGGCCCGGCCGCGCGCCCGCCCGCGTGCGCTGCCGCAGGCCCTGCCGCAGGCCGCTCGCGGTGCCGGACGCCGCGCCCGCCGTCTCATACACGGCGCGCAGCGGCAGGCGCTGCGCCGGGTGCGGCGCCGGCCGCGCGGGCGCCCTCCCACGCGCGCGCTGCAGCAGCGCGGTGATCGCCTCCTGCGCGTAAAGCAAACCTGTTATCTACTTGATGAAAGCCACAATGGATGCTGTTGGCCCCTGGGGCTGCTCGGGGACAGCGTGAGTCGCCGCTGCATGCGCGCAGGCAGCGCGCGCCGCGCACAGCACAGCGCTCTGGACAGCAGCCGACACGCCCGCCCGCACCACCCCTCCCGACCATGCGCGGCGGCCAGCACCGCTCGCCGGCCAGGGGTCGCAGGTGAAAGACAAGCAGTGTCGGCAGCCCGCACAATGGCCCGCATTTCCCAGCACAGGAGCGCAAACAAAGGGGGTCGGGCCCGTTGGGCGGCGCGCCATGACAAGCTCGAGCGCCGCCAGCACGCACAGCGCGACCGCGAGCACATACGCGGCGACGTCCAGGCGCGGCACGGCCGCGCCGCGGCGCGGCGCCGCCGGCGCGCGCGCGCTCGCAGCCTTCCGCGGCGCCTCTGAGCGCGCAGGCGCCGGCGCCGCCGCGGGCGCCGGCGGCGGCGCGGGCCATGCCAAGCCGCCCTGCGCGGCCTCGGCAAACAGGCTGGCCGGCGACGGCGCGTGGCGGCCGACGCGGCGGCGCCCGTTGCCGCCGCCGCCGCCGCCATTGCCGCCGCCGCGGCCTTTGTCGCCCGGCGGCTTGACAAACACGACGACGGCCGCGGACAGCGTGACCGCCGTCGCGACCGCCGACGGCCACGGCGCATGCTGCGCGTCGTCCTGCGCATGGCCCGGCTCGCCGGCCCAGGGCCACCACCCCGCCCCGGCGCGCGGCGCGGGCGGGCCGGCGGGCGCCGCGCGTACGCTGCTCAGCGACCAGCCGCCCTGCGGCGTCGGCAGGGCGAGCGCGCGGCCCTGGCCGCCGTCGTCGCTGTCGCTCGACTCGTCGCTGGTCTCCTCGTCGTCGGAGTCGCCGAGCGCGGCGCCGCCGCCCGGCTCGGGCTTCATGCGCGCAAAGCGGCGCACCTGCGCGCGCGATACGGCCATGAGCAGCTCGGCGGGGCAACACCGCTGTGCAGCACACGTCAGCGCCTTTGTGTGAAGAGCCTACAACACTGCAGCGCGCGTGCTGTGAGGCCCAATCAACATGCGCCGGCTGCCAGCAGTGGCTGACGCGGCAGTGGGCGCCCATGCGGCGCATGCTCGGGAGCGTTTACGGGCGAAAGCCATGCTCCAATGCAATGGTGTGAAGGGCGATTGGCGGGATGGCAGGGTGATGGCGAGGCAGGCTGCCGGCGCACCGAGTGCGAGCGGACCAGGCGCGCGCCGCGCCGCTCCTGGCCGCCCAGTCCCAGGGCGCGCGCGCGGGCGCGCGGGCGCTGCACTGGCGCGGCGCCGCGCGCGCGGCCGCCGCGCGCCTCGAGGACCCCGCCCAGCCCTGCGCGCACGCCGCACGCCTATCGTCACCGTTGGACCCGCGGCTGCCGCTGCTCTCGCGCGCGCCGGCGCAGCGCACGTCGTCCAAGTTGCCCCAAGTTGCCGCGGGGCACAGCAGGCCAGCCACATCCGCGGGCCCTCACCAGCCAACTGAGCGCCCTGGGTTGCCGCGCGTGGTGCCGCGTGCGCAACAACATCGCGACTCAGGGCCGGCGGCGGTGGAGCTCTAGGCGGGGCTCACCGTGCGGCATCTCGGCGCGAGCGTCGGGTGTGGGCGCAGCGCCCATTGTCGAGTTGCCCTTTAGCGCGGCCTCCAGCGCGCCCAGGTCGGGCATGGACTTGAAGCCGCCCAGCCCTGGCCCCAGGCTCAGGGCGGACAGGCGCGGCGCGGCTAGGAGCGGGCTTGGCCCCTCGCCGCAGGCGCCAAAATCGGAGCTCGCCCACGGCCCCAGGCTGAGCCCGGCGTCGGGGGGCGTGCGCGAGCGGGGCGCCGGCACGTCCGCGGCCTCGCCCGCAAGCTCGGCGATGGCCGCGCTCAGGTGCTCCTCGAGCGTGAGGGGCGCGTGCTCGCGCTCGGGCGCCTCCTCAAACGCGTCGGCGTCCGAGTCGCTGCCGGCCGTGACGAAGCTGGCGCACGAGGACGATGCGCTCAGCGTCGGCGGCGCGGCGCGGCCGCATGCGCACTTGCGCAGCGCGGCCGCGC
>JAABUV010007493.1_pt1 | contig 11432 bp, 13 predicted proteins | sample 5559971 | NCBI WGS metagenome assembly JAABUV01 (sample SAMN10711881, study PRJNA513362) | rock metagenome | isolation source: Antarctica rocks | place: Antarctica: Victoria Land, Knobhead nord | collected 2015-12-19
GTTGAAGCTGCCCACCAAGAATTCCAGGAAACAAATGAACAACTTCAACGGGAGCTCCAAGACGTCCTGATAGCTAACGAACACTTGGAACAGCGAGTGTTAGCTTTGGAGAGCAGTCTCCACCTTGAACTTGGCAGTTCGAGCTTTAATGATGGCTTCATCCTGCGCCTTGGCTTCACTCTGCGTCCTGACTGGCTTGAGCACCCTCTTGACACTAGTTATCGCCACCCATTGGATGCTCTGCACTACAATGCTACTGCTTTCTACCACAGCAGCACTGTCCGCATGCGTGGGGTGCCATCATTTGAGATCAATATTGGGAAGGACTTCAAGCCCACCAGTGTTAGGCAACTTCTGAAGGCTATCAAAACTTGGTGCCGAGAGCCAGCCTCTGACCCAGGGAGGCCTGGACTGCTGTGTACTAACGCAGAGATTCACTTTGATGAAGACACAGAGTTTGAAGGGCTTGAGTTTGTGGAAACTGACGAGGAATCAGATGATGAAGATGAAGCGAGAGCTGCCCATTACATCATCAACACAAACTTGTAGCCATGGCCTCAGACACGCCAGTTGTGGGCATGCAACAAGTGTTGCACAAGTGTTGAGAACGCTGCAACCTAGACATATGCCACAATCATTACAGTAAGTACTCTCTGAATGCAGCTGCTAGCAGCACACAATATGGTGGCTGTTTTGAGCTGTATGTCACTAGCACAACAAAGTTGATGAGGCATTAAGTCATGTGATGCCTCATGCGTTGATGCAATCATGACGTCAAGCAAGTTCATGCAACATCCAGCAAGCAAGTTCATGCAACAACCGATCGTTCCTGTTTGAGACCTTGCGAACGGAGGTGATGGCAGCGCCCAGAGTTGTCATTATCGGTGGTGGCGTCGGTGGAGTCTCTGCAGCGCAACAGTTGGCCAAGGCCAACTTTGCGAATGTAACAGTGATCGATAGGTAGGGCGATCACGCAAACGATTGCACGGTAGCGAGCGGCCCCGGCGGGCTCCAAGCTGTGCCGACGATCTGATGTACACAAAATAGCCGTGGTCGTCCGCACCACGGAGTTGGCCGAGCATATGTGTGTTGATCTTTGCTGACCCTTGGCGCTGCAGGAGGGACTACTTTGAGATACCATGGTCCAACGTCAGAATACCAGTGGATCCTGATTTGATCAATAATACCACTCTACCGCTTCAGGTGCAGGCAATGCAATTCTTGAAGCCTTGTTTGGCGTGCATCAACAAACTCTATTCCCTGACACAGCACACATTATATGATGCAACAGTCTACCTGCCCAGCTGCATCAGACCAGTTGACATTTTGTCTGCACAAAGTTGCATTTTGTGTGATTTGGTGTCTCCTGCCACCCATGCATGTTCTCCTTTATTTTGTGATGCCTCAAAAGCCTGTCACTCCCAGCCTGGGCGTGTGCGCACAGGATGTGCCAAAGGTTGGCAGAGTTGTTCACGCCAGCGCAACATCTGTCTCTGAGACTGAGGTGCGGCTGGACAATGGCTCGTCTTTACCTTTCGACTACTTGGTGTTGGCCAGCGGGTCCACATGGGACGACCCTGTCAACTCTGGAACAGATCACTTACTGACAGACCGCAAGCTGAATCAACAGGCAAGTTGTCCCATGTAACATTGTCTCTTTGCAACCATGGTCGCTAGTTGAAGCGCTGTGAAGCTCCACAGAAAAGTAGCAGGCTGTTTGCTGAAGCTGACCTATGGCAAAACCTATGGCTGCCCTATGACTGCCCGATGGCTTGACCTATGGCAAAACCTATGGCAGAATCTGATCTAATCTGCTCTGCGCACCATTTCACCTGGTGATATACATAGCATGGCCAGCAGGCTTCCTTGCCATATGCTTGTGGTCTTCTCACTCCCTTTCGTGATGCCTGTCTTGCGCTTGATCTCTTGCTGCCTTGTATGAAACTTTGCATGCAGACCTCACAGAATACTCCTACGTTGATTTTGTGGCATTACTGTTTGCATGCGGACCTCACAGAATACTTTAAATCTACAGTTGGCATATTGTTCGCATGCAGACCTCACAGAATTCCTATATAAAGCGCAATGGATACTTGTGAGCACAGCCTGCTATGCCATTACACAAGTATGGCCACATGTGCACCATCAGCTGCAGGCTTGCAGCATGCAGCAAGCTTCATGTCGCCTGACATTTAAAAGTGATGTCGTCGCAGAAACATAGTGCAGAGCTGAAGGCAGCTGGCACAGTGCTTATTGTTGGAGGTGGCGCTGTGGGAGTGGAGCTGGCAGGCAAGCTCCCTCTTCTGTCTGTCTTTTTGTATCTGTCTGTCCATCTGAGTGTCCATCTGCTGCTTGTCTGCTTGTCTGTCTGTCTGTCTGTCCGTCAGTCCGTCCGGCCGTCTGTCCGTCCGTCTGTCCGTCTGTCCGTCTGTCTGTCTGCCTGCCTGCCTGCCTGCCTGCCTGCCTGCCTGCCTGCGTTTCCTCATCCACCTGCCTGCCTGCCTGTGCTCCTTGTCTGCACTCCATCTGCCTGTCTCTGCTTGTCACGCCTGTCTGGCTGCTGCTGGCACATCTCAGATGTGCTGTGCCTTTCTCCTTGCAAACCAAGGGTGAGCATGTACCTTCCCAGACCGAGCAGGAGACACTGGGGCACTTATGTCTGTCTGCTGTAACTGACACATACTCTGACGTGCAAGCATGTTCGAGTTGACAAGAGCCAGTGCAGCATCCACATACGGAGTACACTCATCTTGCGCTTGCTCTGTTGCTAACACCTATCCAGACAAGCAGTGAGACAAGTCCAATCATGTTTGCTGTCATCATCTTTGAAACACACATGCCAGAAACAATGTACAAAGGTGCTGAAGCAAATACATGTGAGAAGCGCTCATTGTGTTCTGCTGCAGTGGAGATTGCAGAGACCTAACCAGGAAAGCAACTGACACTGGTGCAATCATGTCAGCTGTTTGTGCTGCCATCATCATAGAAGTTATGCTGTCATCATCATCGAAATCATGCTGTCATCACCATTGAAACATACTAAAACATGCAAGAAACAATGTACAAAGCTGCTGAAGCGTCTAAATGTGAGAAACGTTCGCCACACCTTGCTCTGCTGCAGCGGAGGTTGCTGAGACCTACCCAGAGAAGCAAGTGACATTGGTGCAAGCCAACAAGGAGCTGGTGCCCGGCTACTCAGCAAGGCTCAGCCGCCAGATTCTCCATGTTCTCAAGGGCCTCAATGTTGAGGCAAGTTTGCACTCCATTGCTGGAAACTATCATGTTCAAGAGGTTGCATGGACAATCGATTGGTGTTTCCTTCTAGTAGCCTACGAGGAATGAGCAGCGGTACAAGCTGTCTCCAAATGAGCAAAACATCTGTCTAGACATTTCACACATGGGCTTGACATTGCTGGCATCAATGAACATCAAAAACTTCCTCTACAGCTTTAAACTTTTACATGGTAAATTTACTTCACTAGTAACACGTACATGAGCCAGGAAGTGTGTATAATATTGTTCAACAACACTATAAACACTTTCTGGCTCATGATGAGCTAGGTACATGCCGGGCAAGTCTTGTCCCTCCAGAGCAGCCATAGCTCATTGTTTAATTGCTAAAATCCAAGACTGTCTTTCATCTTGCAGGTCTTGCTGAGTGAGAAGGCTCACAAGATGGATGAGCAGCGGTACAAGCTGTCACCCAGCGGGTGCACCATTACAGCAGACAAGGTGTATGTCTGTATTGGTGGCAAGCCCAACACCAACTTCCTGAAGGCAGAGAGCAGCAGAGCAGTTCTTGATGAACGTGGCTTTGTGAAGGTCCGCAGTTGTGCATGAACGAAATTTGGCCCCTACCTGTTGCACTTCCATGCCATACACTTTGCAGCGCATGCATGAGCTGATGTGCAAGCAGTGCATTATGGTAAAACGTTGTGATGCTTGACCGGCAGCGGCATCATGCAGATTGGATTTTGTACCCATTGCATAGCCTGTGAGTAAGTCCTGTCTCAATGATTTTGTGGTTGTGCAAAAGCGCTGGCTAATTACTGAGGGTGATACTCAAATGCTGAGGGTAAAACCACATACTGTGTGTGTACTCAAACCCTGAGGATGATACAACGGGTAAAACCCAGATACTGAGGGTAAAACACAGACACTGAAGGTGGTAGTCAAATGCTGGCTGCAGGTCAACAACTTCTTGCAAGTAGAAGGGCACTCAAATTGGTTTGCTCTGGGTGACATCACAAGTCTATCAGACTATCGCCTGGGGCGTTTAGCGATTGACCAAGGGGCTCTTGTGGCCAGCCACATCAAGACCTTGCATGGTGGCGATGCAACAAAGCTGAAAGCATGGAAGAAGCATAATGGTATTGAGATGATCGCTGTCAGCCTGGGGAGGAACAATGGGGCCATGGCTCTTTGGGGGTGGGGCTTCTCAGGGTGGCTCCCCACCTGGCTCAAATCAAGGGATCTGTTGGTGGGGATGACAAGGAAGAATATGGGCCTACCAGCAGCAGCATAAGTGACTCTGGTAGTCTGTCTCTGCGTGAAGGTGTCAATCATATCCTGTTGATTGCCACAGAATCTGCTACTGAGCCGCAAGTTCAATGGATCAGAGAAGAAGACAAAGCGTAGACCTGCAAGCTGCTGAGTATGCTGTTTGTGTTTAGGTCAGTCAGTCTCACTACTACAGGCAGGTTCAAGTCTTAGGCGTGAGATACAGCAACAATTGATTTTTGCTCACAATATTGGGCACACACTGTGTATGTTTAGCCCGAGACATGGAACCAGGAGGTTGCCATGAGTGCAAGGATCACGCTGTAATGATTGTTGCAACTTGTATTGGTAGGTGCTAAAACTGTCTTGTCAAGGACTGTCGACTTGTTTGGCCCTTTAAAGGGCACTTCGACATGCCCTGCCGGAGAGTTTCAGGGGAGATTGCAGCGCCATTGCCATCGCTAGGTAGCAACTCGAATCGTCAATGGCCGAAGGAGACCTTGCTGCGATTTGTGCAGGCAAGTGTGTATTGTCCGACACACCGAAAGTCAACTTTGGATGACTGCAACGGCAAAAACGCCTATAGTCCTCTCTTCCTATGCTCTCGTCTGCGTTTGCGCGGTCTAGCCTTCCGCAGTACCAAAACGCAGTGTATAACCAGCAGCGCCCAGCTTCGTCGTTGCTTTCTCGAGCTTGCGTGGTACACACAAATTGTTGTTTGTTGAATCCTGCTACTACTGGGCCTCAGCGACGGAAGCTCCGTCTTACCGTTCACAAAAGGAGAGTGGATGTATGCGCTTCAGCCCAAGCAGAGCATGCTGAGACTGTTGTGCAACACAATGGGTTCGAGTGGGCAACGAACGTGTCACGCCACGGCAACGTCTATTTTGCCATTGACGAAACCAGCCAGGCTTGCACAGCAAACATGAGTAGCTCATCTGGAGAACCTACTGTGGCCTTGTTTTTTGCGGCGTCATCCTACTCCGTAGAGTTTGACAGGATCATTCCCGTTTTAAGATCAAAAGTGCCCTCCTTACAGCATATCATAGGCTGCACGGTATGTTTCCCTGTCTTTTATGCATGTTGCTGTGACTTACACATGCAGTATGGACAGCAAAGGCTAATGCATGCATCCAGGTGCATACCATGGCATTCATCCAAATGCACCTGCGTGAACATGTAGAGATTGCGCAAGCCAGAAGTATGCACATGCATGCCATCATGCTCTCATGCCCTGTCTCTGCGCTTCCGTGCTAACTGGGCCTCAACTGCAGGGATTTGGAGTGATTGGGGACTCTGCAGAGGGACCACAGGAAGTTGAGGGAGAGCCCGCCCTGAGCCTCACCCTGGGGGTGCTTCCTGGGGTCAGTACCTTCACTCATATTACTGCCATCACTGCCAATTTAGATCTGAGTACACGCTCTGTGCATGCATTGCAGCCTTTCACACACGTGCACACATGTTTGCCTGAGCCTTATCTGCACATGGCATGATGATCTGTGAGGTGTAATGCTTAAGCTCCAACCCTAAATCTATACATTTGTAGATGTAAATGCACTTACAAGTGCACAAAAGATTGACCCACTCTGTGCAGTATTGCTTGTGAACATGCCTGCTGTGCCAGCTGAAACTTCTCTGCGGCTGCCCAGCTGGCACAACTTGATGTCCCAAATGCTGTTGCAAAAACATTGCTCAGGGCTCCTGTCAAAAGTCAGCCTGTAAGTAGTCAAGAATAGCTCTCAAAGCATCAATATACATGTGTAGCAGCGGCTTGGCCCAAAGTCTACTGTAGAGCCGCACATATGAGAGCCAGCCAACCCAGGGTTCAGAGGTTGCCAGTTTGGTCTTGAGACTCAGGTGAAGTGGTGAGTGCAGGTCCAGGTGACCGCACACCACATGAGCAATCAAGAGGTCCCGGATGCAGACGCAAGACAGGAGACCTGGCAAGACTTCATGCACACGCCAATTGACATGCCACCAGACCACAGCACCAGCTTTGTAGTTGTGGCAGACCCAACCTTCCACAGAGTCACCGACTTGCTAGCTGGCCTGGACTATGCATACCCTGAGGCCTCCAAGATCGGCGGTTTCGTGAGTTCAGCCACTCAGACAGCGAAGCGGGCGCTGTGGTGCTGGTCGGCCGACAAGAGCAACCAATCTGATGATGGCATCATGATGGTAAGGTATCATCTTGTTGCTCCATCTTGGTGAAAGGAATGAGAAAGACTGTGTTGCATTAGGCACCTTGTGCCACAGGCGTCAATCATGCTCACAGATGTGATCTGTAATTGGCTGGAAGGGAGGACATTCATTATGTCGGCATAGCAAACATGTTTTGCCCCCCTTGGTGCATACAGTCCCAAATAGCTCCCTGTATGGCCACTCAGCACGGCAACAGCAATGTGTGATAACGCACTCTGAATTACGTTGAAGAACTTGCTGACGTGGTATGAATAGCAGCACTAAGTTTGCGATGGCCAATCAGCATCAAGCCCATTGAAGCGTCAAACTGACTGTAAAGCATGTAAGACAGCTTACTGAATGGCCGTATGACTGATGCTTACTCATCCAGGCCACTTGCCTTCAGGGAGGGGCAGCAGTACCAGGTTCTGCAAGAAGAAACAGAAGACAAGCGTGGCAAGACTTGCATCTGTTCCGTCCCAACAACAGCTTGTCCCATCTGTGGCTGGTTCTGGCACATGCACACATGACTCATGCTTACCAAGGTGATGCACATGGCTTCAGGGAGGTGCAGCAGTGCTGAGCTTGCAAGGTCCGGTCAGGATTGAGCCCATTGTAGCCCAAGGCTGCCGGCCTCTCACTGATACTACCTGGCTGGTAGACAAGTGTGAGAACAACATCATCATGCAGGTCAGTCTACTTTGTGGGTAGACAAATCAAGGGGATAGTGTCATCCCCCTAGTGCAATGGGTAGATCACTGTGCAGATCAGTCTACTTCACTAGGATGCATTCAAGTTGAGCAAAGTGTCTACCAGTGTAGTGGACAGGTACAGAAGGCTACCTGTGTTGACATGATGTGGCATACGAGCAAGCTTGTCTTGTCTGCATACATTCACAAGTGCAATGGGACGCTCTGTTGTTAGCTTGCTCGCATGTGAGCTGCTTTGTCATCATCATAGCCAAGTATTGTCAGAGCAACATGAAGCCTCCTGCACCCATGCTTATTCATATGTGCTGTTTGTTATGTGTTCAGAAAATTTGGTCATGGTGCGATAGCCTGTCTCCATCAGCTTCTTCTCGCTTGATAACTGCAAACATGTGATCGTGTGCAGCGAGTCTGGGTTGAAATCAGCTCATGTCCTTTTTCTTTTTGTTGATTATGAACCCTGACGCTAAACCCTCTTGCATGCATGGGTTCCAAGGGTGATACAAATGACTCCAGACACCTGTGTGCATGTGAACGTGCGTATGTGCACGTGTGCATGCGTTTGTGTGTGTGCGTACTTGTGCACATGTGTGGTTAGCAACTCAGGCCAGCCGAAAGGAACCTTTGGTCCCGCTGGCCATTGTCATCAGCGTCTGTGTGTGGGTGTGTAGGTGAGGGGGGTGGGTCAACCCAGCTGGAAGGGTATGCCCCCCCTGGCTGCCCTTCAACATGACCTCTGCTCTCTCACCACCAAGGACGACAGGTGACACTCTGTCTCTATCTGGCACACAGACAGACTGCGTATACAGTCTTGTATACAAGCTTGCCTTTGACTGCAGCTTGATCTTGGCACACACATACTGAGGCAAACAATGAAGTGCCAAGCACAGGCCCATACCCAGGCACAGGCGTGCTTGTGTCATTGTTTGATGGCATTGTGTGTTCAATCAAACCAAACAAAGCATATTCACGGCATAGGGTCACGTCACCGTCACCCTGGGCAAAATCCATCGTAGGACCACAGCTGCTTATGAAATTCATGTACAAGCTAGATTTGTACATTTGTGTTGTTTTGCAAACCCCCTTGGATTGTCGGTGTGATTGTGTGTGAATTTGCAGAGAGGATGTGAGCAATAATTTGACGCTGGCAGTGGCGCCAGACGATTTCAAGGATGAGTCACAGCTAGATGCAAACGACTTCCTGATCAGGGGTATCATAGGGATGGACCCCAAAGGGGGTGCAATTGCTGTTGGGGAGACTGTTGGGGTTGGCAAGAGGATCAGGTTCATGGTAAGCCCAATCCCTAATCTCACCTGTGAATCCCAACCCATGAAAATAGACTGTTCTTCTTCTTTTCTTTTCACAGGCCAGGTAGCTGTTGCGTGGAGCTGTTCATAATGCATGATGAATCTACATTTAGGGTTTGCCAGGGAAGTTGTCAACGTACAGTGCAACAGCATGCTAAAGTCTCAAAACCCTTGTCTATATCCCGAGGCAACAGGCAAGTTCAAAGCCTGGAGCAACCATGACACATGCTGCCTTTGCAGGCCTTTCGTCTTACCCTTGCCGATATTGCTGGTGCTGTGTTTGACAAGGAAGCCATTGCTTGCTTTTCATGCTTCCAAAAGCTTGCACAAGAGTCCTGTCGTAGTAGCAAGAGGGTAGGGTTTACTATCTTTGGTGCTGTGCAAGTCTGCATTTGTCAATGTATTACATCATGGTTGCTGTTCCAGGTGAGGGATAAGGAAGGGGCCAAACAGGATCTGCAGAATCATGCTCTAGCGTACAAAAGGCGGGAACTGCAGGTAGGCAACTTCCGCTTTCTGTGCACCAGTTGTGATGATGCTACGCCTTGTCATGTATGACACCATCCACCTTCAGATTTCACTCAGCAAGGTCAAACAGATGTCATCGCAAGTTGTGTCCTGTCTGCTGAAAGATGCCATCCCGTCATTGGTCACTGTGCTGCATCACTCAGGTCCGGTTTGCTTTCATGTTTGACTCAAAGGAGGACTCAAAGGAGGACTAATTTGGGACAAAGGAGGGGGGGGGGGGGGGTGGTTCAAACAAAATGTGACTTTGTTTTCATGGAAACCCGAACCCCCGGACCATCTTCCAGAACAAAAGAAGATTGCTATCTCATGTCAAGTCTGTGGTGTGGACCAGGTCGGACAACAGGCTGACTGACTTGAAAGAGATGCATTTGCAGGCAAGCATGGAGGGAAAATCCCTAGGGCAAGCTTTTGGCGCCCTTATCTTCACATGCAACGGCAGAGGGCGCAACCTGTTCAACGAGCTGTCCTACGACAGCCGCAAGATTGCGGAATTCATTCCTGTGCCGTCATCCGGGTTTCTCTGCAATGGTAAGGCCATGCCAATTAAAGCATCACAACAGCTGTGCAGTGGTGAGCAGCTTTCTGTGTCTCAGAATATGAAAACATGAAAATGCCATAGCATGACAGCTCTGTATTTGCACACAGCATTCTGCACGCCAGAGCAAGACCTGATGCCACTGCATGCAAAGGTGTTGGTTGTGCACATGTGTTGAACAAATACGGTGTCTTGCACTTTGCTACACTTGTGCATGAGCGCACATTCCCTGTAGGGATGTGGCAGCTGGTCATTCCCACCAGGCAGAACTGTCTGCTGACACTGATGTCAGGGATATAACTGCATTGCAACGTTGCTGGTGAAGCAGCATGTAGTTGTGCTTTAGCATAGATCTGGCATGCTTTGACCATATACCCCGATGTTGCATTGGCCAAACTTCATATCGGCGTGGTGCAATGCAGGTGAGATCGGGCAGATTGCTAGGACAACAGCTCTACATGGCTTCACATGCGCTGTGGGGGTGTTGCGTGCCGGCCCTGGCAGTGAACAGTGATCATGTGTACTGAGATCAAGAATTTGGCTGCAGCTGGTGGAACGATATGGTGTTTTGTGCACATTGTAGCTCATCTTTATTATGATGCAGCGTCGTTGATTTCATTGTGTACTATATAGAAGGTTTGTTGTGTCACGTGGACTGCTTACTGTCTAAAAGAGGTTGCGCAGCGGTGATCAACATATGTATGCTCTGCAAAACTTGTCGTCTGTGATACTTTTATGTTTCATTGCAACATGTACTTGTGGCTCAAGACCAACGTCACCGGCAGACATGTAAGTCTTCTTCAACAGTGGGTGTAGCACTTTTGCAAACAGCCATCAGACGTTGTAAAATTACAGGTCGCAATGTTTGCAAATGTACAGCTGCACATGCTGCACAAAGCCATCCTGCGTGCTATGGTACAAAGAAACCCTGCCACAGCAAAACCTTAGCAACCATGCTTCCAAAACACAACCACTAAATTCATAGAAAAACCAGGATGATAGACATATCTCACGTATGCAGAATTGCTAAAATGTAAGTCTCGCAATTGATAATACCACATCGTATAACAGCACAGGACAACTTACCATGCCCACCTATGCATCGTAGATAAATTTTGAAGCACTCTGAGCAACTTTGCTGCTCTCAGCAATCATATATCATTGCTTCCAGCTACAAAAAGCTTCATGTTGCCTCACACACTGACGTCTGCATTACATGGTGTCACAGCAGAAACTTCACGCAAGCATGGTGCAACTGCAATGCAGCTTTCTCTCAGATTTACCCTGTTAGATCACTAGGCCTCCTCTGCAGCACAGCTCTGTTGCTACAGCTGTGCTCATGTCACATTGCAGCTGGAAGTCCACTTCGGCAGCTTTGCTCAGACAGGTAGCTGAAAGAGGTGGATACGAGACGCCTCTCATGCCAGCTCTGGGGAGAGTTCTGCCTACCATCAAGACATTGCATATGCTGCTGTAGCTGAAGGTAATAATTCTGATCACTTTTTGCCTACTCATCCCATTGACCAGCTGCTATGGCTTTTGCACTTCTTATGGCCTTCGTTACAAGCTGGAAGGACCCAGATTGTTGGTAACAGCTGAAAGCTTGTCCAGCTCTGCTTGTAGTTGTGAAGTGAGGTCTTCAAACTCCTGAAGAAGAGGAGCGATGTCCTCCT